>BBPE01002520.1_pt1 | contig 14502 bp, 13 predicted proteins | sample 1344301 | NCBI WGS metagenome assembly BBPE01 (sample SAMD00019089, study PRJDB2971) | groundwater metagenome | isolation source: The Cedars highly-alkaline
GGCCCAGCCCAGCGGGTGCCAGAACACCAGCCCGGGCGCGTGCTCGTCGATGTGGAACAAATCCAGCTCGCGCCCCAGGCGCCGGTGGTCGCGCCGCTCGGCTTCTTCGAGCCGCCGCAGGTAGGCTTGCAAGTCTTCCTTGCTGGCCCAGGCGGTGCCGTAGATGCGTTGCAGCATCTCGTTGCGGTGGTCGCCGCGCCAGTAGGCCCCGGCCACTTTCATGAGCTTGAAGTGCTTGAGGCGCCCGGTGCTGGGCACGTGCGGGCCGCGGCACAGGTCCTCAAACGCGCCTTCGCGGTACAGGCTCAGGCCCTCGTTGCTGGGAATGCCGGCGATGATCTCGGCCTTGTAGTGCTCGCCCATGCCCTTGAAGTGCGCCACGGCCTCGTCGCGGCCCAGCAGGCGGCGCTCGATTTTCTCGTCTTTGGCGGCGAGTTCGAGCATTTTTTTCTCGATCGCCTCCAGGTCTTCGGGCGTGAAGGGGCGTTTGTAGGCAAAGTCGTAATAAAACCCGTGCTCGATCACCGGGCCGATGGTCACTTGCGCGTCGGGGAACAGCGTTTTGACGGCGTAGGCCAGCAGGTGCGCGCTGGAGTGGCGGATCAGCTCCAGCCCCTCGGGGTCTTTGGCGGTGACGATGGCCAGTTGGGTGTCTTGCTCGATCAGGTAGGCGGTGTCAACCAGTTCGCCATTGACCTTGCCACCCAAAGCGGCCTTGGCCAGCCCGCTGCCGATGGAGGCGGCCACGTCGGCCACGGTGAGCGGGCCGGAGAACTGGCGCTGCGAGCCGTCTGGGAGGGTGATGTTGAGCATGACTATGTCCACAAAAACAAACGCGGCTCACCGCCGCTGTATCCATTTTCCCACAAAAAAAGCCCAAGGCGGCTGCCTTGGGCTTGGGCTCTCCCCTGCCTTGTTAGATCAGTGGCGCCCGGCCGCCCGAAGCCACTGATGCGCCCCCTCGGGGGGCAGCGAGCAACGCGAGCGTGGGGGCATTCTCATTTCAGTGGCGCCCGGCCGCCCGAAGCCACTGATGCGCCCCCTCGGGGGGCAGCGAGCAACGCGAGCGTGGGGGCACGTTCTTTTAGATTAATGAAACTGCTCTTCTTCGGTCGAGCCGGTGAGGGCCTTGACGCTGGAGGAGCCGCCCTGGATCACGGTGGTCACGTCGTCGAAGTAACCCGCGCCCACTTCCTGCTGGTGCGACACAAAGGTGTAGCCCTGCTGGCGCGCCGCGAACTCGGGCTCTTGCACCATGTTCACGTAGTGCTTCATGCCCTCGCCGCGCGCATAGGCGTGGGCGAACTGGAAGGTGTTGAACCAGTTGATGTGGATGCCCGCCAGCGTGATGAACTGGTACTTGTAGCCCAGCGCCGAGAGTTCTTCTTGGAACACGGCAATGGTCTTGTCGTCCAGGTTTTTCTTCCAGTTGAAGGAGGGCGAGCAGTTGTACGACAGCAGCTTGCCGGGGCAGGCGGCGTGTACGGCCTGCGCGAACTCGCGCGCAAAGCCGAGGTCGGGGGTGCCGGTTTCGCACCAGACCAGGTCGGCGTAGGGGGCGTAGGCCACGCCACGGCTGATGGCTTGCTCCAGGCCGTTCTTGACGCGGTAGAAGCCCTCTTGGGTGCGCTCACCGGTGAGGAAGGGCTGGTCGTTGGCGTCGTGGTTGCTGGTGATCAGGTTCGCGGCTTCGGCGTCGGTGCGCGCCAGAATGAGGGTGGGCACGCCCATGGTGTCGGCGGCGAAACGCGCGGCCAGCAGTTTCTCGATCGCCTCTTGCGTGGGCACCAGCACCTTGCCGCCCATGTGGCCGCATTTTTTCACGGCGGCCAACTGGTCTTCGAAGTGCACGCCGGCGGCCCCGGCGGCGATCATGTTCTTCATCAGCTCAAAGGCATTGAGCACGCCGCCAAAACCGGCTTCGGCGTCGGCCACGATGGGCAGGAAGTAGTCGATGAACTCGGGCGAACCGGGCTCGATGCCACGGCTCCACTGGATTTCGTCGGCGCGCTTGAAGGTGTTGTTGATGCGGCGCACCATGGTGGGCACCGAATCGTAGGCGTAGAGCGACTGGTCCGGGTACATGGTTTCGCTGGTGTTGCCGTCGGCCGCCACTTGCCAGCCCGACAGGTACACCGCTTCCAGCCCGGCCTTGGCCTGCTGCATCGCCTGCCCGGCGGTGATGGCGCCAAAGGCGTTCACATAGCCTTTTTTGGCGCCGCCGTTGACCTTTTCCCACAGGGTGCGGGCACCGTTTTGGGCCATGGTGTACTCGGGCTGCACGCTGCCGCGCAGGCGCACCACGTCGGCGGCGCTGTAGCCGCGCTTGACGCTTTTCCAGCGCGGGTTTTGTGCCCAGTCGAGTTCCAGCGCCTCGATTTGTTGCTGGCGGCTGAGTTGCTTGTTGATGGCAGAGGTCATGCTCACTCCTGAAGGTTAAAAAAAAGTCGGGGGCTTGGGTGCTACCGGTTTGGCACAGGACCGCTGGGGGCCTAGGGGACTCGGCTGCACATCCTTGAGCACTAGTGTACGCCCGAGCAACGGCCGTCGCCAATCTTATGTCTTATATAAGACAAAAATAATTTCAATAAAAATCAATCAGTTGCTTTTTCATTTCCACATTGCAAAATTTTGTTTTCAATATGAAAAAATTTATTGCAGCGCAACAAGTGTGCGTTTTATATTATGAAACTACACAGCCGGCATATAAAAAAGCCACCGGTTCGTCGCACCACAAACCCGTGGGGTGCGCCATGCCCATCCACAGCGCCACTCCCGAGACCAGCATCAGCGCCAGCCCCGCCAGCCGGATGCCCCAGCCGCCGCTGCGCCCGTCTTTGAGCTTGAGCAGCAGCCACGGCGCTGCGGTGAGCGAGACCATGGTGCCCAGCGCAAAAGCGGCCATGATGGCAGCCCCGTTGAGCGCATGGGCCGAGAGCGAGGCCACCAGCAAGGCCGAATACAGCAAGCCGCAGGGCATGAGCGCCCAGCCCACCCCGAGCACCGCCGGGGCCTTGGGGCCGAGCTTGTTAAGCACCGGGCGCGCGCGTCGCCACAGCCCTTGGGCCCAGCCATCGATGAAGGCCGGCTGGCGCGCTTGCAGCAGCAGCATCAGGCCCAAAAACAGCGCCGCCACGTGCATCAGGGTCCAGAGCGGGCGGATGATGGCGGTGTGCTGCCCCATCACAGCCAAGCCCTGCACGGTGCCCGCTGCCACGGCGCCCAACAGCGCATAGCCCAACATGCGGCTGAACTGGAAGGTGAGCAAGGCGCGCGCACGGTGCGGCTCGCCAGCGTGGGCAATGCCGGCACACGCGGCGCCACACATGGCGATGCAGTGCGGGCCACCCACCAGCCCCATCAGCAGGGCCGAGAGCAACATGGACTCAAACATAGGTCTTAGACTCTAACACCATGCTGGGGACATGCCCTAGGACAGGGGCAAGCACAGGGAACGCAGCCAAGCGACCGATGGGCCATCGGGCTCAAATGATCTTGGAAAAGCGCGCCCGATCCCGATCCAGCTGCAGATACTTGTCGAACACCATGGCGATGGCGCGCACCAAGTACCAGCCGCTGTCGCTGATTTCAATGCTGCCCTCGCTCAGGCGCAGCAAGCCCATGGCCTCGAACTCGTGCAGGCGCTCCAGTTCACGCGCGAAATACGACTTGAAATCGATCAGATGCGCCAGCCCGACGGACTCGAAATCGAGCCGCCCCTGGCACATCAGGGCCATGATGACGGCGCGGCGCAGCAGGTCGTCGCGGTTCAAGGCCAGCCCGCGCACGATCGGCAGCCGCCCTTGATCGAGGCTATCGTAGTACTCCTCCAGCGTCTTGGCATTCTGGCTGTACGTGGCCCCGATGCGGCCGATGGCCGACACACCGAGGGCGATCAGGTCGCAATCGGGCTGGGTGCTGTAGCCTTGAAAGTTGCGGTGCAGCCGCCCTTGGCGCTTGGCCACCGCCAGCGCGTCGTCGGGCAGGGCAAAGTGATCCATGCCCACGTACACATAGCCCGCTTGGTTGAACACATCGAGCGAGATCGCCAGCATGGCCAGCTTGTCGGCCGCGGGCGGCAGCTCGGCCGCTACGATGCGCCGCTGCGGCTTGAAGCGCGCCGGCAGGTGGGCGTAGGCGTAGAGCGCGATGCGGTCCGGGCGCAGCTCGCGCACGCGCTCCAGCGTGTGTCTAAAAGACTCGGGCGTTTGCTGCGGCAGGCCGTAGATCAGATCAACGTTGACCGACTCGAAGCCGATGCGCCGCGCCGCCGCCACCAGCTCGAACACCTGCTCGGCGGGCTGTATGCGGTGCACCGCCTTTTGCACCGTGGGATCGAAATCTTGCACCCCAAAGCTCAGGCGGTTAAAGCCGAGCCGGTGCAGGTGTTCCAGCCGTTGCGGCGTGACGGTGCGCGGATCGACCTCGATCGAGTATTCGCCCCCCGGCACCAAGGTGAAGTGGCGCTGCGCCATGGCCACCAGATCGGCCAGTTCCTCGTCGTTCATGAAGGTCGGGGTGCCGCCGCCTAGGTGCATCTGCGACACGGTGTGGCCTTGCCCCAGTTGCTGGGCCTGCAACTCAAGCTCGCGCGTGAGGTAGCGCAGGTACTCGGCCGACTTGCTGTGGTGCTTGGTGATGACCTTGTTACAGGCGCAGTAGTAGCACAGCGACTCGCAAAAGGGAATGTGGACGTAGATCGACAGCGGCAAGGCCAGCGAACCGGCTTGGCGCTGGCGCAGCGCCTGCAGATAATCCGGCTCGCCAAAGGCTTCCACGAAGCGATCGGCGGTGGGGTACGAGGTGTATCGGGGGCCGGGCACATCAAAGCGCCGCAGCAACCCCTCGTCGATCACATGTTTCACAAATGGCTCTCCTAGCGGTGGACTATGCACGGGTGCGCCCTCGACACCCTTGACTTGAGTCAAATCCGCAGCATTTTTCCCTATTTTTTGTGCCGACCAGGCCAGTACCGCACTTGGGTTAAGCTCAAGGCTTGTCTAGCTGCCTTTCTATGGATATCCAGAGCCTCAAAGTTGCCTGTTCCAGCTGCAATCTGCGCGAGCTGTGCCTGCCGATGGGCTTGAGTGCGCCCGAGATGCTGCGCCTCGAAGACGTGGTGTCGAACCGGCGCCGGGTCAAGCGTGGCGCGGCGTTGTTTACTGCCGGTGAACCGTTTACAGCCCTCTATGCCGTGCGCTCGGGCTTTTTCAAGACCTGCATCACCAGCATCGACGGACGCGATCAGGTCACGGGTTTTCAGATGATGGGCGAGATTATCGGCATGGACGGCATCGTGCACGACCAACACGCCTGCGACGCCGTGGCGCTTGAAGACGCCGAAGTCTGCGTGCTGCCCTTTAACCAAATCGAACAACTCTCGCGCGAGTTCAGCGCCCTGCAGCACCACGTACACAAGATCATGAGCCGCGAGATCGTGCGCGACCAGAGCGTGATGCTGCTGTTGGGCACCATGCGCGCCGAGGAACGGCTGGCGGCCTTTTTGCTCAACCTGGTGCAGCGCCTGCACGCGCGCGGCTTTTCTCAATCCGAGCTGGTGTTGCGCATGACGCGCGAAGAAATCGGCAGCTACTTGGGAATGAAACTCGAGACAGTGAGCCGCACCTTCTCGCGCTTCATGGATGAAGGCATCATCGAGGTCAAGCAGCGCTACGTGCTGATTAAAAACACCCAAGCGCTGGAGGCGCTGGTCAACCCCCCCAATGGCCGCGAGGCCTTGCTTTAACGATCTAGGGACGGGGCGGAGGCATTTCCGGGCTGGCCGCGTGGTTGCGCGCCTCGCGCGCCGGGCGCAAGCTGGCTTCGTAAATGGCCCGTTGCTCGGGCGTGAGCACCCGCAGCTTGTGCGGATCGAGCTGCACCATGGGCACATCGCGGTCAAGCACTGGGTCGCGGTTGTTGACCGCGATGGTGACGAGCGTCAACGAGGTAACGATCGAGGTGGCTGGCAGACCAAACACCAACCACGTGAAGGGCTCGCGATACCACGGGCGCGACGGCTTGGCTGGAACTGACGAAGTGACTTGGGTCATGATGCGCTCAGTGTAGAGGAAGTTTGAAACAAACGCAATAAACGGGTGATTTGAACACCCAATGTATCAGCGCGGCACCATGAAAACCGAATCGGTTGTGGCACGCAAGGATGGATCGGCTTCGGCTTGCACCTCGATGCGAATGGGGTGCGCGCCGGCTGCGCTGCTGCCCGGTGGCACCCTCAAGGTGAGCGCCATGCTGCGCGCCGCAGTGGGCTCTAGGCTAAAGCGGCTTTCAGACTCAATCTGCACGCCTGGCAAGCCCTGCACCGTGATGCGGTAGTGCTGCACCTGCTCGGTGGCATTGAGCACGCGCAAGCGGAACACGTTTTCTATGTATCCTTGCTGCACCAAGCGCGACATGACACCGGAATCGCGCACCACATCGATCTTGAGCGGGGTGCGCATATACAAGCTCGCAAACAGGGCCACTGTCAGAAGCAACAATATGGCACTGTAGACCAAGACCCGGGGCCGCAGCACCCGGCGCCAGATCTGCCGCGAAGACCATCCCTGCTGCAAGCCGTTTTGGGTGGTGAAGCGCACCAGCCCCTTGGGGTAGCCCACCTTGTCCATGACCGCATCGCAGGCGTCGGCGCACACACCGCAGCCTATGCACTCGTACTGCAAGCCTTTGCGGATATCGATACCCGTTGGGCAAACCTGCACACACAAGGTGCAATCCACGCAATGCCCAAGCTTGAGCTGCGACAAGTCGGCCGTGCGCGAACGCCCTCCCCTGGGTTCACCGCGCCCGGCGTCGTAGGTAACGATCAGGGTATCGCGGTCAAACATCGCGCTTTGGAAGCGCGCATAGGGGCACATGTATTTGCAGATTTTCTCGCGCAAAAACCCGGCGTTGCCATAAGTGGCAAAGCCATAAAACAAAATCCAGAAAGTTTGCCACGGCCCGAGCGAGGCTTGCAAAACCGCTTGCCCAAGCTGGTCGATGGGCGTGAAATAACCCACAAAGGTGAAGCCGGTCCACAGCCCAAAGCCCAGCCAAAGCAGGTGCTTGAGCGTTTTTTTGCCGAACTTCTGGAATGAATGCCCGGCTTGATCAAGCCGCATGCGGGCTTGGCGATCGCCTTCTACCAGCTTTTCCATCCACAGATAAATTTCGGTGTAAACCGTCTGAGGACAGGCAAAACCGCACCACAAACGCCCGGCTACGGCGGTAAACAAAAACAAGGAGAGCGCCGAAATGATCAGCAAGACCGTCAGGTAAATCAGGTCGTGCGGAAATAGAACGAGGTTGAAAAGATAAAAGGTTCGGACTTCGAGATCGAATAAAACCGCTTGGCGATTGTTCCATTCGACCCATGGCAGGCCATAAAAAATGATCTGGGTGACCCAAACCATGATCCAGCGCCAATTGGTAAAGACACCAGAAACCGAGCGCGGGTGAATTTTGTCTTCCGCCGCCACCACCGGGACCGGAAAAGGCTTGGTGGTAGCGACAGAAGATGCGCTTTTTTTATTGATGCTTGACTCAGTCAATGGAACACCGCAAAGGGCCCTGCTTAGTTAGGCGCTGGGTTGGACTTGGCCCAAACGTAGGCGGTCAACACATGAATCTGATCTTCAGACAGCAGCACGTTTTGCGGCGGCATGACGTTCATGATGCCCATGTTGATGCTGCGCACCACTGCATCGACCCCAAAGCCGTGCAACCACACGTCGTCGGTCAGGTTGGGTGCACCCATGGCGGTGTTGCCCTTGCCTTCGGCGCCGTGGCAGGCAATGCAGGTGGCGAAGTTGGCCTTGCCTGCGGCCGCACGCACGCTGTCGTGCGGCGCACCCGACAAGCTCATGACGTAATGGGCCACGTTGGTGACATCATCCGGCGTGCCCACCGCTTCGGCCAATGGCGGCATCACAGCCACACGTCCTTGGGTGATGGAAACCTTGATCGCCTCTGGATCGCCACCCCACAACCAATCGCCATCCGTTAGGTTGGGAAAGGTCAGGCTACCGCGCGCATCGACGGCGTGGCAAACCGCGCAATTGTTCATGAACAGGCTCTCACCGATTTGCAGCGCTGCGGGGTCGCGCGCCAATTGCTCGACCGGCATTTGGCTGAAAGCGGCAAACTTGGGCGCGACTTCAGCCAAGTTGGCTTCTTTTTCAGCCTGGTACTGGCCCGCAGAAGTCCAGTTCAACAAGCCCGGAAACTTGCCCAACATGGGATACAGCAGTGCGTAGATGAGGCCGAACAGCAAGGTAATGACGAACATATAAACCCACCACTTGGGCAGCGGGTTGTTCAGTTCGGTCATGTCTTCGTCCCAGACGTGGCCGGTGGAGTTGCCTTCGTTGGACTTGACATCGACTTTGCCGCTGTACCACAGCAGAAAGAAGCAGGCCAAGATACTGATCAGGGTCACACCGGCCACCCAGTAGTGCCAGAATTCGCTTGTGAAGTCGCTCATGATGATTCTCTAGTTAATGAGGTCGCGCGGCTCAATCTTCCTTGAAGGGCAGTTGGGCGGCGTCATCGAACTGCGCCTTGTTGCGCTTGGACCAAGCCCACCAAACGATGCCCAAAAACAGCACCAAGCTGATCACGGTCACGATGCTGCGGTAGTCGTTTACGTCCATATCCCATGCCCTCCCATTCAATCAGCGGACCGCTGTGCCCAAAATTTGCAGGTAAGCGATCAGGGCGTCCATCTCGGTTTTGCCCTCTACCGCCTGAGCCGCTCCGGTAACTTCCTCGTCGGTGTAGGGATGGCCCAAGAGTTGAAGCGCATTTAAGCGTGCCGGCATCGATTGGGCGTTCACCATCCGGTCAGCCAACCATGGGTAGGCCGGCATGTTCGAGTACGGGCGCAAAGTGCGCGGGTCCATCAGATGCTGGCGGTGCCATTCGTCAGAGTAGCGGCCACCGATGCGGTGCAGGTCGGGGCCGGTGCGCTTGGAACCCCACTGGAACGGCCGGTCGTAGACGAACTCACCCGCCAGCGAGAAATGCCCGTAGCGCATGGTCTCGGCGTGGAAGGGGCGAATCATCTGCGAGTGGCAGGTGAAGCAGCCTTCGCGGATGTACACATCGCGCCCGGCCAATTGCAAGGCGGTGTAGGGCTTGAGGCCATCGACCGGTTGCGTGGTGGATTTCTTGAAGAACAGCGGGACGATCTCGACCAAGCCGGCGACCGAGATCACCGCCAAGATGAGCACGATCATCAGGAAGCTGTTGGTCTCGATCTTGTCGTGGGAGCGCCCAATTCTGGAGCTCGGGCCAATCTTGGCGCTGGAATTGTTGCTATCAGCCATGTTGTGATTCTCCTCAAGCGTGAGCCGGGGCTACTGTGGGGATGCGAACTTGCGGCACCGGGCCGGCTTTCAGCCCCATGCGCACCGTCATCCAGACGTTCCAAGCCATGATGCACATGCCCGCAAAGTACATGGCACCGCCCACCAGCCGAATGGCGTAGAAGGGATAGGTGGCACGCACCGACTCGCTGAAGGTGTAGGCCAAGGTGCCGTCTTCGGCCAGGGCACGCCACATCAGGCCTTGGGTCACGCCGGCAATCCACATCGCGGCGATGTAGAGCACGATGCCCACGCAGGCAATCCAGAAGTGCAATTCGATGGCCGGCACCGAGTACATTTTCTTCTGGCCAAACAGGCGCGGAATCAGGAAGTACAGCGCACCCATGGAAATCAGGCCGACCCAGCCCAGCGCGCCGGAGTGCACGTGGCCAATGGTCCAGTCGGTGTAGTGGCTCAGGGCGTTGACGGTCTTGATGGACATCATCGGCCCTTCGAAGGTCGACATGCCGTAGAAGGACAGCGAGACGATCAGGAAGCGCAGGATCGGGTCGTCGCGCAGCTTGTGCCAAGCACCCGAGAGCGTCATGATGCCGTTGATCATGCCACCCCAAGAGGGGGCCAGCAGAATGAGCGAGAACACCATGCCGATGGATTGGGTCCAGTCGGGCAGCGCGGTGTAGTGCAGGTGGTGCGGGCCGGCCCACATGTAAGTGAAGATCAGGGCCCAGAAGTGGACGATCGAGAGCCGGTAGCTGTAGATCGGGCGCTCAGCCTGCTTCGGAATGAAGTAGTACATGATGCCCAAGAAGCCGGCTGTGAGGAAGAAGCCCACCGCGTTGTGGCCGTACCACCACTGAATCATGGCGTCTTGCACCCCGGCGTAGGCCGAGTAGGCGTGCCAGAAGCTGGTTGGGATCGCCGCGCTGTTGACCACGTGCAGCAGCGCCACCGCCAGAATAAAGGCCCCGAAGAACCAGTTGGCAACGTAGATGTGCTTGATCTTGCGCGTGGCCAAGGTGCCAAAGAACACCACCGCGTAAGAGACCCAGACCGCCGTGATGAGGATGTCAATCGGCCAGATCAGTTCGGCGTACTCTTTGCCGGAGGTCAGACCCAGCGGCAGCGTGATGGCGGCCAGCACGATGACGAGCTGCCAACCCCAGAAGGTGAAAGCAGCCAGCGGGCCCAGAAAAAGCCGGGTTTGGCAGGTGCGCTGCACCACATAGTAACTGGTGGCAAACAGGACGCAGCCGCCAAAGGCGAAGATCACCGCGTTGGTGTGCAAGGGTCGCAAACGACCAAAGGAGAACCACTCCAGACCGAACTGCCCAAGGTTGAGTGCGGGCCAAATCATTTGGGCGGCGATGATCACGCCGACCAACATGCCCACCACACCCCAGACCACCGCCATCACGGAGAACTGTCGGACGACCTTGTCGTTGTAGATGCCGGTCTGGGCATCCGGTTGGGCCCTAGACAGGGCATCTGCCGTTATTGCACTCATGGTTACTCCTCTACTCTAAAAAACACACTGGGCGAGTGTCACCGCTGGGGGGACGCTGCCACTTGACTTAGATCAATCGTCCTTCAAAATCCGCTCGCCCTCGCGCTCGATGTTGTCGTACTGCCCGTTGTAGAGCGCCCACCAGAACAGGCCCATGATGGCCAGCACCAGCACCACCGACAAAGGGATGAGCAAAAACAAGGTTTCCATGGCTTTACCTCACAGAAAGGGCCGCAGCCGCAGCGGCTGGCTCGGGCACAGGCATGTCCGGCAAGCTAGACAGGCGCATGGCATTGCCAATAACCACAAATGAACTCAGGGCCATACCCAAACCGGCCAGCCAAGGAGGCACATAGCCCGCGATCGCCAGCGGAACCATGCTGGCATTGTATCCGCCGGCCCAGCACAAATTCTGTTTGAGGATGCGCAAAGTGCGGCGCGCCTGGCGCACGGTTTGCACCAATTCGGACAGCCGGCCGCTTTGCACCACAAAGTCGGACTGCGACTGCGTCAGCGGCGCCCCGTGGCCGAGGGCAAACGAGACTTGGGCACGCGCCAGCACAGGCCCATCGTTCATGCCGTCGCCGACCATGGCAATTTGCGCGCCCTGCTGCTGCAAGGCCGCGACCACTTCAAGCTTGCGCTCGGGGCTGGCACCGGCCACCACCTGCTCGATGCCGAGCTGTTGCGCCACCCGCTGCACCGCACCAATCCGGTCTCCCGAAAGCAAATGCACCGAAAAGCCCATGGCTCGCAGCTCGGCCACCGCAGCGGGCGCATCGGCGCGCACGCCTTCGTCCATGACGAAGGTGGCGACCCAGCCGTGCTCGTCGCACAGGTAAGCGCAGGGCGAATCGGATGCGCTGCGCCCCTGCGCCAGCAGTTGCGCCTCGTCGAGCCCGCACAGGGCCGCCGAACCGAGCCGCCACTCACCCCCGCCCGCACGCTCCAGCACCAGCCCTGCCCCGGGCCGCTCTTGCACCAGATCGACTGGCTCTGCGCTTGGCGTTGCACCAGGCCCGGCTGGATTGGGCGCGCTGACCAAGGGCTGCGCTTGCACCGCAATGGCGCGCGAGACCGGATGCAGCGAAGCCGAAGCCAGCGGCCATGCCATGCGCAGCGCCTGCTCGCGCGCCAAGCCGGGGCGCACGATCACTTCGCGCAGCACCACCCGATCCTGTGTGAGGGTGCCGGTTTTGTCGAACACCACGGTGTCGATCTTGCACAGGGCTTCAAAAGCCAGCAGGCGGCGCACCAAGATGCCGCGTTGCGCCAACGCCCCGGCTGAGGCCAGCATGGCCGAGGGTGTGGAGAGCGCCAAAGCGCAGGGACAGGTGACCACCAGCACCGCCACGGCGATCGGCACCGCCAGCGCCGGGTCGATCTGCCACCAATACCAAGCGCCAAACCCAGCACTCAACAACACCACGATCAAGAACGGGCCGGCGATGCGGTCGGCCAGCTTGACCAAATCGGGCTTTTCGGTCGAGGCCTGCTCCATGAGCGAGACGATCTGGCCAAAGCGGGTGTCGCGGCCGATTTTGTCTATGCGCACCAAGGCTGTTCCGGCCAGGTTGTAGCTGCCGGCGACCACGGTCTGGCCACGCAGGCGCGTGACGGGCTGCGACTCGCCAGTGAGCAGCGCCTCATCGACGGTGGCGCTCTCACCCAGCACGGTGGCGTCGCCGGGGAAGGCCTGGCCGGCCTGCACCCGCAGCACATCGCCCACGCGCAGCCGCTTGAGCGAGACGATTTCGAAAGCGCCATCGGCCATTTGGCGCTCGCACTGCTCGGGCAGGCGGTTCATGAGCGCATCGAGCGAGCCGGCGGTGCGGTCGCGCAGCCGCGATTGCAGGTAGCGCCCACCGAGCAGGAAGAACACGAACATGGTGAGCGAGTCAAACCAGATTTCGTGCCCCCAAACGCCGGTCGGGTCGAAAGTGGCGCCGGTGCTGGCAATGAAGGTGACCAAAATACCGACCGAAACCGGCATATCCATGCCGATGCGCCCGAGCTTGAGGTCGCGCCACGCGCTCTGGAAAAAAGGCATGCTGGAAAACATCACCACCGGCACGCTCAGCATCCAGTTGGCCATGCGCAGCAACTGGTCGTAAACTGGATCGATCTCGCCCGGTTCGGTGATGTAGAAAGGCCACGAATACATCATGACCTGCATGGTGCAAAAAGCGGCCACGAACAAGCGCCACATCAGCAGCCGCGTTTCAGCCAGCCGGTGCTCCACACTCAAGGCTTGGCGCATGGGCAGCAGGCGGTAGCCGGTTTGCCCCACATCGCGCGCCAGTTCTGATAGCAGGGTTTGCGCCGGATCCCAGCGCAGCGTGACGCGGCGCGTGGCCGCATGCACCAAGACGGACACCACCCCTTTGCGGCCCGCCAGAGCAGCCTCCACGGTTTCGGTGCAAGCCGGGCAGTACATGCCCTGCACCATCAGGATCGACTCTTGCAGCGTCCGGCCATCGACCTCGAGCGCATGGCTGAAGTCTTCCTGCTCGAGCGGGTCGTCGAGCACCAAAAAATCGTCATCGACCGTGAGCGGACCCCGGTGCTGGCCCAGCAGGCCGGCCAAACCGTCTGGCGGCTCGGGCATGAGTGGGCCCGGCTGCACCAGCGCAGCCTGACCAACGACAGTGGAATTTGCCATGCGGTCGAGCATAACATTGCCCTGCGCTCTGCACGCTTGATTCATATCAAAGCAAGGGGGTTTTTGAACGCGGCAGCGCTTCAACTCCACCTCCAATGCAGGCACAATGGGCGCATGGCTTGCACTTAAAGGAGAAACTGCACCATGTACCAACGCATACTCGTCACCACCGACGGATCAGAGCTATCGGATCAAGCCGTGGCGCACGCCCTACAGTTGGCCAATATCACCTGTGCCGAATTGATCGCGCTGCGGGTGGTGCCGCCCTACCCCAAAACCTACTTTGAAGGCGGTGTGGCCTTGAGCGAAGAAGAAATTGCTCGCATCGAGCAGCAGTGGCACGAGGAAGCCATGGGCAGCCTGCACACCATTCAAGACCAAGGCCAGAAGCTCGATGTCAAGGTGCGCCCGGTGGCGATCAAGTCGGACCTGATCGCCGAAGCCATCATCGCTGCCGCGCAGCAGTACAAGGCCGATTTGATCGTCATGGCCTCGCACGGGCGGCGCGGGCTCAAGCGGCTGCTGCTGGGCAGCGAAACCCAGCAGGTGCTGACGCACTCGCACACGCCGGTGCTGGTGCTGCGCTAATTCAGACGGCGCTGCGCGGTTGCCGGTGCGCCCAGCCCCACAGGGCGGCCCCGGCCAGCACCATCGGCAGGCTCAGCCATTGGCCCATGCTCAGGCCCAGCCCGAGCAGGCCGAGGTGCGCGTCGGGCTCGCGGAAAAATTCGGCGATGAAGCGAAAGGTGCCGTAACCGATCAAAAACGCCGCCGACACCTCGCCCAAACGGCGCGGCCCGCGTGCGTACAGCCACAGCAGCACGAACAGCAGCAGCCCTTCCAGCAAAGCCTGGTAGAGCTGTGAGGGGTGGCGCGGCAAATCACCGGCGCCACGAAACACCATGCCCCAAGGCAGCGCCGGGTCGGCCACCCGGCCCCAGAGTTCGCCGTTGATGAAGTTGCCGATGCGCCCGCTGGCCAGCCCAATGGGTATGCAGGGGGCGATG
>BBPE01001606.1_pt1 | contig 14466 bp, 7 predicted proteins | sample 1344301 | NCBI WGS metagenome assembly BBPE01 (sample SAMD00019089, study PRJDB2971) | groundwater metagenome | isolation source: The Cedars highly-alkaline
GGCGGCGGTGGTGAAGGCGGCGCTGGCGGGTTGATCCAGAACGGGTGCTGAGCGACGGCGCCGACCTCAGCGGCGCGGCGAAGTCGCACCTGAGCCCATGCTACATTGGCTCAGGCGGTCAACGGCGCTGGCGTTGACCGCCTGTTCATGGACAGCTCAACCGAGGAATCCGACTGTGACGACCCCGACCAAATACCTGCTCGACGAAAGTCAGATGCCCAAGTCCTGGTACAACATCCAGGCCGATCTGCCCTGCGCGCTGCCGCCGGTGCTGCACCCCGGCACCTTGCAGCCGATGGGCCCCGATGACCTGGCGCCGCTGTTCCCGATGGAGCTTATCTTGCAAGAGGTGAGTACCGAGCGCGAGATCGACATTCCCGAGCCGGTGCGCGACATCTACAAACTCTGGCGTCCGGCGCCGCTGTACCGCGCGCACCGGCTGGAAAAAGTGCTGGGCACGCCAGCCAAAATTTTCTACAAATACGAAGGGGTCAGCCCGGCCGGCAGCCACAAGCCCAACACCGCCATCCCGCAAGCCTTCTACAACCAGCAAGCCGGTGTGAAGCGCCTGACGACCGAAACCGGCGCCGGGCAATGGGGCAGCTCGCTGGCCTTTGCGGGCAGCCTGTTTGACTTGGAGGTGCTGGTGTTCCAGGTGCGCGTGTCCTACGACCAGAAGCCCTACCGCCGTGCCGTGATGGAAACCTACGGCGCGCGCTGCGTGGCCTCGCCTTCGAACGAAACCGCCTACGGGCGCAGCGTGCTGGCCCAGCGCCCGGAGCACCCCGGCAGCCTGGGCATTGCCATTTCAGAGGCGGTGGAGCTGGCGGTGCAGCGCGAGGACACCAAGTACGCGCTGGGCTCGGTGCTCAACCACGTGTTGCTGCACCAGACCATCATCGGCCTGGAGGCGATGGAGCAACTGCACATGGCCGATGTCTGGCCCGACGTGGTGGTGGGCTGCACCGGGGGTGGCTCCAACTTTGCGGGCATCGCGTTCCCGTTCATTGGCCACGGTTTGCGCGGCGGGCCCAAGCCGCGCATCGTGGCGGTGGAGCCGGCGGCTTGCCCCTCGCTCACACGCGGCAAATACGCCTACGACTTTGGCGACACCGGCCACCTGACACCGCTGACCAAGATGCACACCCTGGGCAGCAGCTTCACGCCGCCGGGTTTTCACGCCGGGGGTCTGCGCTACCACGGCATGGCGCCACTGGTGTCGCATGTGAAAGAACTGGGCTTGCTGGAGGCGCTGGCCTACACCCAGGGCGAGTGCTTTGCCGCCGGGGTGACGTTCGCCCGCGCCGAAGGCATCGTGCCCGCGCCCGAGGCCAACCACGCGGTCAAGGGGGCGATTGAAGAGGCGCTGCGCTGCAAGCGCGAAGGCCGGAGCGAAACCATTTTGTTCAACCTCTGTGGGCACGGCCATTTCGACATGGCTTCGTACCAGAAGTACTTTGCCGGTGAGCTCAAAGACGAGCAATACGACGAAAAAGAGCTGGCGATGGCGCTGGCCGGCCTGCCCAGCGTGCCTGAGCCGGCCTGATGGGCGCGTTCAGGGCTGCACCACTTCGAGCAGGCGGTCCAGCCCCCCGCTGTTGATGGCTACCTGCGCCTGCGCGCGCACCAGCGGCTTGGCGTGGTAGGCCACCGACAGGCCGGCAACGGCCATCATCTCCAGGTCGTTCGCGCCGTCGCCCACTGCGATGCACTGCGCGGCTGAGGCGCCCAGCAGCGACGCCACCTCCAGCAGCGTGCGGCGTTTTTCTGCGCCGTCGCAAATCTCGCCCCAGGGCTGGGGCAGCAGGCGGCCGCTGAGCTGGCCGCAGTTGGGGCCGCTTTCAATTTCCAGCACGTTGGCGCGCGTGAAGTCTATGCCCAGCCAGTGGCGCACGCGCTCGGAAAAAAAAGTGAAACCACCCGAGACCAGTAGCACCTTCAGCCCGGCGGCCTTGCAGGCTTGCACCAGCTCGGCTGCGCCGGGGTTGAGCTGCAGCCGTTCGCGGCAGACCTGCTCCATGTCGGCCACTGTGACGCCACGCAGCAAGGCCACGCGCTGACGCAGGCTTTGCTTGAAGTCGCTGATTTCGCCGCGCATGGCGGCTTCGGTGATGGCTGCCACCTCGGCCTTGCGACCGACCGCAGCGGCAATCTCGTCGACGCACTCGATATTGATCAGCGTCGAGTCCATGTCGAAGGCTATCAGCTTGAAGTCGCCGAGCCTGAGCGGTGGCTGCAAGCCCTGGATCATCAGGCCAGGGGCGAATTCGATGGCTGGGTTCATGGGGGCGATTATCCGGGATCGTCACTCGGTAAAATGGCGCGTTATCACCTACTCGCCGGGTCCACGCACCAGGCTCGCACCGTGTCCTTGCATCTGCGCTATTTTGACGGCGGTAACGCCATCAGCGACTTCAAAGTCCAGCAGTTTTTGCCCCGCCTGGCGGCTGTTTCGGAACAAATTGTCGGCTTGTCGGCCCGTTTTGTGCACCTGGCATCGTTCGACGCCGAACCCGACGCCGCCACACTGCTGCGTCTGGGCCAGTTGCTGAACTACGGCGATCCCTGCACGCCGCTGCACCTGAAGCTGGCTGGTGCTGCCGCCCCGGTGCTGCTGGTGATGCCGCGGCTGGGAACGGTCTCGCCCTGGGCCTCCAAGGCCACCGACATAGCCCGCAACTGCGGCTTGAAGCTGCACCGGGTCGAGCGCCTGCTGGAGTACCGCTTGCAGTGGCAGGCCCGCTTGTTTGGCGCCAGCGCGCTGACGCCGGCACAGTGGCAGGGCGCTGCCGCGCTGCTGCACGACCGCATGACCGAGACGGTGACGCACGAGCGCAGCCAGGCGCAGGCGCTGTTTGGCCAACTGCAGGCTGCGCCGCTGGAGCAGGTCGATCTGCTCGGCGGCGGTCGCGCCGCGCTGCTGCAGGCCAACACCGACTGGGGCCTGGCCTTGTCGGACGACGAGATCGACTACTTGCTGGGCGCCTTCAGCGGCTTGCAGCGCAACCCGACCGACGTCGAGCTGATGATGTTCGCGCAGGCCAACAGCGAGCACTGCCGGCACAAAATCTTCAACGCCCAGTTCAGCATCGACGGCGTGGCGCAGGACAAAAGCCTCTTTGCCATGATTCGCCACACGCACCAGCAGGCGCCGCAGCACACCGTGGTGGCGTACTCAGACAACGCCTCCATCATGGAAGGCACTGCGGTCGAGCGCTTCATGGCCCGCTGGGACGCAGGCCCTTGTCCGCTCTACGCCAGCGAGACCGCCCGGCAGCACATTTTGATGAAAGTTGAAACGCACAACCACCCAACCGCCATTGCACCGTTTCCCGGCGCGGCCACCGGTGCCGGCGGTGAAATCCGCGACGAAGGCGCCACCGGTCGCGGCTCCAAGCCCAAGGCCGGCTTGAGCGGCTTTAGCGTCTCCAAACTCTGGGGCGGCCTGAGCGAGCAGCCCGGCGGCAAGCCCGAGCACATCGCCAGCCCGCTGCAAATCATGATCGAAGGGCCGCTGGGCGGCGCCGCCTTCAACAACGAATTCGGCCGTCCCACCCTGCTGGGCTATTTTCGTGAGTACGAGCAGCACGTCGCCGGAGTGCAGCGCGGCTACCACAAGCCCATCATGATGGCCGGCGGCCTGGGCGTGATCGACGCCGGGCAGACGCAGAAAATTCAATTTCCGCCCGGCTCGCTGCTGATCCAGCTTGGCGGCCCGGGCATGAAAATCGGCATGGGGGGCAGCGCTGCCAGTTCCATGGCCAGCGGCAGCAACGCGGTCGCGCTCGACTTCGACTCGGTGCAGCGCGGCAACCCTGAGATCGAACGCCGGGCCCAGGAGGTCATCAACCACTGCTGGGCGCAGGGCGCTGACAACCCGATCCTAGCCATTCACGACGTCGGCGCCGGCGGCCTGTCCAACGCCTTCCCGGAGCTGGTCAACGACGCCGGCCGCGGCGCACGCTTTGACATGCGCGCCGTGCCGCTGGAAGAATCCGGTCTGGCGGCGAAAGAAATCTGGTGCAACGAAAGCCAGGAGCGCTATGTGCTGGCGATTGCGCCCGCTGCGCTGGCGCGTTTCCAGGCCTTTTGCGAGCGCGAACGCTGCCCGTTCGCGGTGGTCGGCGTCGCCACCGAAGAGCGCCAATTGCAAGTCGGCGCACTCGATCTGTTCGCGCCGCAGGCAGCCAGCGGTTGCGCCGCACCGGCGCTGGTGGTTGATATGCCGATGAACGTGCTGCTGGGCAAGCCGCCCAAGATGCAGCGCGACGTCAAAACCCACGTGCGCCGCGCAGCGCCGATCCAGCTCGACGGCGTCGATTTGCAGCAGGCCGTGATCGACGTGTTGCGCCACCCCACGGTGGCCTCCAAGCGCTTTCTCATCACCATTGGCGACCGCAGCGTCGGTGGCCTGAGCCACCGCGACCAGATGGTCGGCCCCTGGCAGGTGCCGGTGGCCGATTGCGCCGTCACCCTGGCCGACTTCCAGGGCTTTGCCGGTGAAGCCATGGCGCTGGGCGAGCGCGCGCCGCTGGCCGCGCTCGACGCCGCCGCCGCCGCCCGCATGGCGGTGGCCGAGAGCATCACCAACCTGCTGGCCGCACCGATCGAGTTGGCGCGCGTCAAGCTCTCGGCCAACTGGATGGCCGCCTGCGGCGAACCGGGCGAAGACGCTGCGCTGTACGAGGCCGTGCAAGCGGTTGGCATGGAGCTGTGTCCGGCGCTGGGCATCTCGATCCCGGTTGGCAAGGACAGCCTGTCCATGCGCGCCCAATGGTCGCACGCGGGCGAACAAAAGAAAGTCAGCGCGCCGGTGAGCCTGGTTGTGACCGCTTTTGCCACCCTGGCCGACGTGCGCGGCACCTGCACGCCGGAACTCAATCGCGAGATCGAAGACAGCACGCTGCTGCTGATCGACCTCGGCCAAGGCCGCCAGCGCATGGGCGGCAGCATTCTGGCGCAGGTCCTCGGTCAAGAGGGCGGCGCGGTGCCCGACCTCGACCGCCCGCAAGACCTGATTCAACTCGTTCAAGCCGTCAATGCCTTGCGCGCCCAGGGCCAGATACTGGCCTACCACGACCGCAGCGACGGCGGTCTGCTGGCGGCGGTGGCCGAAATGGCGTTTGCCGGTCACGTCGGCGTGGCGCTCAACCTCGACCTGCTGCTGACCGAGGGCGACGGCATCAGCGACAGCCGCATGGACAGCGGCGACGCCAAGAACTGGGCGCAGCAGGTCGGCGCGCGCCGCGCCGACCTCACCCTCAAGGCGCTGTTCAACGAAGAGCTGGGCGTGGTGTTGCAAGTACCCACGGCCGAGCGCGACGCGGTGCTGCGAACGCTGCGCGCGCACGGTCTGTCGGCGCACAGCCACGTGATCGGCAAGACCCGTCCGGCCTGCTCGGGCACGGACGCCGGCCAGGGCCGGCTGCAGATCTGGCGCGACGCCAAGCGGGTGTTTGACGCCAGCCTGTTCGACCTGCACCAGGTCTGGGACAGTGTGAGCTGGAACATCTGCCGCCAGCGCGACAACCCGGCCTGCGCCGACGCCGAACACGCGGGCGCCGGTCAAGCCGACGACCCGGGCCTGCACGTCCATCTGGTGCTGGCACCCGAGCTGCGCGCTGGCCTGGAGGCGCCGGCCTTGTTGCTGCAGCAGCCCAGGGTTGCCATCCTGCGCGAGCAGGGCGTCAACTCGCATCTTGAGATGGCCTACGCCTTCACCCAGGCCGGTTTTGCGGCGTTTGACGTTCACATGACCGACTTGCAAAACGGCCGCGCCCGGCTGACCGACTTTCAAGGCGTGGTGGCCTGCGGCGGCTTCAGCTACGGCGACACGCTGGGCGCGGGCGTAGGCTGGGCGCGCTCGATCAGTTTCAACCCGCTGCTGTCCGAGCAATTCCAGCATTTCTTTGCCCGCGCCGACACCTTTGGCCTGGGCGTGTGCAACGGCTGTCAGATGTTTGCCGAACTGGCCGACATCATTCCCGGTGCGGCGCACTGGCCGCGCTTTACCACCAACCAGAGCGAGCGCTTCGAAGCCCGGCTGTCCATGGTCGAGGTGCTGGACTCGCCCAGCCTGTTTCTGCGCGGCATGGCCGGCAGCCGACTGCCGATCGCGGTGGCGCACGGCGAGGGCTACGCCAACTTCAAGCGGCAGGGCGACCCGGCGCGGGTGATTGCCGCCCTGCGCTTCGTCGATCATTCAGGCGCCGCCACCGAAGCCTACCCCTTCAACCCCAACGGCAGCCCCGGCGGCCTGTGCGCCGTCACCAGCGCCGACGGCCGCTTCACCGCCATGATGCCGCACCCCGAGCGCGTGTTCCGCAACATCCAGCTCAGTTGGACCCGAGGCGACCCCAGCGCACCAAGTCCGTGGTTGCAGCTCTGGCACAACGCGCGCCGTTGGCTGGATTGAGCGCCGGATCGCGTTGCGATCCGAGCGAGCCTGCTGTCACAGCGGTGCGACCTCAAGCTGTTAACCTGTCGAGCTTCAAAATCGCCCGTCACTGCCGCCCAGTCGCACCACCATGAGCCCATCCAGTCACCCAGCACTCAACCCTGGCGTGCGCAAGCGAGAAGTTTTGGGTTGGGCCATGTACGATTTTGCCAACTCAGGCTATACCACCGTGGTGCTCACGGCGGTGTTCAGCGCCTACTTCGTCAGCGGCATCGCTGGCGGCGCCAGTTGGGCCACGCTGGCCTGGACTTCGGCGCTGGCGTTCTCCAGCATCATCGTCATGCTCACCATGCCGCTGATCGGCGCCTACGCCGACTTGCGGGCGGCCAAGAAACAACTGCTGATGATCTCCACCGCCGGCTGCGTGCTCGCCACCGCGGCGCTGGCCGGCGCTGGCCCCGGCCAGGTGGCGTGGGCGATCGTGGCGGTGGTGCTGTCGAATGTGTTTTTCAGCTACGGTGAGTCGCTCATTGCGGCCTTCCTGCCCGAACTGGCACGCCCCGACAGCATGGGTCGGGTTTCCGGTTGGGGCTGGGGCTTTGGCTATTTCGGTGGCATGCTCACGCTCGGTCTGAGTCTGGCCTACGTGTTCTGGGCTCAAGGGCAGGGTCTGCCGGCGTCGCACTTTGTTCCGGTGACGATGCTGATCACCGCAGCGGTGTTTGCGCTGTCTTCGCTGCTGACTTTTATTTTGCTGCGCGAGCGCGCTCAGCCGCAGACCCGGCAGCACATGCTGGAGCAGGCGCACCACTTTGCCCAGTTGCGCGGCCATGCGCCGCCGCCGTCGCGGGTGCTGCAAGAGCAAGGTTTGCAGGCTTCGCTGCTGCGTTTGCACCGCACCTGGCATGAGTCGCGGCGCTTTCGCGACTTCAGCGCCTTTTTGCTCAGTTCGGTCGCTTACCAGGCCGGCATCTCGGTGGTGGTGACCTTGGCCGCGGTGTACGCCGCCGAGGTGCTCCGGTTCACCCAGATGCAGACCATGATGATGATCTTCCTGGTCAACATCGCGGCCATCATTGGCGCTTTCGTCTGGGGTTACGTGCAAGACCGCATCGGCCATCGGCCGGCACTGGGCATCACCTTGGGCGGCTGGATTCTGATGACGCTGCTGGCCGCACTGGCCACCGGTCCGACGCTGTTTTGGGTTGCGGCGGTGCTTGCCGGCTTGTGCATGGGCAGCAGCCAGTCGGCTGGCCGGGCATTGGCCGGAGCCTTCTCGCCGGCACACCGGCGCGCCGAGTTCTTCGGTTTGTGGACTTTTGCCGTGCGGCTGTCGTCCATCGTCGGCCCCATGACCTACGGGCTTATCACCTGGATCACGGCCGGCAATCACCGGCTGGCCATCGTCTCCACCGGCGCGTTCTTCGTGCTCGGTTTGCTGCTGCTGGCGCGGGTCAACGTCAACCGCGGCATTGAAGCCGCTGCCAGCAACGGCGACGTCTGAGTCGCTCTCAGGCTTCTTCGGGCGGCAGTCCGCTCACAATCACCGCCCGCGCCGCGTCGCGCAACTGCACGGCGCTGGCAAACAAGTCGGCGCCGGCGACCGGCTCCAGCGGCGCACCGATTTGCACCGACAAAGGGGTCCAACGCGGCCACCAGCGTTCGCCCGGCAGCAGGGTGCGGGTGCCGACCAGCGTCACCGGCAGCAGGGGCGCCGAGGCCTTTGCGGCAGCAATGAAGCCACCGAGCCGAAACGGCAGCAGCCCAGGGCTGGCGCGGAAGGTGCCCTCGGGAAACAGCAGCAGCGACTGCCCGGCCTGCACCGCGTCGGCCATGGTCTGCGCGTCGGCCACACTGCGGCGCGGGTCGAAGCGTTCGACAAACGCCACCCCCAGGCGGCGCAGAAAGCGACCGGCTACGAACTGGCTGGCCAGCTCGCGCTTGACGACGAAGGCGTGCGGCTTGGGCAGTGCGGCCACCAGCACCAGACCGTCGAGGTAGCTGGCGTGGTTGCACACCAGAACGGCGGCGGTCTGCGTGGGCAGGTGTTGCAGTCCCTGCACCGACAGCGGCAGGCCGCTCAGGCGCAACAAGCCGCGCGCCGCGAACCGGCACAGGGCCCAGGCCGAAGCCTGGTTCGGCCGCGTTTGCACCAGCAGCCAAACCAGCGGTGTAAACAGCGCGAACAGCAGCAGCGCCCACAGGCCAAACAGCAAGCCAGCGCTGCGCTGGACGAGCCGGTGGGCGGCGGCGCGCGCGCGCAAGCCGACGCTGCCCAGCGCCAGCCGCAGCCACTGGCGCTGTGGGCTCAGCGTGGATGCGCCCACGCCGCCTTGCTCGACCAGCACACGGCACGCCGCCCGCCGCACCTTGCCGCTGGAGGTTTTCAACACCGTGTGCGGCGGTGCCAAAATGATTTCGTCGGCCGGCTCGCCAATCGCATCGACGACGGCGCGCGCCACCGCCGCGCGCAGCTCGGCTGGCGCGCGCGCATGGCGCGGCTGGATCTCGGCCAGCACCACCAGCCGTTCGGTGCCGCTGTCGGCGTCGCTGCGCCCAAAAACCGCCACGCAACCCTTGCGCACACCAGGCACGGCACCCACGGCGTCTTCGATCTCCTGCGGGTAGAGGTTGCGCCCCGCGCGAATCACAATGTCTTTTACCCGACCGGTGACAAAAATGTCATCTTCGGCTGCGTAGGCGCGGTCGCCGCTGTCGAGCCACGTGTTGTGAAGCAGACGTGCGCTTGCTTCGGGGGCGCGCCAATAGCCTTGCGTGGCCGACGGGCCGCGAAACACCAAGCGACCTTCGGTGCGCTCAGGCAGCGTCTGCCCGGCGGCGTCGACGATGCGCACCTCGTGGCCGGGCAGGGCGCGGCCACAGGCGACAAAGCGCAGAGCGCCGCCGTCGGTGGCGGCGCTGGGCACGGCCCGCTGCTCACGCTCGAAAGTGGCGCGTTCGATCACATCGACGCGCGGGCCGCGCCCGAGCGGCGGAAACAGCAAGCCGACCGAGGACTCGGCCAGCCCGTACACCGGCGTCATGGCTTCGGGACGAAAACCGCAGGCGGCAAAGCGCTGCTGGAAGCGGCTGAGGGTGCTCGCAAGCACCGGTTCGGCGCCGTTGAATGCCAGCCGCCAGCGGCTCAGGTCGAGTCCGGCCAGGGCCTCGTCGCCGATGCGCGACAGGCACAGCTCGTAGGCGAAGTTGGGACCGGCTGAGAGCGTGCCGCCAAAGCTGGAGATGGTTTCCAGCCAGCGCTGGGGTCGCGCCAGAAACGCCAGCGGCGACATCACCACCAGCGGGCAGCCGACGTAAAAAGAGTTCAGCCAGGCGCCGATCAAGCCCATGTCGTGGTACAGCGGCAACCAGCTCACGAACACGTCGTCGCTGCGCGCATCGATCACTTGCAGCATGGCGCGAATATTGGCCAGCAGGTTGGCGTGCGTCAGCGCCACGCCCTTGGGCTGACCGGTGCTGCCCGATGTGTATTGAATGAAGGCCGTGTCGTCGCTGCGCACCGGCACCGGCTGCGGCGTGCCAGCCTGCGCCAGCAAATCGTCGGCGCTGAGCAGCGCGCGCAGACCCGGCACGCGCGCCTGCAACAGCCGTGCCACCGTCATGGCCTGCGGCACGCTGACCATCAACACCGTTTGCGCGCTCTCCAGAATGCCGGTGTGGCGCCGCACGTGGTCTTCCAGTTGCGAGGGACGTGCTGGCGGGTAGATCGGCACCGGAATGCCGCCGGCGCGCAAAATGCCCAGGTAGGTGTAGAAGTAGGCGGGCGAAGTCGGCAGCATGATCGCCACCGTTTGCCGCTGTTTGAGTCCGGCGCGCTGCAAACCGGCTGCCACCGCAGCCGAAGCATCGGCCAGTTGCCGGTAACTGATGCGAGTTTGCTCGTTGTCGGCCAGATAAATGATTTGCGTCAGGTCGGGGTGCACCTGCACGTGCGCGTCAAGCACGTCGAGCAAGGTGTGGGCCTGCAGCCAGGGCGCCGCGTTGGAGCCCCCAGCGGGCAGCGGCGCTGCGCTGACTGGCTGCGCCGGCTGCGTCTGAGGCGGCGCGCTGGCACCGGTCGGCGCGCGCGCACGCCCTTGTTGCAAGGCCTGCCACAAGTCGTCCACCGTTTCGGCGTTTTGCAGCGTTTCTTCCGGCAAGGCCACAGCAGCGGCCGACTCGATGCGCAGCAACAGCTCCATGCGCCCTAGGCTGTCAAAGCCCAGTTCGCGGTCCAGTGTGCTGGCCGAGCTGATCGGCGGCAAGTCGGGTCGGCCGGGGTGCAGGTCGCGCAGGGTCTGGGCCACCAGCGCGTGCAACTGCTCCAAACTCAAGCGGCTACTGGGTGCAGGCAGGTCGGAGCGGTACATGACGGTTCATTTTCCTTGTTTAGAGCCGGCTGGATTGTGCCCTTTTCCTTTGACGCGGCATGCGGGCCGGGGACATAAAATCAAGCTACAATGGCAGGCTTGTCGGCGTGTAGCGCAGCCTGGTAGCGCACTTGCATGGGGTGCAAGGGGTCGCGAGTTCGAATCCCGCCACGCCGACCAATAAAAAGCCAGACCGAAAGGACCGATCAAGGCGAGCGGTCCAGAAACTGCAAAGCTTTTGTATCGGCCTACTGGAGGCGGCGCTGGCGAGACAGAACATGCAAGCGGCAGGCAAGCGGGTCAAGGTCAACAAAAGCGCAGCCGGGGTGCATGGGTTGAGTTCGTCTCTGCGGCACAGCGTGCCCAGGCAGATCCAGCTCAATTGAGCTGTTTGACCAGTATCTGACTCCTGCGATCCCAGTTGTATTTGCGTTTGCGTGCATCGGGCAGCCAGTCGGGGCCGACCGGTTCGAAACCACGTTTGATGAACCAGTGCATGGTGCGGGTGGTGAGCACGAAAATGCTTTTCAAGCCCTGCGCACGCGCGCGCACTTCGATGCGTTTGAGCAGCCGCTCGCCGTCGCCCTGACTCTGAGCGTCGGGCGAGACGGTCAGGGCGGCCATTTCGCCGGTACGCTGCTCCGGGTAGGGGTAGAGCGCGGCGCAGCCAAAAATCACGCCGTCGTGCTCGATCAAGGTGTAGCAGCCGGCGTCGCGCTCAAGTTCGGTGCGGTCGCGTTTGACCAGCGTGCCGTCTTTTTCGTAGGGCTCGATCAGCGCAACCAGGGCGCTGATGTCGTCCACGGTGGCTTCGCGCAGGCTTTCGAGTTTTTCATCGACCACCATGGTGCCGATGCCGTCGTGGGTGTAAATCTCCAGCAGCAGCGCGCCGTCAACGGCAAAGGGCAGGATGTGACTGCGATCGACCCCGCCTTCACAGGCGCGCACGCAGTGCTGCAAATAAAACGCGCTGTCGCTTGGCTGGGTTGGCGCGGGCAGTTCAGCCAACAACTGCCTGGCATCGGCCAGTGACAATTCGGTATCGATTTCGCTTTGCGGGTCATCCACCTGGACGCGAATGCCGGGCAACTCGCTCAGAAACATCAGCTTGTCGGCCTGCAGCGCAATGGCCACCGAGGTCGCCACGTCTTCCATTGTCAGGTTGAAGGCTTCACCGGTGGGCGAGAAGCCAAACGGCGACAGCAGCACCAGCGCGCCCATGTCGAGGGCGCGCTGTATGCCTTCGGTGTCGATCTTGCGCACCAGACCCGAATGCAGAAAGTCCACGCCGTCGAGCAGACCAACCGGGCGCGCGGTGATGAAGTTGCCCGAAATCACCCGCACCGTGGCGCCGGCCATGGGCGTGTTGGGCAGGCCCTGGCTGAAGGCGGCCTCGATTTCATAGCGCAACTGGCCGGCGGCTTCCTGCGCGCAGTCCAAGGCCACCGAATCGGTGATGCGCAGGCCATGCGAGTAGCGGGCCGGGTGGCCCTTGGCTTTCAGTTGTTCGTTCACCTGCGGTCGAAAACCGTGCACCAGAACGATTTTGACGCCCATGCTCTGGATCAACGCCAGGTCTTGCGCCACGTTGGCCAGCTTGCCTGCGGCGATGGCCTCGCCGGCCATGCCGACCACCAGGGTGTTGTTGCGGTGCTTATGAATGTAGGGCGCGACCGAGCGAAACCAGGGCACGAAGGTGAAGTTGAAGACGTTGGACATGGCGGTCAAGGCGGGGTGGCGGGCTGGCAGCGGATTGACGGCGGGCGTCATTCCTGCGCCGCCTGGCAAGGCGGCTGCTTGCTGCAGGGGTCACTGCCGGTTTGCAGGCCGCCCGAGTCTGGGAAAACCGGCAGATGCGCGGCCACGCAGGGCGCAGGTGCGGGTTTGTCGCGGTAGGTCGAATAAAGGGATAAAAATTCACGCACCTTGGCGCTTACCGAGGTGCCTTCCTGAATGGCGCGGATGCGCGCCTGGCGCACAATCGCCGCATCGATGGAAATGGTCAGATTGGTCATGGCAAGGACTCCTGCGCGTGCAGCACGTGACTCTGTGCTGCACGTGAAACTGTGCCTGAGATAATAGCGCTGTGATCGAATCTGTCAATTCAACTCCCAGCCTGGCAGCGCCCCGGCCACTGCACATCGAATTCCCCGAATCGCTGCCGGTTTCAGCCCGGCGGCACGAGATCGAAGCCGCCTTGCGCGCGCACCAGGTGCTCATTGTCTGTGGTGAAACCGGCTCGGGCAAGACCACGCAGTTGCCCAAGATCGCGCTGCACATGGGGCGCGGCACGTGCAACGCCAAGCCGGGCCAGCGCGGCCAGTTGATCGGCCACACGCAGCCGCGCCGCATGGCCGCCTCCAGTGTGGCCAAGCGCATTGCCGACGAGCTGCAAACGCCCTTGGGCGAGGTGGTGGGCTACAAGGTGCGTTTTCAGGACCGCTTGTCGAAAGACGCTTCGGTCAAGCTGATGACGGACGGTATTTTGCTGGCCGAGACGCAGAGCGACCCCGATTTGCGCGCCTACGACACGCTGATCATCGACGAGGCGCACGAACGCAGCCTGAACATCGACTTTTTGCTCGGCTACCTGCGCCAGTTGCTGCCGCGCCGGCCGGACTTGAAGCTGATCATCACCTCGGCCACCATAGACGCGCAGCGCTTTGCCGACTACTTCTCCAGTCCCACCGGGCCGGCGCCGGTGTTCATGGTTTCGGGTCGCAGTTTTCCGGTCGAGCAGCGCTGGCGGCCGTTTCAAGAAAGCCGCGAGTACGACCTGAACCAGGCCATTGCCGACGCGGTCGACGAGCTCTGGCGCGCAGGCGCAGGGCAGGGCGGTGATATTTTGATTTTTTTACCCGGCGAGCGCGAAATCCGGGAAGCCGCCGATCACCTGCGCAAGCACCTCAGCCACAACCCGGTGCTGCGCAGCGCCGAGCTGCTGCCGCTGTTTGCCCGCTTGTCGCAGCCTGAGCAAGACCGCATTTTTCAAGCCCACAGCGCACGCCGCATCGTGCTGGCGACCAATGTGGCCGAGACCTCGCTCACCGTGCCCGGGATCCGCTTCGTCATCGACACCGGCACCGCGCGCGTCAAGCGCTACAGCTTTCGTCAGAAGGTCGAGCAATTGCAAGTCGAGCCCATCAGCCGGGCGGCCGCCAACCAGCGTGCCGGGCGCTGTGGCCGCGTGGCCGACGGCATCTGCATCCGGCTCTACGACGAGGCCAGCTTTCAGGGGCGACCTGAATTCACCGACCCGGAAATTTTGCGCAGCTCGCTGGCGGGCGTGATTTTGCGCATGAAGGCGCTGCGCCTGGGCGCGGTGGAAAACTTTGCCTTCATCGACGCGCCGCAGCGGCGCGCCATCGTCGACGGCTACCAGTTGCTGGCCGAGTTGGGCGCAGTCGACGAGAGCAACGAGTTGACGCCGATCGGTCAGGCGCTGGCGCGGCTGCCGCTCGATCCGCGCGTGGGGCGCATGATTCTGGAGGCACGCGAGCGCGGCGCGCTCGACGAGGTGCTGGTGATTGCCGCTGGCCTGAGCGTGCCAGACGTGCGCGAACGGCCGATCGACAAGCAGGCTCAGGCCGATCAGGCGCACGCCAAGTTCGACGACGAGAAAAGCGAGTTCAGCGGCACGCTCAAGCTGTGGAAATGGCTGCAAGACAGCAAAGGCGGACGCTCCAGCGTTCGGGCTGA
>BBPE01008812.1_pt1 | contig 14416 bp, 22 predicted proteins | sample 1344301 | NCBI WGS metagenome assembly BBPE01 (sample SAMD00019089, study PRJDB2971) | groundwater metagenome | isolation source: The Cedars highly-alkaline
TGTTTCAACACTGATTCGTTTTATTAGTATACAACACCCTTTTAGTTTCTTTACCTACATTTAGATAATTTCAACTATGCTCCAATTCATTAGTATGCTACATCCCTCCGTTCGCACCGACTTTCTAAAGAGGTAACCGTTTTTTATAAGATGTAACGAACTACCATTTTCCCTAAACTCTTGTTACAGCGAGTCATGTTTATTCGTCATTAAAGGCGTTTTTAATGTGTATCCTTCTTTAGCCAGTTGTTGCAAGTAACAAATTAATTGATCTTTATTCGTAAAGAGCATGTGTCTGGTAGTTAGTTTCTGCCATCATTTTTTTCTTTGTTTTCTAGGGCAAATATAAGTTTCCACGATTCTTCGCTGAAAACTACTTCTTGTTTAAGTTCGTCATAAAATTTAGAAAAGTCAACTATCGTATTAAATCTTTTGCACGGGTCACAATTACTACAAGGTATATATTCTTTATCTAAAAATTCTTCTTGTAAAGATTCTGGTACTTTTAGAGGCTCTTCACAAAACCAAATATTTTTAAGATACTTTAAAGGTAAATCTTGAACTATACTTTTTTTCTGTGTTTTAATAAGTGGAAAAAGTAATTCGGCGTAAGGTAAATCGTCGCAAAGTAATTTATAAGAGTTGTATATTCTTTTAAATTCTTCAATGTAAGAAATAGCTTGATCGCTCATTACGTAAGCAATCTGTACCTCTTTGAATGCTCGATGACTGGCACCAATGTAAGCCGCCGAAAGAAGCCAGAGGGGAGCCTGTTTAAAGGCGAAATAACTATCTATTACTCTATCTGCTATTAGGTAGTGAAAATCTTGGAAAGGTTCGCCGATATTAGAATGGAATGAATTTGTAAAATCTTCGGAAAATAGTTTAGAATTTTTTACTATACTTTTAATTTCTAAATCTGTTTTTTCTTGATTATTATTTAACCTGTTGTAAAAAACTGTAACTTCGTTACCTCTTCGCAGATTATCATATACCAAAAAAGTAGAGTCTAGACCTCCGGACCAAAGGATAGCCACTTTTTTAGTCTGCATTCAACGGATCAGGATTTAATTTAATACCTGGGGCCGTCGTGTCTTCAATTTGTTCAAGTATTTTAATCATATCGAAAAGATCGAAGTGATGGAACATATTCGTAATGTTAAGCTGAATTATACCATAATTCGCTTGTGTAATTTCAATTAATTTGTTTTCAATTTCTTTTTCTAGAAGATCATATTGATTAATAATTTCTTCTAAACGATCTTTGTATTGTCTTGCTTTCATAAAAGATTATGTTTTTTAAAAATTGCTACTGCACTTTCTCGCATTATTAACAACAAACATTTTTCTTTCTCTACTCTAGAAGGCCGCTCTACAAAAATGTCTTCAACAAAAATAAAATTGCTATCACTTTCATCGATAGATGTAACGATACCAACTATACTACGATCGTAGTAACTTACAATGTCACCGGGTGAAAAGTCATAAATTTGCATAAAAATTCTTTAGTTTGTATAGGTGTATTTAGAAAAATTGCAATCAGATTTGTATGTGAGAATGAATCACCGCATAATCCAATTAAGTGTAAATAATCGTAAATCATAATACCGGTTTAGAATAAATTCCGAATGCACGTTCAGTGAACAAGGGTAGCTCTGTAGAAGCAAGCGTTATTCAATGTAATTTTTTTATAGTTCAATTCTTTGCTCATTACCGTGATTAATTTTGATTAACGAAATAATAGTTTCTAAGAAAGGGACAATTTCTTGCGCTTTTACTGTGAAAATTTCATCATCTTCACCATTTTCTACATCTGTTGTAAAAGAAATATGACCTGTAAGAGGTTCATAAGAAACACTAAATTTGTTTCCATTATTATCAATTGCATTAAATATGATTTCGTTTTCCATATGTTTAGATTTTAGCTCCTACAAAGACGATTAAAGGATAAAGTTCGTATAGTAACCCAAAAATTTACTTCCTAGCGAAACAGAGTTAAGATTCAGATTGTCTTGGGACACTTCGGCAAGAATTTCTTCTTTATCTACTGTAGCCCAAGTTAAGCCTTGGTTGACCAGAGCATTCGCTTTCTTGTAGAGATGTACAGGGAAAAGGTTCATGGTTATTCGTTAGTGGTTTATAATGCAAATATATGTATAATCTTGAGGTTTGTCAAATATTAGTTACCCAAAAAACTCATTTTTCCACCAAGCACCATATGTTCGTAATCGAAGTAGGATGAGTACTGATCGATTAAAAATCTTCCTGTGGCAATAGCTTTATCGAATTCGGGATGTCTTTCGTAATTTTTTTTAGCTAAATCTTGATAAGATGAGCAATTTGAGTTTTCATACTCATAAACTTGTGTAAGAAAACCTCTACCATCTATTGAAGCGAGATAAGATTCCATTTCATTAAATAATTTGCCGCACTTATGTCTTTATTTACTAAAAGTTTGTAATTTTAATCTTGTTTGATACAATTTAGAAAATTTAGAGTCATCTACAACAAATATTTCTACGCATGTATTTCATACTCGCTCTATTTCAAACATTCCGATTTTTTTCATACCGAGAAGAAGATCTTCGGCAAGAGGTGTGAAATAAGCTTGATTTTTAAGATTATCTTTTATTTGATACTGGTTATACAGAAGACTAAGCTTGTGTGCCGTTTTTTCTAACACTTGTAACAAAATATTTGGACTAAGTAGTTGTTTTGCTTTATAATAGTTATAAGTAAGAAGCTGTTGATTAAATTCGTACTTAGTTTTAATAGGTAGTCCTGCACTTTTTAATTTGGCAAGAGTATAACTCAAATACAAACCGATTGATGCTTTTGGGTTTGATATTGTATCTAAATCAATTTTTTTACCGGTTTCAGGACTACTTTTAAGAATATGACCAGCGAGAACATTCCAAATTAGTTTCCGGTCATCACCCAACAATTCTGTCATCTTTTCAAATATTTCATCTAAAAAAATGACATTTCCTTGCCGAGAAGACATTTTTTGTCCACGTAAAGTAACGAGTCCAAGCGGCTTATGCTCAATAGGGTTAAAAAATTCACTTAAATCTTCGAAATGTTCTTTTTGTTCTGCACCTGTTAGATATAAAATACTTTTACTATCTAATCGGGAAGCCAGTGCAACATCTTGAAAAAAATAAGTTGTACTACCGTTTGTTTTAATACCGACTATTTGTTTACCACTAGGTAGTTTAAAAACCTTAGCGCCTTCATATTCGCCTTCTCCCGAAAAAAGAGGTTTAGATAGGTCTTGTTCTTTCCAACTTGAAGCAAAATAGATGTCTAAAATTTGATATTCAAATTCTTTGGTTAAGTTTATGTAATCGTTTAAACAATCTTCTTTGTTTAACCCTTCAAGTGTATCACCGAGTTGAGCAATAGCAAAACGTGCAACCCCAAGAGAAAGAAAAGATTTTGCGATAATAAAGTTAGAAAGATGACCTAAATGAAGTTTTTTATTTAGGTTCGGACTAAACCCGTCCAAATAATCGAAAGAAGGTGGCAAATGAAAGGCATTTTCAACTTTAAATGTGTTAGGAAGAATGAAATTCGTAAATTTTTCTTCTTCTTCGATAGAAATTCCGTGAAAATCGGCCCACGAAAGAATTTCTTCTGTAGGTTTACCGTAAATACACAAACCTTCCTTGTCAAGATGATCGGGTATTTCTTTAACAGAATTAAGAGAAATTTTCATTTTGTTTTGACTTTAGGTGGTGGAAGTTTAGCCCAATTTTCGGTTTCAAACCAGCTTTTAGGGACGTAATATAATGGGGCGCCAATCTCGCCTAGATACTCTAAAATATTAAGTTCCTGTTCTCCTAGTTCACGAGCTTTTTCTGGGTCACCAAAAGTGAGCTTATAGTAACGAGAATTACCAAAAGCCTCGATGCGTGACCAATAACGTTGTACGTGCCAAAACTTCTGTTCTGGTGTAAGAGCGAGGTAATCTTTTAGTTTCAGACGCATAATGATAAGTAGTGAGCATAAATATAAGCATTTTTCAATCACTTGTCAAGTATTACTTATCCACATGCCAGTCAAACCTAGTAATAAACTCCATTCTATTTTAATTTGTTTAAATTAATTATATTGTGTTGAATACTACCGACTATTTTTTGTAACCCTTCGGTAGCATTTACTTTTAGATGAATTATGTCATCATAAATGTTACTATGAGTTACAATATACCCCAAATTGTCGGGATTGACAACGATGATAGGAACGCCGATTTGAACAGCCCAAATAAGGTTTGCCGCAGGATAAACTTGTAAAGATGTCCCGACGACAATAACTAAATCGGCTTCACTTGCTTTTAATACGGCGAGTGGATAATCTGGTACGTCTTCACCAAAAAAGACAACATTTGGTCTGAGTTGAAACCCTTTTGGGCATTTTTCTTCTAGATTAAAACCTTGTTCATCTACAGGTAACGTAAAAGAAGGATCTCCTGCGGAAACCTTTTCAAAGATTTTTCCGTGAATATGAAGTACTTTACTGCTGCCACCTCTTTCATGTAAATCGTCAACGTTTTGAGTAACAACATCGACATCGTAATACTTTTCAAGTTCTGCGATCAGTACGTGCCCTTTGTTCGGCTGTGCTTCACGAACTTTGTTTAACATTTGATTGCAGAAGTCGAAAACTAATTCGGGATTTTTAGCAAGTCCTTCCGCCGATGCGACTTCTTCTACTTTATAGCGTTGCCAAATGCCGTCTGTGTCACGATATGTAGAAATACCGCTTTCTGCACTCATTCCCGCACCTGTAAAAAAAAGTAGTTTCTTTTTCATTGAAAAAAAAGGTAAAGTGTTTTTATGTGGATTTCTTCTTCTAGTTTTTTTTGTGACGAACACCACCCACTTACGGCAATAATACACATGCAAATATAAGAAACGACGCTATAAATGGTGTGGTAAAGGTAGCGCACAGGATAGAATTTTTGTGCAAGATAAATAAGATGTCTCTAGTTGTCAAAAGATTGTTGCCGACTCATAAAAATAAGTATACTAACCTTGGTGTGGATAACTTTACTTGACAACACCGATCTTTGACATTACCTTTGTAGCATGAAAAACAACATTCATCTAACTTTTCCTGACCAAGTAAAGTCTTTTATTGCTGGTGGGGCTACTTGTTTATGGTACGTCAAGAAGACTATGCTCAAACTGTTTCTTTTGACGCAAAAAAGTGGAACGAATTTGTTATCCCTAACTTCCAGCGTGATCTTGTCTGGTGTTTAGAAGAAAAATAAAATTGACAACTAGCGTTCCTTATAGCTAATTTGCAAAACTATGACAACAATTCGAGCAATAGGCGATATTCACGGAAAAGATGTCTGGGAAAAACTTATCAATGAGGGTAGTTTTGATATATGTGTATTTGTAGGTGATTACGTAGATGCTTTTCGTTTAAGTGATGAAGTAATTATTAAAAACGCGGAGAAACTTTTTAAATGGGTTTCTGAAGACCCCGAAAAAAGAAAATTAATAATCGGTAATCACGACCTGCAATACATATATGATAACTTAAAATATCGTTGCACTGGTTATCGTGCGTCTATGACATTTAGTCTTTATTCTCTTTTTAAAGAATATAGTGCGCTTTTTAGTGTGGCTTATCAATATCAAAACTACCTTTTTACTCATGCAGGCGTGAGTAGAGGTTATTTTGAATGGTTAAGAAAAGAGTTAGAAGAATCAAACAAAAGTTGGTTTCTCGATTCTTGGAAAAACAATTTAGCTGATTGTTTAAACAATCTTCAAGAAAGTCATTTACAAGAAATGCTACATGTTATCGGTTATACATCGGGAGGCTCTTACAAATACGGTGGAATCACTTGGGCGCGTCCTAACGAATGGGCTGAACCGTTTCTGCCTTTACATCAAGTTGTAGGTCATACTGCTATTGACAAAATCGATACAAGATATTTTGTAAACGAAAACGAAGAAAAATATTCATATACGATTATAGACGTATTAGACAAAACTAACACTTATTGGGAAAAAGAAATATGAACACTTTGAACAAGATCGTCACATTAAGAGGCGATATCGCCCATAATTTAGAAGTTACTCCTACACATATCATGGGAGATGTAGCCGGTAAAGAATGTGTTTGGTTTGCAAACGGCATTACAGACATCTTTGAACCATGCGATTATGATATTGTGTATGACGCAGAAAGTGTTGAAAAATTTAAAAAATACTTTAATGTCGCTTACATCGGTCTTCCGTGGTGGGTTGAGTATCAATTAAACTATCGCTTTCTTAAGGCTTTACCGATTCAACCAATTAAATTTGATTGGATTGTTCGTGAGTTTCATTTTGACTTCCAAAAAGATGGTTTTGTAAGAAATTATCAATTTAATGATCTTATTAAGTTGATTTTAAAAAATAATGAGCATCATCCGGTTGATTGTCAGTTAGTATACATACCGACAACTAAAATGTGGTATTTAGGAACTAAGAATTGAAACAGGGTCAGTCTCGTTACGAGAAACAATGTTGATAATGACTCTAAACGTAATGTTTTTAATACAGATGGATTTTTTTGTCTTCCGTCTTCCTACGTCACATTGTTTCAATAATCGAGATAAATAAAGCAATTAAATTTTAACTACTTAAATCATGGAATACTTAGAAAAAGCAAAAGAAGAAGCTAAATGGGCTAAAATTTGGACAGAAAACTATTTGTTAGCTGTTAATAAAAAGCAAAAAAATCAAGAACATACACAAAGTAAAGCTTTGGAATATGCTCGTGCTGCCTTTGGATTTGTAAACTTCACAGACTTTTTGGAAAATCGTGCAGAATATGTAACTCTTGTTGAAGAAACGTATTCTAAAGTTAATGCGGAGATCCCTGAATTATTGCGCAATCAATTGAATGAACTACCCACTAAATCTGTAGAAGAATACAAAGCAGAAGTTCGTAAAAAAGCTAATTTGTTTATGGCTATGATGTCAGGAATCGCAGGCGGACAGCCACTATCGCCAGAAGATGCTCAAAATATCGAAAAAGAATTAAAAGATTTAAAATAATCGATGGCCTTCAAACAAAAAGATTTATCGCCTAAAGTAACAGTAATTAAAAAAAGACTGTTACCACAAGGTATGTCAAAAACAATAGAAAGGATAGATCCTCCAGTAGGCGTTCATTATTATCGAATCAACTACCACGCTTGGTTTGCTGAGACTAATAAACGCCAAATAATTAAACAAGAAGAATACGATTCTTACCAAGAAGCAATATCGGTTTTTGACTGTTGATAAGTGAGTTTGGCAAACTACGTTTAATGATGTACATTTGTCTATGAAATTAATAAAAGAGCCGTTTTTGGTTGATGCCAAAAATTCGGGTAAAAACTGCTTACTTAAACAGAACTAAAATGAATCTTGATAAAATCGCAGAAAAAGCCGCTTACTTGCATGATGTAGAATGCAATCAAAAATATGATAAGTATCCCTACTCTTACCATTTAAATGAAGTTGTTGTTGAAGCTAAAAACTATCTCCATTTACTCGATCCCAAGCATCGAGAAATTGTAATTGCGACTGCTTGGCTACACGATTCGATCGAAGATGCTCGTCAGACATATAACAATATCAAAAATATCGTTCTTGAATGTGGTGGAAGCGAGGCCGAAGCTTTCGAAGTAGCTGAAGCCGTTCGTTCTGTTACTTCAGATATAAGAGGTAATTTGTTTGGCTATTACGTCAAAATATGCGATCGATTTGTGAATATGAAGTACAGTTATCGTAACAATAGTTCGATGTTTGAAACGTACAAGAAAGAGATATGGCCTATGGCAAACCCTAAAAATGTCGACAAAGGGTTAGTAATTAGTGGACACAGGCATCACAACTGCATTCATTTTGTAAATTCAGTTTTTGAAAAAACAGATAGCGAAGCTGGTGAAAGGGTAGAAGGTTTTTTAACTTCTCAAAACCGATTTGTTGATCGCGTTGAGGCTGCCAAATTAGCTTTTGAATAGAAAAACTTTTTTCGGAAAATCTTTATTAAATGATAAAATTTGAAGATCTCAAAATTATTAAATCGGGTGCTAGTCGGTTATCAATTTTTATCGCAAAACTTGTTTCTGTGTGGTTGATATTAACACAAAAATACGTATTTCTTATAACGATAAAAGATCGCAACAAAGATGACGATGACGATTACGATATCAATCTTCGATGGCATATTCCAGAAAACAGGCATGTTTCAGATTACTCTTACCTTGTCGAACCTCTTTTTAACAAACTATCTCAACCGCGTTACATGACAAAGTATGTGTCGAAAAATACGGAACGAGACGAAAAAGATCCTCGTAAAGTTGTTCTTCATCCCGATTTTCCCGGTGTGATTCTAAACTAAATTGTGGATAACTAGAGCTTGACAAATCTTTTCTTTTGACTTATATTTGATACATGATTATAGTTGCCGAACATAATAAGCGTTTTTAGCCGAGTACAACTTATATCTTTCTTCTTTTCCTTATTTTTTGGATGAAAATTCCTACACTATTCATTTCTAAATCACCCTTAAAATGATTAATCAAAACAGAGCATTAATTACACCTTTTAAAGGTAAAGATATTTTAAATTTCTTTGAGGTAAAAAAATATAGTGATCAACAAACGAGTGTATCACTTAAACCGAGCAATCAATTATTTGAAGAATTTGTAGTCAGAATTAACTCTAATGATGATCTTATTTCATTGCTTCAATTTAAAGATGTTTTAAGAGATAATTTTAAGAAAGTCGTTATTCCGTGTTTATTCGGGCAAAGATCTGATCGTCGTTTTGAAATGAATCAGAGCTTCGATTTAAAAGTAATCGCGAATATCATTAATAGTTGTAATTTTGAAAAGGTGACAATTATCGATGCTCACTCCGACGTTTCGGCTGCTTTGCTTAATAACTGTGTCAACTACGACCCCTTTCCGTTTGTCGAATATGCTTTTAAGAAGTTAAGTCGCCCTACGCTCGTTTCTCCCGACGCAGGTGCTTACAAAAAAGTATTCAAATATGCTGAAAAGTTGAATGCTCCTTTAGTTGCGGCTAACAAGTTCAGAGATAGTAAGGGTGAAATCTTTTTGTCAGTTTTTGGCGATGTACGAGGTAAACGATGTCTTATTGTTGACGATTATGTTGACGGGGGTAGAACTTTCATCACGCTTGCGAAAAAATTAAAAGAACTAGGTGCTGATCAAGTGTATGTTTATATTACTCACGCTTTGTTTAGTTATGGTACATCTCCTTTCGAAGGAATAGTTGACGGAATTTTTTGTACCAATACAATAAAAGATTTAGCAAACGGGTTTAACGGTGATAAAATTGTAGAACCTAAAATTTTTATTGATCAACTGATGATTATATGAGCAAAAAAAGAAAGTTGAACGTAAAACCAAAGAACAGGAAGAAATAGAAACTTACCAAAAACTTAAACAAAATACAAAAAATGACCCCTATTAACCCGCTTCTATTGACCGACTATTATAAAGTTGGTCACGTTTTTCAATATCCGAAGAACACCAGTTTAGTTTATTCTAATTTCACTCCTCGTAAATCTCGTTTGGAAGGTGTGAACGAAATGGTATTTTTCGGCCTTCAATATTTTATCAAAGAGTATTTGATTAAACAATTTAATGATAACTTCTTTAATTTGCCTAAAGAGGTTGTGCTTAACCAATACAAACGCCGTATTCGCACTTCTTTGGGTGATTTGCCTACTTATGAGCATATCGAAAAACTACACGATTTAGGCTACTTACCGGTTGTAATGAAAGCACTTCCTGAAGGTAGTCGTGTTCCGATGCGAGTTCCAGCAGTTACGATTTACAATACAAAACCAGAGTTTTATTGGCTACCAAACTTTTTAGAAACACTTCTTTCTAGTGTTCTTTGGTTGCCGTCTAACTCTGCTACAATTGCATTTGAGTATCGTAAATTACTGAACAGTTGGGCTGAACGTACCGGAATGCCTCAAGATTTTGTTCAATGGCAAGGACATGACTTTTCTTTCCGTGGTATGTCTAGTCCCGAATCTGCAATTATGAGCGGTATGGGACACCTTCTATCCTTTACTGGGACTGATACGATTCCTGCAATTGATGCGTTAGAGTATTACTATGGGGCTAATGCCGAAACTGAACTAATTGGCGGCAGTGTGGCGGCTACTGAGCACAGCGTAATGGCTTCAGGATCGAAAGAATATGAAATAGAAACTTTTCGTCGTCTTATAAACGAAATTTATCCTTCTGGGATTTTATCTATCGTAAGTGATACTTGGGATTTGTGGAAAGTATTAACAGATTATATGCCACGTTTAAAAGATCAAATCTTATCTCGTGACGGTAAGATTGTAGTCAGACCTGATAGTGGGCTACCAGAAGATATTCTCTGCGGAAACCCCAAAGGTAAAACTGAAGCAGAACGCAAAGGTGTTATAGAGCTTCTTTGGGATGTATTTGGCGGAACTTTAACCGATAAAGGTTATAAAGTGCTAGACTCTCATATTGGCGCAATATATGGAGATAGTATTACTCTGGTTCGTGCAAATGAAATATGTGAACGTCTTGCCGCTAAAGGGTTTGCTTCACAAGTTGTATTTGGAATAGGTAGTTTTACTTATCAATATAACACTCGCGACACGTTTGGCAGTGCAGTTAAAAGCACGTACATAGAAATACGAGAAGAAAAAGTTGGCGGTTTACGGAGAGTGGTTAAAGATTCTAACGGAAATGTTATAGACTATCAATATGAATTAGAAATCAAAAGCTATAACATTTTTAAAGATCCGATTACTGACGATGGAACTAAAAAAAGCGCCACAGGTTTACTTAAAGTTTTTAAGAATGAAAACGGGACTTTAGAACTTATTCAACAAGTTAATTGGGAAGAAGAAAAAACTGGTGAACTTGTTGAAGTCTTTCGTGACGGTAAACTTCTTGCAGAAACTACACTTTATGAAATTCGTAACAAACTTTATGCTACACTTTAACATTGTATGAATTACGAATTTTTATCTGCTCATTATCTCGCAGTTTAACACACTATTTCATCGTGTTAAAATGAGCGCATTAACCAGTGAAGAATTACTTTTAAAAATGTTGGATTCTTTAGAAGAAATGATTATTTCTTCTGATGAGTCTGAATAAGAATACCAATTTTGGATTTGTTATAGAGATTTGTTGGAGATTAATAAATGATATCTTACCCTAATCATTGACAAACAGATCTAAAAAGCCGTTTTTTGTTTATATATGAAAGAAGAAATACATTATAACGACATTTCAATTTATAGTCGTAATATGTCTACCGTTGAAAGTAGGCATGACATATCTTTGAAACGTACAATCAAATTCGGTAATAGCGAGTTAGAGCTTATTCCTGTTATTAGCAGCCCTATGGCGGACGTGTCAGGATTTGATCTATGCCAGTTACTTCAAAATCACGGAGCGTTAGGCGTGCTTCATCGCTTTCAATCTGAAAAGAAATGGGCTGATTCTGTACATAATCTTCTTCATTACGCTTGCGACAATCAAATTGTGAGTGTCGCGATTTCTCTGTCCGATTACAAACAAAAATTATCTCTTTTAGATCCTGAACGTTTAATCAATAAAAATTTATTAATTTGTATCGATACCGCTAATGGACATTCCGTACACGTTCAAAGAATAATGAATGAGTTAATCCGATTGAAAGACTCTTTAAAATACACCAATATAGAATTTATGTGTGGTAATGTAGTCACAAGACAAGGAGCTAGTTTTCTTTACGATTTGGGTATTCGTTTCATTCGTGTCGGTATCGGTGGTGGGAGTGTTTGTGCTACACCTATTGAAACAGGGATTTATCGGCCTATTCTTGGTGCATTACAAGAAATAAGAATGTGGAAAGAATTTCATGCTCGTGAAGACTTGTATATTATAGCCGATGGTGGTTTTAAACGCGGTGGCGATTTTATGAAAGCTTTCGCTTTAGGAGCAGATTTTGTAATGAGCGGTAGTATGTTTGCTGGTTGGGAAGGCGTGTCTGAAAATGCCTCACAGTATCGAGGTTCTGCTAGCCGTTCAGTGGCAAATTACGTTAAAGAAATGCAAGGAAACGGTAATTTTAGAATCGCAGAAGGAGTTGAAACTGAAATCGACAAAACTAAAGGAGGAATCAAAGAATTTAATCAATTTATGCGACAAATTTATGGCGGAATGAAATCTGCCATGAGTTATGCAGACTGTTACTATATCGCAGAGTTCTCTCAAAATGTAGAAATAGTTATCGGAAGTCAACATGCAATGCAATCTGCGGGTATTACTTTTAATTCAAACTATAAAACATTATGATTGTCGAAGAAATTGCGGAAATAACAAAACAAGTTCAAAGCGACTTAAACTCAGTAGGACTTAAAGCTGAAATTCAGATCTTTTTAGAAGACGAAGAATTTGAAATTAAAACCATCATAGGGCGATCCTCTTTTCCTTTATCATTGCTTAATTCTTTCAAAGAAAACGCTACCGAAAGAACTTCTTTAATGAGTCTTATCATTTTGGTTTTACATCAATCAGATTTAGATAAAGAAAGAAATAAACTAATTAAAAAAGTTAGTGATTCGTTATACGACTTATTCGAATGAATGTGGATAACTAGAGCTTGACTAAACAAAAGTCACGATGTATCTTTGTTACATTAAAACAACTTCTAACCGGACTTAAATCGATGTTATCTACTAATTATCGGATTGAAGGTCAAAGCCAAGGTAACTACGACCTTGCTTACAAAGACGCTTTTCGTACAACCGGAGGCTATCAAGTAATTATCGAAGGGAAAACAGCAGATCAAAAACTTGTCGGTTCTATACTCATCTCTGACACACAAGAACAAATCGACTGTCTTTGGTCTGGCTTGACTGGAATTTGCTTCGAGGCAAAAAACAAAACTCGTTCTTTAAAGCGTGGTGTTGATCGTACTATTTTTAAATTCGATCTCGTTAGATAAATTTACGGGATACTACTCTTCTTATAAACTGACATCCGAATACGAGGATGTGAATCTTCAATCTGATTAATTCTTTCTGGAAAGTTTATCAAGCAAGTACTACTAATGGGTGGACCGAACAATTAAAAAAAGGTACATGACCATAGCACTAGTGATATTTGCGAAATTTCGCGAAAATATCTTAACAATGTTCTTCATCTTAGAGTGTATGACCAAGATCCGGGTGATTATGTTCGAATCAAATTTGTTGGCAGAGTTATGACATCGAAATGAATTAATTGGATTGATTTATAAATAAAAAATATGTTCAAAAAACCCTTACCGTTACAATGTTGGTGAGACAAATGGCGAAGTTCTTCTTTGGGTTGTATATGTTGTATTTCGTAAACCGAGAAGCGATAATAAAATCGTCGCATCCTTTCTCCTAGCAAAGAAGATGATCAGAATTATATCATTATTCTCAACACATGCGTTGATAAGAATAAAGCTTCTCAAGCCATTTTGCGTAGGTAGCTTTGAGAATTATAAACACATTAAAGGAATTAAAGAAGAAAGCAAAAAAATATGTAAGTTTTCTTACGCCCGTGAATTTGCACGTCATTTCTGTCACGATTATTAAGGTACATACTAAAAGTATCGAAGAAAGCTACGAATTCGATTTATGAACGGAGTGTTAAAATAATGATAAGTTTTTAACAAATGACAGAAAAAGAATGGGTTGATAGCGTTGAAATTAAACGCCGTAAATCTTTTATTTATGGCGAAATGACACGTCAAGAAGTAATTGATCTGCCAAAAAAATCTCGTCGAGTTGAAGCATTACTTCGTTTAGGTAATTCTTGCGTACATTGTGGTCGTAAGCGGGTACTTTTTATCGAAGAATGAATCTTAAAAAGAATTACATTACGATCTTTACTCTAGTGACGGAATGATGATGACAGTAGATCACATTCTTCCTAAATCGTGGGGAGGCAAGAATACGGGGTCTAATCACCAATTACTTTGCGAGTACTGCAATATCGTTTTGAAAAAGGTGTCTTCACTGAAGTTGTTGATAAGTAACACTTGACTTTACTCCGAACACGACTTATCTTTGTTTCATGAAAACGATCTCGAACCCGACATACGTACTTCGTACTTGTGACAGCAATCTACAAGGTCATAACGGCTTTCAATGGCCTGAAAAAGGCTTTGTCGAAGCACCTGATTGGAATCCTAAACCTGTTTGTGGAAGAGGACTTCATGGTCTTCTTATGGGTAAAGGTGCAGCCAATTTATTGAATTGGGATCGTAAAGCTATTTGGCAAGTCATTGAAGTTCAAGAAGATACAATCGTTTGGATTGATGATGACCAAGTGAAATTCCCTTACGGAAACGTAGTTTATTCTGGTAATCGTAAA
>BBPE01000129.1_pt16 | contig 14409 bp, 10 predicted proteins | sample 1344301 | NCBI WGS metagenome assembly BBPE01 (sample SAMD00019089, study PRJDB2971) | groundwater metagenome | isolation source: The Cedars highly-alkaline
GGGGCCCGGCATTGCCGGGCCTTTTTCTTTGGCCCGGTCAGCGGCATTAGTGAGAGAACTAAACCAACCGATTCACTCGGGTAGGGCTGGTGAGAGAACTTAACAAACCTGCCGTCGGCACTGGCGAGAGAACTTAACCAGCCCCTGGTGAGAGAACGTCACAAGGAGGCTCTGGACAGGGGGCCATCGGCGAGGTAGACGGCAGGCATGGCCACCGTTCGCCTGCCACGCCAGCTGACCACGAAGTACCACGACCTCATGCGCGAGCGGGTCGAAGCTGCCGCACGCATCGAAGAGCTCGACCGCGAGCTTGCGGCTCTGGAGTACGCACTGCGCGTTCTCGACCCCGAGTGGGAACCGCCGAGCCGAACGCAGAAGAAGCAGCGCCCCTCTCGCCTTCCGCCTGGCATGCTGTCGCGGGATTGCCTGACCGTGCTCAAAGAAGCTGGCGAGCTCTGGACGCCGGAGATTGCGCAACGCATTGCGGCGCGCCGGCGTATAAAGTTCGTTGACCGCAAGGATGAACTCGATTTCGCCTCGGCTGTAGCAATGGCGCTGCGCCGCTATGAGCGTCAGGGCTTTCTCGAAACCATCGACCGTGACAGCCGTACGCAAGCTCTCAAATGGCGTATCCGAGGCTCTGGGCGAGACGTGACGCCAGAGACTGCGACAGGCTTTCGGGTCGTTTAGACACCCCCAGAGGTGAAGCCTACGCGCCAGTCATCGGCAAGGTATGAAGTCTAGGCCCTAGACCTGGAATGCGCAAGGCCAAGATACCGTCCACCAGCTCCTTCCCGTTCAACGTCGGCATGGCGCAGGCCGCTCGCACGCTCATCCACGTCCACCAGTTGTTGCGCGGCGAACAGCTCAAGCACTGCGACAACGAAGTCGTTCTCGTGGCGCCCGAGGACTGCCAACGGCACATGGCCAACATCGAGGCCGTGCTCGCACTCCTAGGCGTCGATTTCGACCCGAGCAAGCTCAAGCCCAGACGCGCCCGTCCCAAGATTGGGCCTTTGGGCTACGGCGAGATTCGCTCTGGTGCGCTTGCCGCGCTCAAGCGCGCCGGCGACTGGCAGACCTACAACCAAGTAACCGACGCCATCCTTCAGCGACACGGCATCGCCCTCACGCCGCCCGAGCGCAAGCACTTCCTGCAGAAGCTGCGCGAGGCGCTGCACATGCTGAAGAAGGCCGGCGCCGTCGTCTGTGAACACCCCTTGGCGCTCGGCCAGAACAAGGTCGAGCAGCGCTGGCGCCTGTCGTCCCTGTTCGACTAGCTAGGCAGCACTGAGGGACAAGACGGCTACAGGCCGTTGTCCCGAGGTGCGGTGCTATCTGCAGGCCCCTGCCCCTCCTGCGACTCGGTCGGTTTCTTCGGCATCTTTCCTGCGCCCTTGGTCAAGCTGGTTCGCCGTATGTACTTGCGCTTGGGCCTTTCCGGAACCTGTGGACGCACTGTGTCTGCGGAGGGTCGCCCGCGCTTCTTCGGCACGCTGTCCTTGTCGACTTCCATCGCCAGTGCGTCGTCCCCGGCATCGGGAACACGGCTCGGTGCCGTCTTAGACTTGCACCAGTAGTCCGCGTAGCGTGTGGCTCGCCCGAACTTGAGCACGCGTGCGAGCAGGTCTTCGAGCTGCTCGAGATTCGAGCGCCCGACCATGGTCTGGCGCCATGCAAACTCCCAGCCGTACTCCTCGATGTGGGCGAGCGTCATCTTGTGCCAGGCGCCGGTCTCAGCGCTCCTTATGCGCGAGAAGAACCCCTCTGCGAGGTTCGTGTGCATGCCCTCGTCGGAATAGAACTCCGTCGTGTGGTCGACCACGTAGTGCTGCTGGAAGGCGCCGGTATAAAAGTTGTAGCCCGCATGACCGTCGGTCGTGAGCAGCCCTTCACGGTCACAGTACTCCTTGCCCAGCGTCAGCAAGTCGACCTGGTTCTCGGTCTTCACGACGGCGACCTTGTAGCGGCGCTGGCCGGGCGGACCCGCCTGCACGAAGACGACCATCGCGTGCATCCTGCGGCTTACCGTCACCTTGGCCTTGCCTTCCGCGTCGAGCCCTGCGTTCTTCTGGTCGCGCCTGGCCGCCAGCGCCGCACCCGTGCCGACGTTGCCTGGGCGCACGTACTTCATGAAGTAGGCCGCATCGGCCTGGATGTAGCCGGTGAGCTTGGGCTCGGCCTTCATCGAGTCGGCAATCGCCTCGCGCACCTTCATGCCCAGCACGTAGGCTGTGTGATACGCCAAATCGTACTTGCCGCCCATCTGCCGCGCTGAAACGCTGTCCTTGCCCTCGACGAACTCGAAGAGCAGTGCGAGCATCTCTTGGTAGGTCTTCTTCGCCCCGTGCAGGCGCGTGCCCTGCAGGACGGTGAACTGATGGCCGCACACCTTGTTGCGGCACTTCCAGCGATGCGGCGCCTTGCACCAGTAGTGGCTGTCGATGCTGCCGCACTTGGGGCACACCTGCTGGCCCTCGCCGAGGTGACCCCAGCGGATGCGCTCGAAGAAGGCGCGGGCGTCGTCGTCGCTCAGACGCAAGAGCTTTTGAACGCTTGTGCCGCGGTACTCCGCTTTGAGCAGGTAGTTCGTCTTCTTCTTGACGTCGGGCCTGCCGACATCTGGACCCAGCGAGCGACGCTCGGTCGGCCGCTCGTCGGCCAGGGCGGCTGGGGAGTAGACGTTGGGCTGCACGCGGACCTCAAAAAATTGCCTCTAGGTCCGCGTCTACTAGATAACTCGATAGCGAGTTATATAGGACCAACGAAAGCGTTGCCCTATAGCATCTGTGCAACTCGCCAACGATTTGCCCTGAACAGTGCCGCTGCGTCCCGCATACGAGGAGATTTACCTCATGCACGCAAAGGAGCTCCTGCTGGAGACCCGGCGAGACAAGCGGCTGTCGTACAAGGAGCTGTGCCGCAGGCTTGAGGCCTACGACATCCGAATCACCGAGCAGGCACTCATTAACAAGCTCAACCGCGGCCTCTACAGCTTCGGTTTTGCGCTCCTGCTGCTCGACGTCATGGGCGTTGCGACCGTCAAAGTGCCGCACCTGCTGGGTACCCGCCCGCAGCGGCGCACGCCCTGACGCCTGCGCTGCCACCGCTCCTCTCCGGTACTTGCGGAACATCCCGGCCACCACGCCCGGGGCCTTGAGCGAGTCCTCGGACCAGAGGACTAGGTATGCGGGGTTCGCGGGCCTCAGGAGCCAGCCCTGGCCGTCACGGTGCAGGTACTTGACCGTCGCCCTGCCATCGACCATCGCAACCATGAGGCCGCCCTGGGCGTTGTGCCTTCCGGCTGTCAAGTACAGCCCTTCCCGGACGCGGAGCTCGGCCATGCGGGGAAAGACCACATGCTCCGTCCAAGGAGCTCTGCGTCTTTCTAGGTACTGGGTGTCGCCCGCCATCGCTGCGCCAAATGTTGGTTCCTTCCAATACTGTACGGGCATGGCTCTGTTCGCGTTACGTATTGATGAGCTGCTTTCCGAGCCCTGAAACGACGAAGTGTTCGGGCTTGACGCCCTCCTTGAACCACTCCCACAGCCGCATCCACGCAAGGTAGTTGGGCAGGTGCTTGGTCGACACGCCGCGCAGCTGGCGGTTGACCCAGGTCTTGAACCGCTCGTGGTAGTTGTTGACCGTCTGGACGTGATAGACCCCCTCACTGACGCGACCGTCGTAGCCCAGGGCTATCGACTTGGACGTGACGCCCAGCTTGGCGGCTGCGGTTCGCAGCGCGCCGCTGCCGTCGGTGCACAGCAGAGTGTCCGGACCGACTACGGCCCGCAGAGCGTCCTCAGCCTGGCCGGCGGTCATCGCGGTCAGCACGCTGTCCGAGACTTGGTGCGTGCCACGGACACGGCCGATAAGCACCTGCACCAGGTCTCGCGCCGAACCCTTCGGCGTGGCCTTGCCCCCTCGGCCACGAGAGGGGCGCGTCATCTTGCGGCTGCCCTTCTGAGACTGGCGGAAATAGGTCTCGTCGGCTTCCAGCAGGCCGGAGACCTGCTGGGGCTGGTGAGCTTGCACGGCTTGGAGGAAGCGGTGCCGCAAGCGGAACGCCGTGCTCACGGATACGCCCAGGGCAGCGGCAGCCTCCCGCACGGTCATGCCCTTGGCCAGGCACTCGCCCTGTTGGAAGAAGCGCTCCTTGCTGTGGAGCCCGGTCAGCGGCGTGCCCGTGGTGGCGTTGAAGGTCTTGCCGCAGGCGCGGCAGCAGTAGCGCTGTAGACCCCGGCTGTGACCGTTCTTGACGACTTCGCCGCTGGCGCAGTGACCGCACTTCGGAGCACCCCAGGCAGTCTCCAGGATGCGCAGCGCCTTGGTCTTGGACTGTCGCTTCTCGACCGCCGGCACCAGCTCGTCTAGCTGGGCTTGCCCGTCAAGGACGGCACCTGGGCGAGCAGGGCTTGGAACGACTCCACCTTCATGGTCAACTTCTCCTATGAGAAGCGACAAATTCTAGGTCAAATCAATACGGTTCGAGAACAGAGCCACGGGCATACAGCACTCGAAGGCAACTAATCGCTGAGTACTCTGTCGGTTGGGGCGAATGCGACCATCTGTTCTTCTAAAACCTCAGCGGACGGCTAGCGCAGGAGGGCCTCGTGCAGATAGACCGCGAAGAGCTGTGTCGCCGGGTGCGGAAGCCCCCAGTGTTCAAACTGGACAAGGAGTTCGACATCTCCGATGTCGGCCGTGGGCTATTGGTACAGGGTTCGGCACGGGAAGACGGTGCCGGGACCTACGCTGCCGCCATCGCCGACGAAGCCGGTCGAAATCGACGCGCCGCAACACAGGAACGCTTCCCTGCTGGCGGCTACGACGCCATCTCAAGAACTCTCCAAAGTCAAAGCGATAGGCGCAGATGCCGCTGCATCTCGCTCCCTTCACCGCGGCCGCCAAGACTCAACCAGATGGGCAGTCGTTTCATCAAAAACCGCCGCAAAACCCCGTCCTTCATGGCGGGGATATAAGGCGTCCTTGGCATAGGCCCCGTATAACTTTTGCGCCTATATTGCGCAAATAGCCAAAATTCACAAACGCAGAATCCCTGCCCCGAGAGGACGGGGAGAGTGTCAATCCTTTACAACGAATCCTCCGCGCCCGCAACGTCACCCGCAGTGAGGCGGCTTGACTCGAGCAAGCAAAATGCCCACATCCCTGTGCGCCATAGGTTGTAGACTTCCGTTTGGTTCTTCTTGGCAGAGCCAGCCACGTATCCCAGAGGAGGGCCGTCCCCCGAATCAGGCACCCCCCAAGGATTGCCTTTGTCTGGGAAGGCCTGTATGGTGAGGCTCCATGCATCGATAGAAGGTTGCCATGACTGCAGAAAGAACGGTGCCCTTGAGCTTCAGCGTTAGCTCTCGACGCGCCAGGCTGTTGGTGCACCGCAGCAAGACCAACTTGGTCGAGACGCTGGTGCTACAGTTGTGCGAAGCCACGGGCATCGCAGTCGAAGACTTGGCAGGAACGCCTCGGACCTCGCATTTGACGCAAGGCTCCGATGTCGAAGAGGTGCATAGGGTGTGCCCGTGCGCGTTCAGGGTGCTTCGGCCCCTCGTGCGCACAGAGCAGAACTGCCCAATCCACGGCTCGCGCGCCTAAACGAAGTAGCTTGCTTACACTTGGTATGACCCATCCGCGCCCTGCTGAACAGTCCCTGCTTGCTCGCATCAACTGGCGGGCCGTCGGAGCACGCACCGCCGCAGAGCTTCGCAATCGCGAAATTCACGCTCCAGTGGTCTCAACCTATCGTTGGTGGGCGCGCAGACCCCACTGCGTGATGGGAGCTCTCCTCGATGCTGCCGTGGGCGAGTTCGGCCCAGAGCTCGTCGTATCAGACCCTTTCAGCGGCGGCGGAACGGTTACGTTCGAGGCTGCACGGCGCGGGCTGAAGGCCTATGCACAAGACCTGTACCCCTGGCCTGCTCGCGGCCTAGCCGCTGCACTGGGGTCCTGCAGCCAGAAGGAGCTCGCTGCGGCGGGGCAGAGCGTTCTGTCGCAGCTCGCTCATCACCGAGGCGCCTACAAGACTGTAGACGGCGGCGAGCTGTCTCACATCCTGCGGGTCCGCAAGGCTGAGTGCCAGACCTGTGACAGGACGACGTACGAGTTTCCGCATGTCTTGGTCTCGGTCGTCAGCCGCAGCGTTCACGACAAGTCGGCTTTCTATGGGTGCAGGGCATGCGGCCACGTGACCCTGCATCCACGCGGAAGCGAGTCCTTCGCCTGCGGCGGCTGTGGCAAACGCTGGGCCGCCTCTTCGGAGTACGCGGGGTGCGCACATTGCCAGCATGGCGAAATGCGCCCCCTCGGATGGCAGGCGGTTCTCGTCCAGGAGCTTGCCTGGATTCAGGGCCAACTGCGAGCCGTTTTGCGACCGGTCAAGCCAGGCGACCCTGTAAGCTTTACGCTGGCTGACACGCTGCACCCGGCGCTGGCGCAGGAGGTTCCGAAAGGCTTGGAAACCAAGCGCCTGCTGGACAACGGCCTGACAAGGTGGGGCGACCTCTACACGCAAAGACAGGCTGCCGTCCTTGTCGAAGGTCTGCGGGCGGTTGCAGTCCTGGACTGTGCTCAGCCAGTACGGGACCGCATGGCGTTCACACTGCTGGGTGCATCTGAGCTGCCGGCATTTCTGAGTCGCTGGGACCGCTTCAACCTGAAGCCATTTGAGGCTATGGCCAATCACAGGTACACGCAGACGACGCTGGCTGTCGAATCCAATCTGCTGTCTCCTGTCGGGCGCGGAACCATTCCCCGCCGTCTCGAGGCCTCCGCCGCGGCTGTAGAGTGGCTTGTTCAATCGAAAAAGCGGCCCCCGAAGGTCGTCGCAACGACTGCCGGCAAGCGCGGGCGCAAGAGAACCGACTGGGACGTTCTAGTAGCGACGGGAAGCAGCATCAAGCAGGCCTTGCGAGACAGCTCGGTCAACGTGGTGCTGACCGACCCCCCTTACTTCGCTGACGTTCAGTACGGAGAGCTCGCGCGTCTCTTTCATGTCTGGCTCTGCGTCTACGACCCCAACGTCGTGGTTGACGAAGCGGCAGAAGCAGTTCCCAACAGCACGCGTGGGGTTTCGGCAGCGGACTACGAAGCGACCATCGCGGCATGTTTGCGCGAGAGCCTACGAACGCTGAAGCCTGAGGGCAAGCTAATTCTCACATTTCACAATAAGAAGGTTGCCGCTTGGCGGGCGTTGGCAGGTGCGATTGCGTCCGCAGGGTTGCACGTGAGTGCCTTGGCTGCCGTATTGGCTGAAAACCAGGCCGACCATTGCAAGAGGTACGTGAATGCGATGCTGCACGACCTCGTCATCGAGTGCGTGCCTGCCGCCAGCGGAGTGCGCCGCCCGTCGCTTGAGTTCGTGCCTCGGTCGGTCGACGAGAAGAACCTCGCGGCCATGGGGCTTGCGCTTGCGGACAGCGTCAACGAAACGGGCTCCTCGACGCTGTCGGCCCGCTACCTCCACTACCTGGGCGAGTTGGGCGTCAAACGACGGCTCATTGCATAGCAATGTGGGACGGCGCCATTCAGTCATCGACGCAGCGCACGACTGATGCGCTCCTGCATCGCACCGTCCTTCCTGTTGTAGCTCGTGCTTTCGAAAAGGTCAGCGGCGCCATCGCCGTGCGAGCAGCCCTTCGCAGGCAGGGGACGGACCAAAGTCTTCTCTTTGCCGTGCCGGAGGCCAACGCAGCCACTGCAAGGCATATCGTTGCGGCGCTTCTCATCGGAGACCACGCACACGAAAACGGCCGGGGCGTGCTGCCTGATGAGGAGGTGAGGCGGCTCTTGCGAGGAGATATCGTCCTGGTCACGCAGGCCATTTCGGACAGCAAGTCCGAGCTGGAAAGCCTTCCAATTGGTCGCGGGCTGCGCCTGTCCGACATCTGGGAGGTGACGACGCTTAGTAGGTACACAGCCACGACGTCATCGAAGCCGCGAGTCTTTCTGGCAAACCCAGGCTGGTTGGCCAAGACGGCTCAGGGCAGGCGTTTCGGAGCCGTCGTCATCGATGCCTCGCACCCGACCACCTTCTCGCGACTGCAGGACCTGCTGCGCACGGCAGCTGGCTGCGCACATCTGCGTATTGCGGTGTCTCCCCCTCCTTCGGAGGCGACGCTCTCGAATTGCGGCTACCCCTCTCGCCTAGCTGCGTGGTTGTGGGACCCACAGGCGCGCCACGATGCGGAGGCAGTGGTCGAGTCCAAGGACCCAGCGGAGCACACGACTGGGGAGCGCTTCTTGTGGGTGTGCGATTCGGACGCGGAAGCCTGTCAGGCGCTGGCAGAGGCCTACAAGTGGCTGGTTTCGGCCGTCAGAGCTTCAGACGGCAGACCCTACCCTGGACTTCGCCAGTGCTGGGGGCTCTACAACCGAATGCGCCAAGTGGCAGTCCCGCTGGCCCAACTTGAACAGGTTGCGGCGAGCTCTTGGGCGGGGAACCTCCGGCGGCGAATCGAAGAGCTCGACTCGGTCAACGGTCACGGCACCATCGCCTGGGACACGACCTGGCCGCAGCTGGTCGCCGCACTGAAAGACGCCTACAGCGTCCTGTTGCGGCGCCAAGAAACGGCCAAGTTCTGGGCCGTGGCATCAAGCCTTGAAGCGTTCCTTGCCTCCACCTCGCCACACCTGCGTGTCGTCGTGGGCTCTGAAAGCGAGCTGTCTATTCTGCTGCCCGCCCTGGAGGATACTGTCGACGGTCTTTCGAGCGCGCTTGCGTCGGGTCGCGTCGAGTTCGTGACAGGAAGCAAGGAAGCCAGGCTCATCGCCGAAGGTCACGTGTACCCGACCGTGCTGATGGCTCCCAGACCCGCCGGGTTGCGCTACCTGGATGTCTTCCCGTCGGTACGGGTCGACGAGTTGGTGTACCCGCACGAATTGGAGGTTGCGCGCGCCAGTCAATCCCGGATTCACGCGACTTGGACACCGCTGCTCGAAGACGAAGCTCGTGTTCAGTTCCTCGAGCCCCTTGGCTTCAAGCCGCTGAAGGCGGCATGCCCGCGGCGCGCTGCTGGTTTGCCGAACGTCATCGCTACCAAGGCTGACGGGCACCGTGTTGCGCTCGTCACCTCAGCGCAGGTTTCGGCCACGCTTGACATCGACTCGCTGCTCGATGCGCCGGGGGCAGCCCCTGGCGCCGGCTACGAGGCCTTAGGGAGTTCGCTGATTGGTCTGTCTGGAGACATTGCAGAAATCGTCTTCACCAACGGTGAGAGCCAGCAGCTCTACGCCAACCAGAAGGTCGATGTCTTCTTGTCAGCGACAGGGACCATCGAGCGGCATCCAGCGTCCGAGGTGCGACCTGGCTGGCACGTCATCACCTTTGTCGACAGCCATTACGACGGGCTGTTTCAGCGCCTGGCTGAAGTGGTCGGCTCGCGCTTGCCTGCGGACCAGCGCGTAGCGTTGGAGCTGTGGCGAGCGGCCAAGAAGCACTTGGTAGACAAGCATCCCAACAAGACGAGGCTTCATGCCAAGTTGGCCGACAAGGGCTTGAAGTCTGACTATGCGACGTTCTCCAGCTGGCTGCGCATCGACGAAGACGGCGTCATCGCGCCTCAGCAATTCGAAGAGTTTGAAGTTCTCGCCAGCGAAATCGATACCTACGCCAAGTCCAGGGCAATGCTTGAAAGCGCATTCAAGGCAGTGCAGCACGAGCGAGGGCGTAACCGTGCGATGGGGCGAACGCTTCGCCGGTTCCTGCGCGCCGTTGTCTCAGGGGACGGCTACGAAGAAGCGCTCGCAGGCGCGCGCAGCCTGGACGCTGCGGTGGCCGATGTCTTTGCCGCCGTAGAAGTGCTTGTTGTCGATTCAGTTCGCAGGATTCAAAGGACGAGCGATGCTTGAGCAAACCAACTACAGCCCCACGTATCGGGACGAGTTCGCCATCTCGCAGCACTTCGTGCATGTCCTTGAGCAGAAGCTGGCTGGCCGCGACAGCAAGCGCAGGACGAACGTGCATCCTTTGGACTGGTGCCATCTCGGGGTCGTCGGTCCAGCCAAGCTGCAGCCTGCACCCGTGGAGATGGAAGCCGCAGCGGTCGAAGCGGAGGCGCCACCCGAGAACGGAGCAGGAGCAGACGCCAGCCCTCGTCAGAACGGTGACCCCATTTCGGCGGATGCGCCTGTCGAGGTCGACGCTGGTGCGGCAACGAAAGAGGACCCCGATGCGCCCGCAGACGAGCCCAGGCCCGCAGAGCGGAACGACGACCGGGAAGGCACTCGTCGGCCGCCATCAGCGCTTGGCTTCGAGGCGCTCATTGAGCCGGGCTCTGAGCGCTGTGTCGAGCTTACGCTGGGCGCACGGTTCTGCGTTTTCACGAAGCACCTGCCCAGCCATGCCGAACAGACAGGGGTCATTGACGCCAGCGCCTCGGCAGGTGCGCCTCTGGCGGAAGTCGTTGAGCGCTGGCCCCTAGAGGTTGGGGGTATCAGAGTCAAGGTGCCGATGGCAGGCGGCATCTTCAGCGACGAAGGTCTTGTGCAACGCCTTTTGGACGACACGCTTGCGAAGGCGTTTGCTCGGGCTGACGCTGAAAGACTCTGGCCTGGAACTCGCCCAAAGGTCTCGGACACGGACCTGAAGACGGCGCAGGCGTACGATGCGTTCCTCTCGGCACGTGTTCAAGGGCTTCAAGCGGATACATGGCGGATATTCGCGTCGGTCGAAGTTCGCGCCACGCCACGCCCGGACGGCAAGCTGCGCGTGGGGGTCTATTTCAAGAACGAGACCCCAGAAACGCCGCCACTGACCAAAGGCAAAGGCCTTAAGGACGCCTTCAAGGTCATCAGCGACGTCTGCGTCGATGCGAAGGTGGAGAGCGGAGAGCTCAATCCCATCGAAATTCTCCCAGTACCGCAGGACTACCAGTACGACCGCCGCGTATGGGCAGTTGGGCACAACACGAGTGTTGTCGCCGACTCGCAAGCAGGACACATCCGCACTGCGGCGCTGGCTGTTTTCGAGCAGCCCCGCATCATGACCCGCGATGTGGTGCCGGCAAAGTTTGCCGAGCTCTCTAGCGCGCCGTTTGAAACGCTCAAGGCGGTTTATCAGGCGATGTGCGAGTACGCCAAGGACTGGCGCGAGCGTGTGCTCGATGAGAACGCGCTCAACCTCGATACGGCTGCCCTGTCGGAATGCGAGAAGGACTACGCCGGCTTCAGCGACGAGATTCGTCGCTTCGCCTGTGGCGTCGCCGCGCTGCGGGCAGACACTCGGCTGTTGCAGGCCTTCCAGGGAGCCAACCGGGTCTTCGGGAAGCTGGCCAGCGGCTATGACTCCTGGCGCCTGTTCCAGCTCGTCTACATCGTCACGCAGATGCCCGCTCTGGCGATACGCGAGAACTACGTACAAGGGGAATTCCCTGAGGGCACCCTGCGCGAGTGGAAGAACGTCCTCGACTGGGGTGACGTGCTGTGGTTTCGCACCGGCGGGGGCAAGACCGAGGCGTACCTTGGGCTCGCCTGTTGCGCGATGCTGTACGACCGCCTGCGCAACAAGCGGTTCGGCATGACAGCTTGGCTGCGCTTTCCGCTTCGCATGCTGAGCATTCAGCAGCTGCAGCGCGCTATGCGTGTCGTGTGGGAGACCGAAGAAGAGCGCAAGCGCATGCTGGGCGAGCAAGCCAGCCAGTCGGCGCCTTTCCGCCTCGGCTACTTCGTGGGCAGTACGACAACGCCCAACAACCTCACCGTCGAGTACCTGAACAACCTCACGACCGACGAGAGCCTGGAGCGCGTTCGGGTGGTTCCCGACTGCCCTGCCTGCGGTAGCCGAGGGTCGGTCAGGGTTAAAGCTGACATCGCCGCTGTCCAGTTTCGCCACATCTGTTTGACCTGCCAGACCGAGCTGCCGCTGGACGTGTCCGACGACGAGGTGTACCGCCACTTGTCCACCCTAGTGGTTGGAACCATTGACAAGATGGCCACCGTCGGACAACAGCCCAAGTTCGGCTTGCTCTGGGGTGGCGCGAAGTGGAAGTGCCCTGCGCACGGATATGGATTTGGCGACTACTGCGTGGTCCGCGGCTGTAAGACAGACAAGAAGGAGCGCCGAACGTTGAAGCCATACGACCCGGCGCCTGCGCTACATATCCAAGACGAGTTGCACCTGCTACAGGAGGAGTTAGGCGCCTTCTCGGGTCACTATGAAACGCTGATTCGCTACTGCGAGGAGCAAGTGGGAGGTCTGCCGTCAAAAGTCATCGCGGCTACGGCAACCATCGAGGGCTTCGAGAACCAGGTCCGCCACCTCTATGGCGTCAAGAACGCAAGGCGGTTTCCTGGCAGAGGCTACGACCGCATGCGCAGCTTCTACGCCGTGCCTGACGAAGACACGGAAGGTCGACCCAAGACCGCGCGAATCTTCGTGGCGTTCAAGAGCCCTTCGCTGTCTCCGGCAGACGCCTCTGCGTTCTGTACCGAAATCCTGCACGCCGAAATCGGCCAGCTGTTCGCAAACCCGCACATCGCTCTGGCCATCGTCAAAGACGCCAAAACTCCAGAGGACGTAGCGCTGCTGCTTCGCTACTACTCGACCACGCTCAACTACGTGGGCAGCCTCGCCAAGGGTTCTCGCGTACGCCAAGCCCTCGAGGAGGTGGCCTCCAAGGTCCGCCCTGGTGCCCGTGACCTCAACGTCGAGTACCACTCCAGTCGGTCGTCGAGCGCCGAAGTGGCCAACGTGGTGCATCGCGTGGAGAGCCCTCCGCAGTGGAATGATGAGAGCTTCCTCGACGCCTTGGTGGCAACCAGCATGATTAGCCACGGTGTTGACCTAGAGCGGGTCAACCTGATGACGATGGATGGTGTGCCAGAGGAGACTGCAGAGTACATCCAAGCCTCCAGCCGCAGCGGCCGCCGCCACGTCGGCCTCGTGGTGGTGGTGCTGAGCGGCTTTTCCCTGCGCGCCAACAGCATCTACCACCGTTTCATCGAATACCATCAGCACCTTGACCGCATGGTTTCTCCGGTGCCAGTCAACAGGTTTGCTAAGTACGCCGCACAGCGCACGCTGCCAGGTGTAGCGCTTGGAGTCATCTACGGAGTCCACATCGCGCAAAGCGGTGCTTCCAAGCTGAATACACGCGTCGAAGTAGTCGACCTGCTCGACCGTCTGCGTGGAGGTTTTTTGGAAGAACTCAAGGCAGCATACTCTCTCGGGCACGGTGTCTATGATGAGCGACTCGAAAAGACGCTGAGCGACGTCTTGGCCGACCACCTCGGGCGCATCGAAATGTCGATTCGCAACAGCACGGAGAAGTATGTTCGCGATGCAGTTCGACCTGCTCCGATGACCAGCTTGCGCGATGTCGAGGCAGGGGTCCCATTCTGGCCCGACTTCTGCGACACCCGCTTGCTCACCTTTGTTCAGAAGACCAAGGACTGACGATGGCCAACAAGGGATTCACGCGGGGCCAGACCCAAGTCTTGTTCCGACATCTTCCGGAAGCGGTATTCGAGCACGACGACTATGGCTTGTGCAAGGTCACGCAGGTTGCTCTCGGGGACGCAGATGTCAACCGCGACGCGCTGTTCGACGCCATCAGCGATGCGCTCGCCATGTGGCCTGCCGACTTTTCCGCCAAGTATCCAGATACGCGCGATGCTTCGCGGCGTTCGTACTACGCCGTTGGCTCGCCGCGCGAGGTTCGCTTCGTTCCGTACCCTCAGGTGTTTCGCTGCAGGGCTTGCAGTCGAACGGGAAAGTTCACCGACCTTCTGAAGCGGGGGGCCTCTGCCTTGGGCCGCTGCACTTGCGGTGGATACCTTAACCAGATGCGCTATGTCCAGGCTCACAACTGCGGGCGTCTCGAGGAGGTCTTCGTGCCTCAACAGAGCTGCCCGGGCTGCGGCAGCTCCAAGGACCTGGCCTTCTACGACCCCGGCCGTGTCAAGCAAGCCCGGTGGTATTGCGCTAAGTGCAAGGCTGACGTTCAAGCCCTGCGTATGACCCCGTGCAAGTGCGCATACGACAAGTCGCTTCCTCCAGGGCCTCGCGCCGAGAAGTATCTGCGCGTCGTCCCAGCCGGAGACCCGTCGCTCTACATCCCACACACCGTGGCGTTCGTCAACTTCCCAGAGGATGACCAAGGGAAGCTCAAGAGCGCCCCGGACGCTTTACAGCTCATGCTGGCGCGAACCTGGGGTTTGCTCAAGGACAGCGTCACAGATACCATTCGTGAGCGGTCGAGCATGGGCAAACCTGAGGATGCGGACAGGATGGCGGAGACCGTCGAGGCGCTACGCAAGTTTGAGCCGAGACATAGGCTGGTTTTGGAGTACGACGCAAAGAGGAAGGCTCCCAAGGGGCAGGCAGAAGTCGACCGAGTCAATGAGCTCTTGACGAGATGCAAGGCCACCACCACCGGGGCTCCCCGCCGCTGGCTC
>BBPE01002579.1_pt1 | contig 14406 bp, 4 predicted proteins | sample 1344301 | NCBI WGS metagenome assembly BBPE01 (sample SAMD00019089, study PRJDB2971) | groundwater metagenome | isolation source: The Cedars highly-alkaline
TCAGGCTGGGCTTGAGCAAGCAAGGCTGCGAAGCCGATACCGAGACAAAACCTAAATGACGCGGGCGTAGCCGACAGCGAGTGCCGCGTTGATGTAGTCGGCCACTTCGGCCTCGTTCGCGCCGGAGGCTGTCGCGATCTCGGCAACCGTGACTGGCGCTTTCAGCATCACCGTTGCGATGCGGAAGTGTTTCGGGAACTCACGTTCGGTCTGCGGCCAACGCCCGAGTTGGAACCGCGTGGCGACATCGTGGTTGAGCAGCCGACCTTCGCCGCCGCCGAGAGCGAGCAGCCAGACGAGGCGGGCCAGCGGTTGCGGGTCGCCGATTTGAGCGAGATCAGCGGCCGCTGCGTTGGCATCGAGCGCTTCAATGGCCTCGGCCGGCAGATCGAGGCTGGCGTAGCCCAGCAGGGCCTTCAGCGAGCGCCCGGATGCGAACTGCTGGCGCTGCGGGTCGATGACAAGGCGCGGCAGATCGCCGGTTTGCAGTGCAAACGGGCCGGTCGCGCGGGCGATGATCGCGGCAAGTCGGCCGGCGACTGGGGAGGGTGCGGGTGCCGGTGTCGCGCCGTGCGTCGCGTCGAGCACCTCGGAAACCTTGCCCAGCACCTCAGCAAGCGCTTGAGCGGCCAGCGGTGCTCCAAGCCGAAAAGCAGTGTCGGCGCGCAGCGCGCGGGTGAGGCCGATGGAGGTCTTGGCTGCATCGATGCCTTTCATCCAGGCCATCTGCCCGTACATCGAATCGAGGTCGAACAGCACGGCATCGGCCGAGGCTTCGTCGGAAAGCGACCAGTCCTGAAGGCGAAGATCCGCAAACGCGGCACGCGCGTTCGCTTCATCGGTGCTGCTGAAACCAGAGAAGCTGAGTCGGGGCATTGGGCGTCCGTGGGCTGGCTTGAGTGCGCGAGTATCAGAAGCCTTTTGACGTGGGTCAAACGGGATGGTGCTTTTTGATGTTGGTCGGGACGGATCGCGCCACCAAGAGACAAGGGTTTGCAATTTCAATGGGCCTGTCTCGTTTTTGTCGCTATCAAGTCAAGACTGAGTGAAGGGATAATGCCGGCGCATTACGACCCGGGCCCTACCGTGACTTTCCATTTCGATTCCCGAGCGATCTTCAAGCTCATGTTCGCGCTTGCCATCGCGGCGTCCTCGTCGTCGGCCTTCGCCATCGACCTGCTCATTTCCAGTTTCACCGAGTCGGACCCGGCCACCGACCCGAGCCCGGCGGGGGCGACGATCGCTTACACCGTCCGCTTCGAGAATGCCGCCAGTGACGTTGCGAACGACACGCGGATCCTGTTCGACCTCCCGCTAGGCACGAGCCTGGCCGCAGGCAGCGCACCGCAGTGCGCCGCCTCCGCCACCGTGCCGACGAGAGTCATTTGCAACTTCGGCAATGTGGTCGGCACGCCCATCGGCGGTGCTCCGGTGAACTTCGTAGTGCGTGTCAGTACGGTGGGTTTGAGCCCGCAGATCATCACCTCGCGGGCGGCCATCGGTAACGGCCCGGTGCCCGCCGACAACGCCCCGCTGCCGTCGGCCAATGGCGACCCTTTCTTTGGCACCGATACCAATCAGCCCAATAACCGGGCGCAGGAAAGCACCACGCTGGAGCAGGCGGGCAATCTCGAGGTCACGAAGGTCGCGTCGCCGAGTCCCGTGAATGGTGGTGCTCTCGTCACATGGACGGTCACGCTTCGCAATCTGGGCCCCAGCATCTCGAACGCCATTGTTGTCACCGACGCGCTTCCCGCAGGCGTCAGTTACATCAGCGGTAGTTTCGCCAACAGCGCCAGCGACACTCCCGGCACCACGTTCAGTCTCCAATCGGCTCCGCCGGTTGCGCCAGGCGCTGGCGGATCGCTGGTTGCCAACTTGCCATCGCTGGCCAATGGCGGCAACGCGGTGTTCAGCTTCTCGGCGCGCGTCAACGTCGGCAGCGGCACGATCACGAACGGTGTTTCGGCAAGCGCCACCACGCCGGATCCCATTCCGGGCAATAACGCGTTCACCCTCGACACGCCGGTCAATCCCGGTGCCGACCTTGCGATCACCAAATCCGCCACGCCGTCGCCAGCGATCTCCGGGCAGACGATCACCTACACCTTGCAGCCGCGCAACCTCGGCCCCAGTGCCGCATCCAGCGCCAGCTTCACCGACACGCTGCCAACTGGCTTCACTTTGGCTTCGCCGCCGAGTGGTTCCAACTGGACTTGCGGCGGCGCCGTCGGCGATGCGTCCTTCACCTGCACACGCGCCAGTTTTCCGGTGGGCGCCAATGACAACGTCGTCGCCGTGGTGAACGTTCCCGCAACCGGCCCTGGTAGCTCGGGCACGCAGCGGAACAGCGCCGTTATCACCAGCGCCACACCGGATGGCGTGATTTCCAACAACACCGCAGGCGTCGACGTCGTCGTGCTGCCGGATGGCGGCGACCTGTCGCTCAGCAAGACCAAGACGCCGGCTGCCGTTGCTTCGGGTGGAGCGCTCACGTCCACGATTCCGGTGCAGAATCTCGGCCCTCGAGCGGTCAGCGGCAACATCGTCGTGGTCGACGATCTCTCGGCCAATGAAGTCTGGAACGGCCTATCGCCCGCCGGTTGGGCTTGCACCGGCCCATTGGTCGGTGGTGCACAGATCGTTTGCACCTTCACCGGCACCTATCCGGTCGCGGCGGGCGCTTTTGTCAGCCCGAATCTGGTGCTCATCACCATCGCCACTGCGGCGAGCGGAAATACGCAGGTCGATAATCGCGCCTGCACCGGTGGCAGCCTGCCGGCAGGTGGCAGCAACCCGGCATTCGAACCGGTGGTGATCGGCCCCGTGCAAGGTGATCCGAACACGGCCAACGACTGTGCCAGCGCCGGTTCGCGCACGACGAACCTGAGCACCGATCTTGCTATCACCAAAAGCGCCGCTACGCCGGGTGGTGATCGCGTGCTCGCCGCAAACGAATCGGCCATCACCTACACACTCGTGGTCACCAATGCGGCGACGGCGACGACCGGCGTCCTTGTCAACGACCCGATCCCTGGCTGGGTTAGCGGGCAGACCACAGCCACGGTCACGGGCCTCGGCGGCAGCGCGCTGCCGGCCTTGTTCCAAGGTGCGGGTAATTGCAGCATCAGCGGCGGCGGCATCCTCGCGTGCCGCGCCAACTCGAATGTGATGCCGGCGAGCAGCGCGGTTACGTTGGAGCTCACCGTCAATCGCCCGCTCTTCGATAGCGTCGGCCAGACGCCAGCCTGCCCCGGTGCCGTCACGGGTGGCCTCACGCATTGGGTGTGCAACACCGCGAGCGTCGGTGTCGACCTCACGCAGCCGGATTCCGCGTCTGACACCAATGGTGCCAACAACAGCGCCAGCGACGCGGTGCAGATCGATCGCGTCGCCAACGTCCGCACCACCGCAAAAACGCCAGTGGGCGGCAACTCGGCACAGAACGGTGTCGACAAGATCTACACCATCAGTTACCTCAACGCAGGGCCCAGCGCAGCTCCGGCGCAACGTTTTCGCGATGAATTTACGCTGTTGCCGAACGATCCGGGCTTCGTGCTGGTCTCGGCTCATCGTAGCGGCGGCGGCACCACAGCTTGCTCGGCCAGCACCACCGGCTCGGTCGTCGGTAGCCCTGCGCCGGGTGGTATTTCCTACGTCGGTGGCATTGGCGGCGGAACGCTCCGCATCACCTGCAGCGCATTGACGCTAGCGAACAACCAGACGGAAAGTCTGACCGTTGTGATCCGACCAAACCTCGGCGCACCGCGCACCATCAACAACACCGCCGACTTCTTCTTCGATCCCGACGGCAACGGTATCCCCGATGCCTCCACTGGTATCGACGCCAATGGCAGCTTCGATTTCAACAGCGTCGCCAATGCGGCGGATGATCAACGCAGTGTCGCGGTCACGACCCTGGCTGACGCGGTTGATCTGATCACCAACAAAACCGACTTGCAGGACCCGATCGGTTACGACCCAGCCACCCCGGCCAATAACCGCGTGGTGTATCGAGTCACCGTGCGCAACAGCGGCCCGTCATTGGCGACCAATGTGAGGTTCGCTGATGTCGTCGACCAGCTGCCGGTCGGACGCACACTTCGATTCATGGGCGATGCCACTGTTGATGTCGGCCCGTTCGCGATGAGCGCCTGCAGCGCGCCGGGCGGCGACACCGCCACTGGCCCGGCCAATTTGACGCTCGATTGCACGATGCCGCCGACCGGAGCATTCACTCAGGCCGGCACCTTGGCCGCGGGCACGACCAGCACGCTTTTCCTGCAGTTTGAATACCTGACGCCGCCGGGTGCCAGCGGCGACACGTTCCGTAACACGGCAACGGCGACGGCTAACGAGATCGAGACAAACCCCGGAAACAACGTCGAACCTGAAACCACTACCGTCCTGACACGCGCTGACCTCGCGGTGGCCAAGAGCCTGCATGTGCTTGCGCCCAACGCCGACCCGAATGCCGCCCTGCCAGCCATCGCGCCCGGCGTCACCCTCCGGCAGCCGCATTTCTACGTCATCGAAGCACTGAACAACGGGCCCGGCTCCAGCCTTTCACTGGACCGCTCCGGCACCAACCCACTCAACGGCACGGGCACGGTGGTTATCGACACCTTGCCGATCGGCCTTCGTGTTACCGGGCCGATCCACTGGCGGAAGACCGGCCCGGCTCAGGCCGCCACCACGCCTGACGGCACGGGCACTTGTACCACCCTCGCCGCGGTGCCGTTTACCGTCAGTGCCGGAACGCAAACTGTGACCTGCAACCTAGGCGACGTGACCAGCGCTGTGGGTACGCCGGGCCGCGTGCGGATCATTGTTCCGGCGCTGTGGGACGCGTTTCCCCCGGCCGCTACCGGTACCACCACAAACGTCGTCAACAGCGCCAACGTGTCGACCGAACAGGTCGATCCATCCGCTTCAAACAACGCGACGTCGCTGACTACAGCCGTCACGCGAGCATCGCTGTCCGGCACGGTTTTCGAGGATCGCGACCGCACTGGGACAAACGGCGGCATCCCGCAAGCGGCGTCCTCGGAGCCACGGATCGCCGGCGTCACCGTGACGCTTAGCGGAACCGACGCCTACGGCAACCTGCTTTCGGGCGCAGCCTTCACCACGACGACCGATGCCAGTGGCAACTTTAGTTTCCCCGACTTGGCACCATCCGACACGGCGGGCTATTCGATCACGCAGACGCAGCCGAGCGGTTTCGCCAACGGGCCGGTCAACCCGCCACCTTTCGGAACTGCCAATGGCCCGTCGCTCAGCGCCGGCAGCCCGGCCTACCTGCGTCCGGCTCTGGCGGGTAATTCGAGCTTCACCGGCGTGGTGGTTGGTACCAACGAAGCTGGCGTGCGCTACAACTTCCCCGAGTTGCGCCAGCCGCAACTCTCCGGCGTCGTCTATGTCGACGTGAACTTCAGCGATATCTACGAGGCGGGTATCGATACGGCGATCAGCGGCGCGACCCTGCGCCTGCTGGACGCCAGCGGTGCGAGCATTGTGGCCACGACGAGCACCAGTGGTGCTGGTCTTTACCAGTTCGACTTCGCGGCCCTTGGCCTCGACCCGTCCGTCGCTTACATCATCGAGCAGCCGCTGCCCGGTCCGGTGGGTTTCTACCAGAATCGCCCGAGCGCGGTGAACGTCGGTCTCATCGGCGGAGCAGCCTGTATCGGCTGCGCGACCGCACCGAATACGCCGGCTGCGGACACCGATCGCATCACGGGTGTTGATCTATCGAGTGGGCAGAACGGTACGCAGTTCAACTTCGGTGAAGACCGCATCTCAGCGCCGGGCGGCGCCAGTCTGGGCGGCTTCGTTTACATCGATCGCAACAACAACGGCAGCTTCGAGGCAGGCGGAGTCGAGTCTGGCGCGGGTATCGCGGGGGTGACCATTACCCTGACCGGCCCCGGCGGGCCGCGTACCACGCTCACCGACGCCAGCGGTGCCTGGGGCTTCACCGGCCTCATCGTCGGTGCGAACTATGTCGTCACCCAAGCGCAACCCGCAGGCTACGCCAGTGGCCTTGAGAATACTTCGAACGTCATCGCCATCAACGGCCTCAGCGCAGCGGGTTCCTTCGGCAACAATTTCGGCGAGATCGCCGGCACGCTTGCCGGCGTCGTCTATCTCGACGTCAACAACAATGGCCTGCAAGACGGCACCGAGAGCGGTATCCCCGGCGTCCAGATGACCTTGAGTGGCACCGGGCCGGGTGGCGCTATTACGCCCGTCGTGGTGCTCACACAGGCGGACGGCAGCTACCGCTTCATCGACCTTGTCGGCGGCACCTACACCGTCACACAGCAGACCGCGCAGCCCGTGGTTGGCGGTGTCACCACCTTGGACGGCGACGTGGACGCCGGCAGCACCGGTGGAACCGACAGTCCGACCGGCACCTCGCCGAGCAGCATCAGTGCGATCACTCTACCGGCCGGCGCGAACTCGACGGCGAACAACTTCGCCGAGATCCTGCCGGTAGCCATCAGCGGTCGCGTCTACCTCGATGCGAACAACGACGGCGTCATCGACGCTGGCGAGACCGGCGTTGGTGGCCAAACCATTCGTATCACCGGCACCGATGACCGTGGTCAGGCGGTAAGCATCGACGTCATTACGCAGTCGGACGGCAGCTACAGCGCGCCAGCGCTGCGCCCAGGCACTTACACCGTCACCCAGCCGAACCAGCCGCCGAACACAGCGAACGGCATCACCACGGCGGGCACGGCGGGCGGTACCGCGACCACGCCGGCCACGACGCCCAGCGTGATCACACCGATCAACCTGACCACACCGGGCAGCAACTCGACCGGCAACAATTTCGGTGAGATTCCGAACAACGCCTCGATCGCTGGCCGCGTCTGGTTGGACCGCAATAACGATGGTGTGATTGATGCTGGTGAGCGGGGCATTGCGAATGTGACCGTGGTGCTGACGGGCACTGATGTGAACGGCGCGGTTTTGAATGTCACCTTGCAAAGCGATGCGGATGGCCGCTACGTGTTTGCGGGTTTGTTGCCGGGGACGTACACGGTGACGGAGCCGACGCAGCCGATGGGAACGGCGAACGGCCGCACGATTCCGGGCAGCACGGGCGGCACGGCGACGCCGGTGGCGACGACGCCGAGCGTGATTGCGGCGATTCCACTGGCGGCGGGCCAGGCATCGGTAGAGAACAATTTTGGTGAAGTGCCGGTGTCATCGATTGCGGGCGTGGTTTACAACGATCGCAACAACGACGGTCAGCGCGACGCGGGTGAGCCGGGTTACGCGGGCATTGCGGTGCGTTTGACGGGCACCGACGATCTTGGCAACGCGGTGAGCATGGAGATGAACACCGCAGCGGACGGCAGCTATCGATTTGCGGGATTGCGTCCGGGCACCTACACGGTGACGGAGCTGGTGCAACCGACGGATACCAGCAATGGCATCACCACGGCGGGAAGCACGGGTGGCACAGTGACGCCAGTGAGTGTCGTGCCCTCGGTGATTGCGGGCATTGTTCTTGGGCCGGGTGTCGATTCCATCGACAACAATTTCGGTGAGATTGGCGACACTGCGGACGTGGTGGTCAGCAAATCGGCCACGCCGACGCGCTTCGCCAGCAATGCTGTGGGCAGCTACACCATCCGCGTGCGCAACCAGGGCCAACGGCCGACCACGGGCGAAGTTCTCGTGCGTGACCGCCTGCCGGCCGGCATTCGCCTGACGGCCGCGCCTACGGGCAGCGGCTGGATCTGCACCGGCGCAGCCAACGACGATCGCTTCGAGTGCCGTAGCACCGCGGTCATCGCCGCAGGCACGACCAGTGCCGATCTCATCACGGTGCCGGTACGCGTTGCGTCTGGTATCGCCAATGGCACGACACTCAACAACGCCGTGCTCGTCAGCGGTGGTGGCGAACCCGAGTTCCGCGGGCCGACGCCGGCTGAACGTGGAGCCTTCGACAACGACGTGAGCCTGCTGCCGGTCTGTGACCCAGCTATCACGCAGAACGCCTGCCGCACACCGACGCTGATCGTGCAATCGGCCGCGCTTTCCGGCTCGGTCTGGTACGACATCGGCAGCGCCATCGCGCTACGCGACGGTGGTGATCGTCCTCTGCAGGGTTGGACGGTGGAACTCGTCGATCCGGGCACGGGGCGGGTCATCGGTACTCAATCCACTGGTGCCGACGGTCGCTACCGTTTCGCTGATCTAACGCCGGGCCTGCCTTACGTCGTGCGTTTCCGTGAGCCGGGCGGCGTGCTGTGGGGCTTCCCAGTGAACGGCGAAACCACGCCGAACTCGCCGGCTCCCTGCAACCGCGATGCGGCCATCGCAAATGGCATCCAGAGCTCCTGCGTGCGTCGTAGCGGCGCTGGCATCACCGAAATCGAAGTGGTGCTCGCTCCCGGGCGCGAACTGGTGGAGCAGAGCCTGCCGGTCAACCCTGGTGGCGTAGTGTATGACGCGATTACTCGGCAGCCGGTTCCGGGATCGGTGGTGACGCTGACGCCGGTTGGTTCCTGCCCGGGCTGGAGCCCGGCCTCGCAGGTGCTCAACGCGACGGCGGGTGGCTACACCATCTCGGGCGGCAGCATCGCCATGACCGTCGGAGCGGAGGGCTTCTACCAGTTCCTGATCGGTCCAAATGCACCGGCGCGTTGTAACTTCCAAATCACGGTGACACCGCCGCCGACGCATACCTTCATCTCGACGCTAATCGCGCCGCAATCCGGCACGCTGAGCCCTCCGGGCGGGCCGAACGACACCTTCCGCGTGCAGCCGCAGGCCACCGCGCCGACCACCGCGCCGGGCCCGAGCACGCAGTATTTCCTCGGCGTTTCCATCGGTTCAAGCACACCGTTGGTGTTGCACAACCACATCCCGCTCGATCCGCGCGTGCCGCCGGGGCTGTCCATCAGCAAAATCGGCGACCGCCAGATTGCCGAGGTCGGTGACACGGTGCTCTACACACTGGTGATTCGCCAGACCGCAGGTGGTGCGCTGCCAAACGTCTCGGTGCTCGATGTGCTGCCGCCCGGATTCACCTATGTGCAAGGCACCGCGCGAGTCAATGGGACGATCATCGCCGATCCATTCGGCGCTCCCGGCCCGCGCCTCGGCTTCACCTTGGGTCCGATCATGGCCGGTGGCCAAGCCAGCCTGACCTATCGCGTCCGAATCGGCGTCGGTAGCCAGCAGGGCGATGGTATCAACCGCGCTACGGCGATCGGCTGCGGCGTCGTCACGGGATGTCTCGTGCCCGAGACCTTGATGCCGATCGGTGGTGCCATCGTCTCGAACGAAGCGCAGTACCGTGTCCGCGTCACCGGCGGCGTCTTTGCCACCGAAGCCTGCGTACTGGGTAAGGTGTTCGTCGACTGCGACCGTGATTCACTCCAGGGTGAGGAAGAGCTCGGCATCCCCGGTGTGCGCTTGTACTTCAGTGACGGCACCTTCGCCATCACTGACGTCGAGGGCAAGTACAGCTACTGCGGCATCGAGCCGCGTAGTGCCACGCTGAAGGTCGATGCCTCGACGCTACCGCGTGGTGCCGCACTGACGACCAGCAGCAACCGCAATCTCGGTGACGCCAACAGCTTGTTCCTCGACCTGAAGCATGGCGAGCTGCATCGCGCCGACTTCATCGAAGGCAGTTGCTCGAACCGCGTCCTTGAGCAGGTTAGGGCCCGTCGTGGCAATGGCGAAGTGCGTGCGCCGGAAAGCGAGTCCGCCCAGCCCGAGTTGCGCTTTGAGAGCAAATCGCCGGGTGCGCCTCGTCAGGCCACCGATGGAGCGAAACAGCCGGCCGAACAGCCGCGTCCCCGCCTTCAGGGAGGCGCCCGCTAATGCGCTGCCACGATCTTTCCGGTAACGACACGATGGTTTCCGCAGTCACTCCACGCCGTTCGCAGGCTCGTCACGCCTTAGCCATCGGCATCACCCTCGCTCTGCTCAGTGGGCCCCTGTTCGCTGCGGCCCCGCAACGCTTTACGCCGGTGCTTGGCGAAGGCCAGTCCTTGTTCCCGCAATCGCCAGCCAGCACCGATGCACCACCGCGAGCGCTCGGCATAGCTGATCGTGCCATCGACAACCTCGTGGTCGAAGTCGCTGCCAACGACCTTCCAGCCGATGGCCAGACCGCGACCACCGTGCGCGTGAGCCTGCTCGGCGCGGACGGACAGCCGCTGCGTGGCGAACATTTTGCGACCATCGAACACAGTGGTGGCCGCGTGCTATTGCCCGGCGCGAGCACGGATGAAAGCGGCCCCGGCCATCGCGACGCCGATCGCGCCACGCCCGGCGTGCAACTGAAAGTAATCGACGGTGTTGCCGAGTTCCAACTGCTGGCACCGCACGCCCCGCAGGACGTGCTGCTGCGCGTCACCGCCGGTGCGGCGACGGCGCAGGGTGTTGTGCGTTTTGTACCGGAAATGCGCGAGATGCTCGCCACCGGCTTTGTTGACGCCATTGTCAGTTTTCGTGATGGTGCCGACGTAGTACAGCCGGTTCGCAGTGACGACGGCTTCGAGCGCGAGATACGGCGCTGGGAGCGCGACTTCAGCGGCGGCAAAGCCAATGCTGCTCTGCGCACCGCGTTCTTCCTGAAAGGCAAAGTGAGAGGCGAGTACCTGCTCACCGCCGCTTTCGATTCCGATAAAGACACCCGTTCCCGTCTGCTGCGCGACATCCGCCCCGACGAGTACTACCCGGTTTACGGCGACAGCGCGCTGCTTGGCTTCGATGCGCGCAGCGCTGACCGTTTGTACTTACGCATCGACAAGGGCCGAAGCTACCTGTTGTACGGCGATTTCCAGACCAGCAACGACCAGCCAATCATGGCGCCGCTCGGTGCAGGACAAGGGCCGATGGCACAGCGCAGCCTTGGCCTCTACAACCGCAGCGCCACCGGACTCCAATGGCATTTCGATACGACCCGCGTGCGCGGCAACGTATTCGCGATGCACGACGACCTGCGTCAAGTGATCGAGGAGTTTCCGAGCCAAGGTAGCGGCCCATACGGCCTTCGCAACAACGCCGTCTACGAGGGTAGCGAGCGCGTCGAAGTGGTGGTGCGCGACCGCAATCAGCCCTCGCGCATTCTCAGCGTGCGTCCGCTGATCCGCCTCGTCGACTACGGATTCGAGGTGTTCTCCGGACGCATCCTCCTCAACCAGTTCCTGCCGTCCTTCGATACCGACCTCAACCCGGTGTCGCTGCGCGTAACCTATGAAGTCGACCAAGGCACCGAAGCCTTCTGGATTGCAGGTGCCGACGCACAGGTGAAGTTGAGTGATCACCTCGAAATCGGCGGCAGTCTTGTTGACGACCGTAATCCCTTTGCTGAAAGCGACCTCGGCAGCCTCAACGCCGGTTTGCAGTTGGGTGTCAATACCCGCCTTGTCGCCGAAGTGGCGCGCAGCCGTGGCGAGGTCAACACCAACCCGATCAACCAGTTCGCTTCGCCATCGTTGCAGGGTGTCAGCGGCGAGATCGATGGCGATGCGTGGCGCGTCGAACTCGATCATGACGGTGAGCACTTCGATGCACGCCTGTTCGCCGGCGCATCCGACCCGCACTTCAACAACCCGGCCTCGCCGTTGTATGGCGGCCGTGGCGAAGCCTCGCTCGACCTCGGCTATGCGCTGTCCTCGGGCGTTGATCTTTACCTCGAAGCACTGCGTAGTACCGACCGCAATCCCGAAGGCGGTGAGCGCGAAGGTGTCAGCCTCGGTACGCGTTGGAAGGCGACCGAACGCCTCACGCTCGACCTCGGCCTGCGAAAAATGCGCGAAACCGTAGGCCGGCATTCGCCTTGGAATACCGCAACACCCTTCGGCGACCGCTTCGGCATGACGGGAAGCATCGCCACTGGCAGCGCTGGCGGCGCACTCGGCTTCGGTCAGCAGCCACTCGACCCGCAGACCGGCCTGCCGTTGATCTGGAACGGCATCGGCCATGCACCGATTTCAGCCCTGCCTATCGGCACTCGCCTCGATAGCACCACGCTGCGTCTCGGCGCTGGTTGGCAGGCCGGCGAGCGCCTGATGCTGGGTGGTGAAGTCGAAGCGGATGTCGCCGGCGCAAACCGCGAGCGCGTCGCGCTCGGCGTCGACTACCAGTGGCGCGAACGCCAGCGCATCTACGCGCGTGCTGAACGCGAGACGGGGCTGTCGAGCCTGTACGGTGTCAGCACGGCAGGTCGTCGCGCGGATACGTTCGTGCTCGGCGTTGATTCCACCGTGCTGCGCGACACGCAACTGTTCAACGAGTACCGACTGCGTGATGCCATCGCGGGTCGCGATGTTCAAGCCGCCAGCGGCATCCGCAACCTGTGGGAGATCCGTGAGGGGCTGCGCCTCAGCACCTCGGTTGAGCACGTCAACGTTATCGACGGCCTCACCGGCGACGCCACTGGCGCGGCCTTCGGCCTCGACTGGACGGCCAGCGAGCTGTGGCGTGCCGCCACGCGCCTCGAGCTGCGCCGCACCGAGGACAGCGAGCGCACGCCCGGCGACGAGGCCTTTGACACCAGCCTCTGGCAACTGAGTGTTGGCCGCAAGATCGACCGCGACTGGACTCTGCTGGCGCGTAATTACTTCCTGCGCACCGACTACGCCGCGCGCGGCGATGTGCTGCAGAACCGCACGCAGATCGGCCTCGCGTACCGCGACACCGACACCAACCGCGTCAACGCGCTGGCCCGCTACGAGTACAAGCTCGAAGAGGACGACAGTGGCCTCGGTGTGACGACCAGCATCGGCCTGCCGCCGGTGCTTGGCGGCGCTGCGCGCGACAGCGTGCATAGCCGTGCGCACATCGTCTCTACGCATGCCGACTGGCATCCGAGCCGTTCTTGGTGGATCACCGGACGAGTTGCCGCGAAGTGGCAGGATGATCGCTTCACCAGCCCCGATGGTCGCGTGGTCGACGACGACTTCAACGCTTGGCTTGCGTCCGGCCGGGTCGTCTATGACATCACCGAGAACTGGGATATCGGCGTGCTCGGTGCCACCTTCCGTGGCGAGTACGGCACCAACCAGTACGCCAGTGGCTTTGAGGTCGGCCGCCTGCTGCGCCAGAACCTCTGGCTCTCGGCGGGCTTCAACTGGGTCGGCTTCCTAGGCGACCCCGACCTCAATCGCAACGAATACACGCAGGACGGTTTCTACATCCGTCTGCGCTTCAAGTTCGACGAAACTCTGTTCACGGCCGACCCTTACGCGTCGGACCGCGACTGACCAAGGACCCTACGATGCGCTTAATCCTACCCACCGCCATCGCCGCCGTGCTGACGCTGTGCGGCACTGCATTCGCCGCCGACGTTCCGCTTCGCCCTGAGGGCGAGCGCATCAGCGACGCTGCTATCCACGCCGACCACGCGGCCTATGCCGCCGTGCAGCAGCGTATCCACGCGATCAACGAAGGCGGACGCCCTGTTCGCGACTACCATCTTTCGAAGGCGCAGTGCTGGCTCGATGTCAGCTTCCACGAGTACACCCGCAATGACCGCAGCCCCTTCACTCAAGGTGCGCTCGATGAATCGGTGAAGCTCGTCGTCGCTATGGAGAACAACGCGCAGCCGTTGCCGATGGATACGCCGCTGGTCAACGACGCGGCACGCCTGCGCCCCGATCTGTGGGAGCGTCTGACCGGTCTCAAGCAGCACGCCGGCTTCCGCTGTGCGCAGCAGCTCGTGGCCTGCGCCGAGGTCGAACTCGTGCACGCCGGAAACGAGTACAACCAGCAGCAGTGGCGTCACGCCAAGCCCTACGTGCAGATCGCCGAAGAGAACATCTTCGAAGCCATGGCCGCCGCAGAAGCCTGCCTGCCGCCGGCCGCTCCGTCGGCACCCGTACAGATCGAACGCATCGTGCTGCGCGCCAGCGCGCTGTTCCGCTTCGACCGCAGTGGTGCCGACGACTTGCTGCCGCAGGGACGCGCCGAACTGGATGCGCTGGCCGTGAAACTCACCGACGCCTACGCAAGTGTCGAGCGCATCGAGATCGTGGGGCACACTGATCGCCTTGGCAGTGACGCCTACAACCAGCGCCTGTCGCAGGCCCGCGCCGAAACGGTGCGCACTTACCTGAAGGGCCGTGGCGTCTCGGCGCCGATCGTGGCAACAAGTCGCGGCGAAGCCGAGCCGATCAAAGATTGTCCGGGTGGCGACGTGGCCACCCGCGCGCTCACCGAGTGCCTACAGCCGAACCGCCGTGTCGAAGTGATGATCACCGGCACGCCGCGAGACACGATGGCGGACGACTGATCGCCAAGGGCGGGCGCTCAAGCCCGCTCGATGCGCATCCACCGCAGCTGAAGTCCGCCTAACCCCGTGCCCGTGCACGCTTTGGCAGGTGCGCCTTCAAGAAGGCCATCTGGTCGGCGAGGATGTGGCGG
>BBPE01005372.1_pt1 | contig 14392 bp, 16 predicted proteins | sample 1344301 | NCBI WGS metagenome assembly BBPE01 (sample SAMD00019089, study PRJDB2971) | groundwater metagenome | isolation source: The Cedars highly-alkaline
GTCAATGTGGATATTGCCGTATGTGGATAAGTCTGCGACTTAACCACATACTTGGATAACCCTTCGGGTTACCCACAATCTCCATATTGTTAGTGCTATTATATTTTCAAACAACTCAAGGTTTCATGAAACAAAATCACCCCTCTTTACTAAATTTGGAGAAGAGCCCAGAAACATAATCTCATCTTGCCATCGAGTCCTTGCTTCTTGGCCAAAAGATTGACCGCGGATATGATCTGCTGTGAGTATTCCCTCCTGACACGCTCGTCAAAGAGAATCTTGCGATATTCTCCAATGAGGTGAGGAAAGTGCTCCTGGAGGAGGTTCTTTACTGAGGCCCAGACGCCAAAGCGCGGATTAAGCCGATCAATGTAGAAGTAATCAACACCGACGTCCTTGAGCGCCTTTAGCAGCGGTACCAGGCTTCCCTCAATGTCTGATAGATAGGGCAGCAAAGGTCCGAGAAAGGCATAGGTTCTAACTCCCCTCATCCTGGCCTCTTCTAGGAGAGCCAATCTCTCAATGGGAGGAGAGCCCCCGGGTTCGATGAGCCGGCACAACTCCTCGTCAAGAGTGGTGATTGTAACCCCGAAGTCCACGCCGACTTTTGAGCTGAGGAGATCGAGGTCACGACCTGCCAGTGTGCTCTTGGTGAGAATAGTTAACGGATAGCCGTAGTGGAGCAATATTTCCAGACACTGCCTAGTCAGTCTGTAGCTAGCTTCCCAGGGCTGCCAGCCATCGCACACTGAGCTTATGAATACTGTGCCTATCCTCTTTCGTCTTACCTCGCGTGCCAGAATCTGGGGCGCGTTTACCTTGACATCGACGAAGTTCCCCCAGGGTTCACCGGGGTGAGAAAACCTGGTGGCAAATCTCGCATAGCAATAGCAGCACCCATGCTCACATCCAGCGTAGCAGTTGACAGTATAGTCAGCCAGGGCTGACTTGTTCAGCACCGACTTACACTCCACTTCAGCTATCCGGACATCTGAGAATCCTGTAATCTGCGACATATCAATCTGGTGATGCGCTCTCGTCTTCCTCTGAGCAGCACTCTCCAATTGAGCCTTGCAACGCATATCCCCAACTCGGGCAAAGCATCCTATATCCCAGTAACCAGGGGAAAATGCGAGGCGATCAACGCAACATTCCTCGCTTTTGTCTAATCAGCGCTGCTTCTAAGGGAGCAGTTTGGCAGCGAGCTCTGTCTCGTGATCCTTGAGCCATTTCTTGTGCTCGCGCCATCGGGGACAGTGTTCAGCTACCAGTTCCCAGAATCTCTTTGTATGAGAGCCTCTTGCAAAAGGGATTCTCTGAAGCTGGCAGTTGCGTTATCTCAGCTTCGGCCAACGGATTTTTGCAAGAGCCTCATGATTCATCTCTTTTAGATGGGCAAGCTCATGAATGATGATGTAGTCAAGGTGGGAATGACATCGCCACTTTTGACTTCCCTGTCGGCACAAAGCGGTTGCACTTCGCCATACTTTGCGAGCTTGTCTAATATCCAGTCCCCCTTCGCCTTCAAAAGGTCCGGGATTTGTTCAATCTTACAAGACTTTGGAATCACTACTATAAGGCCCGTTCCTTGTCTCACCTCGAGCCGGACGTGTTTTGCCCTGGCGCTGTGCTTGATGATGTAGGAAATGATTTGGCCGTTAACGGTGATTTTGCGTTTCCCTACCATGATCAATTGGGGGGACGTTGTTTGAACCATGTCTCTAGTTTAACTGTTCAACGGATTAGTGTCCACAGGCAGGTCAAGAAAGGGGCCGCATGTAGTGGTTTGTTAGCAGGAAGGGTATGACCGAGATGATACCCATGCGGGGATGTCACGTTTTAGCGTTTTGTTTGATCCTCGCAAATGGGTGGCCCGACTTTTTGCGTTTATCATTTGATGGATCGCAAGCATGCCCGCAATAAGCTTGACAGCTACCACGGGAGATGCTAACATTTGGCAAACCAGAGCGGATTAGGTGAACTCTGAGTTCGTCTATTTGCTATTTATGTGAAATTACCCTATACAAGAAGATGAGAGGACGATTCATTTCACTATGATGAGGAAAAAGATAATCTAGCTAAGAATGCTCTATCTTCAACCAAAAAGCTTGGCATGCCTGTTAGCTCAATTTGCATTGAGAAACCTCTCGCGGAGTTTGATATGATTGTTGCTTAGTGACAAAAGCTGGCTCGGCTTCGTCTAACGCGCCGTGGCCGGGCTTCGCCCCAAATTCCCGCCTTCTTTGTCAGCGGAGGTGCAGGTAAGCGAGCGGAGACTTGTCAGTGGAGTGTCTTGGTCGGCGAATTACGGCGGCAACTTCGGCCACGGCAGAAACGTTGACTTAAACTGCTTTCTCGTAAGCAAATCTTAGGGCCACCTCAATAAAGCCTCCTTTGCACTACTCTGCGGCAGTGTTATAATAGTGCTGAAACTCAATTAGCATTCATGAATCGATGTGGAGATATTCGGCCGATAATTATTGCAATTCACGGGGAAGAAAATTGTGTTTGCAATAATAAATCCAGGGAGCACGAAATTGAACCGGAAAACATTCAAACCCGGAGGCTTACCCACCGCGATCGGCAGCATGCCGCACACCGACCCTGTTGAGGCGTGTTCGATTGTTCGGGCGAATCTGCCCGAGATACCCGTCTGGCCGCAACTCCCCCGTCGATCGTTCCTGGAGAGCATGTACACCCAGTTTAGTGAGGGCTTCCCCGGATTGGTTCAGGGGAGCGAGCGTATCTACGTCAACCGCTCGGTGGACCTCTCTGAGCCGCTGGAAAGACTCTACACGGAGTACCGAGTACTGAGTACTGAGTACCGAGTACCCCCCACCCCACCCGGTACTCGGTGCTCGGCACTCGGCACTCGACACTCAGAACTCGGTGCCGTAAGCCCGGAATATGCCCTCGGACTCCAGCAGTTTCTCTCCCATTTGAGTACTGAGTACCGAGTACTGAGTACCGAGACCTTCCCCCTCGGAACTCGGAACTCGGAACTCGGAACTCGTATCTACGCCGTGAAAGGGCAGGTGATTGGGCCTGTCAGCTTCGGACTGATGGTCACCGACCAGAATCGCCGTCCCATCCTGTATGATGATGCCCTCGCCGATGCCCTGGCCAAACACCTCGCCTTAAAGGCCAGGTGGCAGGAGAGGGAGCTATCCAGACTTTCATCCAATACCATTATCTTCATCGACGAGCCATATCTTGCCTCGTTGGGTTCGGCATTTGTGGCGGTTTCGACTGATATGGTCATCAGTCTCATCGATGAGACACTGGGTGGCCTGAGTGGACTCAAAGGAATCCATTGCTGTGGAAATGCCGACTGGCCCGTCTTGATGAATACGACCATCGATATCCTCAGCTTCGATGCCTACAACTACGGTGAGTCGCTGACGTTATATCCCGCTGAAATCAAGGCCTTCATCGATCGAGGTGGTGTGCTGGCCTGGGGAATCGTCCCCAGCGATGAGGCGATGCTGTCTGATGAGACCGCCTCGAAGCTACTGGGGCGTCTGGAGAAGCTGATGGGCTTGCTTTCAGAGAGTGGCATCGGTTATGATAGATTATGGGAACAAAGCCTGATTACCCCGTCCTGCGGCCTGGGCTCGATCTCGCCCCGGTCAGCGGAGCGGGCCCTGGAGTTGACGGCCGAGGTGTCGAGGGAGTTCAGGCGTTTACAACTGAAAGGAGGAAGAGATAAGAGAGGTTGCAGTAGTTGGCGTGGGAATGACCAAGTTCGGCGTCTCGGAAAACACCAACATCGAGATGTTCTCTGAGGCTGCCATGGAAGCTATAAACGAGTCGAATCTCAAGCCGAAGGATATCCAGGCACTTTTCTTCGGCAACGTGTTTGGCTCGCATGAAGAGGGCCAGGTAAACATGGCCCCATTCGCCGCCGCTGATATAGGAATCCCCAATATCCCCACCACTAGATTCGAGGGTGCCTGTGCTAGCGGCTCGGTGGCGGTCAGGGATGCCTTCATGTGGGTAGCTTCGGGGTATTATGACATCGTGCTCGCCGGTGGGACCGAGAGGGTTTTGGCGATGGACACCCCCGCCGCAACGCGGGCCTTTGCCATGTGTAGCAATAGCTACTACGAGGGCCCCGCGGGGATCACCTTTCCCGGGGTCTTCGCTCTGTTGGCTCACCTCTACTCCCATAAGTATGGGATACCACTCGCCAAACTCAAGGAGCAAATGGCAATGGTAGCCATCAAGAACCATCGGAACGGCAAGCTCAATCCCAAGGCTCAGTTCCAGGCAACCATTAGAGACCTCATGGAGGCATGGATAGCTAGAGCAACCCAAAAGGGTCAGTCGGTTCCCACCTGGGCGGATGAGATGGAGTTCCTTCGTGACATCAAGGCGAATCCACTGATCGCCGATCCCTTGCAACTCTACGATTGCTGCCCCTTCACCGATGGTGCAGCCGCAGTGGTACTGGTATCCGGTGACAAGGCCAGGACATTGACCGATAAGCCTGTTCTGATAGCTGGCGTGGGGCAGTGTTCCGTCGGCTCTCTCTCCGATCAGAAGGACTTCACCCAGATGAAATCTCGAATCCTATCGGCAAAGCAAGCCTATGCTCAAGCGGGCATTGAGCCACAGGACGTTGACCTCTGCGAGCTCCATGATTGCTTTACCATTGCTGAGATTGTGTCTATGGAGTGCCTCGGATTCTTTGAGTTCGGCCACGGAGGCCGGGCGGTGGAGCGGGGCGAGACCGAGATCGGCGGCAAGATCGCCATCAATCCCTCCGGTGGTCTTAAGGCCAAGGGTCATCCCATAGGGGCTACCGGTGCTGCTCAGGTATACGAAGTGGTAAAGCAGCTTCGGAGTGAATGCGGAAAGCGGCAGGTGGACGGCGCAAGAATAGGCATGACCGATACCCTGGGCGGCGATGCCGGCACAGTATGCAACATAATCCTGAAGAGGGGCTGGTAAACGCCGAAGTAGCCACAGAGGACACAGAGGGAAGAGAGGGGAGAATGGAATATAAACTGACTCACAAGGCGTATACCGGTGCGCTGAGAGAGAACAGGCTGATGGGACTCAAATGCAATGCTTGCGGTGGCTACACCGTGCCCCCGAAGAAGGTGTGTATCGAGTGTGCCGGCGAGGAAGTGGGCATCGTCGAACTCAGCGGCAAGGGAGAGATCAGAACCTTCACCGTCATCCGGGTGGCGTCAGAAGGATTTCAGGCCCCATACGTTGTCGGCATCGTCGAGCTTGACGAAGGCCCGTGGCTCATGGGCAACATCATTGGTGTAAACTGCGATGAAGCCACCATGGATATGATCGGCAAGAGAGTCAAATTAGGCCATGCGGTTATCCCCGGAGACAAGTTCTCGGCCGGTGAGCGTGTGACCGCGACCTTTAGTCTGGAGGAATAGACTAACTCGTAGTCGAGGTCGTCCCTGACCTCGACGAAAATGAAAGGTTGGGTATATGAATAAAACAAAGAGGGTAGCCAGTCTCAAGCATCGCCGCAGGAAGAAGAAAATCGAGGAGAAGAGGAAGGCCGGAAAGGCATCTGGTGAGTAGTCAATAGTGAGTCACCAATCACTAAAATAATGGCGCAGTTACCACCGCTGGTTCAGGCATTGCTGAAGGGAGACGCCTATCCAGAGAATCCCCGGCATGTCGATCTGATACAGACGCAGATGTCCTTCGTTTTCCTCATTGGTGACTTCGCCTACAAGATCAAGAAACCGGTCGATCTCGGCTACCTCGATTTCAGTACCCTGGAGAAGCGGCGCTTTTACTGCCAGCAAGAGGTGAAGCTCAATAGACGCCTCGCCCCGGGGGTCTACCTCGGGGTAGTTGAGGTGACTCAAAATGAGGGGCGGTTCTCCGTGGAGGGCACCGGCGAGGTTGTAGAATACGCCGTGAAGATGCGTCAGCTCCCGCGGGAACGCTGTCTGGATAAGCTCCTTGCCAGAAATCAGGCGACCCCCGCAATGCTGGTGGAGGTAGCACGGAAGCTGGTCGAGTTCCACCAGGCTTCCAGGTGCGATGAAGAAATATCGAGGTACGGCGATATCGAGACCATCGTCCAGAACATGGACGAGAACTTCGCTCAAACGACAAAATATATAAAGGTGTCCCTTTCCCCGGAAACCTATGAGGGTATAAAGTCTTACACCGCAAGCTTTATAGACAGACAAACCCCGCTATTCAAGCAGCGCATGAGGGAGGACAAGATAAGGGACTGCCACGGGGATCTGCACTCGGCACACATTTGTTTTGGCAACGAAGTCTATATCTTCGATTGCATCGAATTCAACGACCGCTTCAGGTACTGCGATGTAGCCAGTGAGATTGCCTTTCTGGCCATGGACCTGGATGTGCATGGTTATCCCCATCTCTCGAGGCATTTTGTCGATAGCTACGTTGCGCTATCCGGCGATCGGGAACTGCAGCAAATGCTCAACTTCTACCGCTGTTATCGGGCCTATGTGAGGGGAAAGGTGGAAAGCTTTAAGCTCGACGACCCGCATATCTCGGACGAGGAAAAGGGCCAGGTTCTGGGGATCGCCAGGAGGTACTTCGAGCTAGCGGAGTCGTATACGTTGAGGGGCGAGTGAGGGGGAATTGCTTCGTTAAACAAAAGGCAAAGAGTGCTTTGACTGGGCGCGTATAGCCGTGAAAATTTCTGACATTATCGAAGCAATCCATGCAAGTCGAGTTCGCATCACCGATCACGCTGATGAGGAAGCTCAAGCTGACAACCTATCGCTTGATGAGGTCTACTTCTCCGTTCTTCATGGCGAAATCATCCAGCACTATCCCACTGATAAACCTTATCCAAGCTGTTTAATATATGGCCAAACGTTCAGTGGTGACGCTGTACATAGTGTCTGGGCGTATAATGACAATAATCAGTGGGCTGCCCTTATCACGGTCTATCGACCTGATCCCGATCTGTGGATCAATTGGCGGCAAAGGAGGAAATGATGATGATGCCATTTGAGAAGTGCCCGATCTGCGGGGCTGACCTGGTCGAGAAGGAAGTTGAGAAGCTACTGCGAGGAGGCATTCATACGGCCATCCTGAGAGTGCATGCCGAGGTTTGTCTCCACTGCGGGGAGCGCCTGTATTCCCAGGAAACTGTCAGGCAATTCGAGAGCATCAGGGCAAAACTGGAGCGTCAAGAAACAGCAAGTTTTCGACCAATGGGACGATCCTTTCAAGTGGTATGACAGCGGGATTTATGCTACTATGCGGATCATGATACGGGGGCTATCAATTGCGAGAACCGTTTGCCGAATTCATAAGTAGGTTGGAACCCGGAATCTTGCTCATCACCTGTGGCCTTCCCGGTAGCTGGAAGACCGAGACGGCTGAGGAAGTATCGAAGATCAAGGGCTACCCCATCATCCGAAGCGATCTTGTCAGACTGGAAGTGCTCAAGGGTGAGGACGTCTTCGATGAAAAAGTGGCCTCGGATATGGGCAAGCGCAAGAAGGTCTACGATGAGGTATTCCGGCGTGCCGAGTCGAGAGTCGAGAGTCAAGGGGGAGAGGGACTCCAGTCTCCAGACTCCAGACTCCAGACTCCAAGGGGCGATGGCGTGATACTCGATGCCACCTTCGTCACCCAGTCGCTGCGCAGGCGTGCCGCGGAGATCGCCGCCAAACATCATCGGACGTTCGTCATCATGCAGACGACCTGCCCGCAGGAGGTATCCATTGCCCGGATACTGAGGCGGACAAAGGAGGACTATGAATCGAACGCCCTCACCGAACAGGCCTATTTCAACAACAAAGCAAGGTTCGAGGCTGTCGATCTCGATGATTTCAAGCAGTTGTATCCCAATCTAAGTATCATCCATTTCACCGTCGATACCCGGTACGACCCGCCTGAGGAATGGTACATCATCGGCGTGAGAAAGATGCCTTGATCTGTTTACCCCACTCCACAAGGGAGCATATATATTATGATCAGCACTACAGCGACTAAGGAAAATCCCCCCAGTGCAGTCACCAGTGTCTCGCTCTTGACAATTCTCATTATCAAAGATAGCGGGAGATACATGGCCAGGTGCCCTGAATTAGACCTTGTTACCGAGATGGACACCAAAGAGGAGGCATTGAAGGCTATGGTTGAACTCATAGGGGAATATGCAAGAGACTACAGATCACGGGAGGAAATATACCTGAAAAGCCCCAACAGAGCTCACCATAAGCCGTACGTGGATAGAATTATCGGATGCCGAGACGAATGGGAAATCATGGAACTCGTTGGGGTACGATATGGCCATCTACACGTATAGGGATATGCGCTATGTATTGCGCAACCTTGGCTTTGAACTTATCAGAAGTAGGAAACACGAGACCTGGGAAAGAATCTTGGGAAACGGCACTGTTCTTCAGGTGAGAATCGGTCATAAAGGCAAAAGGGATATCCCGCCTGGAACATTTTACGAGATGCTAAGGCAAGCTGGTATTGACGAGAATGTGTTTCGTAAAGTGCTTCGGAAATAAGTGAAGATAGACCTGCAAATCCATACCAGGACCTGCTCCGATGGTAATCTCTCCATCGAGGAGGTCTTTGAGGAGGCAAAATCAAGGGGGGTCGAGCTGATCTCCATCACCGACCACGATTCGGTGGACTGTCAGGCGATGGCGATCTCCCTGGCGAGAGCGCATGGAATTTCGTATATTACCGGCGTAGAGTTGAATGTCACCTTTCAGTATACTGGAGGCAAATCTGCCGTCGGGGTCAGGGACGACCCTGACTACGGAGATCATCCTGGAGGCAAACCCGTCTCACTGGATTTCCTGGGGTATCGATACGATATCTACAATCATGAGCTGAAGAGTAAGCTTCAGGTGATGAAGCGCCATCGGGAGAAACGAGCACGCCAGATATTGGAAAACCTTAATGCCGAGTTCGATAAGGAGGGCATGGAGAGGTTCACTGAGGAAGACCTCAGGAAAATTCAGGGTAGCGTTGACGGCGTGTTCGGCCGACCGCACATTGCGAATTACCTGATCAAGAAGAGGATCGTTAAGGACAAGCAGGAAGCCTTTGATAAGTATCTGGTCAAATGTAATGTCCCCAAGTATCCCCTCTCGCTTGCCGAGGCGTCAAGGCTGATCCGGGATGCGGGCGGCATACTCGTTCTAGCACATCCCAACGATCCGAACGGAACATCACTGGTAAGCATAACGCGGGATCTGGAGGCTCAAACAAGGATCATCGAAGAGCATATGCTGGACTACATTAATGGCGTTGAGTGCTGGCATTCAAGGCACGATGCGCAGGCGACACAGCATTATATCGAGTTCGCCGGGAAGCACAGCCTGATCATGACCGGCGGCAGCGACTGCCACCAACAACCGGTCCTCATCGGCACGCTGGACATACCAGGTTGGGTTGCGGAGCAGTTCGCCCCCGCGCGGGGGCGTAGATTGAAATAAATAAATGAAGAGCGATGAGGAGGCCACAGCCTCCCCTACCCACAAGCCAGTGCAGAGACCCGGAAAGAAGGGGATCTATAAGAGAGGGTGTCCAAAAACTAAGGACATTTCGCCCAAAGTGGGGAATTGCTCCTGCATGAGGCCTGATTTTGGATTCAATGTGGGAAGTTTCATGTGAAATTAGCCCCTTTTTAAGGGCAAAGTGGGAGATGAGTTTTTGAAATTGGAGTTTTCGGACAGCCTCAAGAGTTCCTGGCCCGGCGTAAGGAGATTGAGCGATAGATCGGAGATACTCTCCTATCTGGAGCGGGAGCGCAGCTACTGCGCTGCGGCCATCGCTCACCTCGAGCCAGACTTTTGGAGGGTCTCGAAGTGGTTTGTGGCAATACACCATGAGAACTTCGCTCTCTGCCTGATCTCCAGGAGCATGTCGCCGAGCTATATCCTGACCCTGGGCAACGAAGCCACTCTGAATTGTCTCCTTGATTCGATACCGCTTCCCGGCGAGGCTTTCATCACCTGCCAGCCTCGGCATCTGGATGCCATCGAAAAGCATTATGAGCTCGAATGGCGCTGTTTGATGAAGCGCATGATAGCTGTCAGGGAGACCTTTAGCCCCATGAGGGAGGAGGCGATACGGCTGAGGGCGGCTCAGGTGAAGAAATCGAATAGGCTTTGTGAGTCACCTAGCAAGGTCTTCTTCCCTCGTCAAATGGGGAAAGGGGTGTTCTATGGCACCTACCGTGACGGGCGGCTCGTCGCCGTGGCAGGTACCCATCTCATCTCCCCGACCTATGGCATCGCTTATCTGGAGAACGTTCTGACCCATCCGGCGTATCGCAATCAAGGACTAGCCGCTATATGCGCCAGCGCCGTTGTCGCCGACCTGTTCGACTATTGCACCGAGGTGGTGCTTAACGTAGAGCCTCAGGACTTGCCCACCGTGAAGGCCTATGCCGGGTTAGGATTCCGGGATGACTGTCTGCTCGTCGAAGCCATGGGACGACGCCAGAGCTTCGTAGGTGCTATAATAACTAATCTCCGGAAGCAATTCAGATGGAACCCAACATATGAAGAAAGGACGGAACCAAATGTATAATACCCTCGACTATGATATCAAAGACCTCTCACTGGCAAAGGAGGGGGAGGTGCGCATCGACTGGGCCTCCCGTGAGATGCCGGTGATTTGGTCTATCCGGGAGAGATTCGCCAGGGAGAAGCCACTGGAAGGGATACGAATCTCGGGGTGCCTCCATATCACCACCGAGACGGCCAACCTGGCGCTGGCGCTTAAAGATGGGGGAGCCGATGTCGCTCTCTGCGCCTCCAACCCGCTGAGCACGCAGGACGACGTGGCTGCTGCCCTGGTGGGATTCGGCATTCCGGTTTATGCCATCAAGGGTGAAGATGAGAAAACCTACTATCAGCACATAAGCGCGGCGCTGGATCATCAGCCTCAGATCACCCTGGATGACGGGGCCGACCTGGTGGCCAGCATTCACAAGGAGCGTCAGCATCTTATAACCGGTATACTGGGTGGCACTGAGGAGACCACCACCGGGATCATCCGGCTGCGGAGCCTTCAAGCTGAAGGCCGGCTGAGGTATCCTATTATCTCGGTAAATGATGCCGACACCAAGCACTTCTTCGATAACCGATACGGCACCGGACAGAGCACCATAGATGGGATCACCCGGGCGACTAATATCCTCTGGGCGGGGAAAAGGGTAGTTGTGATTGGGTATGGCTGGTGCGGACGAGGGATTGCCATGCGAGCCAGAGGACTCGGTGCCCATGTGATAGTGACCGAGATTGATCCCATCAGAGCCCTGGAAGCGGTGATGGAGGGCTATCAGGTCATGACCTCAAGCGAGGCCGCCAAATTGGGTGATATTTTCATTACGGTAACCGGCGGGCTAAACGGCCTCGACCGAGATCATTTTCTGCTAATGAAGGACGGGGCCATCATGGCCAACAGCGGGCACTTTAACGTTGAGATCAACATCCCCGCGCTGGAGAGCCTGGCCAGGGGGAAGAGGCGTCTGCGCCCCTTCGTCGATGAATACGCCATGGATGATGGCCGACGGTTATTCCTCCTGGGAGAGGGTCGGCTCATCAATCTGGCCGCCGCCGAAGGGCATCCGGCGAGCGTTATGGACATGAGCTTTGCCAATCAAGCACTCTCGGTGGAATATATAGTGAAGAATGGCAAGGAACTTGAGCCCGGAGTCTATCCCGTCCCGAAGGACATTGACCGTGAAATCGGCCGGCTCAAGCTCCTCTCTATGGGAATCACCATTGATACCCTGACCGCTGAACAGCGGAAATACCTGGAGAGCTGGGAGAGCGGGACATAACCCTCACTAACGTTCGGGTAAATGCAAAATGAAAATACTAAAATGTAAATTGCAAAATTACTTCTTGGTGGGTATTAGTTGAGTTCGTTGAGTTTGTTGAGTTCCCCGCCCCATCCCCAACTCAATAAACTCAATAAACTCATTTCGATTTGCCCTTTGCATTTTGAAATTCGGAGGTTACCAGATGAAGCTGGGTCGCGAAGAAATAGAACATATTGCTCGGCTCGCCAGACTGGGGCTCAGCGAAGCGGAAACGGAGAGATTCCAGTCCCAACTATCCGATATCATGGAGAACTTTGATATCCTTCAGGAAGTGGATACCACCGATATTCTTCCCACCGCTCATGTGATCGAGATGGAGAACGTAATTCGCGATGATAAGGTAGCGCCTTCCCTCCCCCAGGACGAGATTCTGGCCAATGCCCCACGCCAGGAGGGCGGCTACTTCAGGGTCAGAGCGGTACTGGAGTGACTTTTGGCACGGAATTAACCCTTCAGGGTTTCATTTGTCTGGTGAAAGGCTGAAGCCTTAATTCCAAAAGGGGCAAAGCCCCCTCAAGCTTCCCTTAATAAAAATGGCTGAATTAGTAGATAGAGTGGGTGAAGTTATTGAAGCCGGCCGATATAAGGTGTTAAGTGAAACCGTCATGAGGAGAGAAATCATATGAAGGATCAATCTAAAGTGACCCAGGAAGAAACTAGGTTACGAAATATAATCGATATGGGGCTAACTTTCTCTGCCATGATACGTCTATTCAAGAAAGGCTCAAAGGAAACCCTTCATCAAAAAATACTTGCTGAAGCAAGAAATGTATTTGAAGTAAAGTCTGAAAAACATTTTATTAAGATCCATTCAAACTTTTGTGAATGGGGAATTGAAAACATAGTCTTAGCAGAAGGAAAGAGGAATGGACGAATTATAAAAGAGGCCGCTCCTGCAAGTTACGGTCAAATTGCAAAAACCTTTGATGTAGCCCTAAAAGTCGCTGTTTACTATTCTCATTTGCCAAACTGCGAAAAATCTCAAGAAATTTCGAAATGGCTGAATGCAGCAGTGGACAGAAAGATGATGGCCATGCTTAAGAAAAAATACCCTAAAGATATTCAGCGATGGCCCACTACAGTAAAACAGGTAGATAGCACCACCTATATGGCAATTCAGAGAATCGTCCGCAAATTTATTAGGGAAGAATATAACGGCAACATTACGCCTGTACAATTTGATGATATTTATTGGAGAGTATTAAATCGGATAGACGGCTTCACCTAACAGCGGGTATATCGCTCGCTTTACGCTTGCCCAAATTGGCGACGAGGTCGCCAACTTCATATACAGCAAACCGTTAGGCGAAATTGCCGGTTGAAGCATGGATCATGGATATTGAAGCGATCAAAGCGAAAGTTCACGCCCACCGAAGTTCATTGACCCTTGGACACGAGGAGGTAAAGCCAATGAGGGAAGTGCGGTGTAATTTCTGCGGGAGTGACCGCTATGAGGAACGCAGAATCGAGTACCTCTACAGTCACAAAGGTGAGTAATTGCTGGTTCCCAACACCCCAGTTGAGATTTGTCTCAACTGCGGAATGATTTACTACGATGCTGTAGTGCTCAAAGAAATCGAACGGCGGTTCTTTGCTATTCAGCACAAGGCTGAAGAACCAGACTGCTACATTAAGATGGCGGCGAAAGCCTACGATTAGCCTTTAGACAACAACCGGCAACTTCGGATAACAGCGCATTTGCGTTGCGGGCTGAAGCCAAATTCGGCGGTTCAAGGTGAGAATGGTGTCCCGCCGAGAGTTCCTGCTCTCTGCTGAAATGAGGTTACCGACACGATCATGCCACTCGACTCTATATTCATCAAGGGTGCTCGGGAGCACAATCTCAAGAACATCGATGTCACCATCCCCAGGGACAAGCTGGTGGTTATCACCGGTGTCTCCGGGTCGGGAAAGAGCTCTCTGGCCTTTGATACCATTTATGCTGAGGGGCAGCGCCGCTACGTGGAATCCCTCTCGGCCTATGCTCGCCAGTTCCTGGGTCGGATGGAGAAGCCCGATGTGGACTATATCGAGGGGCTAAGCCCGGCGATCTCCATCGACCAGAAAGGGGCCAGCCGCAACCCCCGCTCCATCGTGGGCACGGTGACTGAGATATATGACTACCTGCGGCTCCTCTTCGCCCGGGTGGGCCACCCGCATTGCCCTCGGTGCGGAAGGGAGGTCTCCCGCCAAACGGTGCAGCAGATCGTTGATACCATTCTGGAGCTCCCCCAGGGACAGCGCTTCATGGTTATGGCACCGGTGGTCAAGGACCGCAAGGGGGAATATCAGTCCGTCTTTGAGGACTTGAGGAAGAGCGGTTATGTGCGGGCGCGGGTAGACGGGCGAATTCATGATCTTTCCGAGGAGTTCCATCTGGACAGGTATAAGCAGCATACGATCGAGGTAGTTGTGGACCGGCTGGTCGCCGGTGATGGCAGCGAGGCGGGGCGAGTGGCCGATTCGGTGGAAACGGCGCTGAAATTGGGGGGAGGGGTGGTGCTGATCTCGATCGTCGATGGAGAGGGTGACAGGCAAGATGCCCGTCCTACGGGATCT
>BBPE01001584.1_pt3 | contig 14349 bp, 17 predicted proteins | sample 1344301 | NCBI WGS metagenome assembly BBPE01 (sample SAMD00019089, study PRJDB2971) | groundwater metagenome | isolation source: The Cedars highly-alkaline
AAACTTGATATATTACATCTTCGCCAGCCATACCGTGGTCTATGAGCAGTGCATCCAATTTATCCCTTGCCCCCATAAAATCGCCTTTCAGAGATAACTCGATCAATTCGTTCATCTCTCCAGGGCATGCCGTGGCGGTTGTCTGGTATATCATATCTGCATCGATCTTTTTGCCCATAACTGCAGCGGACTGCAGCGAATTTATCGCCTTGCGCATATCCCCTCTCGTCACATATTTGATGGCTTCTATTCCGTCGTCCATGAGCTGCAAGCCCTCTTCTTTTGCAATCTGCCTGATGCACTTCTCAACGGCCTCGTCAGATATCGGCTTGAATCGATATACAGCACATCTGGACTGAATCGGTTCGATGATTTTAGACGAATAGTTACAGCTCAGAATGAATCTACACGTGCTGGTGTAGCGCTCCATGGTTCGGCGCAGTGCAGATTGTGCATCGTGGGTGAGGGCATCCGCTTCGTCGAGAAATATTATCTTGAACGCGGCTTTGCCCAGGGAAGCTGTCCTGGCGAAGTTCTTTATCTTATTTCGCACGACATCGATGCCCCTTTCATCCGAGGCATTGAGCTCTGTAAAGTTGCTTCTCCACACCTCTCCGAACATCTCCCTTGCGATGGCGATTGCCGATGCCGTCTTGCCAACCCCCGGCGGACCAGAAAAAAGCAGGTGCGGCAGGCTGCCGGATTTAACATATGATTGCAGGCGCTCGATTATGGCGTCCTGCCCTAAAACATCCTTCAAGGTCCTCGGTCGATATTTCTCGGTCCAGATTACTTCTTTAATCCTCGTGCCCCCTGTATTTAGTATATCATATTCATATATGTGAGATATAACTTTCCTCGGCGTTATTTAAAACATATGTCATACTGAAATCTTTAATTAGGATACAAGCATTTCAGAAACGCAGCAGTTGAGGTATGGACGTGAAGGAAGAAGTGGCAGGACAATATGATTCACACAAGGTAGAAGAACGGGTTATCCGACAGTGGAATGAGGCGGAGGCGTACAAGCGCACGCGAGAACATCGGAAGGGCAGCCAGCGATTTTATTTTGTGGATGGTCCGCCATATACGACGGGAGCCATTCACCTCGGTACCGCATGGAATAAGATCATCAAGGATGTGGTATTGCGCTTTAAATCGATGAAGGGATTTGACGTCCTGGACAGAGCAGGATGGGATATGCACGGCCTCCCCATCGAGGTCAAAGTGGAGGAGCATCTCGGTTTCAAGACGAAAAAGGATATCGAAGCATATGGTTCCGATCGATTTATCGATGAGTGCAAGCGCTTTGCCCTCCAGAATAAGGAACAGATGACAGCGCAGTTTAAGCGACTCGGCGCATGGCTTGACTGGGATGACCCCTACATGACGATTGATGACGGTTACATCGAAGCTGCCTGGTGGACGATAAAACAGGCACACAAAAAGGGACTGCTCGAGGGGGGCAAAAGGGTTGTCAACTGGTGTTCGCGGTGTGAAACCGCTATCGCGGATTCCGAGGTCGAGTACTGGGATCGAACCGACCCCTCGATTTATGTCAAATTTCCAGTAAGTCGGAAATCGAAGATTTCCCGACTGTCTGAAACTCCAAAGGAGTTTCGACTTGTCGGAGAGGACGACACCCACATCGTAATCTGGACGACAACTCCGTGGACAATCCCTTCCAACATAGCGGTTGCGGTGCATTCGGATTTTAAGTATTCAAAGGTGCGTGCATGGGACGAAAACCGGGACGAGATATTGATCATGGCATCAGAACTGGTCGAGAACGTTCTGAAGGAGGGGCACTATCAGGATTACGAGGTTCTCGAAACAATGCGTGGCAGGGACCTGGTCGGGCTTGAGTATGAAAATCCTTTAAGTGATGTCGTTCCAGCGCAGGCAGGCTTTGAGCACAAGGTATATCTTGCCGATTTTGTGACCGTCGAAAATACTGGATGCGTGCACATCGCTCCAGGACATGGTATGGACGACTTTGGATTGGGTACGGAGCACGAACTGCCCATCTTTTGTCCTGTGGGACCTGATGGACGTTATACGGCATATGCAGGCAAGTATGTGGACATGTATGTTTTCGATGCAAACCCGCAGGTCATAGAAGACCTTGATAAAAAAGGCGTGCTGCTGGCGCATGGAAATGTTACGCACAGATACGGCCACTGCTGGCGCTGTAAAACTCCCATTATCTATCTGGCGACGGAGCAGTGGTTCCTCAAGGTCTCGGAGTTGAAGGATTCGATGCTGAAGGAAATCGAGAAGGTCGAATGGCATCCAAGATGGGCAGGCTCTGCCAGGTTTAAGGACTGGATAGAGGGCGCCAGAGATTGGTGCATATCGCGCCAGAGATACTGGGGCATCCCGCTGCCGATATGGATATGCGAGTGCGGTAGCATGGACGTGATCGGAACGCGTGATGAGCTCGAGAAAAGGGCAGGCGACCTTCCTGACGATATGGAACTGCATCGACCAGACCTGGATAAAATCCGTTTAAAATGTCCAAAATGCACCGAGGATATGCGCAGAGTGGAGGACGTTTTCGACGTCTGGTTCGATTCAGCGATTGCTTCATGGGCTGGGCTGGACTTCCCGCACAAATCAGGGGCGTTCGATACATGGTGGCCTGCGGACTTCATCACCGAGGGACATGACCAGACGAGAGGGTGGTTCTATTCGCAGCTTGGCGCATCCATGATAGCGTTTGGCCGGGCGCCCTACAAGAGCGTGTTAATGCACGGCTTCACGCTGGACGACCTCGGCAGGAAGATGTCCAAAAGCATGGGGAATGTGGTGACGCCAGAGGATGTCATCAACAGGTACGGCGCGGATACGCTGCGCTTTTATGTCCTTTCATCAAACGCGCCGTGGGAAGACCTTCGATTTATCATAGAGGATGTCCAGAATGCGCATCGCATGTTGAACATTCTATGGAACGTGTATCGCTTTCCGCTTCCCTATATGGCGCTTGACAATTTCGACCCCTCTGCTGTGTCGTCGGAATCCGTGAAATCACATCTCAGGATTGAGGATAAATGGGTCCTATCAAAGGTTAATTCGCTGATTTTAGAAGTAGAGGATGCGATGGCCAGGTATGAGCTGCACCGAGCGACCAGAGCGCTCCAGAATTTCATAGTGGAGGATTTGTCGCGCTGGTACATCAGATTGATACGCCCGAGGATGTGGATAGAGGAAGATGACCCAGACAAGTTCGCGGCATATCGCACGATATGGGCTGTGACGGATACCATTGTCAAGCTGATGGCGCCCTTTACGCCGTTCATTGCAGAGGACATCTACCAGAACGTGAGTCATGAAGGCGATGTCGCAATGCGGCTGCCTACCGTGCATATGTGCGACTGGACGGTCGCAGACAAAAAGTCGATAAATAAAACTCTTGAAGCGCATATGGATGTCGCACGGAGGGTGGTTGAAGCCGCCTCGAATGCGCGCCAGAAGGCCAAGCGGAAGCTGAGGTGGCCTGTGAAGGTAATCGTGATAGCGCCAGATAACGACGCCGTGAACAAGGCGGTCAAATCACTTGAAAGCGTTATCAAGGAGCAGGCAAATACAAAGGAGCTCATCGTACTCGAGGCGGGAGAGGAGTGGGAGGAGCTCGGACTCAAGGTCGTTCCGAACCCCAATCGCATCGGACCGGAGTTCAAGGGAAGGGCTGGCAAGGTCATCGATGCGCTCAAAAAGATCGATGGCAGGGTAGTAAAAAGGAAAATTGCTAGGGGATACGAACTCAAACTACCTGACGGTGAGGTCCTCATCACCGAGGAGATGGTTGGATTTGAGGAGAGCGTTCCCGAACACATCAGCGTGGCAGAGTTCTCTGGCGGGCGCATATACGTGGATGTCGAGTTGACCGATGAACTCATTGCAGAGGGGTATGCCAGAGAGGTCATCAGACGCATTCAGGACATGCGACGCGAGCTGAACCTCGATATGATGGACAAAATAGACGTGTCCATGAGAATCCAGGATGGGCGAGTGGTTGGTTTAATGAGTGCATGGAGAGATTTCATCTCAGGCGAGGTCAGGGCAGAGAGTCTGAATATGGGCATAGATATCACGATAAAAGGCGATTTGGTAAAGAAATGGACCATAGAAAACATCGAGATGGAGTTTGGGATTGGGAAATGCGAGATGAAATAATATCACGCCTTAACAACATACGACACACGTTACATGCGGTTGAAAAAGAGTCCCTTGAAAATATCACTGCTGAAGAACTAGAGCAAGCCCTGAAACAAGATTTTGATGTTATCGAGGAACATCCAGATGATCCCAGAGGGGCCAGCTGCCTCTTGCTGTGCTCGATACACAAATCACCCATACATGTAGTATGCGCGCCCCATGAGGATGCATTGATTATCATAATAGTTTATAGGCCAGACTTAAATATATGGAAAGATGACTATAAACAAAGGAGAAGCGTGAAATGAAGACCTGCTATTCGTGTGGCGGCAAAGTCGAAAAGAAACTCGTCGAAGTTGAGATTAGAGGTGTTTCCGTAAGAGAGATGCCTGCAGAGGTGTGTACGCAGTGCGGCGAGAAGTATTTTGATACTAAGACCGCCACGTTCATTCAAAGGATCACATCATATGTCTCCAGCAAACGAAGAGAATATCTAGCGGATGTACTACAAGAAGCATCGAGTTAGTGACATGGTTTTTTGTATTTTGGTTCAGGGCTACTGATATGACTGTTGAAAAATTCGTTGATGTTGAAATTCCAAAGGAATTACAACTCTCGCAGTTCTCCGAACTGCGACAGACAGAAGAGTGGTGGAACGATTAAAACGATGATCAAGATCAGGACGCCATCGAGGATACATATCACGCTGATCGACTTAAACGGGGCGCTGGGAAGGGTGGACGGCGGCATTGGCATCACATTAGACCAGCCATCTCTCATCCTCTCTGCAGAAAAAGCCGACGGAGTGACAGTAGAGGGCGACAGCGCCCTGTGCGAACGCGTGAGGAGGAGCGCTGAAATGATAGCAGGTGGAGACAGGGGTGCACATATCACCATCGAGGAGGATATACTCTCACACGTGGGTCTGGGCTCCGGCACCCAGGCATCTCTCGCTGCGGGAATGGCTGTAAATATGTTATACGACCTCGGATTGTCCGTCTATGAGCTGGCGAAGATTGTCAAGAGGGGCGGCACATCTGGCATAGGCGTTGCTGCATTCGAGCAGGGAGGATTTATCCTCGATGGCGGGCACAAATTCGAGGAGAAAGGATTTAAGCCATCAGCAGTTAGTCATGCTTCACCACCTCCAGTGCTGATAAGGCACGATTTTCCAGACTGGGATATCGTGCTGGCCATTCCAAATCTGCAGGGAGCGTCTGGTGTGAGGGAGGTCGACATATTTCAAAGAGAATGTCCGATTCCCATAAGGGAGGTACAAGCCGTCTCGCATGTGATACTCATGGAATTGCTGCCTGCCCTATTTGAGGAGGATTTGACGACCTTCGGGTCCGCGATTAATCGAATCCAAGATATCGGCTTTAAGCGAAGGGAAATCGAGCTCCAGCCGATTGCCAGGGAAATAATGGACGTGATGCTTCAGAACGGCGCAGCAGGCGCTGGGATGAGTTCCTTTGGCCCACTCGTGTATGGAATTGCCGATCAACCCTCTGGACTTCAGGATGCCGTAAAGGAGCATCTGAAAACTAGTATTGGAGGCGACGTCATGACCGTACGTGCAAGAAACACTGGAGCATCAATAAGGTTTATATAAATGTTGAAACCCTTTCAGGGTTACAACTCTCGCAGAGGTCACAGATCGAAGATCTGTGAGTCCGTCTAACTCTTCTGAGTTAGTCGGTGTTGAATTTCCGAAGGAAATACAACTCTCACAGTTCTCCGAACTGTGACATGTTCCATCTGCGACATACACAAAATAATAAGAGGGCTACAATGGTCAGAAAACCAGCAAGAATGTATCGGGCACTTAAGGATCGTGCATACACCCGCAAGACATATATGGGAGGCATTCCAGGGAGCAAGATAGTCCAGTTTGACATGGGCAATCTGACCGATGAATTTCCTGTATCTCTGACGCTGATGGTGATGGAGGCGTGTCAGGTCAGGGATAGCTCTCTCGAGGCGGCGCGCGTCTCTGCAAACCGACTATTACTCAAAGAGGTGGGGCGTTTAAACTACCATCTCAAACTAAATGTGTTTCCTCATCATGTTCTCAGAGAGAATAAACAAGCAACAGGAGCGGGCGCAGATCGAATCTCTGATGGAATGCGAAAGGCCTTTGGCAAGGCAGTTGGGACCGCGGCGCGTGTTCACCAGAGACAAAAGATTATGACACTTGGTGTACATCCGCAGCACTTCAACATTGCAAAGGATGCGCTTAGAAGAGCGACCAATAAACTTCCCACACCGTGTCGAATCGTCGTAGATAAGGGCGAAGAGTTAATCAAATCAAAGGGGACGTAAGTTTGGGAGATTATGAGGCATTTTTGGACCGTGCGCTCAAGCAAGCACCAGCTACAAAAACCGATATGGCCCGCTTCGTCATACCTGCACCAAAAATACTGTTAGAGGGCAGGATGACGATCCTCGATAATTTTAAAGAAATAGTTGATGTTCTAAATAGAGATGCAGACCACCTCATAAAATATCTGCTCAGAGAAATCGGTACTGCTGGCAAGGTCGAAGGGAATCGGACGATATTTCAGGGACGTTTTTCAGCAGACGTCATCAAGTCGCACATAGATAATTATGCCAATGAATATGTTATCTGCTCGGAATGCAGGCTACCGGATACGCATCTTGTAAAGATGAACAGGGTATTAATGTTAAAATGCGATGCGTGCGGCGGACATAGGCCCATCAAAAAAAGACGGGCTCAAAAGGCAACTATCGTGAAGGGACTGGAAGAGGACAAGGTCTATGAAGTCCGCGTCGATGCCGTTGGCAGGAAGGGGGACGGCATCGCCAAAATGGATAAATACACGATATTTATACCAAATGTCAAAACTGGAGACATCGTCAAAGCTCGAATTAAGAAAATTTCTGGCAGTCTTGCCTTTGCAGAGCTAGTCGAGCACATCTCGTCCGGCCAATAGCGCTTTTTTAATCACGTCCTCTGCCTCTAACCTGTAGAGCTTGCGAACTCCGTCCTCACACTCTTCCCATTCCACGCCCCTGATTATCACAACAGGGGTGGCACCGTTACCTTCCCCCATCAACAGATTGGCAAAGCCCGCCAGCTCATCTACGATGGCTTCGTTGGTCGCCTTCAGTTCCCTGCCAAACAGGTCTTTTTTTCCCTTCCATGCCCTCATGGCAGGAACTCCTGCGCATCCAACCGCAACACCTGTCTGTCCAATCCTGAACGGGCGCCCGCACGTATCCGTGATGACGATGCCAACGCGCTTTCCAGTTCTATCGAAGATGACGTCTTTAATCCTCTTTGCGCTTGCGTCAGGATTCTCTGGCAACGGCACTATGAAACCATCTTCGACATTGGACCTGTCGACCCCGGCATTCACGCAGGTATGTCCGCATTTTATCTTAGTCAGCATAAAAGGAGCTTCAATCAACATCTCATCGCTCTCATCCAGAACGGCCTGAACAAATCTTGGGTCTTCCTGATTTATATGCGCAATGCGATTGGCATCCTCTCTTGGCGCGATATCATCCAGTGCAAGGACCCGCCCCTCGGACTTGGATACGATCGTTGAGGCGATTAGCACTATATCAACATGCTCCAGTTGCGCTAATTCTGATATAATCACGCCGATATCATCCCCTTTTTGTATCATGGGGATTCCAGTTACTGTAAATGCCTCGATTCTCAATGTCATGCTCCATTGCCCCATTAATAGATGAGCATATTCATCAGTGTATGACCATCTTTTAAAAAAATCCCTTTTCTTGCCGAAGCTTCGTCAAATGACCTGATGTCATCCGCACCGCCATCCGTCGAGTATATGGCGAATGGCACCGGGTCTGCGGTATGGGTTCTAAGCGAAATCGGTGTTGAGTGGTCCGAAAGCACCATTATCCTGTATTCACCATAGATATTAGCCAACACGCGCCCTACGACTTTTTCGTCAAAATCTTCTATCGCCTTAATTTTGGCTCTGATATCCCCCATATGTCCTGCCTCGTCGGGCGCTTCCACATGCAAAAAGACGAAATCATCATTTTTTAGGGCGCTCAGCGCATAATCTGCCATTCCCTCGTAATTGGTATCCAGGTATCCTGTGGCTCCTGGCACGTTTACGACGTTTAAATCAGCGCACCTGCCGATGCCTTTTACTAAATTTACGTCAGAAATCACAGAGCCACTTATGCCATATAGTTTTTCAAAAGAGGGCATAGTCGGCGCCATCCCCTGTCCCCACAGCCATATCATGTTCGCTGGACTTTTGCCAGCGCTCACGCGTCTGCGATTGACGTCGTGTTCATCAAGGATGGGCATTGAATCGCGCATTAACTTTTTTAGAAAGCCCCCATCACGAGGCAGGTATTTCTCGATGGATTTGTCAACTATGTCGTGCGGCGGAGTGCACTTCGCACCCTTGCCCTTGCCGTTGCCGAGCACCAGCAGGTGGCGGTAACTGGCCCCTGGATAAAATTTAGTTACCTCGTCCCCCAGTTTTTCATCGATATGTTTGATCAGAATCCGACTCTCTTCGGTTGGGATATGGCCGGCGCTATAGTCGACCATGATTTCATCCTTCACCGTCACCAGATTGCATCTGAACGCCACATCATCTCGGTTTAGAACTACATCCATGCTTGCTGCCTCTAATGGACCCCTGCCCGTATAATATACTCTGGGGTCATAACCGAGAATCGACAGGATGGCGACATCACTACCTGGGGACATTCCATCGGGTATGGTTTTCACAATTCCGTTTCTGCCGTTATTTGCGATGAAATCCATGTTTGGGATGTTGGCTACCTGCAGAGGAGTCCTGCCGTCCAACTCCTTCGACGGTAGATCAGCCATGCCATCTCCAACGAGTACGAGATACTTCATATATATCACTCACATCTTCGTTATGACGTAGATTAAAAACCGACTAAATCAACAGATTTAGACGGAGTTACAACATTTCAACAAATCTTATATATAAATCTTATATATGTAACATGGCAATTTATGGTTATCGATAGGGGAGCCATTATGACTCAGGTTACATTCAATGAGATAGTAAATGCCCTGGCAGTTAAATACTGGGACCTCAAGAAGGGGATTGATGTCAATGAGACAGATGGCAAGATAAAAGAGCTGGAGGAAATTGAGAAACTATTGGACAAGGGCATCGGCGGCAAACTCAGGTCACAATTGGAGGAGGAGGCGAACAGGCTTAGGACGGTTAAAGCGAAACGAGAGGACGCCTCTATAGATATATCGCACGTCACATCTGAGCTTCTCGACATGACATCGGACTTTGCTCCAAGTCTTGACCAGCGAAAGGATGGCATATATCATTATGACAGCGAGTACGAATCGATTTCCGCCCAATATTACATGGCGATAACGGACATATTGTTCAACAAACCAAAACCTGCAATTCAATTTAAAAATGCAATTATGTCCAGCAAAGGAATCGAAATCAATGCCCCTGATGCGAATAACTTAGCTGCATTGAGCGTCTTAAATTACGTTACTACGATACTCCAGGAGTCGGCAAAAAAGATGTTGGGCAGAGCCAACAAGATGGACTCCTCCTGGAAACGACTCAAGGAAAAAGATTATGCGTTTGACGTCTTTAGACGTCTGAACTCAAATTCAGAAATGAGTTTGAAAGAGCTGCAAGACGTCTGCAGTCGCGAGGATGGGGAATACAAAGGGCGCATAACCGACCTGTATGATGAACGTCTTGAAGAGGCGTTGAAGTACCTGACTGAGGACAAATGGGACCCTTATCTCGTTGAAAAATATGGCGATAGATACGCGGTGACGGACTTTGGAAGATGGGTCCAGATGCTCTGTGGCAGTGAGGAGAGCGGCAATGAAGATGACGAGGGAGTAGAAGAAAAATCAACATTGAGAAAGATTACCGAATTTATAAGGAAGCACAATGTCGATAGAACTAAGCACAAATAAGGCATACAATTATCTCAAATCGCGGCTATTTCCCTGGAATTTTCTTCTGGAGCCGGTTGATGACTCGGCAATCGAGCACTATATGAAACTGGCAATTCCAAGAGCAGTTGGCTTATTGAGAAATAATCTGGATGTGGAAAAGGTTATCGCAGACGAGGTGCGAAAGATAGCAAACGATTTTCTCATCGACCCAGGGAATGAGCATGCTCGAAATATTCACGGCAAATTTGCAGATGCCTATCCGTTCGCTTATGCGCAATGTCTGGTCTATGCGATGCTGTGCTGGCGCAAAGGCGAATTTTCAGGTCTGGGAGAGGCAACCGACATCAAGGTGCCCATGGACTTAATTGGCATGAGCATGACATCTCTTAACAACAAGGAGAGATTGATTCAGCGCCTAATGCACCAATATAAGGACGAGATGATTCGCGGGGTGCTGGTGAAGGATATATTGAATCGGCAAATTGTGTTTGGTGACGGCACACCTCTTGGAACCGTATGCAACGTCACCTTTGATACCGACACTGGTTATCTGCACGACATGGTAGTTGAACTGGAGGATGGAATCGACCCGTCAAAGTTTAAGAAGATAGAGGGGGAAACCTACGTGCAGATACCGATTCACTCGGTCAGGCTATCCAATATTTATAATGACTGTATAATCCATGACAACTCCAAAATACATTTATATAAGGAATATTAGTTATATTATATTCAAATACAGTTGATTACAATGAAATTTTTCCTAATTGGTTTTGGACAAGCAGGGGGCAAAGTGGTAGACCTTTTTGTGGAGTATGACAAGAGAACCGGTCAAAACAGCATCGCACGTTCTCTTGCCATTAACACCGCCAAGTCAGACCTCATGGGCCTGAAGAACATACCGATGGAGGACCGCCTGTTGGTAGGACAGTCGATTGTAAAGGGTCACGGCGTCGGCGCTGATAATGAAACGGGCGCAAAAATAGCTACGGATGAAATTTATACGATACAGAGCGCAATCGATAAACGGGGTACCCATCAGGTCGATGGCTTCCTGATCGTTGCAGGCCTGGGAGGGGGGACAGGGTCTGGAGGGGCGCCCGTCCTGGCACGCAGGTTGAAGACCCTGTACAACGAACCAGTATATGGTCTGGGATTTCTGCCTGCAAGAGAAGAGGGAGGATTATATTCATTGAATGCGGCTCGAAGTTTCATGACGCTGGTTAAAGAGGTGGATAATCTATTTCTATTCGACAACGACCTCTGGAAGAAAGAGGGAGAAACACTTGAGGATGCATACAATCATATGAACGATGAAATCGTGAGGAGATTCGGCGTTTTGATAAGTGCCGGCGAGCGGACCAAAAGAGGAGATGTAGGCCAGTTGGTCGTGGACGCATCCGAGATCATCAATACGTTGAAAGGAGGGGGCATTTCCGTTATAGGTTATGCAAGTGAAGAAGTGCAATCACACTCACGCGGCTTCCTTGCCAAACTGTTCCGAAGACGCAAGGCAACCATAAATACGTTGGATGCCACCACCAGGATCATGTCGCTGGTGCGAAGGGCGGTGATGGGCCGGCTGACGGTGCAGTGTGATATCAGAACTGCGGAAAAGGCGCTCGTGTTGATGGCAGGTGCGCCAGACGAACTGAATAAGAAGGGAATGGACAAGGCAAAAGTATTTGTCGAGGATTTGATAGATGGCACAGAGGTCCGTGGAGGAGATTATCCGATTCCAGGAAGTAAACACGTAGCAGTAGTGGTGCTCCTATCAGGCATATCCGACATACCCAGAATCAAGGAGTTGCAGCGCATAGCAATCGAGGCACAGGACAATATAGAGGGGCTCGTCGCCAAGAGCGGTAAGAAGTACGACGAACTGATGGACACGGACGACTCCCTCAAGCCGTTATTCTGAAAAGGGGAAAGTGATGAAGAGATTGGACAGATTGACCGGCAGAACAATTTTAATTACATTGGTCGTCCTCATGTTACTCAGCAGTGCTGTGATGCCCGTTTCAGCACACTTAAATTTCCGTGTGGTCTCCGAAGAGAGTATCCCGGACCGGGATTTGTTGATTGAAGAGCGGGTCTCTCTGGTGGTCGTTTTAAAGGAGGTCACTCCAGCCTTGATTACTGAAACATTGCTGTTGTTGGATACGGAGCTGGACGAACCGATCTGGACGATTATGGTGAACGGCAAGATAGTGGATACTCGCGATGTGCGCAAGTTCAATTTCACCTTCGACCATTTTGAGTATGATACTGTCACTATCAAGCTGGACGGCAGGGCTCCAACGGTTGGGGTGAGGACTTCCACCGCTATAATGGACATCCGACAAATGCACATCGGCCTGGTGGGTCCCAAGGCAGGCGATATAGAGGATATGCATCAGATAAGGGTGAATGTGACCAGCGAACTGATAGAGTATGCGTTGGCTACCATATTCGGGGCTATGGACCAGATCACCAGAGCCAAGAAGGCGATTGCAGATGCCGAAGGTGCGGGAGTGGATGTGACCGGGGCGATTGCGTATCTCCAGACGGCAAGGAATTTCAATAATTCAAGCAACGCACTGTATCATGCAGCGCAAATAAACGAGTCGATTGCGGCGGCCGATAGTGCCCATGCCAGTGCAGTGAGGGCACAACGTAGCGCCGAAGCCGCTGTCGTAGCACATGTGTTATGGGCCAATATAACCACAATAGGAATCGTTTTAGCCATCATCATAATAGCACTGGTCGTCTATTCCAAGAGGCGATGGGGAAGATTGTAAAGACGGCTCTTTTTATAAGTGTGAGGATTTCACATAACTTTCTCCCTTCAGAATTAGCTTCTTGATCGTGTCCGGAGGCAAAACGCCAAAAATCTTAAGTATTACTGAACAGTAATACTATAGTATGGAGTGTAGTAAAATCACAAAAAAGGGACAAGTCACCATCCCCCAGCGGATGAGGAGACTACTGGACATCAAGACAGGAGGAAAAGTGATGTTCGAAGTTGAAGGTGAAAAAATCGTGCTGAAAAAATCCCCAAGTCAGCCAATAGCAGACCTCGTTGGGCTGGGAAAGGGCATATTTGGAAAGAGCATGAATTACCAGATGCGGATACGGGATGAGTGGGAGAGGTGAAGAACGAGAGAAGTAACTGTATGAGGTTGTTTGTAGACACCAACATCTTCCTGAGCATTCTAAACGAAGAAGAAAATTATCACGCAGCGAAGATGGTACTCGAAAACATTCATAAAGGAAAACATGTTGGCTTCACTTCTGTGATATGTATAGCGGAAATCTTAAGCGGGTTCCAATCGAGCAGGGAGATTGAAAAAGGGGAAAAGTTTCTCATAGACATAATGAGCATTAACAACTTCACAATCATCGATGTGGATATATCCATCGCGAAAGAAGCATCGACGATCAGAGCCAAATATAAGGTGAGACTTCCAGATGCGATTATCGTCTCCACATGCAAAGTTCGGAGATGTGCCCTAGTTACAAGGGATGAAGAGTTTAAAAGAATAACGGAAATCGAGGTAAAGTCGCCTGAGGAAGTATGCTAACATCGACAACGAAGCATCAGACACCTACAATAAATTCCTTTTATCCCATCATTGGCCTTTTCTCAAGTCAAATATGTCTCCCCTTTTGGCTAATGACTGTGAAACCAAATCTTTTTGAGTGCTTTTAATGATTTCCCTGTCAGATGCGACAGGAAGTTTCATACAGCGACCTCATACACTCGGCACATCTTCTTATTTCTTATATATATTGATTCATCAATGCTTAGAGTTCTGGTAACTTATTTATACTGCATGATGGGAAAGTAAAATACGATGCAAGCCCACAAAAACTACAACATCCAGATAAAAGGCAGGGTTCAAGATACAGGATTCAGGAATCTGGTCGAAAGTATTGCCAAAAGCCTTAATGTCAGAGGCATGGTCTATAACGATAGTGATGGCACCGTAAAGATCGTTTGCAGGGGAGCAGCTCCTTTGGTCACAAGTCTGGTAAAGGAACTTGAGGACAAATGTGTGAACGTTGGAGCTGCAATAGATGAAGTAAATAAGGAAGAAATACCCTGCGATGTGTACCTGCCCCAGGTATTTTTCAAGGCACCAACAGACGAATTGAGCGATATTGGAAGAAAACTCGATGTCGGGATTGAATCAATTCGGGGGGTCGAGAGGAACACAGGAGCCCTGTTGGGTGGTCAGGATAAAATGATACAAAGTCTGGATTCGCTGACAGAG
>BBPE01001364.1_pt1 | contig 14338 bp, 14 predicted proteins | sample 1344301 | NCBI WGS metagenome assembly BBPE01 (sample SAMD00019089, study PRJDB2971) | groundwater metagenome | isolation source: The Cedars highly-alkaline
CGGGGCGGCCGCCGAGGGGGCCGCGGTCGGGCCGCGGTCGGGCCGCGGTCGGGCCGGGGTGGCGCGCCTCGCCATGGCGCGCCGGCCGCGCTCAGGCCGTCTCCACCACCGGCTCCAGCCCCATCGCGAGCGCCAGCGTCTCCACGCGCCGCACCACGCTCTCGCCCGCGAAGACCCCGCCGCGGCGGCGCAGGCGCAGCACCAGCGCGCCGCCGCGGCGCTCAAGTTCGGTCGCGCCCAGCATCGCCGGCACGCCGCCGCACAGCGTGTAGGCCAGGCGCAATCCGGCGCCGAGCTGCTCGGCGCGCCGCACGCTGGCGGCGGAGAGCAGCGCCCGGGCCGGAGCGAGCCAGGGCGCCGTCGGCTCCGCCTCGTAGCGCAGCGCCGCGACGAGTGCGAGGAAGGCGCGGGCGTGGTGGTCGAGGCCGACGCCGTGCAGCCGCAGGATGCGCAGGAAGCTCTGCTCGGCGCGGTACTCGGGGTGGTCGCGCGCGCCGGTGTCGCTCACCCAGCACGCGGCGTGGCGCAGCGCGTCGTCGGTCGGCTCGGCGAGCGGGTCGCTCCAGCGCGCGAGCGCGGGCGGCAGCGCGGGGTCGCGCGCCTTCTGCGCGCACAGGTCCCGCGCGGCGGCGAGCAGCGGGTCCGCCGCGCGCATGGCGGGGTCGAGGCGCGCGGCGTACCAGCCCTCGCGCAGCCCGTTGGCCGAGAACACCACGCGCCCGGCGCCGGTCGCGCGCAGCAGCCGGCGCATGACGACGGCGGCGAAGGGCATGTCGGCGATGCGCTTGGTCGGCGCTGCCGGCATCCGCTCGAGCGAGCGGCGGGGGGCGGCCATCACCACGCCCGCGAGGTCGCGCGCCTCCTCGCGGCGGATCGCGTAGTGGTGGACGATGTGCAGCGGGTAGCCGGTCTGGGCGATGTGCATGCGCGCCAGTGCGCGGAACGTGCCGCCGACCAGGAACAGGTCGCGCATCGGCAGCAGCTCGGCCAGCCACGGGACGGATCTGAGCTCCGCCTCGACGACCCCGCGCGCCCGGCCCACGTCGCCCTCGGCGCGTTCGCAGAGGCGGATCGTGCCGATCGGCAGCGAGGCGGTGGCGACGACGCGGCCGCCCTGCAGGCGCACCAGTTCGAGCGAGCCGCCGCCGAGATCGCCCAGCACCCCCTCGGCCTGCGGCACGCCGAGCAGCAACCCGCCGGCCGAGAGCCGCGCCTCCTCGTCGCCGGACAGCACACGGATCGCGGCGCCCGGCATGCGGGCCTGGATGCCGCCGATGAACTCCGCCCCATTCGCCGCGTCGCGCACGGCCGCCGTCGCGAGCACCTCGAGCGGCGCTGCCTCCATCCCCTCGGCGAGGATCTGGTAGCGCGCGGCGATGGTCAGCGCCTGCTCCGCCGCCTCGTCGTTCAGCCGGCCGGTCTGGTGCAGGCCGCGGCCGAGGCCAAGCACGGCCTTCTCGTTGAAGATCGTGTGCGGGTTGCGCGCGGCGCCCTCGAACACGACCAGACGCATGGAGTTGGAGCCGAGGTCCACCACGCCGAAGCGCGCCCCCGCCGCGGGGCGGGTGTCGAGCGGGCCTGCGGGCAGCGCGAGGTCCATCGGCGGTGTCCTCAATCCTGCAGGACGCGGTTGGCGCGCGGCTTGCGCGGCGCGCGCACCGGGGCGGCGTTGTTGGCGCTGCCCCGGCCGGACAGCGAGGGGTTTGTCATGAAGTAGCCGTGCGCCGAGAACTGCATCGGGTCCGGCGCGCGGCGCCGCCACGTGCCGTCCGGCTCGAGATCCCAGGACTGCGCGGCATCGCGCAGGTTCACCACCATGATCTGGTCGAGGATCTGCGCGTGCACCGTCGCGTTCTCCACCGGCACGAAGGTTTCCACGCGCCAGTCCATGTTGCGCGCCATCCAGTCGGCCGAGGAAATGTACACGCGCGCGCGCCGCGAGGGCAGGCGGTGGCCGTTGCCGAACACGCAGATGCGCGAGTGCTCGAGAAAGCGGCCCACGATGCTCTTGACGCGGATGTTGTCGGACAGGCCCGCCACGCCGGGCCGCAGGCAGCAGATGCCGCGCACCACGCACTCGACCTGCACGCCGGCCTGGCTCGCGCGGTAGAGCGCGTCGATCAGTTCGGCATCGACGAGGCTGTTCATCTTCAGCCAGATCGCCGCCGGCCTTCCCTCCCGCGCATGGCCGATCTCGGCCTCGATCAGCGCGAGGATGGTGGGGCGGATGGTGAGCGGGGCGAAGGCGAGGCGGTCCATCGCCTCGGGCCGGGCGTACCCCGTCATGTAGTTGAACAGCTTCGCCGCGTCGCGCGTGACCACAGGGTCGGCGGTGAAGAAGCTGAGGTCGGTGTAGATGCGCGCGGTGATGGGGTGGTAGTTGCCCGTGCCGAAATGCGCGTAGGTACGCAGCGCCCCCGCCTCGCGCCGCACCGCGAGGCTGATCTTCGCGTGGGTCTTCAGCTCGACGAACCCGTAGACGACCTGCACGCCGGCGGCCTCGAGTTCGCGCGCGAGCGCGATGTTGCGCTCCTCGTCGAAGCGGGCCTTGAGCTCGACCATGGCGGTCACGCTCTTGCCGGCCTCCGCCGCCTCCTTCAGCGCCTGCGCGATCGGGCTGTCGCGGGTGGTTCGGTAGAGCGTCTGCTTGATCGCCACCACGTTGGGGTCGCGCGCGGCCTGGCGCAGGAACTGCACCACCACGTCGAAGCTCTCGTAGGGGTGGTGGACCACGATGTCCTTCGCCTTGATCGCCGCGAAGCAGTCGCCGCCGTGGTCGAGCACGCGCTCGGGGAAGCGCGGCGTGTACGGCGTGAAGAGCAGGTCGGGCCGGTCGTCCACGATCAGCTGCTTGAGGTCGGTGATGCCGACCAGCCCGTCGACGTGGAACACCGCGGCGCGGTCGGCGTCGAGCTCCTCGGCCACGAAGTCGAGCAGGTCGCCGGGCATGCGCGTGTCCACGGTCAGGCGGATCGCGCGGCCCTTGCGGCGGCGCTTGAGCGAGTCCTCGTAGGAGCGGACGAGGTCCTCCGCCTCCTCCTCGAACTCCACGTCGGTGTCGCGGATCAGGCGGAACAGGCCGCGCTCGGCGGCGATGAAGCCGGGGAAGAGCTGCGGCAGGAACAGCCCCACCACCTCCTCGAGCGCCACGAAGCGGATGCCGCCCGGCGCCGCAGCCCCTGGCGCCCCCCCCGGCCGCTGCGGCAGGCGCAGGAAGCGCTCGACCTGCGCGGGCAGCGAGACCAGCGCGCGCATCGTGCCGCCATCCTCCTCCCGAACCAGCTTGAGCACCATGCACAGCGTGAGGTTGGGGATGAATGGGAAGGGGTGCGCCGGGTCCACCGCGAGCGGCGTGAGCACGGGGAAGACCCGCTCCTGGAAGGCGGTCTGCAGCCAGGCGACGTCCTGCTCGTCGAGTTCGTCGGCTTCGAGCACGCACAGCCCCGCGTCGCGCAGCAGGCCGCGCAGCGTGCGCCAGGCGGATTGCTGGCTGTCGAGCAGGATCTGTGCGCGCGCCTGGATGGCCGCCAGCGCCTGCGTCGGGGAAAGCCCGTCCGGCGAGGCCGTCGTGATGCCCTCGCGTTCCTGGCCCACGAGGCCGGCGACGCGGACGGAGTAGAACTCGTCGAGGTTGGACCCCGAGATGGCGGCGAAGCGCAGGCGTTCGAGCAGCGGGTGCTGTGGGTTCGATGCCTCCTCGATCACGCGCGTGTTGAAGGCGAGCCAGGAGAGCTCGCGGTTGAAGAACCGCTCCGGGCTGGTCATCAGCGGCGCGGGGCGCGCGGCGGGCGCGGCGGCGGCGGCGGCGTCGGGCGCAAGGGCGGATGGGGCTTCGGTCGCGGACATGGGGTATCCTATAGCAAGGCTTTCACGCCCTGGGTGGCGCCCGCGGGCGGTTCCACGAAAGCGTCACCGAACAGCGCGGCAAGCGCCGCCTCTGCAACCGGGCGGGTGAGGCGGCGGTGGCCGAAGGAGGCCCGGTCCAGCCGCGCCGCCGCCTCGCCCATCGCCGCCGCCTCGCGCGGCAGGCGGGCGACGATCCAGCCGCGCAGCGCGGGTTCGAGCGTGAGCTGCCGGTCCGCGAGGTGCTTGGCGAAGATGGCGGTGAGCAGCTCGTCCGACGGCGGCAGCAGGGTCGCCTGTGCCGTGGCGGCGAGGCGCGAGCGCAGGTCGGGCGGGTGGGCATGCCAGCGCGAGGGCGGCAGCCGGCCGGAAAGGAGCAGCGGTTGCCGTGCCTCCGCGCAGGCGTTGACCAGGTGCAGCAGGGCCGCCGGCTCCGCCGCCAGGTCGGCATCGTCCACCGCGAGACCGGCCGCGGGCGGGGCGGGCACCCCGCGCAGCGCCGCGCCATCCAGCACCGCCCAGCCCTCGCGCGCGGCGGTGGCGCGCAGCAGGTGCGTCTTGCCCGTGCCCTGCGCGCCCACGAGCGCGAGCCGGCCAAGCGGCCAGGAGCCCCGGGGCGCCGCGAGCCAGCGCAGCGCGTCCGCGTTGCTCGCGTCCTCGCGAAAGTCCTCGGCGGCGAACGACGCAGCGGGGAGGAGCGGAAGAAGCAGTTGTCGCGTCACGCGCGCGGAGGGTCCTGCTGGGGGGCCTGGTGGGGGACGTCCTGGTAAAGGGACGAGGCGAGGTAGCGGCGCAGGAAGTGCCGCGCCAGCACGCCGATCGCGGCGGCCATCGGGACCGCGAGCAGTACGCCGAGGAAGCCGAACGCGATGCCGCCGGCGAACAGCGCGAAGATCACCCACACCGCGTGCAGCTCCACCCGGTCGCCGAGCAGCCGCGGGTAGATGACGTAGCCCTCCAGCGTCTGGCCCACGACGAAGACGAGGCAGACGAGCAGCACGCCGTTCCAGCTGCCGAACTGGCCGAGCGCCAGCAGCACGGCGATGGCGAAGCCGGTGAGCGAGCCGACATACGGGATGAAGGAGAGGAAGCCCGCGAAGAGGCCGACCATCAGCCCGAGCTCCAGCCCGACCGCGGAGAGCCCCACCGCGTAGAACACGCCCAGCACGAGGCAGCAGAGCAGCTGCCCCCGCAGCCAGGCCGAGAGCACGCGGTCCATCTCGCCCGCGAGCTGGCGCAGCGTGCCGGCGGAGCGCCGCGGCAGCCAGCCCTCCACGCGGCCGACGATCCGCTGCCAGTCCCGCAGGAGGTAGAAGCCCACGACCGGGGTCACGACCAGCAGGGTGAACACGTTGAACAGGGCGAAGCCGCCGCCGATGAGGCGCGTCGCCGCGGTGCCGAGGAACGTCAGCATGGCCCCGGCCTGCCCCACCACGAGCTCGCGCAGCCGCGCGTCGAGCACCTCCGGGCCGGTGTGCTCCTCGAGCGCGATGAGGGTCTCGCGCAGCGCCTGGCCGGTCCGCGCGATGTAGCCCGGCAGGCGGGTGAGCAGCACGCCGATCTGCGAGATCAGCAGCGGCCAGAGCAGCAGCGCGGCGAACAGGGCCAGGAGGACGAGGAGGAAGATGAGCAGGAAGGCGGCGAGGCCCCGCGGCACGCCGATGCGCGCGAGGCGCGTGGCGACGGGATCGAGGAAGTAGGCCACGCCCGCCGCCAGCACAAAGGGCGTCAGGATGGGCGAGAACAGCCACAGCGCCGCGGCGAGGAAGGCGACGGTTCCGAAGGCCAGCATCAACCGCTGGCGCGGCGTGGCGGGGCGCGGCGCGCCGGCGACCGAGCCGCGCCCCGGGGCGGGCGCGTCGGTGTCCGTCGGCGCGAGCGAGTCGGGGCTCACGGCGGGGCGCTCACACCTGGGGCCTCACGCGGCCAGCCGCCGCGCGGTCTGCGCGACGTAGGCGACGCCCGACGCCAGGGTGGCCAGCGCGGTCGCCGCCATCAGCGCGTCCATCCACCACCCCTCCGCCAGGCCGAAGCCCGCGACGGCCAGCGCCGCGCCGGCCAGCAGGATCTGCAGCGCCGTGTTGATCTTGGAGACGAGCAGCGGGCGGATCGCCGGCGGCCTTCCCAGCGCCCACAGGAACACGATGCCGCCCAGGATCATCGCGTCGCGGAACACCACGAGGATCGCGAGCCAGGAGGGCAGCGCGCCGACGGCGGCCAGGGTGACATAGACCGAGACGAGCAGCGCCTTGTCCGCCACCGGGTCGAGCATCGCGCCGATCACGGAGCGCGCGTTGCGAACCCGCGCCAGCCAGCCGTCGAGGCCGTCCGACAGCCCCGCCGCAACGAAGACCAGGAAGGCGGTGTCGAGCCGCCCTTGCAGGATCAGCCAGACCGCCGCCGGCACGGCGCAGAGCCGCGCAAGCGTGATCAGGTTGGGCAGGGTGAGGAGGACGTGCGCCGGCGCGTCCCGCGGCGTTGCCACGGCCGGCCCGCGCTCGGCGCGGCGCGGATCACCCCCCTCCGCCAAGGCCGATCCGCCACTCGGCGCCGGACGCCTCGACCGCGACGCCCGTCGCCTGCAGCCCGGCCTGCGCCTCGGCCGCGCCGCCGCGGAGCGCGAGGCGCAGCACCGCCCCGTCGGTGCGGATGGAGAGGATCTCAAGCTCCGCCACCGCGCCGGAGGCGCGCAGGCGCGAGCGCAGGTCGCGCCATTCGCCGAAGCCCGCATACACCGCCGTCGCGGTCACGCTCGCCGCCGACGGGCCCAGCGCCGCGCCGTCGCCCCCCGGCACGCCCGGCAGCGGCGCCGGCGACGCCACGCTGCGACCCAGGGCCGAAGCGGCCGCGGGGGACAGGCGCACGGTGAGCCGCCCCGTGTAGCGCGTGGGCGAGGTGCGCTCCTGCTCCACCACCAGCGCGCTCGTCCAGGCTTCGAGCTGGCTGTCGGAGACGCTGGGCGCCGTCGTGCCAAGCGACGCGGCGAGGCGCTGGAACGCCTCGCGCCGGGCCTGCGCGTGGGCGCGTTCGCGCGCCTGCACCGCGCTCTCCGCCGTCGCCTCGACCGAGATGCCGGGCTGCACCAGCGGGTTCGCGTCCTGCGCGCGCGCCGGAACCGCGACCAGCGGCAGGGCGATCAGCAGGGCGGCGAGGCTTGCTCTCACGGTGCGTTTCCCATAACGCACAATCCCTAGCCGATCGGAGTTCCTCCTGGCCAGTTCCAACGCCGAGACGCCGCCCGGGAATGGGATGACCTACGCCGGCGCCGGCGTTTCCATCGCGGCCGGCGACGCGCTGGTCGAGCGCATCAAGCCGCTCGCCCGCGCCACCGACCGGCCCGGCACGATGGGGGGCCTGGGCGGCTTCGGCGCGCTGTTCGACCTCAAGGCCGCGGGCTTCCGCGACCCGGTGCTCGTCTCCTCCACCGACGGGGTGGGCACGAAGCTGCGGCTGGCGATCGCGGCCGGCGCGCACGGCGGCGTGGGCGTGGACCTCGTCGCGATGTGCGTCAACGACCTCGTCGTGCAGGGCGCGGAGCCGCTGTTCTTCCTCGACTACTTCGCGACCGGCGCGCTCGACGTGGCGCGCGCGGCGGAGGTCGTGGCCGGAATCGCCGAGGGCTGCCGGCGCGCGGGCTGCGCCCTGGTCGGCGGCGAGACGGCGGAGATGCCGGGCATGTATGCCGGCGGCGACTACGACCTCGCTGGCTTCGCCGTCGGCGCGGCGGAGCGGGGCGCGCTGCTGCCGCGCGGCGACGTCGCCCCGGGCGACGTGGTGCTGGGCGTCGCCAGCTCCGGCGTGCACTCCAACGGCTTTTCGCTGGTGCGGCGGATCGTGGAGGCCGCGGGCGCGCGGCTCGACGCCACGGCGCCCTTCGCCCCGGGTTCGACGCTGGCCGCGGCGCTGCTCGAGCCGACGCGGATCTACGCGAAGCCGCTTCTCGCGCTTCACCGCGCCGGCCTGCTGAAGGCGGCCGCGCACATCACCGGCGGCGGCCTGCCCGGCAACCTGCCGCGCGCGCTGCCCGAGGGCTGCGGGGCGGTCCTGCGAGCGGGCTCCTGGCCAATCCCGCCCGTCTTCGCCTGGCTCGCGCGGGCCGGCGGCGTGGCGGAGGCGGAGATGCTGCGCGTCTTCAACTGCGGCGTCGGCATGTGCTGCGTCGTGGCGCCCGCGGACGCCGACGCGGCGGAGGTCGCGCTGACGGCGGCCGGCGAGCGCGTGTTCCGCGTGGGCCTCGTGGAGGCCGGTTCGGGCGTGCGGATGGAAGGCCGGCTGCCGCTGTGACGGCGCCGGCGCGGGTCGCCGCGCTGATCTCGGGCCGCGGCTCCAACATGCTCGCGCTGGCCGACGCCGCCGCGCGGCCCGGCTGCCCGTTCGCGATTTCCCTGGTGCTGTCCAACCGCTCCGACGCGCCCGGCCTCGCCGCCGCCGCCGCGCGCGGCCTGCCCACTTCCTGCGTCGAAAGCCTGGCCTGGGGCCGCGACCGCGAGGGCTTCGAGGCGGCGGTGCAGGCAGAGCTCGACCGCGCCGGGATCGAGCACGTCGCCCTCGCCGGCTTCCTGCGCGTGCTGACCCCGGGCTTCGTCGCGCGGTGGGAGGGGCGGATGATCAACGTCCACCCGAGCCTGCTGCCGAGCTTCCCCGGCCTCGACACCCACGCGCGCGCGCTCGCTTCGGGGGTGAAGCTGCACGGCTGCACCGTGCACCTCGTCACCGCCGGCGTGGACGACGGGCCGATCCTCGCGCAGGCGGCGGTGCCGGTGCTGCCCGGCGACACGGAGGCCGCGCTCGCCGCGCGCGTGCTGGTGCAGGAGCACGCGCTGTACCCCGCGGCGCTCGCCTCGCTCGTCGCCGGGTCGCTGCCGCAACCGGCCGACGCGGGCGCCGCCCTTGCCAACCCCCTGGCAAACCCGCCGCCCCACCACTTGCCCCTTGGGGCGCCGCTTTCTATGGAGCACACAACGGAAGGCGGCTGAGGGCGCGATGGCGGAGCACAAGACCCAAGTGGACTACGTCGAGGTCAAGGCGGAGGAGATCATCGCGGAGCGCAAGGCGCTCTACGGCTCCTTCATCACCGCCTCGAAGATCGGCATCGGCATCACCGTCGCCCTGCTCGTCGCGATCTACCTCTTCTGGGGGTGAGGGCGCTCGGCACCATCACGCCCTCGGCCAACACCGTGGTCGAGGCGACGGTGCAGGCGATGCTGCGAGACATCCCCGGCGCGGTGCCCATCTTCTCCCGGACCCCGGTCCCGGACGGCGTGCCCGACGCGCACGACCGGCCCAACATGCTGCGCGCCGCAATGCTCCTCGCCGACGCCAGGCCCGAACGCGTCGTGTGGAACGGCAGCAAGGGCGGGTTCATCGGCCTCGACCACGACCGCGATCTCTGCCGGCGCATCACCGACGCCACCGGCATCCCGGCCGACACCTCCGCCCTGTGGTTCGCCCGCGCGCTGGCCCGCCGCGGCCCGACCCGCCTCGGCCTGATCACCCCCTACGACGACGCCTGCACCGCGCGGCTGCTGGCGGCGTTCGGGCGCGAAGGGTGGGAGGTGGCGGCGGAAAGCCACCTCGGGATGACGGACAACCTCTCCTACGCCTCGGTGCCCGGCGCGCGCATCCGCGAGCAGGCGCGCGAAGTGGCGGGGCGGTGCGAGCTGATCCTCGCCTGGTGCACCAACTACCCCGCCGCCTTCGAGGCCGCCGCGATCGAGCGGGGGACGGGCAAGCCTTGCTGGGACGCGACGGCGATGGGCGCGCTGGCCCTGCTGGACGAGCGGCCGGGGCGCGGGGCTTGGGGGAGCGTCGTCGAGGCGGGGTAGGGGCGACGTTGGAGGGCGCTCTGCCCCCCGCCAAACCTCCGCCGCCAGGGCTTTTGCCGCTGGGCCCAAGATGATCGGGAAAACGAGGGGCCCAAGGCCCATCCTTTTTCCCGATACACCCCGGAGGGGTCGAGCGGCAACGTTCGACGGCACAAAAAGTCGCCGGCGGCGGGGTCTGGGAGGGCCGAGGCGCCGCCCCGACAGGCCCTCCCAGCGCGCACCCCTACTCCCGCTCGTACAGCAAGCGCGCCCGCAGCGTTCCCGGCAGCGCCCGCAGCTCCGCCAGGATCGCCTCGCCGTCGCGCGTCGCGCCCGCGTCCACCACGACGTAGCCGATCTCGCCGTCCGTCTGCAGGTATTGCCCCGCGATGTTCACCCCGCGCTGCGCGAACACCCTGTTCACGTGGCCCAGCACGCCCGGCTCGTTGCGGTGCACGTGCATGAAGCGCGTTCCCGTCGGCCGCGCCGGCAGCGCGACCTGCGGGAAGTTCACTGCGCCGACGGTCGAGCCGGTGTCGCTGTAATCGGCGAGCTTGCGCGCCACCTCCTCGCCGATGCGCGACTGCGCCTCCTCCGTGCTGCCGCCGATGTGCGGCGTCAGGATCACGTTGGGGATGCCTTGCACGGGCGCGACGAAGGCCGCGCCGTTGCGCTTGGGTTCCTCCGGGAACACGTCGAGCGCGGCGCCCGAGAGGTGGCCGTCGCGCAGCGCCTTGGCCAGCGCGTGCAGGTCCACCAGCGTGCCGCGGGCGTTGTTGATGAGCGCGGCGCCCGGCTTCATCTTCGCGATCTGCTCGGCGCCGATCATCCCCATCGTCTCGGCCGTCTCGGGCACGTGCAGGGTGACGATGTCGCTCCAGTGCAGCAGCTCGTCGAGGCTCGCGCAGCGGCTCGCGTTGCCGAGCGGCAGCTTCGCCGAGCGGTCGTAGTAGATCACCCGCATGCCGAAGGATTCCGCGAGCACGGAGAGCTGCGAGCCGATGTTGCCGTAGCCGACGATGCCCAGCGTGCGCCCGCGCACCTCGCGCAGGCCGTCGGCCGACTTCTCCCAGCCGCCGCGGTGCGCCGCCTCGTTCTTGGGGAAGATCCCGCGCAGCAGCATCACGATCTCGCCGAGGGTGAGCTCGGCGACGGAGCGGGTGTTGGAGAAGGGCGCGTTGAAGACCGGGATGCCGCGCTGGCGCGCCGCCTCCAAATCCACCTGGTTGGTGCCGATGCAGAAGCAGCCGATGCTGATGAGGCGGTCGGCGGCGTCGAGCGCGTCGGCCGTCACCTCCGTGCGCGAGCGGATGCCGAGGAGGTGGACGCCCTTGAGCGCCGCCTTCAGCGCCTCGCCCTCCAGCGCCTTCTTCTCCCGGCCCACGTTCTGGTAGCCGTCCTCGGCGAGGAGCTGCACGGCCGTGTCGGAGATGTTCTCGAGCAGCAGCGTGCGGATGCGCTCCTTCGGGAGCGACAGGTTTTCCGAGAAGGGCATCAGAGGTTTGCGAGCTCCGCGAGGGTTTGGGCGAGGACGCGCGTGCCGGCGGCGAGCTGCCCCGGCTCGGAATACTCCGCCGGGTGGTGCGAGACGCCGGCGCGGCAAGGGGTGAAGATCATCCCGGTCGGGCAGAGCGGCACGACGAACTGCGCGTCGTGGAACGCGCCCGAGGCCATCCGCAGCGCGCGCAGCCCCTGCGCCTTCGCCGCGCGCTCGACCGCGTCGGGCACGTCCGGCTGGAAGGCGACCGGTACGGCGTGGAACCGCTCGGCAACGCAGACGGCGCAGTCGCGCACCGCGGCCTGGATCACGCCCGCGACGGCGTTGCCGCGCGCCTGCAGCACGGCGTTGTCGGGGTGGCGGAAGTCGATGGTGAAGCGCGCCGTGTCGGCCACCGTGTTGGAGGAGCCCGGCGCAACCTCGACGCGGCCGACGGTGAAGCGCAGCACGTCCTTCGGGTCGCGCATCAGCTCGTTGAGCGCCGCGATGGCGCGGACCATGTCCTGCACCGCGTCCTGCCGCAGCGCGAGCGGCGTGGTTCCGGCGTGGTCGGTCTTGCCGCGGATCTCGACGACGAACCAGCGGCTGCCCTGGATGCCGGTGACGATTCCGATGTCGCAGTCCTCCGCCTCCAGGCGCGGGCCCTGCTCGATGTGCGCCTCGACGTAGGCGAAGGGCTTGCCGCCCAGGCCGCGCGCGGGGATGTCGCGCTCCTCGCCCAGGTGCTCGGCCAGCGCCTGCGCCCAGGTGATCCCGTCCTTGTCGGTGATCGCGTCCCAGGTGTCGGCGGGCCGGAAGCCGGCGTAGGCCATGCTGCCCATGCAGCCCGGCGCGAAGCGCCCGCCTTCCTCGTTGGTCCAGGCGACGAGCTCGATGGGCCGCTTGGTGCGAACCCCGGCCTCGCGCAGCGCCTCGATGGCCTCCAGCCCGGCGATCACGCCATAGATGCCGTCGAATCGGCCGCCGTTGGGCTGGCTGTCCATGTGGCTGCCGGTCAGCACCGGGGCGGCCTTCGGGTCATCGCCCTCGGCGCGCAGAAAGAGGTTGCCGAGCGCGTCCACCGAGGGCTTGAGGCCGATGGCCTCGCCCCACGCGATCAGCTTGCGGCGCGCCTCGCGGTCGAGCGGCGTGAGGCAGGCGCGGTTCACGCCCTTGTGGCCGGCCGGATCCGTGAAGCCGCCGATCTCGGCGAGCTGCATCAGCCGCGCCCACTGGCGCGCCTCGCTCACGGCGCTGACGAGATTGGGGGCGACGGCGGGGGGCGGGGCGTTGTCGGGCATGGGGCGGATCTCCCGGGCGGCCTTGCGGCTATGGCGAAGCGGCGGCCGGCAGGCAACCGACGCGGACGCATGGCCGGGCCAAGCCGCGCTTGAAGCTTCCGCCTATCGCGGCGATGCTGCGGCGCAAGAAACCCCTCGACCCCCGGGCAGACGATCATGGCAGGCCGCCTCTCCACCCACGTCCTCGACACCTCGCGCGGCCGGCCGGCGGCCGGGATGCGCTTTGCCCTGTTCTGCGTGGAGGGCGGCGGGCGCGAGCGCGTGGCCGAGGGCGCGACGAACGAGGACGGGCGCGCGCCGGCCCCGCTGCTGGAGGGCGCGTCGTTCCGGCCAGGACGCTACGAGCTGGTCTACCACGTCGCCGCGTATTTCGGCGCCCTCGGCGTGCAACTCCCCGACCCGCCCTTCCTCGGCGAGGTCACGCTGGCCTTCGGCTTGGCGCAGGACGGGCACTACCATGTGCCCCTGCTCGTCTCGCCCTTCGGCTACACCACCTACCGGGGCTCCTGAGCCGTGGATCTGGCCTACGCCCAGGAATGGGCGAACCTGCTGCTGCGCTGGCTGCACGTCGTGGCCGGCATCGCCTGGATCGGGGCGAGCTTCTACTTCATCGCGCTCGACAACACGCTGGAGAAGACCAGCGAACCCGGCGTGCGGGGCGAGCAGTGGTCGCTCCACGGCGGCGGCTTCTACCACAAGAAGAAGTTCGTCGCCGCCCCGCCCGGCGGCCTCCCCGAAAAGCTGCACTGGTTCAAGTGGGAGGCGTACTGGACCTGGATCAGCGGCTTCGCGCTCTTCGCCCTGATCTACTGGGGCCAGGCGAGCACGTATCTGATCGACCCGGCGGTGCTTGACCTGCCGGTGTGGGGCGCGATCCTCCTCTCGCTGTTGATGATAGCCGGCGGGTGGGTGTTCTACGACCGGCTCTGCAAATCGCGGCTGGGCGAGAGCGAGGCGAAGCTGCTCGTCGCCGGCGGCGTGTTCCTGGTGGCCATCACCGTCCTGGCCACCCACCTTTTCTCGGGGCGCGGGGCGTTCCTGCTGGTCGGCGTCGTCACCGGCACCATCATGGTCGCCAACGTGGCGATGGTGATCATGCCCGGCCAGCGGAAGATGGTGGCCGCCATCGAGAAGGGAGAGGAGCCGGACCCGGCCCACGGGGCCGCGGGCAAGCAGAGGAGCGTGCACAACACCTACCTCACCCTGCCGGTGATCGCGCTGATGCTCTCGCCCCACTACCCCATGCTGTACCAGCACCCGCTCAACTGGCTCGTGCTGCTGCTGCTGGTCGCGGTCGGCGCGCTGACGCGGCAGTTCTTCGTGCTGCGCCACTCGGGCAGGGCGAATTGGGCGCTGCCGGCCGGGGCGGCGGTGGCGGTGGCGCTGCTCGCCGTGCTGGTGATGCCGCGGCCCGACCCGCGCTTCGCCTCCGCCGAGGTGCCGCCCTTCCACGAGGTGCAGACGATCCTCCAAGGCCACTGCGCGCAGTGCCACGCCGCGCGCCCCTCGTTCGAGGGGATCGCGGCGCCGCCCAAGGGCGTGGTGCTGGAGACGCCGGCGCAGATGCGCCGCTGGGCGCAGGCCGCGTCGGCGCAGATCCGGACGGAGGCGATGCCGCCGGGCAACCTGACGGAGATGTCGGACCAGGAGCGCGCGAAGATCCTCGCCTGGGTCGCCGCCGGGGCGCGAGCCGAGTGAAGCTTCCAGGACAACGGGGCCGACCAGACCGCGTTCGCCCTCGCTGCGCTCGGCGAACCCCGGTCTGGCCCGGATTATCCATGGCGACTGCCGCCTAAAGCGCAAGCCATTGATTTTACTGAGCTACCTTGCAGACGCCGATCTCGTGGAGTTCTCCGCAACGAAATCGGCGGCTCGGCCACTTCCATGGAGTCGGCCCGCGTCAGGACAACCCG
>BBPE01001740.1_pt1 | contig 14304 bp, 19 predicted proteins | sample 1344301 | NCBI WGS metagenome assembly BBPE01 (sample SAMD00019089, study PRJDB2971) | groundwater metagenome | isolation source: The Cedars highly-alkaline
GATCGTGCGCGTGGAGCACGGCCCCATGCCGGTCTATGTGGCAATGCGCCACGGCATTCCGGCTTCGCTGCGCCACACCGGCACCGGCAAAATTTTTGCCGCCTTCCACTCCAACCGCGCCGACGTGCAAGCCGCGCTGGCGCAGGAAGGCTTGGCCGGGGTGCTCGACGAACCCGGCTTTGCCGCCGAGCTCGCCACCATCCGCGCCCAAGGCTTGTCGCGCGTACAAGATGAGCTGCTGCCCGGAATCAGCGCCCTGGCGGTGCCCGTGTTCGACGGCTTTGGCGCGCTGGCGCTGGCGCTGGCAGCCATAGGCCCCAGCCAGATGCTGGATCTGGGGCCCCACAGCCACCAGGCCCGCGCCCTGAGCGCTGCGGCGCAGGGCTTGTCGCGGCGGTTGGGCGCTAGGCAAGCTTGCCCAACCTGAAGCCAAACAAAAATCGTGCAAAATTCTCCTCAGTGTGTTTCAACCACGTTTTCAGGGAGTTTCAATGCAGCAGCGTTGCTTATCGATCCAGATGCTGGCACCGGCTTTTTTGGGCGATGCCGACCAAAAAGGCACTTGGCGCACGCCACCCTTCAAGGCGCTGCTGCGGGAGTGGCCGGAGCCGGCAGGCAAGCACGACCGCCTTTGCGCAAGCAAGGTGCGGCTGGAAAACCCTCTACCCTAGCCCATGACCAACCTGCCCCTGGCCCGCTACCGGCTCGAATTCCGAGTCGAGCGGCCCCTGCACCTGCCCGCCTACGCCGGCTCCACCCTGCGCGGCGCTTGGGGCATGGCGCTGCGATCAGCCAGTTGCCTCACCCAGCGCCCCCAGTGCACCGGTTGCCCCCTGCTGCACAGCACCTGCCCCTACGCCGCCATCTTCGAGCCCCGGCCACCGGCCAGCGCAGACACCGCACCAAGCCTGCAAGACTTCAGCCAAATCCCGCGCCCCTACGTCATCGAGCCGCCCGCCCTGGGCGAGCGCAGCTACGCCAGCGGCGAGCCGCTGCACTTTCACCTCGTGCTCATAGGCCGCGCCTTGGGGCACCTGCCCCTCGTCCTGCTCGCCTTCGTGCGCGCCCTCCAAAAAGGCATAGGCCGTGGCAATGGCAGCGCCGCCTTGCAGCGCGTCGTGCACATAGGCAGCAGCGAAAGCACCGTACTCGAAGGCCCGCACGGCCAGTTGGCCCCGCACCCGCAGCACATCCCGCCCCCCGCCCCAGCGCCGCCACCACCCTCCAGCCAAGCAGACCAGGCCAGCCAGCGCATCGGCCTGCATTTTTACACCCCCTTGCGCCTGCAGAGCAACGGCCAGCGCGCCAGCGCCAGCGAACACACCGCCCGCAAACTGCTCATGGCCCTCGTGCGCCGCAGCGCCTTGCTGCACCAATTTCACGGCAGCGGCCCACTCGCGCTCGATTTTGGCGCACTCGCCCAGCGCTCCGAAACCATAGCCAGCCACACCCAACTGCACTGGCACGAAACCCCGCGCTACTCCAGCCGACAGCAGCGCGGCATCGACCTCGGCGGCGTGCTCGGCACCTGGATCCTGCAAGGCAAACTCAGCCCCTTCCTGCCCTTCCTGCACCAAGGCCAGTGGTTGCACCTAGGCAAAGAAGCCACCTTCGGCCTAGGCGGCTACCGGCTCCAGCACCAGCCATAAACCAAAACAGCCACAGACCATGCCCACCACCTACCTCGTCACCCGCCACCCCGGCGCGCTCGATTGGGCGCAGCAAAACGGCATCGCCTACGACCAGCACCTGCCGCACCTCGACCCGGCCCTCATCCAGCCCGGCGACCGCGTCATCGGCTCCTTGCCGGTGCACCTAGCAGCCCAAGTGTGCGCCCGCCAAGGCCGCTACTTCAACCTCAGCCTCGACCTGCCCGCCCACCTGCGCGGCCAAGAGCTCAACGCCGCCACCCTCGCCACCCACCAAGCCCGGCTCGAAGAATTCCACGTGCAGCAACTGCCCTGAAATTGGCTCTTGCGCTAAAAATGCAAGGATTGTTGGTACGCCTGATCAATAACGCGCATAGCTGGTAGTTGATCCCAAACATCAGGAGCGGTCCAATCTCCTGTTTTGATTCTTCGGGCAAACTCATCCAGCTGCTGCGCCATAGCAACGCTCCAGCTTCGCTCAGTAAGGAACTCAGGTTCAGGCCTGCCAAAAATACGCACCTCAGAACGGTTGGCAAGCCACAGATTTTTATCTGTTTGTATAGACAAACCTTCCGACTTTATACACCCTCCAGCAACTTCAGGATCTGGTGCACCATGCACCCAGGAATCAAGTGAAAACCAGGTGCTTTCATTACGTCCATAGAGATAGGCACGGTCTTCAATGATTGCGGCAGAAGCCAAGTCCGAACCTGCCAGCAACGCAGAACTCACCCATTCAAAGGGCCCGGCAACAGATTGTAGCAAATCAACCATGTGGTAACCAAGATCCATCAAAGCACCTCCACCGGAATGGCTGCGACGAGATCGCCAAGTTTTAATTTTTAAGTTGCTAATTCTTGGCAACCCAAGGTGTAAGTGCGCATGGATTTCAGTAATACGCTCACCAGAATTTTTTATTAACTCACAGCAATGCACATAACTAGGGTGATGGCGTCTTTGAATAGCCGTTTGCAGCGGGCACCCTGCAGCGTGCGCCTGACTCAGAAACTTCAAAGCCTCAGCATTGCTTCGTGCCAAAGGTTTTTCTTTCAGCATTGGCAACTTCAGGGACAGCAAAGCTTTCCACTGTTTCGCATAGACGTGATGAGGTAATGCCAACACCAAGCCATCGATGTCAAGGCCAATCAGGCCATTGGAATGGTCAAATAAAAAACCATCGAGTTCGGGGTATAAAATCAAGGTGCGTGCTCTTGCCAAAGCATCAAAATCCACTCCGGCAACAAAAGTAGCATTTATAGCCTTCGCCGCAGCCTGTAAATGCTCCTGCCCTTGCGAACCAAGCCCAACCATGGCAAGCCGAACTGGTGAACTGGGTGATTCAGATTCTTGCTGGCGTAAAGTATCCATGTTTTTAGTGCCCCAGCATGCTGCCAGCAGTCATATCTATCACGCTTGCGGTTATGTACTGGCTTTCGTCACCAATAAGAAATGCAACCACCTGCGCAACTTCCTCCGGACGGCACAGACGCTTGAGAAAAGTACCATTGGCTACTTCCTCACGCTGCTGCTCACTCCAGTCGTGGGTCATCCCGGTGATGGTTGGACCAGGCAATAATAAATTGACCCTGACACCATACGAGCCAAGTGCTCGAGCCGCACTCATCGTTAAGCCATGCAGAGCGGCTTTGCTGGCAGCGTACTGCGGCTTTCGTGCACCAAGCACCCCAACTGGGGACCCCACATTGACAATGCTTCCACCCCTCCGTACTTGCATCATAGGTGCTACCAACTGTGTCAGACGCATGGCTGGAGTAACATTTATTGCAAAAGACAAATCCCACTCATGATTTTGCATTTTGAATAAATCACCTCCTTTAGAAACTCCGACCATATTCACCAATGCACCAACGCCAGGAACATCTTCGAGTTTTATCTGTACTTCCTCAAGAAACGCCTTACTTTGAACATCACAGCAAAGCACACTGCATTTCGAACCAAACTTTTTTTGCAGAATTGCAAGCCTCTCAGAATTGTGATCAATGCACAGCACATGCCATCCCCTAGAGCAAAGTACCTGCACAGTTGCCATTCCCATTACGCCAGCAGCACCTGTGATTACCGCAGTAGCGGCACCGCGATCAGGATTATCGTGTACTGCTTTTATTGGTGCCGTGTTTGTGTCAGTTATCATTTCCACATCCTTGAGCTAAAGAAAGAAAAAACGATCTAGTTTTTCAAGATCAGTCACTATTTTTGGCAGGGCCAAGAGCTCTTCATAGGCCCTACCCTCAGGTAACGAACCATGCGCGAAAACCATGTCCAAAATACCGACAGGCTTTGGCGGCTTCAGAGCCTCAATATTCATCAACTCTCGAACACCAACCAAAGCATCCAGCCAAGATTCATCATTGCCAGTAAATTGATGCATCCACAGCCCGGCCCACGCCAGCTCCATCGGTGCCGGAACAGAGTTGAACGCAAGAATCGCAGATTTTAGGTGCGCAAGTATAATTTCATCTGCATGATTATTATTAACCATACTAGCTCTCGCTCTAGCAAGATTCCAGTAACCTAGGGCAATATTTGGTGCCAGCTCTGGCTTTATGGCAAATTTATCAAGTGAATTAACAGCCTGCGTAATTTTGACCGGAGCTGTTAAACGCGAAAACTCCAGTCGTGCCAAAGCATGCCATAGGCTGCGAAAATCTCCCTGGTCTTTAGCCATCCAGTAACTTGTCATGAGGAGCGACTGCGCACGCACATGTTCTCGCAAGCGCCCCAGTGCTGTAGCAATATAGTTTAGCTGTCGCGCTCTTTGGGCGCTCCCGGCAGGTAGAAGTCGATAAGCCAAATTTAAACAAGCAAATCCCTGCATTGTCGCTGAGGCCCGAATGAACAACTCACCCAAGGAACCGTAGCACTTGTAAAGCAGCGATTCATCACCAGCCCGGCGGGCTACAGACAAACTATATAAAAACCAGCCGCGTGCATTTTCCCAGTGGCCGCTGCGCAACTGGGTTCTACCCAGTCCAAGTGCGATCCTGGCGAGGTAAAAATCCTGGAACCGGGAATGCTGTCCGTCACATGACCGTCTTTCGTTCCATGCGTCGTAAAAATCCTGTTGTGCCAACTTGAATTGACCAGAATCATGCTTTCGCCAACCTTGCCAATTTAACCACACGATCGGCGGCATCATGCTTGCGCTTGAAATATCCGATATCTCACTACCCTGCTGGCTTTGGCAAGCAATCCACAAGTTCATTAGTGAACCCGGTAGCGTCTCGCTTGAGTCAGTATTGCTGCTCAAAACTACATCGCGACCACGTAAAACATCCTGCCCAATTTTGGCAATTTCATCAATCGTGCGCCAGTTTAGACTTTCAGACATCCTTCGCCCCTAAGAAATTTGCTTTTCATAGTGTAGGGGAGCGGCTGTAGGTTGGCAAGCAGATTTTTCGCCGTTGCCGCTCTCAATCGATGCCACAAGCCGCCATTTTCGGCAAGCTTGCCAACATAGAACTGGCTGCTTCTTGAGCGATCATCAAGACCATGCAAAACGCACGGGAGCTACAGATGCACACACCACACCAAGTTTTTGACGCGCAAGGCCAGCCACAGTTGCTCGGAAATCTCCTGGGCCAAGGCGGCGAGGGGAGCATTTACATGCTGCAGCGCAACGCCGGCTCGCTTGTCAAACTCTACCATGCTGAAAAACTGAAGGCACAGGGCAAACACTTGTTCGCGAAAGTGGAACTGATGTGTGCCAACGCTGCCAGTTTCAAACATATCACAGCCAAATGGCCCAGACATTCTGTGTACGACCCGAACGGAAACTGGATCGGGTTCGCCATGGGCCGAGCCGCTGGTGTACCCATGGCCAGGCTGGCACACGCCATGTTGTATGAAAAATATTATCCTGGGCTGTGCCGGATCCAGCTCGTCTGGTTTCTGATGCACTGGCTCGAAACGCTGGAAAAACTGCACCGGCAAGGCGTGATGATCGGCGACTACAACATGAACAACGTTATTTGCAACCCCGCCCCACAAGCCATGTGCCCAACCTCACTGATTGACTGCGACAGCTTTCAAATTAACCTCAATGGGCAAATCCAACTCTGCACCGTAGGCAGCCCCGACATGACCCCACCGGAGCATCATAACCGCAACTTCAGCGGTTTTCAGCGCACCTTGAGCAGCGAGTATTTTTCCGCAGCGATCATCATTTTCAAATGCCTGATGCTGGGCCGCCACCCTTACGACATCATAGGCGGCAGCGACCCTGTAAGCAACATGGTACAGGGTAAGTTTGCCTACGGAAAAGGCAACCACGGCATACCAACAGGGCCATGGTTTTGCATCTGGAGCCACATGCCACACCGCTTAAAACAGATGTTTATCAGCGTATTCACCGAGGGTGCCATAAAACCCGCCAATCGGCCCAGCCTGCTCGACTGGCTTGATGCGCTGCATTTGTACCGAAAAGAAATGAAGAAAAACTGGCATCTGAGCGCTATTCGACCCACATCTCCCAAGCCGCAAAGCTACCGCGGGCAAAACCAAGCCATCATCCAGTCCAGCTCCGGGATGGTCTGTGCCTGAGTAGCCTGGTTAGCGCCGTCGCATCCCTGGTTTACACAAGCTTGTCAACAGCTCATCGGGCCGTTTTCAAGTCACAATCCATCACACACTGTTCAACTTTTGAGAGAACACCAAATGTACAACTTCCAGTATCCCCAGGGCACAAACGACCTCATTTTCAACCCCTCGCCACGCTGCGCCTGCATGCTGGTTCTTGACAATTCGGGGTCAATGGATGGCGCACCGATTCAAGAGCTCAATGCCGGGCTGCAAACCTTCGTGAGCGCGTTGCAAGAAGACGAGGTTGCGGCGCTCTCAGTTGAAGTTGGAATCGTTACGGCCGGATCAGCGGCGATTGAACTTATGCCTTTTACTGTTGTAGCCAATCTGCCCAGTATGCCACAACTCAGTGCCAGCGGAGAAACCCCCCTGGGTGCGGCTGTAGAAAAAGCCCTGCATAAACTGGAGCAGCGAAAAATTGAGTACCAACAAAACGGTGTGGCTTACTACCAGCCATGGCTGGTCATCATCAGCGATGGCTCGCCCACCGACTCCTGGAAAGCAGCGGCGGCAAAGGCGCAACAAATGTCAGCCGAGCGCAAACTGGTTTCGCTACCTTTGGGCGTATCGGGAGCCGACTTTGGCTGCTTGAGCCAGTTTTCCAGCAAGCCAGCCAAATCGATTGCTGGGCTTAAATTTCGAGAGTTTTTTAAGTGGCTTTCGGCCAGCATGAGCCGCGTCTCGGCATCCAACTCCACCAGCTCACAAGTCAGCCTTCCACCCACTTCCTCTTGGGACACCATTTAATGAACCACACCAACCCAAGCGCGCCGGACGCTAACCGCGCCAGCTCCGAGCCTTTGTCTGAGCGCCAAGCAATCTCTCTGGGCAACTGGCGCGCGCTCGAAGCCGCCGCTGTGGGCTTGTCGCACCTCGAGCGCAATATGCCCTGCCAAGATGCCGTTCAGGCAGTAGCGCATGGACGCGCGGCCGCCGTTCTGGCAGACGGTGCTGGCAGCTCTGCCGCATCCGAACTCGGCGCAAAGGCAGTAGTGCATGGCTTGGTGCGCTTGCTCAACACGCTGGAGCAAACCTTAATTCAATTGCTCGATCATCCAGACTACGATGAAAAAGCCCACAAGTTGTTTGCATTGCTCTTGGTTAAACACGCCGTGGGGATACTGCACGACTTGGCGCGCGAGCAGCACCTAGCAGTTCGTGATTTGCGCTGCACCCTGCTGCTGGCAGTTTGTGGCACACGCCGCCACCTTTGGCTCAAAGTTGGTGATGGGGCCATAATTGTAGAGCGCCAGCTTGCCCAGGCACCAGAAGATGGGCCATCCAGCCCGCTCCAGCTTGAATGTAAAACGTTAGGAACACAAGGAAAAGGTGAGTTTGCCAATCAAACGCATTTTCTTGATGAGATTAAGCCACACGAGGTACAAATCGGGCATCTGGATTCATACGCCATTACAGGCTTGGCCTTGATGAGTGATGGCGCCGCAGAAAGACTGGTTTCAAACGATGGAGCGCATGTCGCCAAGCGCTTGGCCGCACAGCTATTCGCCTTGCGCGCAGGCAAACTGCGGCGCTCTGATCTCGTGCGCATGTTTTACGAAGATGGTTTTTGTCAGAACAGCACGGGTGACGACCGCTCGCTTGCCTTGCTGGCACGCGATTACAAGACAGATCAAGTGGAGCCAGAGACCACCCAGAGCAAACCACAGGCCAGCACTACCACTCCAGAGCCCACTCCAGAGCCCACTCCAGAGCCCACTCCAGAGCCTACACCTGAATCAATAAAACAGCGCCTGCACCGGTACCTGCTCCGGTACCTGAGCAAAAAATAGGTGCGCCCGTCATTCTTATCCCACCAATCGACCCAATACCTATGAGCTAGCCATGAACCAAAACCGATCCCTCTACCTCGTCGCCTACGACGTGTGCAACCCCAGTCGCTTGCGAAAAGTCCGACAGATTCTCACCGATTACAAAGTAGGCGGTCAAAAATCGGTCTTTGAAGCTTGGCTCACTCCACCCGAACTGCGCCTGATCCATCTTGAAATCAAGCACCTCATGGATCCCGAGCAAGACCGCCTCAACATCCTCGCGCTCGACCCCCGCATGAAGCCCCGCTGCATGGGCCGCGCCCAGAGTTTCGAGCAGCGCCATTTCAGCATCGTCTAAAAAAGCATGAGCAGCCTCTTCATCGACCGCCGCGGCGTCGCGCTCGAACTCGAATCCGGCGCGATCGTATTCAGGGAAAACGGCGAACGCATCGGCACCGTGCCGCTCGCCCCTTTAACCCGCGTTTTTCTGCGCGGCGATGTCACCCTCAGCGCCGCATTGCTCGGCCAGCTTGGCGAGCGCGGGGTCGGCGTCATCGTGCTCTCGGGCCGCCAAGGCAAACCCAGCCTCATGCTGGCACGCCCACACAACGACGCCAGCCGCCGCGTGCAGCAAATCCGCAAAAGCCTCGAACCCGAGTTTTGCCTAGGCCTGGCGCGCCAGCTCATCGAAAGCAAAATCACGAACCAGCTCCAGTGGTTCGAAGAACTGCTCGACTCCAACCATCAAGCCCGCTACGAACTCAGCCACGCCATGCGCCTGCTGCAACAGCAGCGCGAGCGCCTGCCTCAAGCCCAAAGTTTGGCCACCTTGCGCGGCATGGAAGGATCAGCGGCGGCCAGCTACTTCGACGGCCTCAAAGCCCTAGTCCCACCCAGCCTGCACTTTCATAGCCGCAACCGCCGCCCGCCCAAAGACCCCTTCAACGCCCTGCTCTCACTCAGCTACACCCTGGCCCACGCCGAAATCGCCATCGCACTATTCGGTGCCGGGCTCGACCCCTACATAGGCTTCTACCATGCGCTCGACCACGGCCGCGAATCCCTCGCCAGCGACCTGCTCGAACCCATCCGCCCCCTGCTCGATCGCCACTGCCTCCAGCTCGTACGCCAGCAAACCTTGAGCAAAGAGCACTTCAGCAGCACCGAATCCGGCTGCATGCTCGGCAAAGCCGGGCGCGTGCGCTACTACCAAGCCTACGAACAAAACAGCCCCGCGCTGCGCAGCGCCATCGCCGCCGAAGTAGAGCATTTGGCCGAGCAACTCGGCTGCGCCCTAGAGGCACCGGCCAGCACCATTGATCACACAACCGACCCAAGCAGCCCATGAGCGAATACCTCATCTGCTACGACATCAGTTGCCCCAAGCGCCTCGCGCGCTTGCACCGCATGCTCAAAAAATGCGCCGTCCCCATCCAGTATTCCGTCTTCATGTTCATGGGCGACGAACGCCAGCTCCAGCGCTGCCTCGACCAAGCTGCCGCCATCATCGACCCGCTTGCCGACGACCTGCGTGCCTACCCCCTGCCCAAACGCGGCCTGCGCCTGCGCCTCGGAAAGCCCACACTACCAGAAGGGATACAGCTCAGTTGCCTGCCCCAGATGCTGTAGGATACACACCGCACCGAGGAAGAAAAAGACCCTACTACCGACACAAGTTTTGCGACCCCCGTGTTTATCCATAACGCCCTCGCCAAGCCATTGATCCGCAAAGGTTTATTACCCCCTCACAGTGCCAACCATGCCCTGATTTCAAAGGGATTAAGACGGTCCCTCGACGTGGAATCGAACCACGAACTGCGTGCCAACCATGCCCTGATTTCAAAGGGATTAAGACCTAAGACCACCGACTATATAGATCTCTGAACACTTGTGCCAACCATGCCCTGATTTCAAAGGGATTAAGACTAGTTACTGGCAGAGTAGTTTCTGCTAGAGGAACTGGTGCCAACCATGCCCTGATTTCAAAGGGATTAAGACAGGTTAAAGCCCTACAGAACATCACTTACTATGTGCCAACCATGCCCTGATTTCAAAGGGATTAAGACATGAAGCAAGACTTAGTTAGCATGTTTAAGCGTGCCAACCATGCCCTGATTTCAAAGGGATTAAGACCCTAATAGATGTACTTTGTCTTTAATCGTCATTACGTGCCAACCATGCCCTGATTTCAAAGGGATTAAGACGGTATCACCGGTATCTACCCAATCTCCATTTTTAGTGCCAACCATGCCCTGATTTCAAAGGGATTAAGACTCGTCGAAGTTGGAAGTATAGAACATGACATTCTCCGTGCCAACCATGCCCTGATTTCAAAGGGATTAAGACATGAGAAGTCCGGATGTGTAAAACATGATCTAGTGCCAACCATGCCCTGATTTCAAAGGGATTAAGACTTCGCCCGGCCACGCGGCCTTGTCGTTCATAAACGGTGCCAACCATGCCCTGATTTCAAAGGGATTAAGACACAGCCTTCTCGGCCGCTTTAGCCTCAGCCTTAATGGTGCCAACCATGCCCTGATTTCAAAGGGATTAAGACTCGGAGCGGGGGTGTTCAACGCCACGTAGTCCCTAAGTGCCAACCATGCCCTGATTTCAAAGGGATTAAGACCCCTTCGATGGGGTGACAATTCTCCCTTCAAGTGCCAACCATGCCCTGATTTCAAAGGGATTAAGACTTGCTCATGCCATCCCAAGCCGCCACCCGCTTTGTGCCAACCATGCCCTGATTTCAAAGGGATTAAGACTGCTTGGCCATGGACTCATAGCGAATGAACTTCTTGGTGCCAACCATGCCCTGATTTCAAAGGGATTAAGACCGTGCTTCGGCAGGTCGACCCACTCCGCGAGCTCGCGTGCCAACCATGCCCTGATTTCAAAGGGATTAAGACGTGTACGTCAAGCCCGGGTTGACGCTTTTCATTTTGTGCCAACCATGCCCTGATTTCAAAGGGATTAAGACTTGTAGAGCTGCAAGAACCGACCGAGGCTCAAGGTGCCAACCATGCCCTGATTTCAAAGGGATTAAGACTAGAGCGCCAGGCTCCAGCGGTAGAACGGCTGGTGTGCCAACCATGCCCTGATTTCAAAGGGATTAAGACTTGAGGAGTTTGTTTACTCCCTCTATTCGTTTCTTAGTGCCAACCATGCCCTGATTTCAAAGGGATTAAGACGTGATCCCGTCGAACGATGCGCGCAGCCAATGCGCGTGCCAACCATGCCCTGATTTCAAAGGGATTAAGACTAATGAACGCGGCATTGTCCGGGTCGTTGTAGAGTGCCAACCATGCCCTGATTTCAAAGGGATTAAGACGTGGGAAAAACGGGGTCAGACCACGTTTTTCCCGCAAGCGAAGTGCTGCCGCCGGAAATGTACGCCGCGCTGCTTGCCAAACGCCCACGCGGCCTCCCAAAAGCCGACGCAACCTAGGTGTTAGGAAAAACGGAGTCAGACCACGTTTTCCCCGCACCAGGGGTTACTTGCCAGTCTTGTGGCTAATGCGCAAAGCTGAGGACTGCACCAAAACCCTCGCGCTCGGCTGCCAAGCTCAGGCGGGCGTCTAGGCACACAAAATGCCAGCCTTGTGGCCTGTGTTCGCAGGCAAACAGCGCTGCAGCCAATTGCAGCGAATCCGCTGCGCGCAAGGGGTGCAGCCGCAGCAGGCGCTGGGCAATCTGGCGCACGCCATCGTGTGGCTGAACCTCGTGCCATGCCTCGCGCAGGGCTTGCAGATGGTTTAGCGCCAGGGTCATTTGTGCAGAACCTAGCCGGCTTTCGCGCTCCAGCCTGGCCAGAGCCGATGCGCACTCCACCGGGGTGCCCCACCATGCGACGATGCCGGGGTTGCTGCCGTAAAAGTCGAGTGCGGCCGCCGTGCTCGCCTCCTGCACCAGCAGCGGCAATATCGCGGAGCTATCCCAAAAAATCACCGCCCCGCCTCGCGCTCTTCCAGCAAAGCCGCAACGGCGCTGCACGGTTTGGCTGGCACCTGCAGGGGTGCCACACCACACGCCTTGCCATGCCCCCGGCGCAGAACGCCTTTGCGCTCTAGGCGTTCAAGCTCGCCCAAGCCGCTCTGCCCTTCGTCGGCAACAATGGGCACCAAGCGCGCAACCGGGCGGTCATGATCGGTAATGAGGATGGTCTCGCCGTGGCGCACCTGCTCGATCAGGGCGCTCAACTGATTTTTGGTAACAGATATAGAGGCGGTTTTCATCTGGCCAGTATAGCCACTATTGAACGAAAAGCGAAAAAACGGTGTTAGGCCACGTTTTCCATTCACAACATTTTCCGGCCTTGAGATTGAGCGGCTCATCCCCTTTGCGTAGCAAGCAGCCATTGGTTCGTCGCCACACTTGGGCGGTTGCACGCGCAACCCGGCCCAGGTGCAGCGCACGGCCCGGCAAGAAACCTTCAGTGCGTGTTGGGGTGTTCGGCGATGAACTGGCGCAGGGCACGGTCTATGCGGGTTTGCCAGCCTTCGCCAGCCTCCTTGAAATGTGCGAGCACCTCGTGCGAAAGCCGTATGTTGATGCGCGATTTCGGCAATGCTGAGCGCGGTCGGCCACGCGGCTTTAGCATTTCCTTGGCCACTTTCTCGCCGAAAACCTGCGGCAGCACCTCGCTCGCCGGGCGCGCCTTGGCGAAGTCTTGAGCCGTCCATTCTGGGTTCTCGTCGTCGATTTGTTCAGGGTTGGGTTTTGTGCTCATGCTGCTTGATCTCTCGCTGGTTTGCCTTGCGCAGACTGATGACATGAACCTTGCCAGCGCGGGGAGTGAACACCACGGCGTGGAGTCTGTCGCCGATGTAGCCCAGTACCCGATATCGGCGCTCGCCATAGTCCTTCCGGTCATCTGCTTCGATCAGCGCATCAGACCAATCAAGTTGCGCAACCAGTGAGAACGGCAGGCCGCGCTCACGTTCGTTGCGCTCGCTCTTGGCGCTGTCGAAGTCGATGTCCATGAGAATTATTGTACTCACAAAAACAACAAAAAACGGGGTCAGACCACGTTTTTCCGTTTTTCAGCTCAGCGCTGCCTCGACCAAGCTGCCGCCATCATCGACCCGCTTGCCGACGACCTGCGTGCCTACCCCCTGCCCAAACGCGGCCTGCGCCTGCGCCTCGGAAAGCCCACACTACCAGAAGGGATACAGCTCAGTTGCCTGCCCCAGATGCAGTAGGATACGCACCGCACCGAGGAAGAAAAAGACCCTACTGCCAACACAAGTTTTGCGACCCCCGTGTTTATCCATAACGCCCTCGCCAAGCCATTGATCCGCAAAGGTTTTTTACCCCCTCACAGTGCCAACCATGCCCTGATTTCAAAGGGATTAAGACGAGATACACGGTTGTTCCCGACTCTGTTTTGTGTGCCAACCATGCCCTGATTTCAAAGGGATTAAGACCCCTCCATAAACAAGCCATTCACCGTTACTGTACTGTGCCAACCATGCCCTGATTTCAAAGGGATTAAGACCTTGAAGATCCATAACGTTCTCCTTATGCAAGGTGCCAACCATGCCCTGATTTCAAAGGGATTAAGACTTATTAGTTGTTAGCAGTAACTCCAATAGCAGTGGGTGCCAACCATGCCCTGATTTCAAAGGGATTAAGACTGTACGACGTTTTTCGCGTTCACAGTGTTATTTCGTGCCAACCATGCCCTGATTTCAAAGGGATTAAGACATAGTGAACGGGGTTGGGTTTGTGAAAGCCATGACCGTGCCAACCATGCCCTGATTTCAAAGGGATTAAGACGTGTTGGTTCAAGCCCAATCACTGTACACTAATGTGCCAACCATGCCCTGATTTCAAAGGGATTAAGACCTGAGAATGTGTATGACGCATCTGACAATATTTGTGCCAACCATGCCCTGATTTCAAAGGGATTAAGACGCTGCTTCTACTGCCGTGGCAGTAGCCACGGCAGTGTGCCAACCATGCCCTGATTTCAAAGGGATTAAGACGGGGTTTACACAGGCGGCTATATGTTAAGCCGTCTGTGTGCCAACCATGCCCTGATTTCAAAGGGATTAAGACAGAAGATCGCGATAAAGTACTTGGAAGATTACCTGGTGCCAACCATGCCCTGATTTCAAAGGGATTAAGACGGCGGCTACAACGGCCGCTCTCGCCTGTTTCGCTGCGTGCCAACCATGCCCTGATTTCAAAGGGATTAAGACTGTGGCTTTCCTTGCTTCTTTTGCCGCCGCGTATGCGGTGCCAACCCCCATACGTCAGAATAGTTGTCGCCTCGATAGAACCAA
>BBPE01000209.1_pt2 | contig 14140 bp, 12 predicted proteins | sample 1344301 | NCBI WGS metagenome assembly BBPE01 (sample SAMD00019089, study PRJDB2971) | groundwater metagenome | isolation source: The Cedars highly-alkaline
CAGCCACTGGCGGCTGGAATCGAAGGGTAAACCCTAAAATTTCCTAGCAGTCTTAATGATAATACAAAGCAGAAAAAGCCGCTGAGGCACGCAAAAAATTACCCCGGAAGGCCATGCATTGTTGCCAAAAAGCAACAAACTGGCCAACATGGGGCCACACAAGGGTTCTGCCCAAGCTTTTTAATCGGTGCTTGCTGCCACTGGCTGCACGTGCAGCCAACCCGCCTGCTGCCACTCGGCCAACTGCTCTTGCACCGGCGCACTGGCGCGGCGCACTTGCGCGGCACTGAGGGCGCGCCGGTCAGCCAGCTCGTGCAGCAGACGCGCATCCTTGCCACTGGCGCACCAGGCTTCGCCGTTGACGTACACATGCTCCGCGTCATACAACATGCGCGTGCATTTGTCCAATGCCACCGCCCCGGGCTGCCAAGGCTGCTGCGGCGCGCTGAAGCAAACCAAGGGCTTGGGCTCGCTCAACACCTCGCCCAGAGCCAGACGCAGCCCCACCTTGTCGCGCAACAGGCGCTTGAGCGCGTCGCGGGCAAAGTCGACCAAGGCCTCGGGCACGGCGGCGGGTGTGGCCGTGGCAGCCTGGTTGCGGTCGCGGTACAGGCGCTCGTCGGCGCATTCATCGGCCAGACGCTGCACCAGCTCGGCCGCCAGCCCACCGCGCTGGGGCACCCGAAAACCCACCGAATAGGTCATGCAGCCGCCATCGAGCGCTACCCCATCGTGCGCCCACTGCGGCGGCAGGTAGAGCATGTCGCCGGGCTCCAGCACCCACTCTTGCTCGGGCTCGAAATGCTGCAAAATTTTCAGCGGCTTGTCGGGCTGCAGGCTCAAATCTTTCTGGCGCCCGATGCGCCAGCGCCGCCGTCCGCTGGCTTGCAGCAAAAATACATCGTAGCTGTCGAAATGCGGCCCCACGCCACCGCCCTCACTGGCCCAGGAGATCATCAGATCGTCCAGCCTTGCGTCGGGCACGAAGCGAAAGCGCTGCAGCAACTGGTGCACGGCGTCGTGGTGCAAGTCCACCCCCTGCACCAGCAGCGTCCAGGCGGCTTGCTTGAGCGGCGGCAGTTGGCGGCGCTCGAAGGGGCCTTGGGCCAGGCTCCAGTCCTCGCCCTGGCGCACGATCAGGCGCGACTCCACCTGCGCCGACTGCGCCAGCGCAAACAGCTCGGAGCGCTCAAGCAACGGGGCAAAGCCGGGGATGGCTTGGCGAATCAGCAGCGGTTTTTTTTGCCAATGGCGGCGCATGAACTGCTGTGGCGTCAGCCCCCCGAGCAAGGGCGTGGGAGCATCGGGCGCGGTGGCCGCGTGCGGGTTTTGAGGGTGCAAAGTCATGGGACAATTGTGCAATGAAAATCACCCCGCAATGCGTCGCCGCCCTCACTTGGACGCTTTCCGACACCTTGGGCGAAGAATTGGACCGCCTCGACGAACCGGTCGAGTTTCTGGTGGGCGGGCGCGACCTGCTGGAATCGATCGAAGCGGCGCTGCAAGGGCACGGGGCCGGCGAGGAAATGGAGCTGCATCTAGAACCCGAGCGCGCTTTTGGCGATTTCGACGACCAGTTGCTGCTGCTGGAGCCGCGCAGCGCCTTCCCGGCCGAGATCGAAGTGGGCTTGGCTTTCGAGGAGCTGCCACCGGGTTGCAGCGGTGCCGCCCAGCCCGAGCGCCTGTATTTTGTGAGCGAAATCTACCCCGAGCACGTGGTGCTCGACGGCAACCACCCACTTGCCGGCATTGCGCTGCGGCTGGATCTCAAAATCCATGCGGTGCGCGAGGCCACGGTGGATGAAGTGGGGCGCGGCAGCCTGGGCGCCGGGTTTTTCCGGCTCGAAGCCTGAACTCAAGCCCGCCCGGTTGACCCGTAGCCCCCAGCGCCGCGCGCGCTGGCTTGGGCAAAGTCGTCCACCCAGTTGAGCTGCGCTTGCAGCACCGGCACGATCACCAGTTGCGCGATGCGCTCCAGCGGCTCGATGGTGTAGGCCTGCTGGCTGCGGTTCCAAGCGCTCACCATGAGCTGGCCTTGGTAGTCGCTGTCGATTAGGCCCACCAAATTGCCCAGCACGATGCCGTGCTTGTGCCCCAGCCCCGAGCGCGGCAGGATGAGGGCCGCATAGCCCGGGTCGGCCAAATGGATGGCCAAGCCAGTGGGCAGCAACTGGCAGGCGTTGGGTGCCAGGGTAAGCGGCTCGGCAATGCAGGCACGCAGATCCAGCCCGGCGCTGCCCGCGGTGGCGTAGGCGGGCTGGTGTGCGCGCAGGCGCTCGTCGAGTATGCGGCAGTCTAGGCGCATGGGTGCTGCGCCTTGCTCAGCGCACAGGTGCAGCCGGGCCGCCGCCTGCCGCACCGGGAGCGCCATCGCCAGACGCTGGGGCTGCGGGGGCGGCACCCCCGTCTGCGGGAGCGGCATCGGACGGCGCACCGTCGGCTGGGGCCCCATCGGCCGGGGCGGGTTCGTCCCACATGCCGGGGCCACCCCACTGGCCTTGATCCTGCTCCTGTCCCGGCTCTTGGTTTTCGGTTTCACCGGCCCCATGGAAGCCCGGGATTTGCTGCAAGCGCCGCTGCACCTCGGCCTCATCGGCCAGCTCCACCTGCTCGATCTGCCCCGTCACCAGGTTCGGGTAGGCAATCAGCGCACCCACCATCAGCACCTGCATCAGCACAAAGGCGATCGAGCCTTTGTAGATCTGCTCGGTGGTCACGCCGGCTATGCGTTTTTTGGTGATGGAGTCGAGGTAGTCGTTGCGCGGGGCCACGCTGCGCAGGTAAAACAGCGCAAAGCCAAACGGCGGGGTCAGGAACGAGGTTTGCAGGTTCATCGCCAAAATGACGCCAAACCAGACCAGGTTGATGTCGAGCATCTTGGCCACCGGCAGCAGCAGCGGCACCACGATGAAGGCGATCTCGAAGAAGTCGATAAAGAAGCCCAGCAGGAACACCAGCAAGTTGACGACCAGCAAGAAGCCAATCTGCCCGCCCGGCAGCCCATCGAACAAATCCTTGACCCAGATATGCCCGTCGGCGGCGTTGAAGGTGAAGCCGAACACGGTCGAGCCGATCAGGATGAACATCACGAAGATGGCCAGCCGGGCGCTGTTTTCCAGCGCCTGCTTGAGCAGCCCGAAGCTCAGGCGTTTGCGCGCCAGCGACATGATCAGCGCCCCCACGGCCCCCATGGCACCGCCCTCGGTTGGGGTGGCAATGCCCAGAAAGATCGTGCCCAGCACCAAGAAGATCAGCACCAGCGGCGGAATCAGCACAAAGGTGACGCGCTCGGCCAACTTGGAGATCAGCCCCATGCGCAGGCCCTTGTTGGCCAAGGCCAGCACCAAGGCAACCAAGGCCCCCACGAGCATCGACATGATGAAAGTTTCGTCGGCCGGGGCGTCGGCAATGCGATCAAACCAGCGGTGCATCATCTGGTTGTGCACCTGCGCCCAAGCGTAGCCGGCCAAGGTGGCCAATGCCATCAGCACGATCAGCGAGCGGTGCCCGCTGGAGCCATTGGGCTCGTTGTAGATGCGTGCCTCGGGGGGCAGCGGCGGCATCCACTGCGGCTTGACGATGGCAATGCCGATCACGAACGCCAGGTACAGGCCGATCAGCATCAGGGCCGGCAGCATGGCACCGGCGTACATATCGCCCACCGAAACGCCGAGCTGGTCGGCCAGCACGATCAGCACCAGCGAGGGCGGCAAAATCTGCGCCAGCGTACCCGAAGCGGTGATGGTGCCGGTGGCTATGGGCCGGTTGTAGCCGTAGCGCAGCATGATGGGCAGCGAGATCAGGCCCATGGAGATCACCGCCGCCGCCACCACGCCGGTGGTCGCCGCCATGAGGGCGCCGACCAGCACCACTGCCACCGCCAAGCCGCCGTGCAAGGGACCAAAGACTTGGCCCACGGTTTCGAGCAAGTCCTCGGCCATGCCGCTGCGCTCGAGGATGATGCCCATCAGGGTGAAGAAGGGAATGGCCAGCAGAATTTCGTTCTGCATGATGCCAAACACGCGCAAGGGCAGGGCTTGGAACAGGGTGGCGGGGAACAGCCCCAGCTCCATGCCGAGCAAGCCAAACAGCAAGCCCACGGCCGAGAGCGCAAACCCAACCGGAAAGCCGGTGAGCAGGAAAAATATCAGCCCCAGAAACATCAGGGGCACAAAGATGCTGATGATGAATTCGATCATGACTTGCGACCCCCATGAGCCAGCGCAGCCGCAGCCGCATCGCGTTCGACGCGGTCGTGCTCGGCCAAGGCAATTTCGCGCGCCAGTTGTTGCACGTCGCTGGAAACCCCTTGCGCCAGCGCATCGGGCCCGCCGCAAAAGAGGAAATTAAAGCGTTTGATGAGCTCAGAAACCGCCTGCAGCGCCAGCAAGGCAAAGCCGGCCGGGATCAACAAATAGGCAGGCCAGCGGATCAGGCCGCCGGCGTTGGGCGACATTTCTCCGGTATTCCAAGCGCGCTCGAACACCGGCCAACCCAAGGTTATGAGCAAATAGCACAGCGGCAGCAGAAACACCAAAATGCCGACGATATCGATCCAGTTGCGCGTGCGCGCCGTCAGGCGGCTGGAGACCACGTCGATGCGCACGTGGGCGTTGCGCAAAAAGGCAAAACCAGCGCCAAGCAAAAACACCGCACCAAACAAGTACCACTGGATTTCCAGCCAGGCGTTGGAGCTGATGCTCAGGGCGTAGCGGCTGATGGCGTTGGCGGTGCTGATCAGGACGATCAGCAAAATCAGCCACATCGCCACCTTGCCGACGGCCTCGTTGAGGGCGTCGATGGCGCGCGAAAAAAGCAGGAGGTATTTCATACAGGGTAACCTTCACAATGGCATGACACTGTGATTTTTTATAACGGCCAGCGTTCCAACGAATACAAAAACGCCCCGTCAAACAGCGGCGGGGCGTTGAAATGGGGCGGGCGGTGCGCCCGCCACCGCATCACAGGCGGTTGTTGCGGCCCTGCAGCTGCATGTAGCTGTCGAAGCTGGCCTCGGCCAAGCCGTGCCACAGCACCTGGTCGCGGCGGAAGGCGATCTGGTGGTCGTAGAGCTTCTTCCAGCGCGGGTTGGTGGCGTTGAGCTCCTCGTACAGCGAGTGCGCGGCACGAAACGCCGCATCCATCACCGAACGCGGGAACGGCTGCAGGCGCGTGCCGCCAGCCACCAGGCGCTTGAGCGCGGCCGGGTTGAGGGCATCGTAGCGCGCCAGCATGGTGGTGTGGGCCAGTGTGGCCGCTTGGTTGACGATCGCCTTGTACTCGGGGGAGAGGGCGTTGAAGGCGGCCTTGTTGACCAGCAGGTCGAGCTGGGTGCCGGCTTCCCAAAAGCCTGGGTAGTAGTAGAACGGGGCCACGCGGTGAAAGCCCAGTTTTTCGTCGTCGTAGGGGCCCACGAACTCGGCGCCGTCCACGGTGCCGCGCTCCAGCGCCTGGTAGATCTCACCAGCCGGCATGGCCAGCGGCACCATGCCCATGCGCTCAAGCACCCGCCCAGCAAAGCCACCGGCGCGGAAACGCACGCCCTGCAGGTCGGCTGGGGTGCGGATTTCACGGCGGAACCAGCCACCCATTTGCACCCCGGTGTTGCCGCAGGCGAAGTTGACGAGGTTGAAGGTGTCGAGCAGTTCGCGGCTCAAGGCCAGCCCGCCGCCTTCAAAGAACCAGGAAGTCATCTGGCGCCCGTTGAGGCCAAAGGAGATGCCGCCATTGGCCAGAGCCAAGGCGTCGTCTTTGCCGAAGAAGAAGTAGGTGGCGGTGTGGGCGGCCTCGATGGTGCCGGCTTGGGCCGCATCGAACACACCCATGGCGGGCACCAACTCGCCAGCCGGGTGGGTGCTAACTTGGAACTTGCCGCCGGTGGCGTCGGAGACGGCCTTGGCGAACACTTCGGCCGCACCCCAGATGGTGTCGAGCGCACGCGGGAAGGTCGAGGCCAAGCGCCAGCGCACGGTCTCGCCAGTGATAACCGCGGGGGCTGCGGGGGCGGCGGCCGGGGCCGCAGCCTGTTCGCGCGGGCCGCAAGCGGCCAGCAAGCCTGCTACACCAACTGCGCCAGTGCCGGCGATGATTGAGCGACGATCCATTGAGTGACTCCGGATGAGTAGTTTTGAGATAGGCACCACCCGCTGCGTCAATGACAGGGCAAGAGGATGGCTGCTGCGCATTGTAGGACCCGCGCGCAACGGGATTTGGCCGTGTAAACCCTAGTGACAGACGCCGCCGGCTGAAAAAATATCAAACCTCAAAACCCGCATTCATTCACCCGATGCGGCAGGCAATGCAGCAAAAGCCGGCCAAGCGCGCACGCGGGCCTCGATGCCCGCCGCATCCAGCCCCAGCAAGGCCATCAGCTTGCCCGGGTCGCCGTGCTCGATGAAGCGGTCTGGCAACCCCAGGCGCAGCACCGGGCGCAGCAGGCCCTCGTCGTGCAGGGCCTCCAGCACCGCCGAACCCGCTCCGCCGTCTAGGGCGCCCTCCTCCAGCGTGACCAGGCAATCGTGCTGCTGCGCCAGCTCGCGCAGCAGGGCGCGGTCCAGTGGCTTGGCCCAGCGCATATTGGCCACCGTGGCGTTGAGCCGCTCGCCCACTTGCAGCGCCGGGTAGAGCAAGGTGCCAAAGGCCAGCAGGGCCACGCGCTGGCCGCGGCGGCGCACTTCGCCTTGGCCAAAGGGCAGGCCCTGCAAATCGCTCGGCAATGGGGTGCCAGCCCCGCTGCCGCGCGGGTAGCGCACCGCCACCGGGTGCGTTTGCTGGTAGGCGGTGCAGAGCAACTGGTAGCACTCGGCCTCGTCGGCCGGGCAGGCGATCGACACATTGGGGATGCAGCGCAGAAAGGGGATGTCGTAGGCGCCGGCGTGGGTGGGGCCATCGGCGCCGACGATGCCGGCGCGGTCGAGCGCAAACACCACTGGCAGGTTTTGCAAGGCCACGTCGTGTATGAGCTGGTCGTAGGCGCGCTGCAAAAAGGTGGAGTAGATCGCCACCACCGGTTTCAGCCCCTCACAGGCCAGACCGGCGGCAAAGGTGACGGCGTGCTGCTCGGCAATGCCCACATCGTGGTAGCGCGCGGGGAAGCGCTGGTGAAACTCGACCATGCCCGAGCCCTCGCGCATGGCCGGGGTGATGCCGACCAGGCGCTCGTCGTGCGCCGCCATGTCGCACAGCCAGCGCCCAAACACCTGGCTGAAGGTGGTTTTGGGTGCCTGCGCCGGGCTTTGCAGCCCGACGGCGGGGTCAAACTTGCCCGGACCGTGGTAGGCGATCGGGTCGGCTTCGGCCAATTCGTAGCCTTGGCCTTTTTTGGTCACCACGTGCAGGAACTGCGGCCCTGGCAGGCGCCGGATGTTTTCCAGCATCGGGGTCAGGGCGTCGAGGTTGTGGCCGTCGATGGGGCCGATGTAGTTGAAGCCGAATTTCTCGAACAAGGTGATCGGCACCACCATGCCCTTGGCCCCTTCTTCGAGCCGGCGCGCCAGCTCCAAGAGCGGCGGCGCCACGCCCAGCACCTGCTTGCCCACCTGCTTGGCGGCCGAGTAAAAGCGCCCGCTCAAGAGCTGCCCCAGGTAGCGGTTCAGCGCCCCCACCGGCGGGCTGATCGACATGTCGTTGTCGTTGAGGATGACCAGCAGCCGGGCCTGCTCCAGCACCCCGGCGTTGTTGAGCGCCTCGAAGGCCATGCCGGCGGTCATGGCACCGTCGCCGATCACGGCCACCGCGTGCCGGTCGGTGCCCTGCTGCTGCGCCGCCACCGCCATGCCCAGCGCGGCCGAAATGCTGGTGGAGGAATGCGCGGTGCCAAAGGTGTCGTACTCGCTCTCGGTGCGCACCGGAAAGCCGCTCACGCCGCCCCACTGGCGCAGGGTGTGCATGCGCTCGCGCCGGCCAGTCAGGATTTTGTGCGGGTAGGTCTGGTGCCCCACGTCCCACACCAGCCGGTCGTGCGGGGTGTTGAATACGTAATGCAGCGCCACCGTGAGCTCGACCGTACCGAGGTTGGAGCTCAGGTGGCCGCCGGTCTGGGCCACGCTGTGCAGCAAAAACTGGCGCAGCTCGTCGGCCAGCGCGCGCAACTGGGTGCGCGGCAGGCGGCGCAAATCGGCCGGGGATTGGAGGGTTTCGAGCAAGCCAGTCATGGGAGTGGGGTTCAACATTCAGTGGGAGCGGCGCAGCACCCAGTCGGCCAGTGCGTGCAGGGTTTGCGGCGCCGGCAGCGCGCCTGTGTGCAGGGCCGCTTGGGCCTGCTGCTGCAGCGCCAGGGCGTAGTCGCGCGCGCCATCGAGCCCGAGCAACGCCACAAAAGTGGGTTTGTCGGCGGCGGCGTCTTTGCCAGCGGTCTTGCCCAAGGTGGCGGAGTCGGCCACCACGTCGAGCACGTCATCGACCACCTGAAACGCCAGCCCAAGCGCCGCGCCGTAGCGCGTGAGCGCGGCCAGCGCAGCGGCATCGGCCCCAGCGGCCAGGGCACCCATCTGCACGCTGGCCCGCAGCAGGGCGCCGGTCTTGCGCCGGTGCATGTCTTCGAGCTGCGCCAGGTTCAACTGCCGCCCCACGGCCGCGAGGTCGATCGCCTGCCCGCCCGCCATGCCTTCGTGGCCGCTGGCTTGCGCCAGGCACAGGCCGAGCCGTGCCGCCAGCGCGGCCTGTGCCGCCGGTGCGGCTGCTGTGGCGTCTGCCAAACCCAGCACCTGCTCAAAGGCCAGCGCCTGCAGCGCGTCACCCGCCAGCAAGGCGGTGGCCTCGCCAAAGCGCACGTGCGCGGTGGGCTTGCCCCGGCGCAGCACGTCGTTGTCCATGCAAGGCAGGTCGTCGTGCACGAGCGAGTAGGCGTGGATCAGCTCGACTGCGCAGGCGCAGCGGCGGGCCGCTTCGTGGCTGGCCGGGCTCAGGGGCGCACCGGCGACCGCTTCGGCCGCGGCCCACACCAGCAATGGGCGCAGGCGTTTGCCGCCGTCGAGCACGGCGTAGCGCATCGCCGCACCCAGCTCAGCCGGGGCTTGCTGCGGCAGCGCCGCCTCCAGCGCCGCTTCCACCTCGGCCAGACGCACGGCGCTCCAGGTGGCCAGCGCGTCAGGGGCCGGCGCGGCTGTGGGCATTGCCGCAGGCGCTTGGGAAGCCCCGCTCATGGCGCCGCCGTCCAAGGGCGTTCGCTGCCGTTTTCCAGCACCGTGAGCTGCTGCTCCAACGCGTCGAGGCGGGCGCGGCAGTAGGCCAGCAGCTCGTTGCCGCGCTGGTACTGGGTCAGCAGCTCGTCCAGCGGCAACTGGCCGGCATCGAGCCGCGCCAACAAGGCGTCGAGCTCCTGCGTCGCAGCCTCAAAAGTGGCTGGGGTAGTGGCTGCAGCGGGGCTGCCTTTGGGTTTGGGCATGGAAGTGGCAAAAAAACCAAGGCCGCGCAGCATGCTGCGGCTCAAAGGTCGGATTTTAGGCGCTCGCGCCCTTTGCGTGTGCAGATGTGACCCGACCCCGGGAACCCCGGGGGTACAATCACCCTCCCTTGTTTTCAACTCGAAGGAGTTGTTTCACCCTTCCCGCGCTGTTTCGTTGCCCTGCACCGTAGCGCTTCCCTGCCCCTTAATAGGGGGAGTCTCTCGAGGTCAGGACCACCATGTCTGATTTGAGTCTTCCATTGCAGCAGGCCGCAAGCCAATTGCCCGTTTCCAGCTATTTTGACGAGGCGCTGTTGCAGCGCGAGCTGGAGCTGATCTTTCAGCGCGGGCCCCGCTACGTGGGGCATGTGAATTCGGTGCCCGAACTGGGTGATTACTACGCCTTGCCGCACGAGGGCGAAGGGCGGGCGCTGGTGCGCACAGCGCAGGGCGTGGAGCTGGTGAGCAACGTCTGCCGGCACCGCCAAGCCGTGATGCTCAAGGGCCGTGGCAACCTGGCGCAACAACAAAGCGGCCACGGCGGCGGCCACATCGTCTGCCCGCTGCACCGCTGGACCTACGCCGGCGGCGGCACCAAGCACAGCGGTCGGCTGGGCGAGCTGATTGGCGCACCGCACTTTGCCCAAGACCCCTGCCTGAACCTGCAGCGCTTCCCCCTGCGTGAGTGGAACGGCCTGCTGTTCGAAGACAACGGGCGCGACATCGCCGCCGACCTAGCCGGCCTGGAGCGCCTGCCCGAGCTCAACTTCGAGGGCATGGTGCTGGGCCATGTGGAGCTGCACCGCTGCAACTACAACTGGAAAACCTTCATCGAGGTTTACCTAGAGGATTACCACGTGGTGCCCTTCCACCCTGGGCTGGGCCGTTTCGTCACCTGCGACGACCTGCGCTGGAGCTTCAAGCCCGAGTATTCGGTGCAAACCGTGGGGGTGCAAAACCTGCAGCAAGGCGGCGGCAGCCCGGTCTACAAGCACTGGCAGGAGGTGCTGCTGCGCTACCGCAACGGCCAGTTGCCCGAGCGCGGCGCGGTCTGGCTCACCTACTACCCGCACCTGATGGTGGAGTGGTACCCGCACGTGCTCACGGTCTCGACCGTGCACCCGATCAGCCCCAGCCAAACGCTGAACCGGGTCGAGTTCTACTACCCCGAAGAAATCGCCGCCTTCGAGCCCGAGTTCGTGGCCGCTCAGCGCGCCGCCTACATGGAAACCTGCCTCGAAGACGACGAAATCGGCGAGCGCATGGACGCCGGCCGCAAAGCCCTGCTGGCGCGCGGCACCAGCGAAATCGGGCCCTACCAAAGCCCGATGGAAGACGGGATGCAGCACTTTCACGAGTGGTACCGCTCGCGCATGGGGGCGCATGTTCAGGGTTGAGGGGTGAGGGGTGCGCTAAGGGAAAACCCGTACCCATGAGGCCTCAAGGGAAATGGGCTGATATTGGTCTATGATTAAGCAAACGCATCTGCCTTGCTCCAGCCACTCCCATCCACTCTCAGCCACTGCCGCCATGCTCAACCGCTTCACCATCACACGCCGCGTCTGGCTGGCCCTGATTCTTTATTTGTTCCTGTTTGCACTCACGTTCAGTGCGGCCTTGCTAAGCCTAAACGCGGCGCGCGCAAGCCTTGAGCTCGTACACAGTGAGCGCATGGCCACCTCCAATTCGCTCAAGACCCTGCGCAGCAACTACCTGCACAACCGCATCGAAGCGCTGCTGATGTTTCAGCACGCCCCCGACAGCCCCACGCTGGCCCTACACGGGCACCCTATCACGCTGCACTTTGACAACATCCGCGCCGGCCGCGCTGCCAACGATGCCGCCTTGAAGCAAATCAGCGAGCGCAGTGTGTCGCCCGAAGAGCAGGCCCTGATCGACGACATGCTGGCCAAGCGCCGCGCCTGGCAGGGCAAGCGCGACCAGTTCCTAGAGGCGCTGCGCAACAACGATTTCTCGGTTCCCACCATGCAGTTTCTGCTGGTCGCCGGGCGCACCGAAGGGTTGGCCTTTGAGCGTGCGATTGTGGCGTTGTATGAACATCAAACCCTCATGGCAGCGGCTGAAACCACCGCCGCCGAGCGCCGCTACCGGCTCAACCAGGCCCTGTTCGTGGGCATTTTTCTGTTCGGTGTTGTGCCCATCAGTTGGTTTCTGATTGCTGCCATGCGCCGCATGTCGCGCGGGCTCGATCACGCCAAGCGCAACGCGGCCAGCATTGCCAGCGGCGACCTGAGCCAAGAAATCCCGCCCCAGCGCGGCAACGACGAAATTGCGCACCTGCTCACCCAACTGCGGTTGATGCAAGACAGCCTGCGCCAGCTCATCCGCCAGGTGCTTGGCGCCGCCGACGCCATTGCCAGCGCCTCGGCGCAGGTGGCGGGTGGCACGCAGGATTTGTCGCAACGCACCGAGCAGCAGGCCAGCTCGCTGGAGCAAACCGCCTCGGCCACCGAAGAGCTCAACAGCACCGTGCGCCAAAACGCCGCCAGCGCGCAGCAAGCCAACCAGATGGCCGACGAAGCCAGCGGCGTCGCCAGCCGCGGTGGGGCCGTGGTAGCACAGGTGGTGGGCACCATGGAGCAAATTCAAAGCTCCTCGCGCAAGATCGTGGACATCATCAGCGTGATCGACGGCATCGCTTTCCAAACCAACATCTTGGCGCTCAACGCCGCCGTGGAAGCGGCGCGCGCGGGCGAGCAAGGGCGCGGCTTTGCCGTGGTGGCCTCTGAGGTGCGCAGCCTGGCCGGGCGCAGCGCCGAAGCGGCACGCGAAATCAAGGCCCTGATCAACGACTCGGTGAGCAAAGTCGGCAGCGGCACCGAACAGGTGGGCGAAGCCGGCCATACCATGGAGCAAATCGTGACCAGCATCGGGCGCGTGACGCAAATCATGCGCGACATCGCCGCCTCCAGCGCCGAGCAAGCCGAAGGGCTGGGCCAGATCAACAGCGCCGTGGCGCAAATGGACGGCGTAACCCAACAAAACGCCGCCTTGGTCGAGCAAGCCAGCGCCGCCGCCGCCTCGCTGCGCGATCAGGCGCAGCACCTGACCGAGCTGATGGGGCGGTTTAGGATTTGAGGGGCGCGCGGGGCATTCTTGCTCCACACTCATGAGCGAGTCTGACTAACCGCCCCTGCATATTCCGGACAGCCTACTTATTGCGGCGGCTTGGCCTCGAACTGGGCCGCGTTCTTGCCCTCGAAGGGCGCGTAAAAGGCCTTGATGGCAGCCATGTCGGCCTCGAGGTTGCCGCTGGGCACAAACAACGGGCCTAGGCCGCTGCGTTTGCGGGTGTAGTCCATATAGGCCATGACGATGGGCACCTGGGCACCTTGGGCGATGTAGTAAAAGCCGGTTTTCCAGTAGCGCGTTTTGGCGCGCGTGCCCTCGGGCGACACGATGAGCTGCAGCGGCCCATCGGCCTCGGCAATGGTGCGGGCCGATGCCGCCACCAGGTTGCCCGACTGCTCCCGGCTGACCGCAATGCCGCCCAACCAGCGCATCAGGGGCCCAAAGGGGGCCTTGAACAGGCTGTGCTTGCCCATCCAATAAGGGGTCAGGCGCAGGGCAAAGGAGACCATCAGCGTGTAGGGCAAGTCCCAGTTGCTGGTGTGGGGGGCGGCAATCAGCACGCTCTTGGCCGCTTCGGGCGGCAAGCTGCCCTCAACCTTCCAGCCGGTAAGGTGCAAAAAAGCCAGCGAGCAGCCGCGCAGCAAGGTGTTGACGACCGGGGTGGTGAAGATGGTGCGCTGCATGGGCCCCGAGTATCGCCGAAGCGCCCCTCAGGCCCGCGCATCGCCCCAGCGCAGGGGGAAGCGGTCGTCGCCCACGTAGGTGGCGTGGCCGTGGCGGTCCACGCAGTAGCTGGGCGAGACGATCATGTCTTGGAACAACATGCCCGCACCGATGCGGGTGTACTCGAACAGCACGCTGCGCTCGACCCGCGCCCCGGCGCGCACGTGGCTGCCGTGGCCGATCCAGGCCGGGCCGATGACCGAACTGCCGGGGTCGAGCCGCACGCTCGAACCCAGATACACCGGGCCTTGGATGTGCACCGCGCTCCAGTCGATGCGGGTGTTGAGCCCCGCCCAGACGCCGGGGCGCACCTCGGTGCCAGGCATGCGCATATCGGCCAGTTCGCCGCGCAGCACGCGCTGCAGCACCGACCAGTAATCGCTCACGCGCCCGATGTCGATCCAGTTAAAGCGCCGCTCCTGGGCGTAAAACGGCAGGTCGCGCTCGACCAGCAGCGGGAACAGTTGGCTGCCGATGTCAAACACCTGGCCACTGGGGATGAGGTCCAGCGCGGCGGGCTCAAAAATGTAGATGCCGGTGCTGGCCTGGGTGGATTTGGCCTCCTGCGGCAGCGGCTTTTCTTGGAACGATTGCACCCGGCCATCGGGCCCGGCGACCACGATGCCGTAGTTGCCCACTTGCTCGCGTGGCACGTCCAGCGTGATGACGCTGGCCAGTGCGCCCTGGCGCTGGTGTTGCTCCAGGGCAGCGCCAAAGTCGAGGTCGATCAGCGCGTCGCCGCACAGCACCAGCGTGGTGTCGTCAAAGAAGCCGCTCTGGTCCTGGATGTGGCGCATGCCGCCGGCCGAACCCAGTGGGCGCGGCAGGATGTCGCCGTGGTCGTACACGCCCTCGTAGGAGTAGCCGATCTCCACGCCCCAGCGGTGCCCGTCGCGGAAGTAGTCCTCGATCTTGCGGTGGTTGTAGGCCACGTTGACC
>BBPE01001819.1_pt1 | contig 14117 bp, 14 predicted proteins | sample 1344301 | NCBI WGS metagenome assembly BBPE01 (sample SAMD00019089, study PRJDB2971) | groundwater metagenome | isolation source: The Cedars highly-alkaline
TCGTGGTTTGGGTCTGCGATACAGTTTTTAGTTCTTCCGCGCGGTCTTCGACACCCATATGCGCCAAAGTACCAGATTCCCTGGCCGCGTCTACGGCTTCGTTTAGGGCTGCTTGCGCCTCCTTTATATCCGATTCAGCAGCACCGCGTCTGGTCAGACTTTCAACCCGCACACGCTTAGACATTATGGCATCATGCGCCTTCTGGGCTTCTATATCCGAGTTTCTGTTAAACCCATCTCTGATCCCCGAGCCGTCAGCCCGCTCAACAGCCATCCCCGCCGACATTTGCTCGGTCGCAGATAGTCGCGGCGTTACGGATTCTTCTATCTCCGAGCCGCCCTCTAGGGCTGGGAGGCCAACACTTGCTCTTGTCTTGTTCAGCGAGTCGATCAATCCAGTCGAGCGCGGGAGCCACCCCGCGATATTTGCGGCGATTGATGTCAATGAATCCAAAACAGCAGCAATAATACTACGGAACGCATCAAACAGAACTGATGCCAAGTCGTCCCCTGACATCAGCCGCATAAAGCTACCGACCATCACTTCTGCTGACTCAACTATCGCGCCCGCCAATGATTTGATGATGTCGAGCGGGAGCATGATGACCCTCAACACATGGTCAAATAACCCTTTCACTGCATCGCTGACCAACCCAGTAAAGTCAAACGAGACAATCTGCTCGCCAATCTCGTCAAACCCGAGTAACTTCAACAAGTTTCCGACCAGCCAACCAGCAAAATCGCCGACCCATCCGAGTATTCCAGACACAATCCCAGCAAGGCCACCGCGAACTGCACCCACCATCCCACCTTCTTCAAATCCCTCGATTGCCCCTTCCGTGCCCGAGATTGCAGCGGCGATGAGTGTTCCCACTACTGGAATCACCTTTAGCGCCTTAGAGAGTATATTTTTCAGAGGCAATTCTTTGATGCCTTTGAGCATATCCTTGAACACGTCACCTATTGACGCGAACACGCCTTTGATTGTCGTCGGGACTTTGGTCGCGCCGCGTAGAATGTCTTTGAATCTAGATGCAATGGCACCAAATACGCCGCCTATGACCTTACTGATTATGCCGACCTGAAGAAGTAAGAACGCACCGACAGCCGCAATCGCGCCCGTCTTTCCGAAGATTTTCTCAAGAAACCCAAACGCAAACGGAATCAACACATCGAGCAACACAAACAACCCAGCAATACGCGACATGACCTTCTCGACCATACTTTCCGATTTGCTGGCTGGCCCCTCGCCGACCTCTAGGTCAACTTCCGTCTTGGCTGCCTCTAGCGCATCCTTTCGTTTCTGTTCCTCGAATGCCTTTGCGTTGTCTTCGGAGAACACACTCATGTACTCCAGCATCTTATCAACGTCGTCGGCCATTCCAGTGAAGTGAATGGCGAGGCGGTTTAAGTTATTGCTGATTGACTCCAAGTAGCCAAACAACCGCACGTCGCTTTCAGTCTCAAGGGCTTTAATGTCATTCAGCGTTCGCGCAGATTCCTCGGCGAATGATGCCAGTTTCTTGTCAACTTCAGTAGTTGTGATGTTGTCTATGATATTGCGTAGCATTTGCTTTCCTACCCTTTGCTGCCTCGCTTGACGTTCCACCAAGCCTGGAATCCAATGAATGCACCGACGATTGAAGTCATGGCGATATAGAACATGTCAATGATGCCGCCTAGCGCCTCAAGGCGCGGAACTGGGACTACAAACAAAAGTGCCACCGTGGTGAGCAACATCGCAATCAGCGAAATCCAAGCCATGCGCCGCCGATTTGACCATTCCACGTTGCGGTCATCAGCTGGTGCTTTCGTTGCTGGCTTTACCTCCACGCTGGTCGCATCGGCAGACGAATGCCCGAACCCGTCGTTGACTGGCATTGATCCCCAGTCAACGTCTGTGGTGTCTGGATTGTCTACCCTATTTGTTACCTTTGGCGGCACGTTCTTTTTGTTCCTTGAGGTGGTCAATAATCATAGAAACGTAAATGTCGCGTTCATAAGGCAGCCAGTCTTCGATTGAACTATCTGGATACCCATGATGCTGCTGAAGCGCGAACTTGATTTTGTACCACGAGGCGAGATCAAAGTATCCCGCCATTATCCGAAAAAAGATTCAATCCCCTGCAGCGCCTTAGTGATACGCTCGCCTCCTTTTGTCGTGTATTCAACATCCACATAGACGCGAGGGAAGCTCTTGAAGAACTCATCGAAGGCTTCGAGCTGTTTCGGCCCTAGTGAGTTTAGAAACTCTGTTTGCTCATCGGCTGGTGCCCGCGCAAACTCATGCACGTCATCGCCCTGAAACACCACGTCAATGCACGCTTTCAGCAGAGCGAGCGAGCGGTTTTTGCTGCCCTCGGCGTCAACTGCGGCGGCGAACGAGGGATACCGCAGCACGACACCAATTTCTGGTGAAATCATGACAGTTCGCTGTTTCTTAGTCCATGCGTCGTCAACCTTTACAGCATCCAGGTCAATCGCAATATCATAGGAGTCGCCGTCATCGTGTTTGATCTTAGCCTCGATGATGTTCCCTACGCTCTTTGACCTGAGCGCAATGAAGAATGCCTCAACGTCAAACGGCGCTAGTTCGTCAACGTCGATCTTGCCGACGACGCAATTCTGCACTAGCTGGCGGTAAACATCAAAGATGGCTTTGCGGTCGCCCTTTGACTCCTTAGCCATCAACAGGAGCTTTTCCTCCCTGACAGTGAACGGGCGAAACTTAACGGCGACTCCAGAAGACGGGATTTTGAAATCATAGAGCGGATGGGTAATTTTGGGTAGCATGTTTTATCCTATGGGTATTATATCAAGGGAAGCGGTTTCTGATATCTGCGATGCTTCTAAGCTGAGAACGAACACCGATCAGATTGGAGTTGATTGTGTTTTGAAGATTGTTGCGCATCGAGCGCAGTCTATTTAATCCGCTCGCGATTGAGTTCAGCGTGCGCAGCCCGCTGAGGAATTGCTGGATTGGCGCAGCACCCATTACGCGATTCAGCAGACCAGACATACCGAACTGGACTGCTGAGAGTTGCTGACGAATACTCGATGCAAACTCGTTTACGGCTGCAAATCCCGCAAAATCATTTGAACTCAACGAACTGAACCTATAGTTTGTTTGAATCGGTTTGCCTACTCCTAATCTTGTAGTTGTCGCAGTTATAACCATGTCGTCAAATCCAACTGGAGCGTTCTGTGGTTGGCGTTGCTGTGGGGTGTCCAATCTTCTAGATGTAGCGGTTATTTCCATGTCGGCAAACCCGAGCGGAGCGTTCTGCGGCTGGCGTTGCACTCTTGTACTAGTCGCGGTTATAACCATGTTGTCAAATCCAATCGGGACATTTGAAACTGTCGCGGAAGGACGCGGTACGTCCGTGAATACGACCATCTCATTCATTCGTTCAATTTTGACTGATCTGTACGCAAACGTGACGCTAATTTGCTGAATCTGCGGTTCATCCCACGACAATTCAATAGACGACACGTTGATTGGAAATGCGTCTTGTAAAGTGATGACCGCAATCTTTGAGTTGTCGCTGTATTGAGCAATACTAACGTCGGCGGTTATTTCGTCATAGTATCGTACTTCGCCGTCATACGAGCCGTTGAATATTGCGTTTGGATCATTAAGCGTCGGAGTAATACTCTTGATCCATCCATTGAAAAAGTCAATCGCAGTCAAATCATTATCAACGTAGAATGTCAACACGCAGTCGTCGTGGGTGGCACCAAACGGAATCTTCATTGCAGTGCCGACGCCATACGGGCGCGTATCTTCTGTCGTGATTGTGTATCCAGGAATCTGGGCTGCTCTGCAAAGGGAAACCAACCGCCGCGATGCGTCATTTGCTTCTGCATACTGCAAACAGAGCGGCGTTGCGACCGTGACCAGAAAGTTGCTAGTCTTTGCTAGGCCGTTACTCAGCGCTATGGCCTTGAACGCATCAATGTTGAATGGCGTGGTCATGATAGGTTATTCTTTGTGTGCTTCCATACGGTTTTAGTTGTGGCCCCTTTGAATCTTTCCGATGGGATGAATAACGCAGTCAACCAATTTTCGGGTTCAATATACAGGAAGTTGGAACGCATATGAGTATACAGATAGCGTTTGAATGCTGGTTGGAACGATTTGAGGGACGCCGCGCGGCTCAACAGGCCATAACTGACTCGGAGTTTTGTTGAGTCATCCATACGGTCGTTGTTGGCGTAATCATACAGCCTATCCAATAATATCGCACGCTCGCGGAGCGGCAAATAGTGAAAGTTGATTCCAAAGAATCCGCCTTTTGCGCGGTCTACTGGCAGCACGAGCGGAAATGTATCCCAGAACGGCATCCTATCCTTAGTCTTCGGATCGTACTTGAACTGATACATACGCCCTATTATGATACCACCGTGTTCCTGCGTTGAGTTCTTGATCGCAGAATATGTTCCAGCGCGCTTACTGACTGCGGCATAGTTTGCCTTGAGCCAAGCCCAAGACTTGCGATTCTCTATGTCTACAGTCACGCCGTCGCGTGCAGCCTTGGCGATTTGGGACGCAAATACACTCATGTCGTGCCTTGACTCCTGCTTTTGTTACTGCCGCCCCTTATGTCTTTCTCGGTCATAATCTTCCATTCCCAGCCTCTACGCAAGCAATACTCAGCAGCAGCGTTCCATTTGGCTTGGTTCTTTCCCCAAGTCAACACTTCATTTAGATAGCGGCGTGTTTTGCGCTTCGGCGTCTTAGGCTCGCGGCATTGTTGGCTCGGCTTTACTTCTATCATCACGACTGAATGGGATTCTTGTTGAGAGTCATTCGGCGGTTTGTTGTGCTTTTTCTTGATGACGAAATCTGGAAAGTACCGATGGCGCTTGCCGTCTGTCGGACAGACGTATGGAACTACAACCTCCTCGGACGACCACGCCACAATATCTGGGTGTTCGTCGAATACCTTCATGAGCGTAAGTTCGAGCGATGACCTGTATACAATGCCGCTGGCATCACCTACATACTTTTTGGGGTTCTTTGGATTGTATCTGCCGCGATACGCCATACGGAAACACGCCTAACTAGCTGGATAACCTTATTATTTAGGCTAGTTCCGCCATGCCGCTTCGTCAAAACTCTTTGCAGCAAACGCCAAAACAAGTGCGGGATCAGAACCGCAGAGGCACAACACAAAGTGCTGGATTGACCTTTCCGTCATCAATGCCCGATGGCCCAGCCGTGGTGTTCGCGATTCAGAAGTACAAGTTTGACGCAGACCCTCGCAAAGTGAACAGACCTATTTCCAAACTGGCGAAGGCGCATGTAAAATTGCCGCTGCCGCTGAACTTGAACGATTCGCTGAATCACGGGTATTCATCTTCGGATTTAGGTCTGCCTAGATTTTCGTATAAGGCGGGGCAAGACGTAGGCGGGGCATTACAAACGAGTGGATTTGAGGCTGCGTTATCAACTGGCGTAGACGCTTCGCTCGACGTTGGTGAATATGTAGCGCGAAATGCCTTGTCCAAAATGTCAGAAGGGCTGGGAAACCTGTTTAACGCAGTCCAAGGGAACGTAGCAAACCCATTCGCCACAATGTTGTATCAGCGAACCGATCAGAAAGTGCATCAGTTCCAATGGAAGCTACAGCCACTAAACCGCCAAGACTCACAGATCATCAAAGAAATCATAGACACGTTCCGTTACTACTCAATGGCAAAAATGAACGGGCTGTATCTTGAGTTTCCGCATATATTTCAAATCGCGTTCGTCGGTACGCCAGGACTTTACGGCATCGCTCCATGTGTACTAGAGGGCGTCGAAACGTCATACACTCCCCATCAGGCGGCGACTTTCTATTCAGGAACGTCAATGCCAGCGCAGGTTGAGTTTTCGCTCAGATTCCGCGAGATTGAGCCGCAGACCAAGGACTCAATCGAAGGAACTGAGTGGATGCCACGAAGCCTGCAAATTGACGAGTAAGGAGTAAAACCAAAGTGCCATTATACTTTGACGCATTTCCAATCGTGACCTACAACGGAAGTGACATTCGGAACATTCTCTCCAAGTCTGCGTTGGTGAAGGACTTGTTGCTGAACTACCAACATCTGGTGCCATATGAAATCCAGAGCGGCGATTCAATAACCTCCGTTGCCTTTGACTACTACGGCAGCGTTGAGTATTCATGGCTAGTATTACTCTCCGCTGGGTTGTATGACCCATTCTACGCATGGCCCATGTCAGACGAAGAACTCGACGAGGCTTTGATTAAGCGGTATCGGAGCTTCGGAGACACTAGACCCGACGAATTGATAATCGCCGCTGCGCGTGACGAGATTGTGTTCTACGAAAATGCTGAACTGGACGGCGCTAGAATTGGAGCCGAGACATACGGCCTGCTTGACGTAGTTCCTGGGCCTGAATGGAAGCCAGTCAACGTATATGACGACGCAGTCAGACGCAACGAGCGCAACAGAAACATCCTTCTGATGAAGCGGGAGTATGCGCCGCGCATGGCATATGAGCTAAGACAGACCCTCACGACGCCAAGAAGAAGATGAACCTACTGACGTTCAAAATAGACGCGATTGACGAGTTTTCGTATGGCATAGAGCATAAGCCAAAGGGCGGCACCAAACGATATGACATAAACCAGCTGGTCGTTTCGCTGTCTATGATTGAAAGCCTGTTCAACAAATCAATCAGCAGCAGACTCAGCATTTCAGACGGCGCTGGTTACTTTGAGCGCATTGGGTTCACTGTCGGGGACGAAGTCACGATTGCAATCGAGAAGGGTAACATCGGCCCGAGCGCGCGTAGAATTGAAACGACATTCGTGGTGGCGGGCATTACAGGCGAAGCCATGCGAAGTAATGCCAAAGAACGGGTATATCTTGTCGAGTGTGTGACAGCCCCTGCCTTTGAAAACGCCAAACGGCGCGTAAGTCGAAGTCTGCGCGGAACGGTAGCCGAGTGTATTGCCGCTCTGTATCAACAAGAACTGGGCATCGAAATACCGCGCGAAAACATCGAGCCTACGTTTGGCGCAGTTGATTATATCGCGCCCTTCATCACACCATTTGAAGTTGCTGATGAATTAACGAGGAAGACCCTATCGACAGACCAAACTCGAATCGACAATTTGTTCTTGTTGTATGAACAGATAGGCGATGGGGTGAAGTTCAAGAGCGTTCGTACAATCGCGTCTGAGGCTAAAACTCATGACTATCAATTGTTCCCGTCATCGACATACCAAGCCTCCGAGACGGACTTCTTTCGTATTCTTGCGATGAAGCGGGTTTCACAAGCAACACTGGATGAGTTTATCAAGTCTGGAATCTTGCGGTCGTCGGCATACATCGTTGACCCTATAGCCAGAACGATGACCGCCGAAGTGTTCGACTACGCGACCGACTATCAGAAGCTGTTGATTCTGGGCACGACTTCGCCAGTAGATATTGACTCAGTGCAAGACATAGTTGTGTCTTCGCCTGTAGGGGATTCAACGCACACGGTGGCGACTGTATCCGAGGAAGCATACAACCGCGTTGAGACTTATGGGAGGCGATATGCCGCGACGAATGCGCAGCGTGAGCTTTTGTCATCTACGCAACTGAATGTCACAATTCATGGGAATCCAGACCTACGTGCGGGTGACATTATAAACCTCGTGACGCCAATACTATATCAGGCAGACGAATCACAGGATCAATTCGACCTACGATTTACAGGAAAGTTCATAGTCGGAAGCGTGAAACATGAAATCCAACAAGCAGATTCGATGACAACCCGCCTAGACCTTTACAAAGACGGATATGAAATTGATATTCACCAAACGAGAAAGGCGACAGCCGCATGAATGATTCAATGTGCTGGTTCATGGGTGTTATTGAAAGTCTGGATGACCCAGGTAGAATGAACAGAGTGAAGGTTCGCTGTGTCGGTCATCATACTGAAGACAAGTCGCTGATTCCAACGGCTGCGCTTCCGTGGGCACCCGTCATCACAAACACGTCAAATATGTCCGCGCCCAACTTCGTCAATGGAGATTGGGTGATTGGGTTTTTCCTTGACGGCAAGAAAGCACAACAGCCTGTTGTGTTTGGTGTCATTCACGGAATACCAAAGGAAATGCGTTCACCTGACATTGGATTCTCTGATCCTGACGGGGTGTATCCAAACAGAATCGGCGAACCGACTACGCCGCGCAATGTGAATGGCACAAACATCAATGCGACGAACGTCGCATGGCAGACTACATCTTGCGTGCGCGATGTTACAACCGCGAATGGGTCGAACTGGTCTGAACCAGCGACTGCATATAATGCGGTGTATCCGCACAATCACGCAATTCAGTCATCACGCGAGCATATCATTGAACTTGACGATACGATGGGTCATGAGCGCGTGCTGGTGTTTCATCGACGCGGGTCGTTTATTGAAATGCACCCAAACGGTGAAATTGTAATTCGCTCGATGGGAAATCATTCGTTGGTGGTACACGGAGACGCAAACATCTATTCGTCTGGTGATACGAATATATCGGCGGGCGGCAACGTATCCGTGTTGGCTAATGGAGACACCAGCATTTCCACCAAGGGAAATGCTTCTTGGAAAGTAGGCGGCAACATGCGCCTTGACATTGGAGGGCATCTTGACTTTGCGGTGAAGAACGACTGGAATGCAGGCGCAGGGGGCGCAATGCGTCTCGTGGCGTCGAGTTCTGCGTTTGTGCAGGGAACGAGGCTGTTCCTCAACAGCACACCGACGACGTTCTTTTCTGGAGGCGCGCCAAATCCCACAGGAAGCGCGCAGCCGCCCGTCAATCTCAGCGTCAGCGCCGCTCCTGCATTCGAGGCGGGTGCATTTGAGGATGATCTGAGCGATAAGGAAGCAACGAGCGCGCGAGGGGCATCGCCGCCAGCGACGACTGCACTTCCCGAAGGGAAAACAGAAGGCGCAACTTCTAATCCATCGGCAAATCCCGCTGCTCCTATTCCAACGCATGCTCCGAGTCTAGACCGCAGCAATGTCCTCAACACGCGCATCGGGAAATACTATACGGTCGGCGACTTGGTTATGCCTGGTCATGACATTTTGAATCCAACTCCTGCTGGATTGACGACTGAGGAAGTTGTAGAAAATCTGAATGCGCTGGCTATCAACATTCTCGACCCGCTGCGCGACGCGGGGATCAACTTCAACATCAACTCGGGATTCAGGCAACGCAAAGGCGGCGCGGCGTCCGCGCGCCCAGACTTTGGAAATCACGCATATGGCTATGCAGTAGACCTAGGCTTTCAGGGCATTAGCTCGGCATGGCAGGGGGCCAACAGAATCTATCCAATCATCGGCGCAAGATGTTCGCAATTCATGCTAGAGTATGGCAGCGGTTCTGGATGGGTGCATGTGACGTTTGTTCCACCAGGAAAGAGTATGGCTCCTCGCGCTGGGCGTATTGATAAGGAAACGTGGATACTGAGTCCATTCCAGCGCAGACAAGGATTGGTTGACCAGCGCCCTAATGAAACCAAGAAGTTCAGCGGACAGGCCTAAATACGGCTACTATGAAGAACATTCGATATTCCGACATTGCTACGGCATTTGCGCCTCACCCAATCAGCGACGATCTGACTCGAATCACAAACGTCGATTCAATCAAGCGGTCTGTACGCAATCTGATTCTCACGGGGAAATACGAGCGCAGACTGACGCCCGAACTCGGGTCTAGCATTCGCGGCCTACTTTTTGAACCAATGACTCCGTTCACCACGATTCGTATTCGTGAGGCAATAGTCGAGACTATCGAAAACTACGAACCTCGTGCGATTCTACGGGATGTTCTGGTTCAGCCATCGTATGATGATCTGGAGTATTTCATTCAGATTGAGTTTCGCATTGAACAATCAGAAGCGCCAGTATTTCTTGAACTATTCTTGGAAAGAATCAGATGACCCAACAGCAATCAGGCACAACAACAAAATCATTCATTCCGCTTCAGAATCTTGACTTCAATGCCTACAAGAACTCTCTAAAAGAGTTTCTGCGGTCGCAGGATCAGTTCAAGGACTATGACTTTGATGGCTCAAACATAAGTGTTCTGTTAGACATTCTGACACACAACACACACTTCAATGCGTTCTACTTGAACATGATTGGGTCTGAGATGTTCTTAGACACAGCGCAGCTCCGCGACACTGTAGTCTCTCACGCCAAGGAATTGAATTACACACCCAGATCGCGCAGCAGTGCGGTCGCTTACGTCAACATCAGAGTAGTGCCGAACGGTACGCCTTCTACTATCACAATCCCGAAGTATTACCAAATCGCGGGGGCTGGCCCAGAAGGCGGGCGATTCACATTCTTGACCAACGAACAGATCATTCTGACATCATCGACGAACTATACAGCCTTCAACGTGCCCATTTTCGAGGGTTCCATTATTCGAGAGGCGTTTGAGGCGAGGCGCAACTCAAGATTCGTATTGCAAAATGCGACAATAGACGCGACTTCAATTGAAGTCGAAGTACAAAACAGCAGATCAGACCCATTGCGCGTTCCGTGGACTAGGGCGACGGCATTATTCGGGCTGGCTCAAACGTCGCGCGTGTTTTTTGTTCAGGCAGCGGACTCGGGACGCTATGAGCTTTCGTTTGGAAATGGTATAGTAGGAGAGGCGCTAGGGTTCGGCAATGTCGTTCGGGCGACATATAGAATCACGGCTGGGCCTGACGCGAATGGCGTTCGTGTGTTTTCCCGCGCGCAGAATATAGAATCGTACACGAACGTTCAATTTGAAACCGTGTCACAGGCAGGCGGCGGCGCGAACGAAGAATCCCTAGAAGACATTCGGTTTTCGGCACCGCGATACTTTGCCACACAGGAGCGGGCAGTCACGGCGGCGGACTTCGTTACGCTAGTCAGAACTCAATTCCCCTTCATTCAGGCGGTGAACGTGTTCGGCGGAGAAGAAGCCACTCCAAAGCGATACGGGAAGGTGCTGATCGCTGCCAAGCCACGCGATGCCGATTTTCTATCCGATCTACAAAGACGAGAAGTTGAGGCATTCGTTCGGGCGCGGTCTACGCTATCAATTGACCCGCTGGTCGTCGGGCCTGAATATCTGTACTTGGTCATAGACAGTCAGGTCAAGTATGACCCATCCGAGACTACGAGCGGCGTCAATGGTATCGAGGCGAGCGTGCGTCAAGCCATTATCAAGTTCAACGAAACGACGCTGGCCTCATTCGGTGCTGACTTGCGCCGTTCTAGGCTGGTCTCAGCAATCGACGGCGCAGACGCATCAATCGTCAGCAACCAGACCAAGACGCTACTTTCGCGCCGCATTCGCATTTTGCCGAATGTAACATACTCGGGCGAGCAACACTTCGGGCAGGCACTACATCGCGACAACGGAACAGAACCTACAGTGTATTCGTCCAGCTTCATTTATTCGGCGCTGAACACGCAGCTTAGCGCAAACTTTATTGATGACGGCAATGGAACATTACAGATAGTTGACGGCAAAACGCGCATTGTGCTGAAGGCCAATGCGGGGCGAGTCGACTATGATACGGGTATTGTGACCATAGACGCCTTCAAACTAGACAGACTCGACGGCGGGTCAATCTTCAAGCTGTATGCTGAGACGCTCGCCGATGATATTGAGACTAACAACAACGTCATCCTACTAATTGAATCGGAAGATGTTTCGATTCGCGCAATAGGGGTTCGCGTCTAAATGCAGCTAGACACTCTAATCAGCCCATTCGTCGCCAGCCAGTTCCCTGCGTTGTACAGGGAAGAAGGGCCGCTGTTCATTGAGTTCGTGAAAGCATACTACGAATGGCTAGAGCGTGATGGCGGTGTTTGGTCTGAAGGAAAGCGACTTTTGGACTACCGCGACATTGATACGACGCTCGACCGTTTTATTGAATCATTCAGAGCAAAATATCTGATTGGAGTTCCGCGTTCTGTACTCGGCGACCCGCGCACGCTTCAGAAGCACATTAAGGAAGTGTACGCATCAAAGGGCACACCACGGGGGCTGAAATTGCTGTTCCGCCTTCTGTATAATCAAGACGTTGACATCTACTACCCTGGTGATGATTTATTGCGCTTGTCCGATGGAAACTGGCGGCAGCCCGTCTATCTTGAAATCTCATACACGCCATTCAATACGTTGTTGGCAGGGGAGCGAGTCTGGATGCAACCAGACGAAGAAGGCGACGAGCCGACCGAGGGAATAGTTGAGTCTATTGAGACCAAGTATGAAAATGGCCGTCGCCTCGAGACTTTAGTTCTAGCCAATGTTCGTGGGCGGTTTGAGCGGGGGCGATTGTTGTTTTCGGACATTGTCGCACCCGAGGCATCGCCGATCATAAAAGGCTCACTGAATGCGGTGATGAACATCGGCACGAGCTTCAACTATCAAGTCGGCGATGTTCTTGAAGTCGCATCAGCATCATTTTTGAGTGATGGGATTGGATTCGGAGCAAAAGCTGTCGTGTCCAAAGTATCGAGGCGCGATGGTACTGTACTATTTACAATCGCAGACGGCGGCTCGGGATACACCCTAGAGCATTCGGTCATCACGCTCGACAATCCGCTGAGTCTAGGAAGCGGAGCGGCGGCGCGAGTTGCTGGTATATCCAACATTGAGTTCATGGAAACTGCCGTAGACATCATCAACACGCAGATAGTGGCGGGCGTGACCATAACTAAGTTTGTAAAAAACAACGTCGTCGATGTGGTCTTAAACAGAACACTAGACGAAGTGTTGGACATTCACACGCTCGAAATGGGTACAATATCAAGACTTCAAGTCGTGGCGGCGGGGCAAGGATATACAGGGTTCGTGACCGCGACTGTTCGAGACGATGTCGTGGGTGGGCACCAAATCCGCACAGCAAACGGATCAGTCAAAGGACTCAACGGAAGCATTTCGGCTCGCGCTGGTACAGGGAGCGGCGCTGTTGATGAAGTTCTGATAGTAGACAGCGGATTCGGGTTTCGCAATTTTGAGCCGCTGGTTCTGTCTGTGATAGACAAGACTCGACTGGAGAGCCCAACAAACCCGAATGGAATCACAGGAGACTTCAGCGGTATTGCCGTTGTTGACTCACAGGGCAGCGGGTCTGGATACTGGACAGACAATAGCGGGTTCATCAGCAATGTTAAATACATTCAAGACTCTTTCTATTTTCAAGAATACTCATACGAGGTGCAGTCTGCTCTGCCGTTTTCCGCATATGCCTCCGCCCTTCGTGCATTGTGGCATCCAGCGGGCGCTGAGCCGTTTGGTCGCCCTGTAATCAACGACCAGGTGACGATTGAAGTATCAAATGCAGACGAGCAGTATCAGATAATCGAAATCGAGCTGGCTGACGCTGCGCGTGTGAGTCCAATAGAAGGCGAGTCTGTGTTGGCACTAGATACAAATGTTGGCGGTGTAATCGTTTCGCTACTGCCATAAAACCTAAGAGAATACCAGAATGGCGCGAAAAAAGTATAAGCTCAAGGTTCGCGTCGGCAACTTCGCGCTGGGTCAACAAGTCTATGATTCAATCTCAAAGCAGTTGGTCGGCACTATTGTCGGGCTTGAGTATGTGTCAAAGAATATCTCATTTCAAGTCGAGCAAGTCAGGAATACTGCCGCAGTCACTTCTTACGCGACTGCGTTTGCAACTGCGAGAACTACAACAACCGCGTTCAATACAACACGAATCACGACTCGCCAGACTACTAGATTCACGCAGTTTGTCGCTGATACTGTATTCCTCACGGGCGTCGCAACGACAACTGCATACGTCACGGTCTTCGTAACGAACCGCGATACTGCGCGCGCAACAGCGACGGCACGCAGCACTGACATCATTACGACGTTCAATACAGCGACGGTGTTCAACACTGGTTATGTGACGCTGTTCAACACGACCTTCGACACGACGACTGTGTTTGACACGTCTGCAGTGACTTCGCGAATTACGGATACGTCTAACGCAACCACGCGGACAACTTCTAGGCCGACAAACAGAAATACGGAGACGCTTCGGACTACAGTGTTCGCAACGAACGTCATACGAACCACGACGTTTGACACTGTATATGGCACGACAATCGTCACGACGTTTGG
>BBPE01003984.1_pt3 | contig 14100 bp, 13 predicted proteins | sample 1344301 | NCBI WGS metagenome assembly BBPE01 (sample SAMD00019089, study PRJDB2971) | groundwater metagenome | isolation source: The Cedars highly-alkaline
TGTAGTATTATTAAAAAAGAAAATAGAGTTGACCCCATTTATCCCATTTATCGCTGAAGATATTTTTCCATTATTTATGCAAAGGTGATTAATTGCTAAGATATATAATACAGTGGATAGTATCCCTGGATTTTCTTAAAAGCAGGAAATATTAAAAGTGCAAGCACAACAATAAGCGCTAATAATTTCAATAAGTGTAAATCCATTTTTGATTTTCATATTGCCTCCTTGCTTAAAATACACTATAATTTAGATAAATACAGATTATCGTAAGGTCTGTGTGATGAGTTTTTCTCATAAGACCCTATTTAGAGCCTGTGAGCATAACCGCTTTACCCAAATGGTGCCCTAAGTAGAAACCAAAGGTGTATAACCTCATGGGATTATCTTCAGGCTTTTTTTAACAACCCCCGAAAAGTGTGTCACAAGGTATTAAAAATATGCCACTGAATTTATTAAAAAAGGCACACATTAGACATAAAAACAAGTTTTTTTTGTGAAAGAACAACTTATTGAAAGGAGGAACAATGGCACCTAAAATTGGCGTTCAATTGTATAGTGTCCGAGAACAATCTGCAAATGACTATGAAGGAACCATCAGGAAAATCGTTGAGATGGGGTACCGTTATGTTGAACCCGCAGGTTATCCGGGATCAACGATTGCGGAAGCCGCAAAGATTTTCCAAAGATATGGACTTCAGGCATTAAGCTGCCACGGCAAATTGCCGATAGGGAAAGACAAAAACCAGGCTATTGAAGAGGCTCAGATAATTGGGGCAAAATATATTATTAGTGGTTGCTGTCCTGAAGACTTTAAAACTGTTGATAAAATCAGGGCGGTGGCCGATATCTGGACAAAAGCCAGTGCCAATGCCACAGAACACGGCATTCAGGTGGGCTACCATAATCACGATTGGGAAATGTTTGATGTTGACGGCCGACCTGGTTATCAGATTTTAATGAACAATACCCCAGAAGAAGTTTTAATGCAGGTTGATACCTACTGGGTATTTGTTGGAGGCAAGAAACCCGTTGATATAATTAAAGAAGTTGGGCCTCGGGGTAAGGTCCTACACATTAAAGACGGCCCGGGGGATAAGACATCAGCAATGCAACCACTCGGAACCGGAAAAATGGATTTCCCGCCTATTCTCGAAGTTGCTGACTACGCCGAACTGTTGATTGTAGAGCTTGACAGTTGCGACATTGATATGATGGAAGCATTGAAACAGAGTTATGATTATCTATTAGGAATAGGTACACCCTGTTAGAAGTAAAAAACCTCTAAATGGGGATAATATGTCTCATATGTGTATAACTTATACATTCTTTACTTGATTTTCACACTCTATCCTGTGTATAATAATATTGTGTATAATTGCAGGGGGCGGTTAGCTCAGCTGGTTAGAGCGTTGCGCTCACATCGCAAAGGTCACTGGTTCAAGTCCGGTACCGCCCACTATTAAAGAGATGGCAGGAAAACTCTAAATGGAGCTAAAACAAATAATTGCGGCCTTATTGCAATTACAAGAATTTGATATTAAAATAGATTCCATGCAAAAAATGGTTTTAGAATTGACAAATAGGTTGCAAAATCAAAAACAGGAGGCTGAAAAAGAAAAACACGTCTGTCTGCAAATTGAACAGGAACTTAGACAGATAACCATCCAATCCAAACAAGAAGAAGGGGAGATGGAAAACAAAAATGAATTAATAAAAAAATATCAGCAGCAATTAAGCCAGGTAAAAACAAATAAAGAATATGCAATATTGCAGCAGCAGATATCAGGGTTTAAAGCGGATTATTCTTTAATAGAAGAAAAGGTATTAAAAATATTTTATGACATTGACAACATCAATAAAAAATTAAAAGAAGAGAAAATAATATTAGACGAAAAAATAAAACACTTTCAGGAACAAGAAGATTTGGCACAAAAAAAGATAAATGCTCTTAAAAATAATATTCTACGAATAGAATCTGAAAAAGAGGAAAAAGGTAAAAGTATTCCACGAGAGATATTTTTAGCATATAAAAAAATTTCAGCAAACATAGGAACAGCCGTTGTTCAGCTTATCGGAAATACCTGCAAGGGATGTTCAATGGATATTCCTGTTCAGACCAGTATTGACATAAAAATAAGCAATAAAATATGTTTTTGTCCAAACTGTTCTCGTATAATATATGCGTAAAAATCAAAAAATTTGATTTCAAATAAGGGGGTTGGTTAAATAGCCGCTCCGACTTGAGAAAGTTGGGGAGGAAAGTCCGGACTCCATAGGGCAGTGTACCCTAAGAAATTAGGGCTGTCTATTCCAACTGATTGAATGCCGGGATAGATAAGGATTAGAGCCACAGAGACTACAACTCATCCCCAATATGGGGAAAGAGGGTGAAAAGAGGCAATCTCTACACGGAGCAAGACCGAATAGGGGATATCAAGGCGAGCCCGCCGTTATTCACGATTGTTTTTAGTCAGGTAGATATTCCGGGTTGGTTGCATGAACCCAGTGGTAACATTGGGACAAGATGAATGGCTATGAGATACAGAATCCGGCTTATAAAACAACCCCTTTTTTAAAAAAATTATGGAAATGCCGAATAGACTGGTTATTGCAATTGTTCAGGATGTTGATACAGACGATCTTTCTTACGCATTTCGTGAGAAGTCCATCCCTGCAACAAAAATATCATCAACAGGAGGATTTCTTTCTGAAGGGAATACTACATTTTTAGTTGCTATCCATGACGAAGAACTAAATAATGTATTAGAAATAATCAGAACCAGTTGTAAACCAAGAACAAAAATTGTCAACACACAATCGTTAGAAGCACCCATTTTCCCACCCATAACAGGCATAGCATATCCTTTGAAAGTTCAAATAGGTGGTGCGACTGTAATTGTTATTCCAATCTTAAAGTTTGAGAATTTGCCTGCCCAACAGACAAGTTGAGGGCAGGTGGGGATTGGATAGATAGAAAGTAAAATAGGCCCTGTTAGAAGCGGGGTTTTTAACGGGGTAAGATTTCAGGTTAACCCGGGATTGTTGGTAGTTGTGCTGGATTAACATAATATATATTATAGGACATTAAACAAAGGGTTAAAAGGTTTTTGAATTCCTCTATCTGACGAGATTTAAAATTAAAACAAGGATTAGTTGGTGAATTTGTTGTTTTACAATATAACGATTGGACAGTCTTTTTTTCTGTTGATTGCTGGCTGGCAAAGCAGTACCATTCATAGAATTGATATTTAAAGTCATTTTTTACTAAATCTTTTTCTGTTTGTATCAACCAATTTTTGCTTCTTTCCATATCCTTGTTCTTTTTTAATATTTTTATTCGCCGATTATTTTAATCAGAACTCTTTTTCGCCTTTTGCCATCAAACTCACCATAAAAGATTTGTTCCCATTGGCCAATGTCAAGATTGCCGTTTGTTACTGCAACCACAACCTCACGTCCCATTATTGTCCTTTTCATGTGCGAGTCTGCATTATCTTCACCGGTTTTATTGTGTCTGTAAAAATTTTTTTCGTAAGGTGCAAGTTTTTCAAGCCAGATTTTAAAGTCTTTATGAAGCCCTTCCTCATCATCGTTGATAAAAACAGCCGCTGTAATGTGCATTGCATTTACAAGGCATAATCCTTCTTTTATATTGCTTTTAACAACAGTTGATGTAACCTCGTCCGTAATGTTAATAAATTCTTGTCTGTTTTTTGTTTGAAACCATATTTCTTGTCTATAAGATTTCATTCCTGCCTGCCATATGTGGAGGTTCGGGTGTCAGTATCAAAATTAAAATCCATTTCTTTATAGTATTTTATACCCTTAATTGAATCTTTTATTTTTGCAATACTTCCCTTCCCTTCTGAAATAATCCCTATACGAGTACTATCAGTGTATTCTAATTTTTTTAAAAATTCAATGATAGAAGTAATATCTTCAACTTTATCTTCTCGGTATTGCGTTGTAACTGTAATAATATCTTCTTTTGCAAACAGAAATGAGTGTTTTATCCAAATCAAGTGCCTGTGGTCTGGTTGATTATCCTGTACAAGAATATATACCGGATATTGTTGATAGGGCTTAATATTGGGTTTTGTTAAAAATACTGGTCTACCTGTAGAGGTAAGAAATATACATCCATACATATCAATTCCATATGAAGTCTTAACAAATTTTCTTACTGTTTTAATTACCTGTTCGTAGTCTTCTTTTTCAAATGCTTCTTTTATTTTGTTTCTATACAAATTTATCTGTGAGAGGGGAAGTTTTTCTTCTTTTTTAACCTGTGAAACAATAAATCTACCTGCGTCTATAACTGTTTTAGTAATTGGATCCGGTGTTTTTATTCTGCCTTTCCCATTTGCAAATAAGCAGGGAGCTAAAAAAAAGACAAATATTATACAATTAAACCAACGCCTTTTTCTCCGATAAAAATATTTTTCTGCATTCAGAAAAAAATTGCTTATAATCTTGTGTTCCAAAATCAGGATATGTCCAGGGTAAATTTTCATATTTGTTTTTATACCAGTATAGTGTAATTTCTGCATAAATATTATAACCTATATATATTCTGTGTGAAGCAAATTTTGTGCTTGCAAGAACAACGGAACCTTCGTTTATATATCCTGGGTCAAGATTAACAATCCTTTTTCTCTGTTTTGATGTCTTTTTTTCTATTTCACCGCAGAGTAATTTAATTTTTGAAAGATTTTCTTCAGTGTGGATGCCTGTTATCAAAAAAATTTTTTTATAAAGAGGATTTTCCATTTCTTCTTTATAATAATCCGTAAAATTAAAATCAAAGGTTTTACTCTCTGTCTGTATCAATCTCCATGGATCAGGGAGTTTTTGAATAGAGGCCTGCATCATATCAGGATTTTTAGAAATTACACCTATAAAATATTTTACAGGTTTCATAAATTAGATTTCTTTTAATCTATAAACAATACCCTTATTATCTTGTTTTTTGTCTATTCCTACAACAAGATATGTTTTTCTATCAAATTTGACATTATTGCCGATTTCGGTTCCATTTATAATATTTGAAAAAACTAATCGAATCTCCCCCTCTTTACAAGGAACAATCTCTTTTATCAAAACAGGGTCTATCTCTACAATACCCTCTTCTTCAGATTTAATGCTTGCTGTTTCTACAAATTCTTGTAAGAGTGTTGTATACCCTTTACCTTTTTGTTCCTCTTCTTCTATCTCCTTAAACGCATTTGTAAGATCGGTCTTTCTTTTTTCTGTTTTTGACTCAAATATAAGAACAGTATTACCTACTTTTATCTGGTCTTCTGTGTATAATTCTGCTTCTGTTTTAACAATTTTTCCATTTAGATATGTCCCGTTTGTAGAACCAAGGTCTGTTATAAAGTAGCCTGTTTTTCTTGCTTCTATAACGCAATGCCCCTTTGATACCCCTTCGTCATGAATTATAATTTTATTCGTTTCTATTCTTCCTATGGTAGTAATTTCCTCTTGTATTTTAAATACTATTCCTTCATCAGGACCGCTTTTAACTGTCAATTTTGCCATACCTCCCCCTAAAATGCAAAACAAAAAAGGAATATTAGAATGTTTGAGCCCTCTGTCTATCTACCTGAATAGTTATTTCTCAAAATATTTATTTTCAGGAGGTTTAAACCTTAAAAACAGTATCTTCTAATTTTCCCATATTCTTTTTTATCTGACTTTTTATCATAATGTATTTACATTGTTGTTCTAAATGGGCCTATTGGAATATCAGGAAATGCCTTCAACCTGAATACAACAAGTATTTCACTGCCTTCACGTTTATCTTTACTATACACTATGTCCATTAACCAGCAACAATGTATATTCCCTGTAAGTCTGTATTCCTGTTCTTCAAACCTGTTTTTAATATCTAATCTCCCTTCTATATTTTTAAATAAAAATCTTTGATATACTCCTGCTGACCATTTATCAGTAATCTGAAAGGATGCCCTTAGTGTTCCCTGTGTGCTTGTATCTTTTGTATATCTTGTTCCAAGTCCTACTGACCATTTTTTACCAATTACCGCTGTTTCGGTATTTACAGTATCAAAATCTCTGGTAAAAAAATTGTATTCTGCATCACTATAAAGACTAAGCCAATTGTACGGGAGAATCTGCAGTTGAAGCCTTAAATTTGAATAATCTTTTTGATGTGGTTTTGGAAAGGGATACTGATCTATCTCCGCATTAAAATATACCAGTTCTACTTTTTCTGTATTTTTTATATCCGTTCGTCTTTTTATCTGAAGGATATTTTCAAGTGAGTATGTGTACTTGTATGTTTTGTCAATTGAGTCTATCTCATCAAACTGTGGAATTTTAAAAGGTGGAACCTGCGGGTCTATATATGAAAATCTAACCTGTGGTGTAATTATGTGTCTGAACGATTCTGCATTCAGGCCAAGAAAGTTTGTTTGTCTATCTATAATTTTATAAAAGCGTGTATTCAGATTCCAGCCACTGTAAAATGCTGTTCTTGCCACAGGGTTGTCTGTCTGCTGATACAATGTTTGTCTTACACCGATATAAGGAGAGGCCTGTAAAAAGTCTAAATAACCAGGCAATGCTGTTACATACGACATTTTATTGTATGTATCAGCCCTTAATGCGCTATAATCCCTGTCACTGGGGGCTGGAAATTTTTTATTAAGGTTAGAAACAGAGTTTTCTGACCTAAAGTAAAATGAGCCATCTAAAAAATCTGTGAGTTTATAGTTTCTCAAATCCCATTTCAGTTCAGGAAGCCTTTCTACCTCTTCCATCCATCTGTTCACTCTTTTTTGTGCAAAAAGTGAAAATATGGACTCATCCTGATTATTTATCACAGATAGATATGAAATAGGATGCGGGTCTATTCTATAATCCCTCCAGAAATAGTCTCTCAGAAATGTTTCATCGCTTAATTTGTGGTATTCTGCCATTACATGGGTCCTGTCGTTTGGCCTCCAACTATGTCTTGCTTCTGCTTTCCATCTTGTGTCTTTTTTTTCATGCCATTGGCCTGTTGCCGGATCAAATATTTTTTCAATGTTTCCTTTTTTATCCTTGCTTACTTCGTTCATATAATATACATTTACAATACCCTTGCCAAAATTTTCTGTTTTGTAAATGTAATCTATTCCTTGTGCCCATCCCTTCCTTTCCCTGTAATCTATACGAATATTACCTTTTGCATTTTCGCTTAAAAAATATCTCCATGATGTCAAAACATAATATCCCCATCTATCTGAACGACCGGGCACAACGGTAACATTAACCCTGTTATCTTTTAACGAATGGCTATAATACGGCAGATACATAACAGGGATATTCCCGATATAGAATATAGCATGTCTTACCACAACCTTATCATCAAGATATATCTTTACCTGTCTGCCGTGTATTCTATGACACATTATATCCAGTGGACAGGTTGTGATATGTCCATCCTCCGCAAGGTATGACTTTTTTGCATATCTTTTACCCCGTTTCAGATGGGCATACCAGGGATATACTTCCATATCTGCGTCAAATGTTTTTACATATCCTGTATCAAAATGATATTCCATTTCAGGGGCTCTAAGAATTTGTGTATCCTGCTTGAGAAGGACATTTCCTTTTGCCCATGCAATTCTTTTAACTATATCAATTTCAACCCTGTCGCAGGTAAGTACCACATCCTGATATTTTATTTTTATATTCCCCTTTCCTACCACTTTTTGTTCAGTTGTCATATATTCAATAGAATCCCCCTCTACAACAATGGGTATTTTTTGACGCTCCTTAACAGGTTTTCCCTGTTCCAGACCTGAAATGGGATAGATGTTTGAACAGGAGAATATTAAAAAGAATATACATACATAAGATAGTTTTCTCAATGCAAATCCTTTAAAATCTCCTGAATCATTTTTTTCAAATCATACTTTGGTTTATAGTCTATCGTCCTTTGTATCTTTGTTATGTCCGGCACCCTGCATCTCATATCTTCAAAATCTTTTTCATATGCCTTTTCATATGGGATATAAATAATCTCTGAATTACTTTTTGTTATTTCTTTTACAATTTCGGCAAGTTCTTTAATACGAACAGGTTCACTGCTTCCTATATTAAATATCTCAGACTCTGCTTTTTCTGTGTTCATAAGACCTACGGTTGCCTCTATCGCATCACAAACATATGTAAATGTTCTTATCTGTTCTCCATCCCCGTACACTGTAATAGGTTTTTCAGAGAGTGCCTGTTCTATAAATCTTGGGATCACCATACCATACCTGCCCGTCTGTCTTGGTCCGCATATATTAAAGAACCTTCCGATAACAGCCTTTAATCCCCTTTCCCTTCGGTATGCTGCAACCAAAAACTCATCCATTGTCTTTGAACAGGCATAACTCCATCTGAATATCCTTGTTGAGCCGAGTATCCTATCGTCATCTTCCGAGAGTGGCACCTTTTCATTTTTTCCATATATCTCACTTGAAGATGCTATAAACACCTTTTTATTAAAAGTGCTTACAATATCTAAAATATTTTCTGTGCCTTGCACATTTATCTGGAGTGATTTTAAGGGATGGTCAAGTACATAACAAACCCCGACAGATGCCGCAAAATGATATATAACATCTACACTCTGGATAAGGTCACTTAATAGGTTATGGTTAAATATTGTATCATGAAAAAAATGACATCTATCCCCGATTAGATGTTCAATATTTAATTTTGAACCTGTTGATAGGTCATCTAATATAAAAACCTCATCTAAATCTTTAACAAGCCTTTCTGCAAGATGGGAACCTATAAAACCAGCACCACCGGTTATTAATACTTTTGGCATATTATTTTATTACTGACCTAACAATCTTTTTGTGAACTTTTTCTTTTGGGCCAAACAGAATCTTCTAAAATCTACTTTTGACATTATAATAGCAGTTATATGACATTTCCACTCATAGTTGACATTCTCTATTTGTTATGCTAATATTTTCTCTCAACAGGCCCCATCGTCTAGTGGCCAAGGACGGATGGTTCTCAGCCATCAAACAGGGGTTCAATTCCCCTTGGGGCTACCATATAAACATAGTAGATAGGAATTAGTAGGTAGGAAGTAGGGTGAAAACAAATTCAAAAATCAAAAGCCCGCTCCTACCCTCTTGTTTCCCTATCTACTACCTACCGCCTACTATCTCCTATCTGCGTCTCCACATTGTCCCATCTTTTGTATCTTCAAGGATTATTCCACTTTCATAAAGTTTTTCTCTTATTTCGTCTGCTTGATTGTATTTTTTTTCAGTCCTTGCATGGTTTCTTTCTTGTATAAGTTGTAAGATTGTTTGTTCATCTAATGATTGTTTTTCTTTTTCAGGGGTTACAAAAAGCCCAAGCATTTTTCCCATCTGTGTTATAAAAAATCTTAAACACCGTAACATATTTATTTTTCTATCCACAGGGATTAACATATCATCAAGCAGTCTGTTAGAACGGCTTATAAATTCAAATATAACAGACAACGCCCTTGCAGTATTAAAATTATCATCCATTGCTTTTTCAAATTTTATTTTACATTCTTCTACACTGAGGGTAAAAACATCTGCCTGCTTGATAAGTAAATCCATTTCATCTGGCAGGAGCGCGCTTTTTTTTGTTCTATCTTTGGGAAGTTTTTCAACTCTGTCAAAAAATACCTTTATTCTTTCAAGTGCAGAGGCCGCCCCTTGCATTTTATTCTCTGAATAATCAAGTGGGCTTGAATAATGTGCCTGAAGAAAAAATATCTTTATTGTATCAGCAGAATATTTTTTTAATACATCACTGATTAAAACTATATTGCCTAGTGACTTTGACATTTTTTCACCGTTTATTGTTACCATTCCATTGTGAAGCCAGTATGTGGCAAATGGTTTGCCTGTTGCAGATTCACTCTGAGCAATTTCATTTTCATGATGAGGAAACACAAGATCAAGCCCGCCTGTATGTATATCAAAATGCTCTCCTAAGTAGTACATTGCCATTGCAGAACATTCAATATGCCATCCGGGTCTTCCCTTCCCCCACGGACTTTCCCAGTATGGCTCATCAGGCTTTGATGCTTTCCATAATGCAAAATCAAGGGGATTCTCCTTTTTTTCAGATAGTTCAATACGAGCGTCTCCTTGCATTTTTTCTATACTTTGGTTTGAAAGTTTTCCATAATTACTAAATTTTTTAACCCTGAAATATACATCACCTTCTTTTACATATGCGAAAGAATTCTGTATAAGTTTTTTTATTAACTCCTGCATCTGACCTATATGGTCTGTTGCTTTTGGCTCAATATCAGGAGGTTCAACCCCTATGTCATTCATATCCTGATGAAAACTTTGTATATATCTTTCTGTAATTTTTTTTGTAGCAGAAACGATATTCAGAGATGGGTTCAATCCTAACTCTTCCTGGGCTCTTTTTATAATCTTATCATCAACATCTGTTATATTCCTTACAGATATTGTCTGAAAACCTTTGTACTTTAGATATCTTCTTATAACATCAAGTGAAAACATTGCACGGGCATGTCCGATATGTGCCCCGTCATATACAGTCACACCGCAGGCATATATTTTCACCTTATTTTTTTCAATGGTTTTAAATTCTTCTTTTTGTCTTGTAAGTGTATTATATAGAAACAGCGCCATATTTTACCCCAAATGGAAACTACCTGAATATAAGGCAGTTTTCATTATTCTATCTTAAATACAGAATATTTCCATCATTTTTTTAAGAATAAACCTGTTGCACAATACAACAGGCTGGCCATATTGACTATTTGTAAATAAGTGATATAATAATTGGTATGGAAAAAGACTTAATAGAAAAAATTGAACAGGTATGGAAAGATACAACAATTGTAAAACCTTCAAAAAGACGGCTCTACACTTTTAGTGAAACCCGTCTTCCGTATATACTTCTTGCAAAATCATTGGTCAGAGATACCGATACGGTTGTAAGAAAAGGAGAAGTAATTGTAGGAAGACCTATCCTTTATAGAGCAGGCGCAAACCATCCGTTGTTAGAAGGCTTTGGAGATATGAACAAGACACTTAATCATTTTATTCTTTCAAGACTTGCATATATTCCACCTTATAAATACAACAACACTATGCACTGTGTCAAGGTAATATCTGAACTTCAAAAAGATCTGATAGAAAAACTTTCAGTTCAGATTGATAGTGAAGAGGATATGCTTACTGCCATAATAAAGGGAAGTCCTTATATGTGGGAAGTTTCTGTAATGAGATATGTTATAGAAATGATAGCCAATTCACTTCCCTCCAATATTACCGATCTGAAAGAACATGGATTTCTTTAAAACTAAAATATTATATATTTTTCTGCCTGTGCTTATCTGTGGGTGTGTTACAACCGAATATAACCCAGCCTCAAAAACAGAGGATATTATCTTTATAAGCACAGAAAAAGAGGTAAGAATGGGACGAAGAATTGCAGATTCGGTTGAAAGAGAATTTAAACTTTTAGAAGATAAAAAAACACAGGAAAAAATTCAGTCCATAGGTGAAAAGATTGTGGCTGTAAGTGATAGGCAAGAGATAGTGTATTATTTTAAGGTACTGGATGATGAAAAGCAGGTAAATGCATTTGCATTGCCGGGTGGTTATGTTTATATCTTTACAGGGCTTCTAAAAAGATTAAAAACAGATGATGAGATTGCCGCTGTTCTTGCACACGAAGTAGGACATATAGCCGCAAGACACAGTGTAAAAAAACTACAAGGGGCAATGGGACTTACATTATTCCAAATTCTTGCAGGTACAGCAGGAGAAAATATCAGTGTACGGGGAAATATAAACTATGCACTCGCACAGATAATGGCTGGCTACAGTTGGGAAGATGAGATCCTTGCCGATAAATTAAGTGTGAAATATACGAAATTAGCAGGTTATAATCCTGAAGCCGTTCTTACAGTTTTAGAGATGATGAAAGAAAAAATGTGGAAAGATCCTATAAGACCCCACAGGTCCATAAGAACACATCCCCGTTTTGATGAAAGAATAGCGGCGGTTAAACAGGAAATCTATGGGCAGGTAAGCTTCGAATCTCAGATAAATATAAGATAACAAGTGTCCCTTCCCGCCTGTGAGATAAGAAAGGTTCTATGTATTTGTGGTTGCGTCAAACTCAAAGAGAATGTTTATCTTGAAATAGAAAAAAGCAAAATCCAAAACTGGATGAATATGTAAATCAATTAATAAATCGGTATTTTAATAGTGTCCAGATAGCTTCAATGCCATCTTTCCATTTTATCTTCTTCCCTTCCTTGACACTTCTGGGATAATAAGAAATTGGCACTTCTGTAATTTTATATCCTTTTTTTCTGACTTTTGCAGTAATCTCCGGACAAAATTCAAAACCCTTACATTTTAAATTTATCTCCTTTATAACTTTCGTTTTGAACATTTTATAACAGGTTGACTCATCAGTAATGCCGGCATTATAGAAAAAATTGGCAAGAAAGGAAAGAATCCTGCCCCCTAAATAGAAAAAGAAAGATGATTTTTTCCCCTTACCAAGAATTCTTGAACCATAAACGACACTTAAATTATTTTTTTCCATTATTTTTAGCATCTCAATCCAGTCATTCGGTTCATATTCTAAATCTGCATCTTGGATAACCACGACTTCACCAGTAATATGTTTCAATCCTTCTCTTACGGCGGCGCCTTTTCCTTCATTGTTTTCTTTCAAAATTATCTTAATGCCCTCTTCTTTTATTTTATTTAAAATCTCTCTTGTGCCATCCGTACTGCCATCATCTACAATAATTATCTCTTTATCAATGGGAACATTTTTAACTTTTTCTAATATCTTCAAAACAGTTTTTTTTTCATTATAAGTCGGCATTATAATTGAAATCTTCATCTTATAAAAATCCTTCTCTTCCGAATGTTTATTTTGTGAAAAACACCCTTGATTATACAAACCGTAGAGAGCTTAACCCGAGCCTATCTTTCTTGCCTGTGGTGTTTAAAACACCTATCATTTATCTGAAGATCCACTTACAATATAGGTAGACTAAACTTATGCAACGGTGCACTATCCAATTTCCTTCAGAATCCCTCCCTATACCCCCCGCCCGAGGGGAGGGAGTGGGTGGGGGTTCATTTTCCTTTAACCTTCCAGACTCTTTTTTCGGGCAATGACCTCAAAAGCAACGGCGCTCTTCCTTGTGAAAGGCCGCAACGAAAAGGTTTCAATTTCAAAGTTGTTACGGCGAAGCACCCGTTTCAGGGAAGACGGCGTGAAGAAGACTTCTGAAAGGCGACGACTGCCCAGCCGGACTGTCAATTGCAGACCGGTTGCCGCAAAGAGGCAACCGTTAAGAAAGACAAAGAGAAAGTAACAGAGCCATATTGGCCTCTGCAAAACAATTCTCATGCGGGAGAAATAATAGCGGCCGGTCATTACCATAAGATAAACTCGCCCGCCCGGGAGCAGGGAATAATTAAATCTGGCAAGGGTTTTGGCCACCCTTAATTTCTGAAGCACGCCTCTACAGATAAGATGAGTGAAAAAACCTTTCGGAAGGAAATATTTTTCCATTCTTGCCTCTAAAAAGTTGTAACGCTCCGCAGGGATTCCTTCTTGCGAGAACAAAAATTTGGCAAAGTTAATCGCATTGTGGTCACGGTCAACACCGAAGACCTTTTTCGGCACATACTTTTGTATGGCAAAAAGGGTCTGGCCTCCGCCGCAGCCGATATCAGCCACGATTGATTCAGAATCAATCTTTAACTGCTGTAAAATCTCATCAATCTTTCTTTCTTTAACCTGGCCGACGTATTCCAGGAGGTTGTAGGCAAGTGAAGAACCAAGCGGAGTAAGGGATAAACGGCCTCTCTTTTTTATGGCAAGACCCAAAGAAACAAGATTTTCAATTTCAGGAGCACCAGGGTAATTTCCAAGTCCCTGTTCGTAAAGATACAGGGCACCCAACGCTTCCCTTTTGCTCCGGCCTGTCCAGAGCTGACGGAAAACATCTTCCGTAGAAAGATTTTCCTGCATTGTAGTTTTATTTCCTTGACGGTAAGCCGAACAAAAAAATTAACCGGT
>BBPE01000270.1_pt1 | contig 14076 bp, 12 predicted proteins | sample 1344301 | NCBI WGS metagenome assembly BBPE01 (sample SAMD00019089, study PRJDB2971) | groundwater metagenome | isolation source: The Cedars highly-alkaline
CAACTGGCGCACCAGCTCCAGACTGCGCTCGGCGTAGCTGGCAATCACCGCGCCTTGCTCGCGCAGCGTGGCGGCATAGGTGTCGGCGTCTGGCAGCGGCAGCGGGTCCAGCGCCGCCTCGAAGCGGTGGCCACGGGTGCTGCGGCCCGCGCGCAGGCCCAGTGCCTGCACCGGCACCACCTCGGTGCCATGCAGCGCCACCAGGCCATGCGCCGGGCGCACGAACTGCACGCTGCTCCAGCCGGGCACAAAGTTGGCCAAGCCGCCATCGGTTTCGGGCTGGTAGCTCATCACCTTGGGGATGGGCAGCTTGGCAAGGGCCTCGTCCAGCGCCGCTTGCAGGCCCAGCGCCAGGCTCACACCGGGCTGCACGCTGTCAAAAAACAGGGCTTCGGCCTTGCCATCGGTGGCACGCCGCAAACCGGCCACGGCCGTTGCGTCGGCCCCCAAAGCGGCCAGGCGCTTGAGCAAGGCGGGCGTGGGCGCGCCGCTGGCATCGAGCCCCACGCTCACCGGCATGAGTTTTTGCGACACGGCCCGATCCGGCGCGCGCGCGGCCACGCCGCTGATGTGCGCCGCCAGGCGCCGTGGCGAGGCAAAGGGCGTGACCTGCGCTTCGGCATCTGCCAGGCCTTGGGCCTGGAGCTGCTCGGCCAGCACACCCGCGAAGGCTTCGCCCAGCTTTTTGAGCGCCTTGGGCGGCAGTTCTTCGACAAACAGTTCGACGAGGAGGTTGTGGTTAGGCATAAAAGGGGGTCATCTCAAGATCAGGGCCGCAAGCCCCAGCCACATCAGGCGGCCTGTTTGGTGGGCATCTGCGCCACCCACTCGCGCGGGGCCATGGGAAAGCCCAGCCGTTCGCGGCTCTCGTAGTAGCTTTGTGCCACGCTGCGCGCCAGGTTGCGGATGCGCCCGATGTAGGCGGCGCGCTCAGTCACGCTGATGGCCCCGCGCGCATCCAGCAGGTTGAAGCTGTGCGCGCACTTGAGCACCTGCTCGTAGGCCGGCAGGGCGAGCTGGCTGCGCATCAGGTGCTGAGCCTGACGCTCGTGCGCGGCAAAGGCGCTAAACAAAAATTCGGCGTCGGCGTGCTCGAAGTTGTAGGCGCTTTGCTCTTGTTCGTTTTGCAGATAGACGTCGCCATAAAGGATCTTGCCCCCACGCTCGCCCGCTGCGCGGGCGTCGCTGCCCCCCGAGGGGGCTGGGTCAGCTTGGGAGCGGCCCGGCGCTGACCCGGTGTCGGTCCAGACCAGGTCGTACACGCTTTCCACGCCCTGCAAATACATCGCCAGCCGCTCCAGCCCGTAGGTGATCTCGCCCGTGATGGGTTTGCAGTCGATGCCGCCCACTTGTTGGAAGTAGGTGAATTGCGTCACCTCCATGCCGTTGAGCCACACCTCCCAGCCCAAGCCCCAGGCGCCCAGGGTCGGGTTTTCCCAGTCGTCTTCGACGAAGCGGATGTCGTTTTGCTTCAGGTCAAAACCCAGCGCCTGCAAGGAGCCCAAGTACAGGTCCAGAATGTTGGCCGGGGCCGGCTTGAGCACCACCTGGTACTGGTAGTAGTGCTGCAGGCGGTTGGGGTTCTGGCCGTAGCGCCCGTCCTTGGGGCGCCGGCTCGGCTGCACATAGGCCGCCTTCCAGGGCTCGGGGCCGAGGGCGCGCAAAAAGGTGGCGGTGTGGCTGGTGCCGGCCCCCACTTCCATGTCGTAGGGTTGCAGCAGCGCGCAGCCTTGGGCGTCCCAGTAGGCTTGCAGTTTGAGGATGATTTGTTGAAATGTGAGCATGACAGGCCAATGGGCTGGGCCGGCGGGGCGGCAGCCACCGCGCAGCAAGCGCAGCCGTTCATTCTAGCGGGCTACGCGGCGCCTGACGAAGCGCCCGGCGTGCGCCGCCAGCACAGCGCCAGCACCAACACGGCCAGCCCCACCAGCGGCCACAAATCCCAGTGGGCGGCCCAGCGCGCAAACGGCGTCAGCCCGCTGCGCCCTTCGACCCTGAGGTCGAGTGCCCCACGCGTCAGGCGCGGCAACTCGGCCAGCACCCGCCCCATGTGGTCGATGCCCACGGTGGAGCCGGTGTTGGTGGCGCGCACCATCGGGCGCTGCAGCTCGAGCGCGCGCAGGCGTGCGATGTGGCGGTGCTGGTCGATGGCCACCGTATCGCCAAACCAGCCAATGTTGCTCACGTTGACCAGCACCGTCGGGGCCTGATTGGCCAAGCCAAAGGCTGCCGCCAGTTCTTCGCCAAACAGGTCTTCGTAGCAGATGTTGGGGCCAATGCGCTGGTTGGCCCATTCCATCGGCGCTTGCCCGAGCGGGCCGGGCCGGTACGCCCCCAGCGGTATCTGCATCATGTCGATGAACCACTGAAAAAACGGCGGCACGAACTCGCCAAACGGCACCAGATGGTATTTGTCGTAGCGGTATTGCGGCTGTAGCGTGGGCGTCCAGCCCAGCACCGAATTGGTATAACCCTCGCGCCAATCGCCCACCGGGATGCCGATCATCACCGCCGACTGGCTGCGCTCGATGCGGCCCAAGAAGGTATCCCACCAGAGCGGATCGATCTCTTGCGGCAGCAGCGGGATGGCGGTTTCGGGCAGCACCACCAGGCCGGGCTGACCCGCCGCCTCGAGCCGATCGAGGGCCCGCGCGGTCTGCTCCTTGTACCACTGCAGCGCGAACGGAATGCCCACATGGGGCTCGAACTTTTTATCCTGCGCCACATTGCCTTGCAGCAACACCACGGGCAAGCTGCCGGTGCTGCTGGTCCACAGGGGCGCGCGCTGCGCCAGCCAGTTGCCCATCTGGGGCCACGCCAGCAGTGGCAACCAAACCGCCAGCAGCAGCAACAAGGGCCACGCCAAGCGGCCGCTGCTCAGGCTGCGCGCCGACATCAGCCACCCGGTTTGGGGCCCATGCTGGGGCACCGTGCCGCGCTGCAACCTGGCCGCCACCACGCCCGCTGCCAGCGCCGCCAACGCCGCCGCCAGCGCCCCCATGCCGTAGACCCCCACCCAAGGCGCCAAGGCGGCCATCGAATCGACGTGGGCGTAACCGATCGCCCCCCACGGAAACCCGGTCAGCAAGGTACCGCGCGCCACTTCGGCCAGCGTCCACAAGGACGCAAAACTGAGCGCCTGCACCAGCGGCGTGGCATCGCGCCAGCGCCAAAACAGGGCGCCCGCGGCGGCGTAGTACAAGGCCAGAAAGGCCGCCAGCAGCCCGACCGCCGTTGCCGCCAGCGGCACCGCCATGCCGCCGTAGGTGTTCATCGAAACAAACAGCCACCAAAAGCTGCCGCACAACCACGCCAGCGCAAACACCCACGTGCGCCAAGCGGCCCGGCGCCAACTGGGTGCGCGGACAATGGCCAACACCAGCACGCCCAAGGCCAGCCATTGCAGCAGCGGCAGCGGCGCGCCAGCGTGCAAACCCAAACCGGCCAGCGCCAGCGTCTGGAACGGCCACGCCAAGGCCAGCGCTTGCACAAAGCCCGCCAGCAGCAGGGCCAGCGACCAGACGCCGCGCCTCACGGCGCCCCCTCTAGGCGCGTGACCTTGAACCAGATCACCGCCCCGCCGCGGGTGTGCTGGGCGCGAAACAGCAAGCCCCCCAAGGCGTGGCTTTCGCCGCGCTTGGGCACGTGGCCCAGCTCGTGCGCGACCAAGCCGCCGATGGTCTCGAAGCCATTCAGTGGCAGCTCGACCGCAAAGCGCTCGTTGAGGCGCTCGATCGAGGTGTCTCCATTGATGCGCCAAGAGCCATCGGCCAAGGTGAAGATGTCGCCCTCGTCTTCTTCCACGTCGAACTCGTCTTCGATCTCGCCCACGATTTCTTCCAGCACGTCTTCGATCGTAATCAGCCCGGCGACGCGGCCAAACTCGTCGATCACGATCGCCAGATGGTTGCGGTTGCCACGAAACTCGCGCAGCAAGTCGTTGAGCCCCTTGCTTTCGGGCACGAACGTGGCCGGGCGCAGCAAGGCGCGCAGATTCAGCTCCGGCGCGCGCTGCAATTTGAGCAAATCCTTGGCCATCAGGATGCCGATGATCTGGTCGCGCTCGCCCTCAAAGACCGGAAAGCGCGAGTGGGCGGTCGAGATCACGGTGTTGAGCAACTCGTTAAAGGGGGCGTTGATGTCGAGCGCATCCATGCGCGGGGCCGCCACCATCACCTCGCCGGCCGTCATGTCGGCGATGCGGATCACGCCTTCGAGCATGGCGCGCGACTCGGCGTTGATGATGGCGTTGTCCTCGGCCTCGGACAAGGACTTGATCAGTTCATCCTTGGAGTCAGGACCGGGGTTGAGAAATTCCACCAGCCGCTTAAAAAAACCGCGCTGGTCCACATGCCGCAGCCGGCGCTGCGGCGATCTACTGGGGGAGGGTTCGGCCACGAAGGTGCACGGTAGTTGAGCAACCTCTAGGATACAACAGCGCGCTGACGCGCAAGCGCACGCCCCACCCATCGGCGCAAGCGGTAGTGGGCGTGCTTAAATGCGTAGTGCCCACGCGCCACGCCATCTTGCCACCATTCGCTCAGGCTGGATTGGAAGTCTGCCGGTGGCAGCACCAGGTGCGCCTCGCTCTCGCCGCCCTCGCGCTGCACGCTGGCCCCGGCCTTGCGGGCGATGGCCAGCATGGGCGCGTTTTCGCTCAGGGTGTGGATGACGAGTTGCGACACGCCTTCGTTGCGGGCGTGGCGCATGGCGTGGGCGAACAAGCGCGCCCCGTAGCCGCGCCCGCGCGCCGTGGCGGCCACGCTGACCCCAAATTCGGCGGCCTGCTCTTGGCGGCTGCGCACCATATAGGCCAAGTGCGCCACCGCGATCAGGCGCATGCGCCAATTGAAAATCCCAAACACCTCGTCGCGCTCAAAGCGCAAGCCCTCGACGTAGCGCCGAATGTGCGCATCGCTGGCGGCATAGCCGAAACGCAGGTAACGGTCGTGCTCGCCCAAAGCCAGCAGATGCCGCAAAATGGCCGGCCGATGCACCGCCCGCAGCACCGCAATGGGCACACCGATGCGCCCGCGCAAGGCTGCATGGATCGGGTTGCGGGATGGGTCAAGGGGGTTCATGGCCTGATGATAAGGGTTTTCCCTGGTTTTTGCAGCAAGCATGCAGACCAACCCTCCAAAACGGGCCGGGTTTTGCCGCACCTGTTGCGGGCGCGACACCACCCAAGGGCTTGCCCTGAGTCGGATGCGGCCACAAACGGCCACAATCAAAGCCGGTTTGCGCCCCTTCCCCCCGTTTCAACCTTGCTGCGTCCCCTCATGGAAAAAATCTGGCTTCAGAGTTACCCGCCCGGTGTGCCGCATGAGATCGATACGTCTCAGTATCGCTGCCTCAACGAACTGTTCGACGCCTCGTTTCGCGAGCACGCCCAGCGTCCGGTCACGGTCTGCATGGAACGCTGGATGAGCTACGCCCAGCTCGACCGCAAGAGCCAGGCGCTGGGGGCTTATTTGCAGTCGCTGGGCTTGTCAGAAAACGCCCGGGTGGCGATCATGCTGCCCAACCTGCCCCAGTTTCCCATCACCATGACCGGGGTGTTGCGCGCGGGCTACACCTGCGTCAACGTCAACCCGCTCTACACCGCGCGCGAGCTCGAACACCAGCTCAACGACTCCGGCGCCGAAGCCATCGTTATCCTAGAAAACTTCGCCCACGTGCTCGAAGAAGTGATCGAGCGCACGCAGGTCAAACACGTGGTGGTGGCCAGCATGGGCGAACTGCTGGGCTGGTGGTATGGGCGCTGGATTACGTTTGCGGTGCGCCACCTGGCCAAGATGGTGCCGCGCTACCGCCTGCCGCTGCACGGGCGCACCATCGTGCCGTTCAAGCAGGCGCTGCAAAGCGGCCACAGCCTGAGCTTGAAACCGCCCACGCTCACGCACGATTCCATCGCCTTTTTGCAATACACCGGCGGCACAACCGGGCTCTCCAAAGGGGCCATCCTCACCCACGGCAACGTGATCGCCGCCACCTTGCAGGCCGAGGCCTGGTTCACCCCGGCGCTGGACAAGCTCGGCGACGTGAGCCGCGCCAACCACATCATGGCCTTGCCGCTGTACCACATCTTTGCCCTGACCCTGATGCTGCTGGTGCTGCGCCACGGCTCGCACGCCACCCTGATCCCCAACCCGCGCGACATCCCCAAGTTCATCGAGGTGCTCAAGAGCCGGCCGTTTCACTTCCTGCCCGCCGTCAACACGCTGTTCAACGGCCTGCTCAACCACCCGCGCTTCAAGCAGGTCGATTGCTCCAACCTGGTGCTCTCGCAAGCGGGCGGCATGGCGGCCTCGGAAGCCACGGCGCGTCAATGGAAGGCGGTCACCAAAAGCCCCATGATCGAGGGCTGGGGCATGAGCGAGACCTGCGCCATCGGCACCAACAACCCGGTCACCAGCACCGAATTCACGGGCAGCATCGGGCTGCCGCTGCCCAGCATCGACATCGCCATCAAAGACGACGCCGGCCGCGACCTGGATTTGGGCAGCCCGGGCGAGATCTGCATCCGTGGCCCCAACGTGACGCCCGGCTACTACCAAAAACCAGAAGAAAACGCCAAGGTTTTCACCGCCGACGGCTTTATGCGCACTGGCGACGTGGGCATCATGGATGCGCGCGGCTACACCCGCATCGTCGATCGCAAGAAAGACATGGTGATCGTCTCGGGCTTCAACGTCTACCCGGCCGAGCTCGACCAGGTGATCGGCCTGTGCCCGGGCGTGCTCGAATGCGCCAGCGTGGGCGTGCCCGACGAGCGCACCGGCGAGGCGATCAAGGTCTATGTGGTGCGCAGCGACCCGACCCTGAGCGAAGAGGCGCTGCTGCGCTTCTGCCACGACCAACTCACCGGCTACAAGCGCCCCAAATACGTCGAATTCCGCGACGAACTGCCCAAAAGCAATGTGGGCAAGATTTTGCGGCGCGAACTGCGCCAAAAATGAGCCCGCCCCCTGCCCTGCCGCCGGGCGTGCGCGTGTTCGAGCGCGGCTGGCTCTCATCCAACTGCGTGCTGCTCGACGGCCTCGACGGCCCCAACGGCGGCGCGGCCCTGATCGACAGCGGCTACGCCAGCCACGCCGACCAGACCGTGGCCTTGCTGGAGCAGGCGCTGCAAGGCCGCCCCCTGCGGCATTTGCTCAACACCCATTTGCACAGCGACCACTGTGGTGGCAACGCCGCCCTGCAGGCGCGCTTTCCCGGCGTGCAAACCTGGATTCCGCCGGGGCAGGCCGAGGCCGCCCGGGTCTGGGACGAAGCCGCTTTAAGCTTTCGCGCCACCGGCCAGCGCTGCCCGCGCTTTGTTTTCGATGCGCTGCTGCAACCCGGCCACACCGTGGCGCTGGGCGGGCGCGCGTGGCAACTGCACGCCGCCCCCGGGCACGACCCGCACGCGCTGCTGCTGTTCGAGCCGCAGCATCAGATCTTGATCAGCGGCGACGCGCTGTGGCCGAACGGCTTTGGCGTGGTGTTCCCCGAGCTCGACGGCGAGCCCGGCTTTGCCGAAGTGGCCGCCACGCTCGACTGCATCGAAGCCCTGGCCCCGCAGTGGGTGATCCCCGGCCACGGGGCCGTGATCGCCGGGGCAGCGGACGTGGCGCAGGCGCTGGCGCGCGCGCGCAGCCGGCTGGCGCAGTTTGCCAACAGCCCCGAGCGGCACCGCGAGTACGCGATCAAGGTGCTGCTCAAGTTCCGGCTGCTCGAATGGCAGCGCATTGGGCTGGCCGACTTTTTGGCTTGGGCCGAGGGCACGCCCTATTTGCAGCAGTTGCACCGGCGGCATGGCGCAGGGCAACCCCTGCGCGCCTGGGTGCAGCAGCGCATCGAGGCCTTGGTGCAAAGCCAGGCGGCGCGGCTGGAACCCGGCCCCGACGGCCCCTGGCTGCTCGACGCCTGAGGGGCTAGTGCGGCGCCTTAAATCAGCGCCAGCGAGTCGCTGGTGATCACGTAGCGGTCGCGCCCCAGCTGCTTGCCGTGCAGCATCAGCCGGTCGGCGCGCTCGATCGCCTGCTCCAGCCCCTCGCCGGGGCGCACCGCCGTCCAGCCCAGGGTGGCGGTCAGGCCCAGCACCAGGCCCTGGCGCGTGCGCAAGGGCTGGTCGCGCAAGGTCTCGACCATGCGCTGCGCCAGCAGCGTGGCGGCCTCGGCGTTGGGCAGCAGAAACAGGCCCAGAAACTCCTCGCCACCAAAGCGCAACAGCACATCTTGGTCGCGCAGACCGGCCGAGAGCAATTGCGCCACGTGCTTGAGCGCCAGATCGCCCACTGGGTGCCCATACACATCGTTGACGCTCTTGAAGCGGTCGATGTCGATGATCGTCAGCCACAGCTCGGTGCCGCTCTGGGCCGCTTGCAGCGCCAGCGCCTCGAAGCTGTGCTGCAGGCCGTGGCGCAGCGGCAAGCCGGTGAGCACATCGATGCGGTGCGCCGCCTGCGACACCTGCATGCGCAGGGTGTGCAGGTGCGCCACCATCTGCTGCTGGCTGGATTCGTAATCGGCCAGCAACTGCGCCGTGGCCGCCTTGTGCTGCAGCAGGGCCAGGCACATGGCGCGCACCGCGTCGTGTATTTTTTGGTGCGTGGCCAGCATGGCTTGGGTGGTGGCGGAATCGAAGCGCGCCAGCGCCGGGTGCGCCACATCGAGCCAGCGCCCGAGCTGGCACAGGTGGTGGGCGTTGGGGCGCAGCATGTCGTCGCCGGGCGACTCGCGCAGCAAGGCGGTGCGCATGAGCCGGTGGGTCCAGCTTAGGTGCGCCTCGATGCCCTGATCGATTCCAGCCAGCAGCTCTTCGGGCGCGGTATCGGAATGGTTGTTTGGTTTATGGGCCTGCACGGCCACGCCTCCTTAAATGCCCAGCATCAATCGCACATTCTGCACCGCCGCACCGCTGGCCCCTTTGCCCAGGTTGTCCAGCCGCGCCACCAGCAGCGCCTGGCGCCGTGCTTCATTGCCAAACACGCGCAGTTCCATGCCATCGTGCCCGGCCAGCCCCACGGCGTCGAGCTTGCCCTCGGGGCTCGGGCCCTGCACCGTCACCACCGCGCTGCCGGCATAGTGCGCGCGCAGCGCTTGCTCCAAGTCGGCGGCGCGCACCTGGCCCGGCAGCGCGTCGAGGTGCAGCGGCAGTTGCACCAGCATGCCTTGGGCAAAGTTGCCCACCGAGGGCACAAACAGCGGCCGCCGCTGCAGGCCGGTGCAGGCCATGATTTCGGGCAGGTGCTTGTGCTCCAGCCCGAGCGCGTACAGCTCAAAGGCGGGCGCCTGGCCGGCCTCGTAGGCTTCGATCATGGTGCGCCCGCCGCCGCTGTAGCCGCTCACGCTGGGCAGGCAGAGCGGGAAGTCGGGCGGGATCAGCCCGGCATCGATCAAGGGCCGGATGAGTGCAATGGCCCCGGTGGCGTAGCAGCCGGGGTTGCTCACGCGCTCGGCGCGCCGAATCGCTTCGGCCTGCCCTAGGCAGAGCTCGGCAAAGCCATAAACCCAGCCCGGAGCCACCCGGTGCGCCGTAGAGGCGTCGATCACCCGCGGGGCGACTCGGCCCTCGGCCTTGAGCGCATCGAGCAGCGCCACCGACTCGCGCGCGGCCTCGTCGTGCAGGCACAAAATCACCAAGTCGGCCTGCGCCATCAGGGCGCGCTTGGCCTGCGCGTCTTTGCGCTGCTCGGGCGCAATGGCCAACAGCTCAATGGCCGGCCAGTGCGCCAGGCGCTGGCGGATTTGTAAGCCGGTGGTACCGGCCTCGCCGTCGATAAAAAGCTTGGGCATGGGCGTTGAATTTCCAACCTGATCGATAGCCCCGATTGTGCGCCAAAGCAGAGCGCGCCAACCGCACGCCACCGACCGCTTGCGGGTGCGCCGTCAGTTTCGCATCAGCTAAGGTGGGGGCCAGCATGATAAAGTGCAGGTTTCGTGTGCCCGTGTGCGCGTCGCACCCCTTCTAGAGAGCGATTTTTATGAAAATTCACGAGTATCAAGGCAAGGATATCTTGCGTCAGTTCGGCCTGCCGGTGCCGCGTGGCATCCCTGCCTTCACGGTGCAGGAAGCGGTGGAAGCGGCGCAAAAACTCGGCGGCCCGGTGTGGGTCGTCAAGGCCCAGATCCACGCTGGCGGGCGCGGTAAGGGCGGCGGCGTCAAGGTTGCCAAGAGTGTGCAGCAGGTGCGCGATCTGGCCGAGCAGATTCTGGGCATGCAGCTCATTACGCACCAAACCGGCGCTGCTGGCCAAAAAGTGCGCCGCCTCTACATCGAAGACGGCGCCGACATCCAAAAAGAATACTACCTCTCGCTCGTGACCGACCGCGGCAGCCAAAAGGTTGCCTTCATCGCCTCCAGCGAAGGCGGCATGGACATCGAAGAAGTCGCGCACGCGACACCCGAGAAAATCGTCAAGGTGTTCGTCGATCCGCTCACGGGCCTCACGCCCGAGCAAGGCGCGCAACTGGCCCAGGGCGTGGGCATGCCGGCTGGCTCTGTGGCGCAGTTCATCGACATCTGCCAGCGCCTGTACCGCTGCTACATGGAGACCGACGCCTCGCTGGTCGAAATCAACCCGCTCAACCGCGACGCCAAAGGCCAACTCATCTGCCTCGACGCCAAGTTCAACTTCGACGCCAACGCGCTGTTTCGCCACCCCGAAATCGTCGCCCTGCGCGACCTCGACGAAGAAGACCCAGCCGAAATCGAAGCCTCCAAGTTCGATCTGGCCTACATCAGCCTCGACGGCAACATCGGCTGCTTGGTCAACGGCGCCGGGCTGGCCATGTCCACCATGGACACGATCAAGCTCTTTGGCGCCGAGCCGGCCAACTTTCTCGACGTGGGCGGCGGCGCCACCCCCGAGAAGGTCACCGAAGCCTTCAAGATCATGCTCAAGAACGACCGCGTGAAGGCGATTTTGGTCAACATCTTTGGCGGCATCATGAAGTGCGACACCATCGCCACCGGCGTGATCACCGCCTGCCGCGCCGTCAACCTCAGCGTGCCGCTGGTGGTGCGCATGAAGGGCACCAACGAAGAGTTGGGCAAGAAAATGCTGGCCGAATCGGGCCTGCCCATCATCAGCGCCGACACCATGGCCGATGCGGCACAAAAAGTCGTTGCCGCCGTGCAGCCCGCCGCCACCGCCTAAGAAGACCAGGACACCACCATGAGCATTCTGATCAACCAAGACACCAAGGTCATCACCCAGGGCATCACGGGCAAAACCGGCCAGTTCCACACCGAAAAGTGCCAAGAATACGCCAACGGCAAAAACTGCTTCGTCGCCGGCGTCAACCCCAAGAAGGCCGGTGAGCGCATTTTCAACATCCCGATCTACGCCAGCGTCAAAGAAGCCGCAGCCCAGACCGGTGCCACCGTGTCGGTCATCTACGTGCCGCCAGCCGGCGCCGCCGAGGCGATCTGGGAGGCCGTGGAGGCCGATCTCGATCTGGCCATCTGCATCACCGAAGGCATTCCGGTGCGCGACATGCTGATGGTGCGCAACAAAATGAAGGCCAAAGTGGCCGCCGGTGGCAAGGAAACCCTGCTGCTGGGCCCCAACTGCCCGGGCCTGATCACGCCCGAAGAAATCAAGATCGGCATCATGCCCGGCCACATCCACCGCAAGGGCCGCATCGGTGTGGTGAGCCGCTCCGGCACCCTCACCTACGAAGCGGTGGCGCAACTGACCGAGATCGGCCTGGGCCAATCGTCGGCGGTGGGCATCGGCGGCGACCCGATCAACGGCCTCAAGCACATCGACGTGATGCGCCTGTTCAACGACGACCCCGACACCGATGCCGTGATCATGATCGGCGAGATCGGCGGCCCCGACGAGGCCGAGGCGGCGCTGTGGTGCAAGGCGAACATGAAAAAACCGGTGGTTGGCTTCATCGCGGGCGTGACCGCCCCGGCGGGCAAGCGCATGGGCCACGCCGGTGCGCTGATCGCCGGTGGCGCCGATACGGCCGACGCCAAGCTGGCCATCATGGAAGAATGCGGCTTCACCATCACACGCAACCCCTCCGAAATGGCGCGCCTGCTCAAGCGCCTGCTCTAAGCCTGAGGGGCCCGCGCAGCCTCAACGTCATCCAGACACTTGCTTGCAGCCATGCCCTCCTTGTCGATCACCTTGGATGGTGCGGCTGCGCAGGTGATCGGACTGGTGCGCCCGCGCACCACCTTGGGACGGCGGCCCTACAACGACATCGTGGTCGACCATTTGGCCGTCAGCGGTGAGCATGCGCTGTTTGTGCTGCACCCCGATGGCGTGGAGCTGATCGACCTGCACAGCACCAACGGCACCTACGTCAATGGTCGCTCCGTCGACGCGCTGCGCATCGGGCCCGCCGACCTGATCGAAATCGGGCGCTGCCAAATCCGCCTAGTCGAAGGCGAGCTGGTGGTGCAGCCCGTCCAGTCGGCTGCTGCCGCGTTCCACCCTTCACCGCCGAGCGCCGCTCGCGCCTCCGATGAGGTGCCCACGGCCTCTCCGCCCAGCCCCCCGGCACGGCTGCGGCTGCTGGGCACCGCCGCCGCCGGCAAAGAAATGACCCTGCTAAAACCCCACACCACCGTGGGCAAACCGGGGGTGGCCGTGGCGGCCATCGCGCGCAGCAGCAGCGGCCACACCTTGGCTTGGGTGGAAGGGTCGGCGGTGCTGCTCAATGGTGCGCCTGTGACCGAAGCCCCGGTGGCGCTGGCACACTTGGACCAGATCGTGGTTGCGGGCATCGAACTGCAGTTTTTGCTGGACTAAAAAACCCAGCCCGGGCGGTTTGGGCCAGCTCCGGCCTCAAGCAAGCGCGCCCAGCGGCCGCGCCGCCTGCAACAGCGCGCGCGTGCGTTCGGCTTCGCGCCGCGCCGCTTGGGCAAAGTCTGGGCCGGCGCTGGCGTACAAAATGGCGCGCGAGGAATTGACCGCAATCAGCGCCTCGGTACGCTCCGCGCTGCCGCGCCAGCCCGCGTACACGGTCGCGTTTGCGTCGCCACCCTGCGCGCCCACACCGGGTATGAGCAGCGGCAGGGTGGGGGCCAGGGCGCGCACGCGCTCGATTTCCTCCGGGTAGGTGGCGCCCACCACCAGCCCGAGCTGGCCGCTGACATTCCACGGCCCCTGCGCCAGCCGGGCGATGTGCTCGTACAGCAGCGGCTGCCCCGGCACGCTGGCCAGGCGCTGGTTTTGCAGCTCGTCGCCGCCGGGGTTGCTGGTGCGGCAGAGCAAAAAGACGCCCTTGCCGGGGTATTGCAAATAGGGCTGGATGGAGTCGAAACCCATAAAGGGCGAGAGCGTGACCGCATCGGCGCCGTAGCGCTCGAAGGCTTCGCGCGCGTACTGCTCGGCGGTGCTGCCGATGTCGCCGCGCTTGGCATCCAGAATGATGGGCACGTGCGGGGCCGCCACGCGGATGTGCGCCAGCAGGCGTTCGAGCTGGTCTTCGGCGCGGTGCGCGGCAAAGTAGGCGATCTGCGGCTTGAAGGCGAGCGCCAAATCGGCCGTGGCATCGACGATGGCGGCGCAAAATTCGTAAATGCGCGCCGGGTCGTTGCGCCAAGGGTGCGGGAAGCGCGCCGGGTCTGGGTCCAGGCCCACGCACAGCAGCGACTGGTGGCGGCGCTCGGCCGCATGCAGCATCTCGACGAAGTTCATGGCCCCGATTGTAGGCCGGGCATCTGCTACGCTATCGCCCATGTGTCAACTGCTCGGACTCAACTGCGCCACCCCGACCGACGCCCAATTCAGCTTCAGCGGCTTGCAGCGCCGTGGCGGCGCCACCGACCACCACGGCGACGGCTGGGGCATTGCCTTTTTCGAGGGCAAGGGGCTGCGCCTGTTTGTCGATTGCGAAAGCGCGGCGCAATCGCCCATGGCCAATTTTTTGCGCCACTACCCGCTCAAGAGCACCCACATCATCGCCCACGTGCGCAAAGCCACCGAGGGCGCGGTGCGGCTGGAAAACACGCACCCCTTTTGCCGTGTGCTGTGGGGCCGGCACTGGGTTTTTGCGCACAACGGCGACCTTAAAAATTACCACCCACACCTGCACAGCCACTTTCATCCGGTGGGCGACACCGACAGC
>BBPE01002808.1_pt1 | contig 14036 bp, 16 predicted proteins | sample 1344301 | NCBI WGS metagenome assembly BBPE01 (sample SAMD00019089, study PRJDB2971) | groundwater metagenome | isolation source: The Cedars highly-alkaline
TTTTACAGGCCATATTATTTAAAAAAGAATTTGCTGACAAAGCATTAGCCGTTCCAATGGAAGATTTATTAAAGTAATTATGGGAAACTTAAAAAATAACTCGTCATCTTCGGATCTCCTCTATTTTAAGGAATATGGTTCAGGTCCTCCGCTTTTGCTCCTACATGGATTGATGGTTACTGGTGAGACGTTCAACGAGCCGATAATCGAACGTCTCGCAACCAGATATCGCCTGATCGTTCCTGACTTGCGCGGCTGTGGGAGAAGTAAAAGACTCCCGCCACCGTATACAACTGCCCAGCTTGCAGCTGACCTAGCGCGTCTGCTCGATCACCTGGGTATTGAGTCAGCGGCAGTACTCGGCTATTCGCGAGGCGGTATCATTGCTCAACAATTCGCCCTCGACTATCCCAAGCGATGCAACCGCCTCATCCTCGCCTGCACCTGCGCCTTCAATATGGCGACATTCCGCGAGTGGATTGAAGGACATATCGCACCACTGATCATCCGCATCTTGGGTCTGAAAAGGGTTGCGAAGCTGGTGGCACGCGGCGCAAAGCAACTCGACAAAAAACGCGCTAACCGGCTCGCTGGAATCATCGCGGATGAGGACCAGAAGTTAATACTGATTGCATGGAAGGAAGTGATGGCGTTTGACAGCAGGCGCCGTCTTAATGAGATCAGGTGTCCGACACTCGTAATCGCCGGCTCAAATGATATAGCAACACCAATCCATCACGCGAAGATGCTCCGCAACGGTATACCCGGTTCTCAATTCGTTATTATCGAAGGCGCTGACCACTTTCTGCTCTGGGCACGGGCCGATGAGTTCGTGCGCGTAGTAAATAAATTCCTCGGGGTCTGTCGGGCTTGACGCTGCGATTGTCGGTAGTGTATCATTTCAGTGTGTATAGATTTCCAAAATAAAAAGCGGGTAGGTACAATAACACTAATTAACAAAAGGAGTATTTATGAAGGTATTAATGCACAGCGAAGTAAGTCAAATCATTAAGGCGTCTCGTGAAGATGTGTACAATTTAAGCCAGTATGAGAATATGCCGCGATGGTCAATGGCGTTTCAATCTCTCAAGGTTGTCAGTAAAGAGGGAAATACTTCTAATGCTGAATTAGAAACTAGGATTCTTGGCATAAAATTCAAAGCAACAGTAACGGGTGTATGGAAACCATACGAGGAAGTACTGGAGGAAATTCATATAGATGATGGGACCATCACCAAAGAGCGTGTAAGATTTACCAAAATTCCTGAAGGAACTAGGGTTGATTGGTCTGGCGATTTAATCAAACTTGGGAAATGGACAAAGATTTTTGGTCCTTTAATTAAATGGGGGTTTCAACGATCAGTAAAAAAAGAATTTGAGAACCTCGCAAAATATGCGGAAAGTGGAAAATGGAAAGATCAAAATTAAGAATTTGCCGCCCTTTCATAAATTCAGGGTAAGCAAAGAAAAAATTATGAATAAATATTGGTTCAGGCCAAGAAAAGGCCTCAAAAGTAAAGATGTCGGATGGGGATTTATTCCGATAAGTTGGAAAGGTGTTTTAATGTATGTTGCATTATTTGTTCTAGTCATATTTACGGCGTTTTATTTCAATTTGTCGAGCGCGACAACAATAGAGGGTTTTGGGTTTTTGGCAATGTTGATTGTTTTACTCGTCTCGTTTAGTTTAATTGCAAGAAAAAAGACAAAAGGTTTAGAAGAGTAATCAAAAAACTTGAAATCGTCCCCCAGTAGTACCGAAGCACATAAAGTGTTATGTGTTCGGACTACGGGGCATGCCTTCCGCTCCAGTTCAATGCGAGGCGGACGGAAGAGATCCGCTATAAGAAAAAGTTAAGTTTTTTTCCAAATTCAGCAAGACCAGCGATACTCGGTTTTATGCTTCAACATCATCCAAACAACATTAACTAACTGATAACATAGGCAGACCAAAACCTACCTTCAATCTATTTTAACCCAGCAATCAAAAGAGCCATTGCAATATTCATAATGTTAAACCACATTTAATTATGCGGTCTTTTTTTTACTATGATTTTGTGATATTCTTTAATAAAAAGAAATGAAAATAGAAAATTTACGAAATAAGAAAATTTTGATTCTTGGCTTGGCAAGAGAGGGAATTGATACTCTCGTTTTTTTACAAAATAAATTTCCTGATCAAAAAATCGGAATAGCTGATAAGAATGAAAAGATAGAACTAGATAATCCCAAAAATACCATTCTTCATCTGGGGGATGATTATCTTAAACATATTAATGATTATGATGTTATTATTAAATCACCTGGCGTATCATTAAATTTAATCCAACCATACTTAAAGAAGAATCAAATAGTAACATCTCAGGCCGATATATTTTTATCTAATTGTAAAGGTTTAGTTATTGGTATTACTGGAACCAAGGGAAAAAGCACAACTTCAACTTTAATTTACAAAATACTAAAAGCTAAGGGATTAAAGTCATTCTTGGTGGGTAATATAGGGAAACCCGCTCTAAGTTATTTACTAAAAGATCAAGAAGATAGGATTTATATATACGAATTATCTAGTTTCCAACTAGAAACAATAACCAAGGGCCCCCAGGTTGCAATCATTCTTAACTTCTTCAAAGACCACTTAGATCAGCATAAAAATTTGGAAGAATATTTTAATGCGAAAAAGAAGATAACTTCCCTCCACGATAATGACTTCTTAATATTCAATTCCAAGGATCCTCAAGTAAAAAAAATGGCTTTGGGATCAAAGGCTCAAAAGATACCATTTGATCCAAATAAAGATCGCTTAAAGGTAAAAAACAAATTAATTATATCCGGGGAGCCGATTGCTATAATCGGAGAAATGTTTGGTGTTCCAAAGAATCTAATTATTTCTGAAATAAATAAATTTAAACCACTAAAGCATCGCTTAGAGTATGTGGGTAAATATAAAGGTATTGAATTCTATAATGACTCGGCTGCAACTATACCAGAAGCAGCCATTTCAGCCATAGATAAGCTTGGTCAAAAACTAGACACTATTATAGTCGGAGGAGTCAATAAAGGCTTTTCTACCAAAGAACTATCCGAGGCAATATTAAATAGCAACATCAGGAATGTAATTCTTTTCCCAGAAACCGGCAAACAAATTGAGGAAGATATCTTAAAATCAAAAAAGAAAGTTAATTTATTCAATGCGAATGATATGAAAGAGGCAGTTAAAATATGTTTCTCTCAAACTAAAAAAGAGGGGATATGTCTTCTTTCTCCAGCAGCTTCAAGCTTTAATATGTTTAAGAGCTATAAACAAAGGGGAGATCTTTTTAAAAGAAATGCTAGAAAATGAAAAAGATAAACGCATCTGATTATACTTTAATATTTACCGTTGCCTCCCTTTTATTGATTGGTATTGTGGTTATCGCAAGCGTTTCTACTATGCCCTCTCAGCAAATTTTTGGTACACCTTACTATTATCTTGGAAGGCATATTATTCATATCTTAATGGGAATAATGGCAGGATTTTTAGCTTTTAAGGTTAAACTGAACCTGTTAAAAAAATGGTCTGTACCATTATTGGGAATAAATCTTGTTCTCTTAGTCCTTGTCTTAAAATTTGGCTTTAGTTCTGGTGGTGCAACTAGATGGATGCTTATTGGACCAATAATGATTCAACCATCTGAATTTTTAAAACTAATTTTAATCGTTTTCTTAGCAGCTTGGCTAGAAAAAGTAGCAGATCAAGCTGGTAATAAAAAGAAGAATAGAAAAGGAGATAGAGAAACAAAAAAAGCTTTTATCATTTCATTATCATTCTTTCTCATATCAACCGCCCTCTTGTTGGCTCAGCCTGATTTTGGAACTACTGTAATTATATTTTCAATTTTTGCTATCATGTATTTTTTAACTGGAACCCCTCTCTGGCACACGATAACTCTAGGATTAGGCGGATTAGCATCCCTAGCTATATTAATTAAAATAGCACCCTATAGAGTTGATAGATTATTAACATTTTTAAATCCTGACCTAGATCTAATGGGGAAAGGCTATCAAATTAAACAAGCTTTCATTGCAATAGGGTCCGGTGGCCTCTTTGGTCTTGGTTTAGGAATGAGCAGACAGAAATTCGGATTTCTCCCCGAAACAATGACTGATACGATTTTTGCCACATTTGCGGAAGAAACAGGATTTATCGGTAGTCTTCTTTTGGTCTCGCTATTGATTCTCTTTTTATGGATTGGAATAGGTATAATTAAAAAATCCTCCGACATGTTCTGTTCATTAATGTCAACTGGTATAGTCAGCTGGATTATTATCCAAGCTTTTGTTAATATAGGAGGAGTGGTTGGCGTATTGCCATTTACTGGAATACCCTTACCTTTTATCAGTTATGGAGGATCTCACCTTCTTACTGAATTAACGGCAGTCGGTCTATTGTTAAATATTTCCAAGAATAAAAGAGCATGAAAATACTATTTACTGGCGGTGGAACGGGAGGACACCTTTTCCCACTTATTGCCATCATAAGAGAATTAAAAGAGATAGACTCATTAAATTTAGAGATGAGCTTTATTGGCCCAGAAGATGATTTCTCCAAGGAACTTTTTAAAAATGAAGGTATTTATGTAAAAAGAATAATGACTGGGAAAATAAGAAGGCAGGCTGGTCTCCTGGATTATTTTCAAAATATACTAGATATGGCTATCAGGGTACCAATTGGAATTATTCAGTCTTTCTATTATATCTTTTTTCTTTCCCCAGATTTAATTTTTAGCAAAGGAGGCCATGGATCAGTGCCAGCAATTATTGCCGGTAAATTACTTCAAGTCCCTATATTCCTACATGAGTCTGATGTTGCTCCTGGTCTAGCTAATAAGAAAATAAATAAGTTTGCGTTAGAAATATTTTCTTCCTTTCCAAAGACAGAATATTTTCCTCCAGAAAAGCTTATTTTCGTAGGCAATCCCATAAGGAAAGAATTATTAGAACCGCCCACTGAAGGAGAACTAAAAAGAAATTTAAGCATCAAATCAGATAAGCCAATAATTTTCATTATTGGAGGATCTCAGGGAAGTGAAAGAATTAATGATCTTATCATGCAGATACTACCCCAACTATTGGATAAGTTTGAAATCATACATCAATGTGGGTTAAATAATCTTGAAAACATTCAATTACAAGCTGAATTTTTAGTGTCAAAAAGTATGAGAGAACATTATCATCTCTTTGGTTTTATGAATGAAAGCCAGCTAAAATCAGCCTACATTATGGCCGATATTGTTGTTAGTCGGTCCGGATCAGGAAGTATATTTGAAATTGCTTCTTTTGGTAAACCAAGCATCCTAATTCCAATACCTGAATCGGCCCAAAACCATCAAGCTAAGAATGCATATGCTTATTCAGATTATGGAGCAGGATTGGTAATGGAAGAAGATAATCTCACTCCTCATTTTTTCTTACAAAAACTAATTGGATTAATTAATAGTCCAAAGAGTATGGAAAGTATGAAAGAGAAAGCTAAAGAGTTTTCAAAACCCAGATCAGCAAGAATAATAGCTGAATATATTGTAGAATTTTTACGATAAATTTTTAATTATGGAAAGTATAAACAATGAACTAAAAACAAAAGCCCTAGAACTACTTCGCCAAAGTGATGTGAGGGTAAGGTTTGCTCCATCGCCAACTGGCTTTTTACATATTGGATCAGCTAGAACCGCCCTCTTTAATTATCTTTTCGCTAAAAATAAAAATGGAACCTTTGTCTTAAGAGTAGAAGACACAGACAAAGAAAGATCTAGGCCCGAATTTGAGAAAGAAATTATTGAAGGTTTAAAGTGGCTAGGAATTGATTGGAATGAAGGTCCAGATAATGGAGAGTATAAGGGACTTTTTGGACCCTATCGTCAGAGCGAAAGATCTAAGATATATTCTATTCATATTCAAAGGCTAATAGATGAAGATAAGGCTTATTACTGTTTTTGTACCCCAGAGGAATTAGAGGCTCAACGACAATATGAGATGTCGAGGGGGGAAGCACCAAAGTATAATAAGAAATGTTCAACACTTTCTTCTCAAGAAGTAAGTGAAAATATTGGCCAGGGGAAAAAATCTATTATTAGATTAAGATCACAATCTAGTAAGATAAAATTTAATGACCTAATAAGAGGTGACATAGAATTTGATTCTAACGAAATAGGGGATATAGTAGTTGCAAGAGACTTAAATAATCCTCTCTACAATCTAGCCGTAGTTATTGACGATTTTGAAATGAAAATCACTCATGTTATTAGAGGCGAAGATCATATATCTAATACTCCCAAACAGATAATGATTGCTCAAGTACTTAATATACCATTACCAATATATGCTCACTTTCCATTAATCCTTGCTACCGATAAAAGTAAGCTTAGTAAAAGACATGGGGCAGTTGCTGTAAATGATTACAAAAAAGAAGGTTATCTTGCGGAAGCAATGGTTAATTTTATCGCCTTCCTAGGCTGGAATCCGGGAACAGAAAAAGAAATATATTCAATAGAATCATTAATAAAAGATTTCTCAATCGATAAAGTTCAAAAATCTGGAGCAGTTTTTAATATTAAAAAATTAGAATTTTTGAATGGATATTATATCCGACAAAAAAATATCGATGAGCTAACTGATTTATGCATCCCATATCTTATAGGGTCAAAATTAATAGAGGAAGAAGAGGGGATAACTAAAAGAGATTTTATTAAAAACGCAATCTTAATACACCAAGAAAGGTTGAAGAAATTATCCGAGATTTCTGAATTCGCTGACTTCCTTTTTGTAAAAGATATACAATATGATAAAGAATTGTTAAATTGGAAACAAATGAATAATGAAGAAATAATATCTTCGCTTGACAAATCCGAAAAAATATTGTCTGAAATACAGAATTGGAATAAAGAAAACATTCAAGAAGAGCTAATAAAAGAGACTGATAGAATAGGAGATAGGGGAAGTATTCTTTGGCCCCTAAGAGTTTCTTTAACCGGGAAAAGCGCCTCGGCAGGACCATTTGAAGTTGCTGAAATATTAGGAAAAGAAAAGTCTCTTGAAAGAATCAGAAAAGCAAAAACATTATTACTATGAAAAAATTGGTCATCTTAATGCTCATAATTTCATTAACTCCTTTTGTAGCGTTTTCTATTCAAACTGATATACAACATCCCGAAACAATTGAAGAGGCACAAAAATTAGGAGAAGGGATATCAAAAATGATTCCGGGATTTATACGAGAAGGATTACAAGATGCAATTCCAATATGGACTAACATATTTTACACACTAAAAAGGCCCTGGGATCGCTACATTGCGCCATTATTCATAAATATTTGGGAAAAGATAAATAGGCCATTTAAAAATTATGTGGAAAGTAAAAGAGAAGTTTTAGATGAAGAATTAAAAAGAGAAAAAGAAGAAATAAGAGAAAGCGCCAAACAGGTTAGCAAAAGTGTTTGGCAAAGAATACTAGAAGGACTAAGAATAGAAAAATAGAAAAATGGTGGGGAATATACTCAAATCAATCATAATATGTTATACTTCGTATAATATAACTTTATCGAAGTCTAGGCTATGCAAAAAAGCGACAGGCCCATAAAAGACCATATTAGAGACTTTCTAGACTATTTAGATATAGAGAAAGGCCTTGGTAATAGAACACAAGAAACATATTCACGCCTCCTAGATCGTTTTCTTTCCTGGCTAAAAAAAAATAATTTAGAGAATATAAAACCGCACGAACTAAATGAAGAAAACGTTTGGAATTTTAGAGTATACTTATCTCAAAGAATAAATTCTAAAACAAAAGAACCACTCAAGAAAACTAGCCAAAACTATTACCTGATAGCTCTTAGGAATTTGTTGAAGTTTTTTACAGACAGAAATATTCAATCATTTCCTGCAGAAAAAATAAAATTAGTTAAATTAAAATCAGATGAAAGAGCTGTTAAGTTTCTTGACCTTGATCAAATAAAAAAATTACTTGGCTCCCCTAACCCCTCTACTCTAATGGGATTACGGGACCGATCGATCTTAGAAACCTTTTTTTCTACCGGACTACGTATATCTGAGCTAGTAAGCCTTAATCGTGACCAAATTAAAATAGAAGATAATACCGAAGATCTAGAGGTTGTAGTAATAGGTAAAGGAAATCGTCCCAGACCCGTTTATATCTCTTCTAGAGCCGTAAAAGGTCTTAAGGAGTACTTGAATACCCGAAATGACAAAGAAAAAGCCCTATTTATTAATTATAAGGGGCCAAAAAATGCATCCAAAAGGCTTTCGGTCCGTTCTGTAGAAAATATAGTTAAAAAATATACTGTAATGTCAGGACTTCCTTCATTTACCGTTCCTCATACATTAAGGCATAGCTTTGCTACCGATCTCTTATCTCAAGGTGTTGATCTAAGAGAAGTTCAAGAGTTTTTGGGTCATAAGAATATAGCTACAACCCAGATATATGCTCACGTCACCAGTAAGCGACTAAAAGATATTCATCGAAAATTCCATAGAGGAGGGGACATTGAGAAATAACTACTTACCAAATCTTCTTTGCCTTTTGGCGTAATCAATTAAAACGGCAGTAAAATCTTTTTCATTAAATTCAGGCCAGTATTTGTTGAGAAAGAATAATTCAGAATAAGCGGCTTGCCAAATAAAGAAATTAGATATTCTTTGTTCCTTGCCAGTCCTTATAATAATATCAAGGTCGGGAACCATCATGTGTTTTTGAACCAATTCCACAGTTATATTATCCGGAGAAGTCCCCTCTTCTGATATTTTTTGCATTGCGTAAACAATTTCATTTCTTCCTCCATAATTAAATGCTAGATTTAGAATCATTCCCCTATTATCCTTAGTACTTGATTCAACTTCTTTTATAATATTCTTTAACTTACTTGAAAGGTCATCTCTACGCCCTACTACCTTTATTTTTATACGTTCAAATAGAGGATTCTTCTTGTTTTTAAATTCATTTTTAAAGAATTTATCAATTAATCCCATAAAAACTTTGATTTCTTCCTTAGATCTCTTCCAGTTTTCAGTTGAAAAAATAAAAAGAGTTAGTATAGCTACCCCCTCTTTTTGAGCGTGAGCAATAATTTTTTTTACTGTTTCTAAACCTTTTTGATGACCCTGAAATGGAAAAAGACCTCTTTCTTTAGCCCATCTTCTGTTTCCATCAACTATGATACCTATATGTTCCGGATTTTTCATATATGAATTCTTCGAATTCAAGATGGGGCTTTTCTTGATTTTTGGCAGTAATATATCCCAATGCAAAGGCCAAAAAGGACACTAAGACTACTCCTAGAAACAAGATAATATCATCTTGATAATCTTTGACAAATTTTAATATTTTTGATAACATTTTTATTATAATACTTTAAAACATATGGCAACGACAAAAGCATCGGGAACAACTAAATTGGGAAGAGATTCTCAACCTCAATATCTGGGGGTCAAATTATATGAAGGTCAGAAAGCAAGGGCTGGTTCTATCATTATTCGTCAAAGGGGATCAAAATTCCTTGCTGGGGTCAATGTTAAAAAAGGAAGTGACGACACTCTTTTTTCTCTCATCAATGGTTTAGTAAAGTTTAGCACAAAGAAAAAGAAAGGATTTGATGGTAAAAGTAGAGTTGTAAAAGTTGTCAGCGTTAATCCAGTCGGATAATTTCTTTTTTGATAAAATTCTTAAAACCGATATATTTATATCGATTTTTATCTTTTTAAGCAAGCTTTTATAAACTGATTGAATAACGGATGTGGGCTCAATGGTCTTGCTTTAAATTCAGGGTGGAATTGTGTACCAACGAAAAAGGGGTGATCTTTAATTTCAATTATTTCAACTAAATCATTTTCTCTGTTAATGCCAGCAAGAATCATTCCTTTAGATTCTAAAAGATCTCTGAAGTCATTATTGAATTCATATCTATGCCTATGCCTTTCTGATATCTCTAATGAACCATATGCTTTGGCACTAACTGTGTCCTTCTTTAGTTCGCATTGATAGGATCCAAGTCGCATAGTTCCTCCGTATTGCTTATTCTTAACAAGGTTCTTCTGTTTTGACATTATATCAATTACCAAATTTGAAGAATCGGGATTCATTTCTCTTGAATTAGCATCTTTTAATCCGCAAACGTTTCTACTAAACTCAATGACCGCTAATTGCATACCCAGGCAAAGGCCAAAAAAAGGTATCTTTTTCTTTCTGCAGAATTCTATTGCTTTAATCTTGCCCTCAATCCCTCGGTTACCGAAACCACCCGGTACAATTATTCCGTCATAATTCAACAACTCTTTTAATTTATCCGGGTTCTTTTCATACTCCTCAGCTGAAAGCCATGATATTTCAGGCTTTCTGTTATTACTCCACGCTGAATACTTAACGGCTTCTATAACAGAAATATATGAATCAGATAGAGTAAATTTTCCTGATTCAAAATACTTTCCTACTATAGCTATTTTAACTGGTTCTTTAACACTTCTTATTCTCTTAACCATAGACTGCCACTGCCCAATGTCCTTCTTCTTGGTTCTTAAATTAAATTTCTTTAGAATACGATCTCCTAAACCTTCTTCTTCAAGGTTAAGGGGGATTTCATATATCAAATCTGAATCTGGAGCTGAAATAACATCCTTTGGATCAATATTACAAAAAGTAGATATTTTTTTCTTTCGAGGGACGTCTATGGGAAGACTAGATCTTCCTAATATTATGTCTGCCTGTATCCCTGCTTCATTTAATGTTCTTACTGCATTCTGAGTTGGCTTAGTCTTCATCTCTCCAATCATAGAAGGAATGGGAAGGTAACTGACTAAGACAAAGAGGACCTTTTTAGGGGTTTTTAAACGCATCATTCTGGCTGCTTCAAGAAAGATAAGATTCTGGTATTCCCCTACTGTTCCTCCAATTTCAACTAGAATAAAGTCTGGTTTTTTATTTTTACCGGCTTTTAAGATTCTATTTATAACTTCGTTTGGAATATGAGGAACAACTTCTACACACTTTCCCTTATATCCCAAATTCCTCTCTCTTTTGATTACTTCGAGATAGACCTTTCCAGTAGTCATGTAATTGTCTTTTGACAAATCATCTGAAAAGAATCTCTCGTAATTACCGATGTCTTGATCTGATTCTATGCCATCATCTGTAACAAAGACTTCGCCATGTTCAATTGGATTCATGGTTCCGGCATCCACATTAACATAAGGATCTATCTTAACTGCTGTAACTTTAAATCCCCTGCTTTGTAATATTCTTCCAATACTTGAGACTGTAATCCCCTTTCCTATTCCGGACATAACACCGCCTGCGACAAATATTATTCTTGGCATAAAAATAAATAGATATCATAGATACATGAGAGACAACGTTTAAGATGACTATCAGATAACTACAAATAGCTACTTTTCTTCGTTTATTAGAACTTTTATAGATACTTCCAAGTTATGTTCAAAAGATAATTTTACATTAAATTCACCTAATTTCTTTATTGGCTCCTTTAATTCAATTTGGTTCTTATCCACTTCAAAACCCATTCCCTTTAACTTTTCTTTAATCTTAACAGCAGTTATTGATTCAAATAATTGATCTTTTTCTCCAATCTTCACATCAAAAGAAACCTCTAGTCCATCAATTTTTGAAACTAATGCCTGAACCTTTTTTAGGCTATCTTCTTGCTTCTTTTGGCCTGTCTCTAATTGAATATCTAACCATTGGAGAGCTTCTCTGGTCGCTGGACGAGCCAAATTATTAGGTATTAAATAATTCATCGCATAACCGTCCTTAACTTCCTTAACATCATATTTCTTACCGATTTTTTCAACGTTTTTAATAAGTATTACTTTCATGTTTTTGATTTATTTTACCGTTATTTTATATCATTCCCCGCATTACTTCAATAGCTTTGTCTAACTGAGGATCTCGTCCAGCTTCGTAATCCTCAATGGTCATCTCTACCTCATAATCTGGAGTTAATCCTTTTTTAGTTATAGTGTATCCATTTGGAGTCAACCAATTAGCAATAGTTATTTTAATTGATGACCCGTCCCGTAATTTTTTTAGCTTTTGTATAGATCCTTTTCCAAAAGAAGTTTCACCGACAATAAGCGCATTATTATGATACCTAACAGCACCCGCTAAAATTTCAGAAGCAGATGCTGATCCCTGATTCATAATAACAACTAAAGGATAATGAGAAAGACTGCCATTTCCTTTTGACCTGAATTCATGCATAACTCGACCATCATCTTCTATCACAAAAACATCTCCCCTGTTTAAAAACCATCCTCCAATATTCTGCGAAACGTCTAAATATCCTCCTGAATTATTTCTTAAATCTAAGATTAATCCTTTAGCCGGACTATTAATTAAATCTAAAGCTATATCTCTAAAATTGGAATCCGTATTTCGATGAAAATGATAAAAGCTAATATGGGCAATGTTGCCTTCTAATAGTTCCCACTCCAATGATGGTGAAACTATTGTATCTCTAATAATCTCTACTTCTCGTGATTTATCCCATTCACTTCTTAATACCGTTAAAACAACTTTAGTTCCTCTTGGCCCTCTTATCATTCCTATAGCCTCTTCAACAGAAAGGCCATCAGTTTCAACACCGTCTATCTTTAATATTTTATCTCCAGCCATCATACCAGCCTTATCTGCTGGAGTTCCCCTAAGTGGAGCTACAACCTGAAATTGATTATCACGTATATCTACCTCCATTCCAACTCCCTCGAAACGCCCATCGGTATTCTCTAAGAATCTTTTAGTGTCATCTGGAGTAAAAAAACTAGTGTGTGGATCTGAAAGAGCATTAGTCATCCCTGCTATTGCACCGTAAACTATATCTTGATGATTGATTTTATCAGGAAAGACATAATTATCTTTCAGAGTATTGTATGCTTCCCAGAATATAGTAAAATCTGCTCCTTCTGGCTGTTGATATCTTTGAATTATATTATTTTGACTTAACAGGTAACCAGAAAAAGCACCTAAGGCATATATTCCAAAGATAAAAATAATTCCGCTAATCCCTTTAAAAAATTTCATAATAGAAGTATTATATCAAAAAAAATAGATAAAGCAAATCAAACAAAAAAGGTTTCCTGATTAAATCAAGAATCTTTCTTTGGCAATTGGAAGGTTGATATTGGTGATGTTAATCGATTCAAAAGTTTGGGAGAGTTAACCGTAGAAACATACAAATCTATTTATTATTTGATTGATCTTCTAAAACCAGTTCAAAAACAGATTTAAGACAAGAAAAGAACTAGAGCAATATATGGAAGTTGAACTTCCATATATATTCCCAATTCTAGTCGTTAAAAGTCCCTCATCGTTGACTTTTGAGCAAGGCAAAGAACTTAATACAAAGAACTTATTGCTCAACGCAGTACAGCCTCGCACTATCAAAGCAATTAATTGTATTTGCATCAAACCAGCCGTTGTCATATTTATCTACTTGCCCTACTTTTTCATACCATTCCTGAGTCGTAAGCATCGGTCCAAACCATTCCTCACAACCAAATCCATATTCGCTTTTATAGCTTCCTGTCCACACGTATCCTGTTGTTATCTTTCCCTCTTCATCATATATTATTCCTGTGTTTAATGTACCGTCCCACAGATCTTCTTCGCTGGTTGCTATTATTTCCCCAGCCATATTTTTTAACACGTCCCAGTTATAGTGGATACGTGATCGAGCATTAATAGTATAAGTGGAAAGCAAAGCTATCCAGGTACCAGATAAGCCCGCAGCTGAAGCCCTATTCATGCATATAGTATCCGCACCTTCCAACCCACCCAAATTACTACCTTGCAAGGTACTTGTTACAAAAACTCTTTTAGTGTTTGGTATAGCTGTAGTTGTAACAGTTGGAGCTATAGCATCTTGATTGGCAATCCCATTGATTGGCACTTGAGCATCTCTTTCTTGAGAAACAACTATTACAAGAAGGATAATTAACGATAGAACAAGTGCTCCTGCTAGAATATATAATCTTTTTTTTG
>BBPE01001909.1_pt2 | contig 13978 bp, 16 predicted proteins | sample 1344301 | NCBI WGS metagenome assembly BBPE01 (sample SAMD00019089, study PRJDB2971) | groundwater metagenome | isolation source: The Cedars highly-alkaline
GGTTGGGCGGTTGGGCGGTTGGGCGGTTGGGCGGTTGGGCGGCTGGGTGCCCGGGGGCTGTGGGCCGATTTCTGGCCGCGCAGCGGACGGCATGAGGCACGCAGCCCCCGGGTGCCCAGCCGCTCAGTAGCTGTGGGCCGATTTCTGGCCGCGAAGCGGACGGCATGAGGCACGCGGCCCCCGGCGCGCACAGCCGCCTAGCCGCCTAGGCACTGCGCGCGCACCTCTCAGCCCAGCAAACGGGCGCGCAACTCGTCCACCGCAGCGCTCAGGGCTCCGTCGTTTTGGATGCAGATGCTGCCCACCGGGAGCTGCAAGGGCGGATCGCGCTGCAAGCGCTCGGCCACCGCAGCCGGGGTTTCGCGGCCGCGCGCCAGCAAGCGCTGCCGCAACACCGCTGGCGAGGCCTCTATGTGCACCACGGTGGCGGCGGGCCAGTGGCACAGCAACTGCGGCAAATAGCCGCGCGAACCATTCACAAACACCCACTGCCCCAAATCCAAGGGCTCCAGTTCGCACCAGCGCACGCCATAGCACAAGCCATTGGCAAGCCAGTGCAACGCAAACGCACCGTCGGCGCGCAGCCGCTCGAAAGCGTCGGCATCGACGGGCTCGTGGGCTTCACCGTCTGCCGTCGAGGGCCTGGCAATGGTGCGCCGTGCCCAATGCGCCGCAACGCTGGCAGGCCAAGTGGCGCGCAAGCCGCCCAACACCGAGTCCTTGCCCACCCCCGAAGGCCCGATCACATAGACTAGGCGCGCGCCCATTGGAGTACCCCGCGCGCTCATGACCCAAAGCGCAGCTGTTGCAACAGCTCAAAGTCTGCACCCGCAACCGGCTCGACGAACAGCGACAGCCGATCGATCGGGCACGGTGGCAGGCTGTGAAACTGGCGCGCTGCGGCAGCCAGCAACGCCTCCCGCTGCACCGGTGCCAGTCCATCGAGCGGCCCGGTGAGTGAAAAGTGAAATCGAAATTCCTGCAACACCCACGGGTAGCCCCATGCTTGCAACAGCGCCTCCTGCTCAGCCGAAAGCCCGGCGCGGCGGCGGCGCGCCAATTCGTCCGCGCTCAATTGGGCGGCAAGGGGCTGCAAGGATTGCACGCAATCGGCCTCCAGCCGCTCCAGCTCGGGTGGCGTTTGCAGCGGCTGCAAGGCAATGAAATCGCCCATGCAAGCCACGCGCAGCGGCAGCTCGAAAGCCCGCTGCCGGCTGCAAATGCCTTGCAGCACCGTGCGCACCGAGGCCAGATCGCCGTGGGCCAGCCGAAACGGGGCCTTGAGGGTGGCGTGCCAGCCATAGCGGCGCGGTGCGGCGGTCAGGCGCGCAAACGCCTCGGCGTCGATGCCCTCGATTGCCGTTTGCGGCAGTGCGGCCGCCGTCGCCGCACAACGCCCCAGCCACCGACTGCCAGCCTGCCACCAAGGGGACTCGGGCGCGGGCGCAAAATAGACCGCCACCCGGTGTGGCAACACGGCTTGCTGCATCACAGTTCCTTAGCTTAAATGGGCATGATCGACGCTGATGGCCACCCGGTCACCGGCAAACCAGGTGCAGGCATATTCAACCGGGCAGCCCTCGGCATCGACATTGACGCTGGTGACACGCAAGGTCGGCCGCGTGAGCGGCTGTTGCAGCAGGGCCGCGACTTCGGCACTGGGCAGGCGCGCCGTGATGCGGCTCTCGCGGCGCGTGTAATCGCTCACACCCAAGCGGGCCAGCGCCTCCGTGATGGAGCCCGTTTCCTGCAAATGCACCTCTAGCCCAGCCAGCCGCGGCAGCGGGAAGTAGCGGTCGCTGGCGTGCAACACATGGCCGGCGCCGTCGCCCAACACCAGCAGGTGCAGCACCGGAGCACCCTCGGCCAGCGCCAGCGCCAGCGCCACCCCCGGCTCGGCGCACTCGACTTCGGCCTGCAACACCCGAAAGCCCCCTTTGAAACCGGCTTGCGCCAGGCTTTGCCGATGCCGGGTGCGTTTGCCCAGAATCACTTCGACGGCAAATTCTTCCACATAGGTGCCGCTGCCTTGGGCCGAGCGCACCAAGCCCAACTGCCCGAGCGAAGCCAAGGAACGGCGCACGGTGTGGCGGTTGACACCGTACTGCTGCGCCAGCGCGTGCTCGGAGGGCAGGCGCTGGCCCGGCGCATAGACCCCTTCCCGAATGGATGCACCTATTTCGTGGGCAACGCGGGCCCAGAAGCTGTGCTCAGGGTTGGGTAGAACCAATTCCGGGAGGTCGGCGGCAAGGGTTTTTGTCATGAGTTTTTCACAAGAGGGGGTTAAGCTGCGGGCTCAAGCCAAAAGTTGTCTAAACAAATAGCACCATAGCACCAGAATGTTTCAATCATTTGACAAACCGCCCACCGAGGGCTCCAGTGCACGCGCCGACTGGATGGCCCTGCTGGCGCGCGCCCCGCTGGCGCTGCTGGAGCAGGGCCTGCAAGCGCCCTTGACGCAGCGCCGCACCGAATGGTTGCGCCCGCCCGAAACCGGACTGTACATGGTGCAGGGCCGGGCCGGGGCCACGGGGCAACGCTTCAACTTGGGCGAACTCACGGTCACGCGCTGCACCTTGCGCGCCTTGAATGAGCAAGGCGCGCAGCAAGGTCTGCAAGGTGAACGGCAGGCGGGTTTGCCAGCGGCCACGGTCGGCGTGGCCTACGTGCTTGGGCGCAGCCACCGCCACGCCGAACTGGCGGCGTGGGCCGACGCGCTGCTTCAGGAAGCCGGGCCCGGTGCCGAACTGGAGCAGACGCTGCTGGCCCCGGTGCGCGCGCACCTGGCGCAGCAACAGGCCCAGCGCCGAGTGCAAGCGCAGGCCAGCAAGGTGGATTTTTTTACGCTTGCCCGCGAAGCCGGATCCAGCGACGGGGCCGAGGACGAGCAATGAAAAACGAAGAACTCGAAAACATGCTGCCCGGCTTTGCCGACCTCGCGGTCGGCAGCCAGGCGGTGTTTCGCCGCGCCCTCGAAGCGCTGTCGCTGCCCGGGCGCGTGCTGGAACTGCCGCACCCAGCCCAAACGCCAGCCAACGGCCACCCGGCGGCGGCGCTGCTGCTGCTGGCCTTGCTCGACAGCGATTGCAGTTTGTGGCTCTCGCCCTCCCTAGCCGGTTCGCAGGCACAGGCGTGGCTGCGCTTTCACACCGGTTGCCGCTGCGTCAGCGATCCCGGTGCGGCACGCTTTCTCTGGTTCGCCGCCGCCGACCCCTGGCCAGCGTTGGCACAGCTCGACTGGGGCAGCGACGAATACCCGGACCAATCGGCCACCTGCGTGATCGAACTGCAAAGTCTGCACGAGGGCCAATCCGCCCCGCTGTTGCTGAGCGGGCCCGGCATCCTAGAAAGCCAGAATTTGCACGCGCGCGGGCTGCCTGCCGACTTCGCAGCCCAATGGGCCGCCAACCACGCCGCCTTTCCGCGCGGCGTCGATGCCTTCTTGGTGGCGGGCCACAGCGTCTGTGGCTTGCCGCGCTCCACGCGCGTGCGACACGCACCACACACCCCACTGGAGCCCTGAACATGTACGTCGCTGTCAAAGGCGGAGAAGCCGCCATCCTGCACAGCTACCGCTTGCTGGCGCAGCAGCGCCGCGGCGACGCCGCCGTGCCCGAGCTGAGCGTGGCCCAGATCCGCCAGCAAATGAAACTGGCGGTGGACCGCGTCATGTGCGAGGGCTCGCTCTACGACCCCGAACTCGCGGCACTGGCCATCAAACAGGCTTGCGGCGACTTGGTCGAGGCCATTTTTTTGCTGCGCGCCTACCGCGCCACCCTGCCGCGCTTGGGCTGTACGCTGGCGTTGCGCACCGATGGCATGGCGCTGGCGCGCCGCATCTCGGCCACCTTCAAAGACTTGCCGGGCGGGCAAATCCTAGGCCCGACCTACGACTACACCCAGCGCCTGCTCGATTTCTCGCTGCTGGCCGCCGCCCCCGAGCCGCAGCCCGCCGCGGCCAGCCCCACCTTGCCCCCCGAGCAGCCCACACCCCGGGTGGTGGATCTGCTCAACCAGGAGGGCCTGATCGAACGCTGCCCGCCGCCCGAGGGCGACCCGGAACCCGTGGACCTCACGCGCGAGCCGCTGCGCTTCCCGGCCGAGCGCGCCACTCGGCTGCAAAACCTGGCCCGTGGCGACGAGGGCTTCCTGCTCGCCATGGCCTACTCGACCCAGCGCGGCTACTCGCACACACACCCCTTCGTGGGCGAAATCCGTTTTGGCACGCTGGCGATCGAACTGGCCCCCGAAGAGCTGGACTTCACGCTCTCGATCGGCGACATCGAATTGACCGAATGCGAGATGGTCAACCAGTTCGCTGGCAGCCCGAGCGAGCCGCCGCAGTTCACGCGCGGCTACGGACTGGCCTTTGGCCACAGCGAGCGCAAAGCGATGGCGATGAGCCTGGTGGACCGCAGTCTGCGCGCCAGCGAGCTTGGTGAAGCGGTGCAGTCGCCGGCGCAGATGCAGGAGTTCGTGCTCTCGCACAGCGACAGCCTCGAGGCCTCGGGTTTCGTGCAGCACCTCAAGCTGCCGCACTACGTCGATTTCCAGTCTGAACTGGATTTGGTGCGGCGCCTGCGTGCCGAGGCCCAAGCCCAAACCCAAACCCAAGCCGCACCCCCGCCAAGCGCGGCCACGCCACCCAGCCCAAAGGCCCATCCGTGAATGCCCCCACCCTTGGCGCAGTGCTGCACGCGCCCGCTCCTGCAAGCGAAACCGCACCCTCGGTCAACTTTGCCTACCTGGACGAGCGCAGCAAGCGCATGATCCGGCGCGCCCTGCTCAAAGCCGTGGCCATCCCCGGCTACCAAGTCCCCTTTGGCTCGCGCGAAATGCCGCTGCCCTACGGCTGGGGCACGGGCGGCATCCAAGTCACGGCCGCCGTCATCGGGCCGCAAGACACGCTCAAGGTGATCGACCAGGGCTCAGACGACACCGTCAACGCGGTCAACATCCGGCGCTTCTTCCAGCGCACCGCCGGCGTGCCGATCACCACCCAAACCCGCGCCGCCACCCTGATCCAGACCCGGCACCGCATCCCCGAAACGCCGCTGCGCGAGGGCCAGATCATCGTCTATCAGGTGCCGGTGCCGGAACCGCTGCAACGGCTGGAGCCGCGCGAAACCGAGACCCGCACCCTGCACGCGCTGGCCGAGTACGGGCTCATGCACGTCAAGCTGTACGAAGACATCGCGCGCCACGGCCACATCGCCACCACCTACGACTATCCGGTGCTGGTCAACGACCGCTACCTGATGTCACCCTCGCCCATCCCAAAATTCGACAACCCCAAGCTGCACCTCAACCCGGCGCTGCAACTCTTTGGTGCCGGGCGCGAAAAGCGCATCTACGCGGTGCCGCCCTACACCAAGGTCGAGAGCCTGTCGTTCGACGACCACCCCTTCGAGGTGCAACGCTGGGAGATGGCCTGTGCACTCTGCGGCGCCACCGATTCCTACTTGGACGAAGTGATCATCGACGATCAAGGCACGCGCCAGCACACCTGCTCCGACTCCGACCACTGCCAGCAGCGGCGCGCCGCGCAAGGCGCCCGCACCGCGTGAACGAGACCCATCCATGCCCTCCCCTGCCACCCCCTCTGCTCTGCCGCTGCTGCGCGTACACCAGTTGAGCAAGCGCTACGGCGCCCTGACGGCGCTGCAAGATGCCTCCTTCGAGCTCTGGCCGGGCGAAGTGCTGGCCGTGGTCGGCGAATCCGGCTCGGGCAAGAGCACCTTGCTCAACACCGTCGCGGCGCTGATGCGCCCCGACAGCGGCTGCGTCCAATACCAGTTGCGCGACGGCAGCCTGGAAGACGTACACGCCCTGAGTGCCGCGCGTCAGCGCCTGCTGGCGCGCACCGACTGGGGCTTCGTGCACCAAAACCCGGCCGACGGACTGCGCATGGACGTCTCGGCCGGGGCCAACGTGGGCGAGCGCCTGATGGGCCTGGGCTGGCGCCATTACGGGCAGTTGCGCGCCGCGGCGCTGGAGTGGTTGCAGCGGGTCGAAATCGACGCCGACCGCATCGACGATGCGCCACGCGTTTTTTCTGGCGGCATGCGCCAGCGCTTGCAGATCGCCCGCAATTTGGTCACCAGCCCGCGCCTGCTGTTCATGGACGAGCCCACCTCCGGCCTCGACGTATCGGTGCAGGCGCGGCTGCTGGACTTGCTGCGCCGCCTCACCCAGGAGCTGCAACTGGCCGTGGTCATCGTCACCCACGACCTGGCCGTGGCCCGGCTGCTGGCGCAGCGCATGGTGGTGATGCAGCGCGGTCACATCGTCGAAAGCGGCCTGACCGACCAGCTGCTCGACGATCCCCAGCACCCCTATACCCAACTCCTGGTCAGCTCCGTCCTTCCACCATGAAACCTGCCCTCCTTAGCATGAGGGGTGTGGCCAAGCGCTTCACCCTGCACCACCAACACGGGGTCGAACTGCCGGTGCTCGACGGCGTCGATCTGCAAGTCCAAGCCGGCGAATGCCTGGTGCTCGACGGGCCCTCGGGCATGGGCAAAAGCACCCTGCTTAAGCTGGTTTATGCCAACTACCGCGCCAGCGCCGGCTGCATCGAGGTGCGCACCGGCACCGATTCCACCCTAGAGGTGACCCAAGCCAGCGCGCGCGAGCTGCTGCAACTGCGCCGCGACACGGTGTCTTACGTGAGCCAGTTTCTGCGCCTGATCCCGCGCGTGCCCGCCATCGACGTGGTGGCGGAAGCGCTGCGCCAAGACCACGCCACCGACCCGGACGTGGCCGCAGCCGCCCGCGCCGAGGCCGCGCGCTGGTTGCAGCGCCTGCGCATCCCCGAGCGCCTGTGGGCGCTGCCACCGGCCACCTTCTCGGGTGGTGAGCAGCAGCGTATCAACATCGCCCGCAACCTCATCAAGCCGCGGCCGCTGCTGCTGCTCGACGAGCCCACCGCCTCGCTCGACCCGGCCAACACCCGCACCGTGGTGGAACTGATCCAAGAGGCCGTCGCCGGTGGTGCCGCGGTGCTGGGCATTTTTCACGACCCCGACGTGGGCGCGGCGGTGGCCACGCGCCGCATCGACATGGCTTGTTTTCGGAGTGCCGCATGAACCCCATCGTTTTTCGCAACGCCCACCTAGTGCTGTCCGACGAGGTGCGCTTGGGCAGCCTGCAAGTGGTGAACGGCTGCATCGAAGCGCTCGACAGCAGCGCCTTGGGGCAGACCGGCATTGACCTCGAGGGCGACTACCTGCTGCCCGGCCTAGTCGAAATACACACCGACAATCTGGAGCGCCACCTGATGCCGCGGCCCAAGGTGCACTGGGCCGAAATGCCGGCCCTGCTGGCGCACGACGCCGAACTGGCGGCAGCGGGAATCACCACCGTCTTCGATGCGCTGGGCGTCGGCGACACCGAGCCCGACACCCTGCGCGGCATCTCCTGGGAGCGGGCGCTGCGCTGCCTCGATTACTGCACCGCCCAAGGGATGCTGCGCACCGACCACCACCTGCACATCCGCTGCGAACTGCCCGCACCCAACACGGTCGAGCTGTTCCAGCCCTTTCACGAGCACCCGCGCCTCGGGCTGATCTCGCTCATGGACCACACCCCCGGCCAGCGCCAGTGGGAGGACATCGAACACGCCCGCATCTACTACACCGGCAAGAAGGGCTGGAGCCTGGAGCGCTTCCAGCAACAGGTCGCATATGCGATCGAGTCGCAGGCCCGCTACGCGCAGCCGCACCGCCAGCACTTCGTCGATTACTGCCGCACGCACCGCATCGCGCTGGCCAGCCACGACGACACCACCGAGGTGCATGTGCAGCAAGCGCACCAAGATGGTGCCTGCATCTCCGAATTCCCGACCACCGTGGCGGCGGCTCGCGCCGCACACGCGCTTGGCATGGGCACCGTCATGGGCGGGCCCAACGTGGTGCGCGGCGGCTCGCACTCGGGCAACGTGGCGGCGGCCGAATTGGCCCAGTTGGGGTTGCTCGATATCCTCTCCTCCGATTACGTGCCGGGCAGCCTGCTGAGCGCTGCAGTGCGTCTGGTCGATGACGGGCTGCTCAGCCTGCCGCAGGCCGTGGCCACCGTCACCCGCAACCCGGCGCGTGCCTGTGCCCTGCACGACCGGGGCGAACTGCGCCCGGGTTTGCGCGCCGACCTGGTGCGCGTCAAGCTGATCAAGCTGCCCGACGGACGCAACCAGGCCGTGGTGCGCAGCGTCTGGCGCGAAGGCGAACGGGTGCTTTGAAAGACCCAACCCATGCCACCCAGCCACCACACCCCATCATCCGCAGGCCAGGCCCGCCTCACCCACGTGGCGGCTCACAACGTGCCGCCCAAGACCCGACTGACTGCAAGCCCCACCCTGGCCGCCAGCGCCGTGGTGCAAAACTGCCGCTTTGGCCGCTACACCGAAGTGGGTGAACAGGCGCACATGAGCGACTCGGTGCTGGACGACTACAGCTACCTGAGCCGGGGCTGCGACGTGATGTCGTCCGACATCGGCAAGTTTGCCAACATCGCCGCCATGGTGCGCATCAATCCGGGCTTTCATCCGCTCGAGCGCCCGACCCTGCACAACTTCACTTACCGCTGGAGCCGCTACGGATTGGCCGATACCGACGACGCCGCCTACTTTGAGTGGCGGCGGCGCCAGCGCGTGCGCATCGGCCACGACACCTGGATCGGCCACGCCGCGGTGATCATGCCCGGCGTGCGCATCGGTCATGGGGCGGTGGTCGGCAGCAACTCGGTGGTGACGCGGGACGTGCCCGACTACGCCATCGTGGCCGGCGCTCCGGCGCGCCTGCTGCGCATGCGCTTCCCGGCGGCCATCGCCCAGGCCTTGTTGGCCACCGCCTGGTGGGACTGGGATCACGAAACCTTGGAGCAGCGCCTGCCCGATTTTTCCGATCTGCGCCGCTTCCTGAACCGCTACGGCCCGCCCCTGCCGGATTGATCAGATCCTGAGGTTGCGCTCACCCACCAGCGCCATGCGAAGGCGGGTCGAAACCCAGTCGATCAGCGCCACCGTGAGCAAGATCATCAAAACGATGAAAGCCACCTGATCCCATTCAAAGATGCGGATGCTTTCCACTAGGTACAGGCCGATGCCACCGGCCCCGACGATGCCGATGATGGTCGCCGAGCGGGTGTTGGACTCGAAAAAGTACAGGGTCTGGCTGATCAACACCGGCAGCACCTGGGGAATGATGCCAAAGCGGATCTCGTGCAAGCGCGAGCCACCCGTGGACAACACGCCTTCGCCCGCTTTGCGCTCGACCGCTTCGATCGCCTCGGAGTAGAGCTTGGTAAAAGAGCCGATGTCGGCGGTCATGATGGCCAGCACGCCGGCAAAGGGGCCTAGGCCAACGACGTTGATCCAGATCAGGGCCCAGATCAGCGTGTCTATACCGCGGATGGTGTCGGACGTGCGGCGCGTGAGCCAGCGCACCATCTGGTTGACGGTCGTGTTGCGCGCGGCCAAGAGGCAGAGCGGAAAGGCCAAGATCGCCGCCAGCAGCGTCCCCAAAAAGGCAATCGCGATCGTTTCCGCCAGCGCCTCGAGCAGGCTGTTGAGCTGCGTGCCGGGCGTAGGCGGCACCATCAGGCTCATAAAGGTGCCGAGCTGAACCAAGCCGGTGCCGAGTTGGGCCAAGGAAAACTCGAGGCGCAGCAGGGCAAACAGGGCCAGCGCGACCATGGCACCCACCAGCAGCGCCGTGAGCCACTTCTCGCGGCTTGAGCCTGCGATAAGCCCGGCATGGTGCGCCCTGAATCTACCATCTAAGGTGAAGAGTGAGGGGCGATTTTTCACTTGCCGTGCTCCAGCGAAATCAGCCGATGGCGGATGCGTTCGGTCACCAAATCGATGGCAACCACCGTAAGAATGATCAGCAGCAAGATGGCCGAGACGTCGGGGTAGTGGAAGCCGCGAATGGCCTCCAGCAAGTCCTGCCCGATGCCGCCCGCACCCACGAAACCCATCACCGATGCGCTGCGCACATTGATCTCAAAGCGCAGCAGCGCGTAGCTGACAAAGTTGGACAACACCTGCGGCACCACCGCGTAGCGGATCGCCTGCCAGCGCGTGGCGCCGGTGGCAATCGCCCCCTCCACCGGCTTCATGTCGATGTTCTCAGCCACCTCGGCAAACAGTTTGCCGAGCGCGCCCATGGAGGAGAGCATGAGCGCCAGCACGCCGGGCACCGGTCCCAGCCCGAAGGCCACGACGAAAAACAGGGCATAGACCAGATCCGGCACGGTGCGGAAGAACTCGAGCAGGCGGCGCGCGAAAAAACGCTGCGCCGGGTTGACTGCGAGGTTGTTGGTGGCGGCAAAGCATAGCAAGAAGGCCCCAATGGTCCCAAACAGGGTGCCCAAGTAGGCAATCAGCAGCGTCTCCCAGAGCAGATCGAGCCAGCGCTCCCAGCCCCAAAACCACTCTACCGGGTCGGTGAACACGAGCTCGCCATTGGCCAGGTGCAGAATGCGAACGAAGTAGTTCGTCAGTTGGTCGAAGTTGGCCCAGAATTTGACTAGGTCCACTTCGGCCACATAACCGGCGGTCAGCACCAGCAACAGCAGGACGAACAGGCCCAAGACCGTCGAACGGGTCTTGTCGGCTTGCTCGGCCCGGTAGCCGGCCGACAGCGTGGCCACTTGCGCAGCAGGGAGTCGGACGAGGCTGCTCATCGCACCCCCTCTCCCGCTGGTTTCAGGGCCAGCGCTCGCTGGCGGGCGCTGGTGGGCCGTGCGCCCATTCGGGCACGCGATCCACCATGCCAGTCGCGCTCATCAACCACGCTGAGCCCGCTCACGGCGCAGGCGGTCCACGAACTGCTGCAACTCGATGATCACTTGGTAATCGGCATGTGTAACCGGTGCAAAGCCCGGCGACTGGCCATCGGAGAGGCGATCAAAGGCAGCGCGGTCGCGCGTCGGTGCCTCGAAAAAGGCTTGCCGAATCAAAGTCCGGGTCTCGAGCGGGAGCGAGGTCAGGAAGGCAACCGGCGAACCCGGAATCCGGTCCGAGCGAAACACGATCTTGAAGTCGGCCGGGTTGACCATGCCCCTTCTGCCCATGCGCATCAGGTTGGAATCGGTCTCGGAATTCCACCAGTTGAAAGCAACGTCGCAGGTGCCGCGCTGCAACGCCATGATCGAGTTCTCGTGGCTGCCGGAGGTCTGCACATTGGCAAAGAAGCGATCCGGGGCAATGTTGGCCCGGCTCATGGCAAAGTGCGGCACGTTGAAACCCGAGGTCGAGTTGACATCGACCAGACACAGGTTGCGGCCTTGGAAATCTTCCAGCCGGGCGCCACGGTCGTTGGCTCGGGCGTAGGCCACCGAGTAGTAACCGGTCGAGCCATCCGCCTGGCGCAGGGTGGCAAAGGCCTCGACACCGCCGTTGGTGACGGCGTGGGCGCGCACATAGGAGGACGGGCCGTAGTCGCCGATGTGGATGTGGCCGGCGCGTTGGCCCTCGATCACGGCGGCGTAGTCGGATGCGATGCGCAGCGTCACCCGCACCCCCAACTGCCGAGACAGGTAGGTCATCCAAGGGCCAAAGCGTTCCGTGACACCAGCGGCGTTCTCGGCCGGCACCACGGCATAGACCAATTCTGGAAAGCGCGCCCTCCAGTCCGGCTGGGCAAAAACGGACGGGGAGGCAGCCAGCGCAGCGGCACCAAGGGCAAAGGTGCGGCGCGAAATGGGGTGGCGGATGAGGGACATGATGAAATTCCTTGTGGATAAAGGCGAGGTGTGAAGGGAGAGACAGGGAGGGGGAAATCAGAATCAAACGGCAATCGGCACCAGGCCGGTGGCTGCACGCGGTTCGGGGGCATCCGGCTTGGACATTGCCTCGCGCGCTTCAAGCCCGTAGAGCTCGTGGGCCACGGCGCTGGTCAAGCTCTCTGGGCTGCCGTCGAACACCACCCGACCCTGCGCCATGCCGATCAGGCGCTCGCAGTAGTCTTTGGCAATGTCGAGGTCGTGCAGGTTGCAGACCACGGTGATGCCAAACTCCCGGTTCAGGCGTTGCAGCGCGTCCATCACGACCTTGGTGTTGCGCGGATCGAGCGAGGCGATCGGCTCGTCGGCCAGAATGAGGAGCGGCTCTTGCACCAGTGCGCGGGCAATGGCGACGCGCTGCTGCTGGCCGCCCGAAAGCGTTTCAGCGCGTTGTCCGGCGTACGGGATCATGTCGAGCTGCTCCAGCGCCGACACCGCGATGGCCCGGTCATCGGCCGACCAAAGCTTGAGCAACGAGCGCAGGCGCGAGGTGTGATTGAGGCGTCCCATGAGCACGTTGGTCATCACGTCCAGCCGACCCACGATGTTGAACTGCTGGAACACCATCGCGCACGAGGCACGCCAATCGCGCAGCGCCTGCCCCTTGAGGCGGGTCACGTCGAGACCGTCCCACAAGATCTGTCCGCCCGAGACATCCTGCAAGCGATTGATCATGCGCAGCAGCGTGGACTTGCCCGCTCCGGAACGCCCGATGACGCCCACGAAACTGCCCCGCTCGATGCGCAACGAGACATCGTGCACGGCGCGATTGGCACCAAAATTACGACCAACATTGACCAAATTCAGCATGACCGGCTCCTTGTGGAATTGCCGCCATGCTATGTGGCCAATGTGAAGACTTGATGAAATTTTGGCGTGTGGTCTAGACAACACGCCGGACTCAATTTAACCGAGCAGCCGCCCAAACGCTGCGCCGCCCTTAGACCCAACCCCGCGCGCGCCAAGCCCGCTGCGCTGCCCGGTGCCCAGCGTCGGGATACGGCAGATCAGCCCAAGCGCCCGCTGGCCACCTCGGACTCGGCGGCGGGCTGCATTCGGCCAAATCCAGCAGCCGCGGCCCGGCGCGCTGCTGCAGCGCCTGCGCCAGTTGCGCCTGCCCCGGGGCATGGACGAGCTGCAGGCGCTGCATGCCCACGGCATCGCACAGCGCCAGCAAAATGGCGACGTGGCGCTCCAAGCTGTGCCAAGCGGCTTGCTTGGGTTTGTCGCTCTGGCCAAAACCGATCAAGTCCGGCACGAGCCAGCGCTGGCCCTTGCTGCGGCGCTGCTGCTCCAGCCAGCTCGCCCACTGCGGCCACCAGCCATCGGGGCCGTGCAGCAGTAACGTCGCGGATGCGGATGCGGATGGGGTTGTAGGGGCGGCTTGCGGCTCTGCAGCAATATCCAACGCGTGCAGGCGCAAGCCCTCCAGTTCGGGCCAATCGTGCCACATCCGGCTGTGCATCTGCCAGTGCGGGAACACCTGCCACAAGGACTCAAAAGCCGCCGCCGGGGTGCGCAGGGCGTCGGGCCGCAAGGGCGTGTGGACGCGCTTGGCCGCTAGGCGGCGCAGGGCGAAAAAATCCTCCAGCAAGGCCGCGCACTCCTGTGCCCGCACCCCGCCTTGAACCTCGGTTTGGTGATTCAGCGCCGGGTAGGCAAACAAATCCAGCACCGACCCGGCGGCCCCGCTCTTGGGCTCGCGCGCCCCATAGACCACGCGCCGCACACGGCTGTGCAAGGCGGCCTGGGCGCACATCGGGCAGGGCTCTAGGGTGACGTAAAGCTCGCAGCCGTCGAGGCGGTAGTTTTGCAGCGCCTGCGCCGCCTGGCGCAGCACCAGCATTTCGGCGTGTGCGCTCGGGTCGTGCAGGCCGATGGGCCGGTTGTGCGCCACCGCCAGCACGCGCGCCGTCGCAACGCCCTGCTCTGGCCCACGCTGCACCAGCACCGCCCCCACTGGCACCTCGCCCGCTGCGGCCCCCAGCCGGGCCTGCTCCAGCGCCAGCCCCATGAAGTATGCGTCGTCGCTGGGTTGCATGGCTCAGGGGCCTGATTGCTCGCTCAAGGCTTGCGCCACCGAAGCTGGCTTGGGTGTGGGTGTGGGTGTGGGCATGCGCAGCGCCTGCAGCAACAGCGCCCCCAGCAGCCCCCCGGCCACCTGCGCCGCCACCAAGGCCGGGAAAGAGGCCGG
>BBPE01000648.1_pt1 | contig 13952 bp, 12 predicted proteins | sample 1344301 | NCBI WGS metagenome assembly BBPE01 (sample SAMD00019089, study PRJDB2971) | groundwater metagenome | isolation source: The Cedars highly-alkaline
CTGGCCGAGGCCGGCTCCGAGCTGGTGCGCATCACCGTCAACAACGACGAGGCCGCGCGCGCCGTGCCGCACATCCGCGAGCAGCTCGACCGCATGGGCGTCGTGGTGCCGCTGATCGGCGATTTCCACTACAACGGGCACCGCCTGCTGCAAGACCATCCGGCGATGGCGCAGGCGCTCTCCAAGTACCGCATCAACCCCGGCAACGTCGGCAAGGGTGACAAAAAAGACAAGCAATTCGCGCAGATGGTCGAGACCGCGCTGCGCTGGGACAAGCACATCCGCATCGGCGTCAACTGGGGCAGCCTGGACCAAGAGCTGCTGGCCAGCCTGATGGACGAAAACGCCCGCCGCGCCCAGCCCTGGCTGCCGCGCCAGGTGATGATCGAGGCGCTCATCAGCTCGGCGCTGCAATCGGCGCAGCAGGCCCAGGCCATGGGCATGCAGCCGGGCGACATCGTGCTCTCGTGCAAGGTGAGTGGGGTGCAAGACCTGATCGCGGTCTATCAAGAGCTGCACCGGCGCTGCGACTACCCGCTGCACCTGGGCCTGACCGAGGCCGGCATGGGCGTGCGCGGCACCGTGGCCTCGGCGGCGGCCCTGTCTGTGCTGCTGCAGCAGGGCATAGGCGACACCATCCGCGTCTCGCTCACGCCGCAGCCGGGCGAGTCGCGCACCCAAGAGGTGGTGGTAGCACTCGAAATCGTGCAGGCGCTGGGCTTGCGCAGCTTCGTGCCCAGCGTCACCGCCTGCCCCGGTTGCGGGCGCACCACCAGCACCGTGTTCCTCGACTTGGCCAAGCAGATCGACGACTACCTGCGCGCCTCCATGCCGGGCTGGCGCGAGCGCTACCCTGGGGTGGAAAACCTCAAGGTGGCGGTGATGGGCTGCATCGTCAACGGCCCGGGCGAGAGCAAACACGCCGACATCGGCATCAGCCTGCCCGGCACCGGCGAGGCCCCGGCGGCGCCGGTTTACATCGACGGCGAAAAGCGCCTGACCCTGCGCGGCGAGCAGATTGCGGCCGAGTTCCAGCAGATCGTGCAAAACTACATCGAACAGCGCTTCGGCGCGCGGCCCTGAGCGGCGCGTGCGGCGGCGGTTTTTTCATCTCTAAATCATGGCTGAACCCTTGCGTGCCGTCAAAGGCATGAACGATATTTTTGCGCCCGCTTCCGGCCACTGGGAGTGGCTGGAGGCCAAGGTGCGCGATCTGATGGCGCGCTACGCCTACCGCAACGTGCGCACCCCGATCGTCGAACCCACGGCGCTGTTCGTGCGCGGCTTGGGCGAAGTCACCGACATCGTCGAAAAAGAGATGTACTCGTTTGAGGACCGGCTCAATGGCGAGCAGCTTACGCTGCGCCCCGAGGCCACGGCTGGCGTGGTGCGCGCGGTGCAAGAGCACAACCAGCTCTACGACGGCCCCAAGCGCCTGTACTACCTCGGGCCGATGTTTAGACACGAGCGCCCGCAGCGCGGCCGCTACCGCCAGTTTCACCAGGTGGGGGCGGAGGCGCTGGGTTTTGCCGGCCCCGATGTGGATGCCGAACTCATCGCCTTGGCCGCCGATTTGTGGGCCGAGCTGGGCCTGAGCGGCATCACGCTCGAACTCAACAGCCTGGGCCAGCCCAATGAGCGGCTGGCGCACCGCCAGGCGCTGATCGCCTACCTGGAGCAGCACCTCGATCGGCTCGACGAGGACGCGCGCCGGCGCCTCTACAGCAACCCGCTGCGCGTGCTCGACACCAAAAACCCCGACCTGCAGGCGCTGGTGGAAGCGGCGCCGAAGCTGATCGACTACCTCGGGGCGGCTTCGCTGGCGCATTTCGAGGCCTTGCGCGCCTTGCTCGATGCGCAAGGCATCACCTACCGCCTCAATCCGCGCCTGGTGCGCGGGCTGGACTACTACAACCTGAGCGTGTTCGAGTTCGTCACCGACACCCTCGGGGCGCAGGGCACGGTCTGCGCCGGCGGGCGCTACGACGGCCTGCTGGAGCAGATCGGCGGCAAGGCGGCCCCGGCGGTGGGTTGGGCGCTGGGCATGGAGCGCATCCTGGAGCTGCTTAAAGTGCAAGGCAAGCTGCCGCCGCTGCCGGTGCCCGACTGCTACGCCGTGGTGCCGCAGCCCGAGGCCATGGCGCAGGTGCTGGCGCTGCTGCGCCCCTTGCGCGCCGCCGGGCTGGCGGTGCAGATGCACGGCGCTGGCCCAGAGGGCTTGAGCAGCATGAAGGCGCAGTTCAAAAAGGCCGACGCCAGCGGCGCGCGCTACGCGCTGGTGTTTGGCGCCGCCGAACTCGCTGCCGGGCAGGTGGCGGTCAAGCCGCTGCGCGCCGACGCCACGGGCTCGATACAAGAGCAGACCCTGCTGCCGCTGGCCGAAGTGGGGCAGTGGGCGGCGCGCTTGCGCGCTTAGCGCCGCCGCGGCGGGCAGCCCAACGGGGTCTGCTTGGCGCGCTGTTCGGCCAGCCCGGCGGGCCAGCGCCTACAATCGGCGCACGACAGGGCCCGAACCGGCCCAGACCCGCCACACCCACCTGTGGCCCCGACATTTTTGCTCGCGCAATTTTTGCAAGCTCATCCCCATGGCCAAAACTTTCGATCCGCACGAAGAAGAACAACTCGACCAGCTCAAGCGTTTCTGGGGCCGCTTTGGCAGCCTCATCACTTGGGTGCTGGTGGCCGTGCTGGCCGCTTTCGCGGCTTGGAACGGCTGGAACTACTGGCAGCGCCAGCAGGCTGTCGAAGCCGCCGTGCTCTATCAGGCCTTGGACGAAGCCGCCGCCGCCAACGACGCCGAACGCGTGCGCCAGGTCTGGGCCGACATCCAGCAACAGGTGCCGCGCACCGCGCAGGCGCAGCAGGCCGGTCTGCTGGCGGCGCGTGCGCTGCTACAGCTCGAGGCGCCCGACGACGCGCGCCAGGCGCTGCATTTCGTGCGCGACAACGCCGCCGACCCCGGGGTGGTGGCGGCCGCGCGGCTGCGTCTGGCGGCCCTCGAGCTTCAAGCGGGCCAACACGAGGCCGCGCTGCAGGCTTTGGGCGCCGACATGCCGCCCGAGTTTGCCGCCCTGGTGGCCGACCGGCGTGGCGACGTGCTGCTGGCCCAAGGCCAGACCGACGCCGCTCGCCTAGCCTATTTGCAGGCTTGGACGGCCATGGACGATGCGCTCGACTACCGGCGCGTGATCGAAGCCAAGCTCAATGCCTTGGGGGTCGACCCCAATGCCCCAGCCACCCCGGCCAACGAGGCAGCCCCAGCCACCCCGGCTGCTCCCCAGTGACGGAGACTTTGCAGTGAACCCAGCCCCCCACCTCTCGCCGCGCTTGGTGCGCAACGCCATCGGCCGCTCCGTGGCAGCAGTCTCCCTTGCCGCCGCCTTGGCGCTCACGCTGGCGGCCTGCTCCTCGGCGCCAGAGCGCCCGCAGCCGACGCCGCTGGCCCCGCTGGTGGCGCTGCAACCGGCCACCCAGGTTTGGAGCACCGCCATCGGCGCCGTCGATCCGCTGCTCACCCCGGCCATCCATGGTCAGACGCTGTTGCTGGCCAACGCCGCCGGCGCCGTGCTGGCGCTCGATGGTGGCAACGGCCAGGTGCGCTGGCGCGTCGAGCTGGCGCAGCCACTCTCGGCCGCCGTGGGCTTCGATGGCCAGACGGCGGCGGTGGTGACGCAAGAAAACGAGTTGTTGGTGCTCAACAGCACCGGGGTGCAGTGGCGCGCACGCCTGCCGGCCCGTGTCCTCACGGCGCCGCTGGTGGCCGGGCAGCGCGTGTTCGTGCTCGCCAACGACCGCAGCGTACACGCCTTCGACGCCCGCAACGGCGCCCCGCTGTGGCAGCAGCGCGGCCGCGCCGCCGAGGCGCTGGTGCTGCAACAAAGCGGTGTCCTGCTGGCGGTGGGCGACACCTTGGTGGCGGGTTTGGGCGGGCGCATGCTGGGCTTTGATCCGCTCAACGGCCGCATCCGCTGGGACGCGGCCATCGCCACCCCGCGCGGCGTGAATGAAATCGAGCGCCTGGTCGATCTGGTCGGGCGCACGGGTCGGGTGGGCGATCGGCTCTGCGTGCGCGCCTTCCAAGCGGCCGTGGGTTGCGTCGATGCCGCCACCGGCCGCCTGCTCTGGACCCAGCCCGCCGACGGCGCCGTGGGCCTGAGCGCCGACGCCGAGCGCGTCTATGGGGTGGAGCGCAACGGCCGCGTGCTGGCTTGGCGGCAAGATACGGGCGCCCGCGCCTGGAGCAGCGACGCCTTTTTGCACCGCGGCCTGACCGCGCCGCTGGCGGCTGGCCGCTCGATCGCCATTGGCGACGCGCAGGGCTTCGTGCACCTGCTGTCGCGCGACGACGGCAGCGCCGTCAACCGCCTCAGCACCGACGGTTCGGCCATCGTCGCTGGCCCGCTGCTGCTGGGCAACACCTTGGTGGCGGTGACGCGCAACGGCGGCGTCTACGCTTGGCGGCCCCAATGAAGCCGGTGCTGGCGCTGGTCGGGCGACCCAACGTAGGCAAGTCGACGCTCTACAACCGCCTGACCAAAACGCGCGACGCCATCGTTGCCGACCTGCCCGGCCTGACACGCGACCGCCACTACGGCAGCGCGCGGCTGGGCAAGCGCGAGTTCATCGTCATCGACACCGGTGGCTTCGAGCCCCGGGCCGAGGCCGGCATCTACCGCGAAATGGCCAAGCAAACCCGCCAGGCCGTGGCCGAGGCCGATGTGGTGCTGTTCGTGCTCGACGCCCGCTCGGGCTTGAGCGCGCAAGACCACGACATCGCCAACTATCTGCGCAAGCTCGGCAAACCCTGTTTGTTGGTGGCCAACAAGGCCGAAGGGATGCTGGGAACAGCGCAGTGGAGCGAGTTCTATGAGCTCGGGCTGGGCGAGGTGCTGCCGGTTTCGGCGGCGCACGGGCAGGGCGTGCGCGAAATGCTGGAAGCGGCGCTGGACCGCTTGCCGCTGACCGAGGCCGCCGTTGCGGTGCCCGCTGAGGCCGATGAAGGGGTAATTCGGCTGGCCGTGGCCGGGCGCCCCAATGTGGGCAAATCGACCCTCATCAACACCTGGCTGGGCGAGGAGCGGCTGGTGGCCTTTGACCAGCCCGGCACCACACGCGATGCGATTTCCGTGCCCTTCGAGCGCAATGGGCAGAAGTTCGAGCTCATCGACACCGCCGGGCTGCGCCGCAAGGGCCGGGTGTTCGAGGCGGTGGAGAAGTTTTCGGTGGTCAAGACGCTGCAGGCCATCGAGAGCGCGCACGTGGTGCTGCTGCTGCTCGACGCCAGCCAAGGCGTGACCGATCAAGACGCGCACATCGCCGGTTTCGCGCTCGAGCACGGGCGCGCGGTGGTGGTGGCCCTCAACAAATGGGACGCCATCGACAGCTACCAGCGCGAGCAACTGCAGCGCTCGATCGAGAGCCGCTTGGCGTTTCTCAAGTTTGCCTCCATGCACACCATTTCGGCGCTCAAGCGCCAGGGACTGGCGCCGCTGTGGCCGGCGATCGCCCAGGCCCACGCCTCGGCCTTCAAAAAAATGCCGACGCCGCTGCTGACCCGCATCCTGCAGGAATCGGTGGCCCTGCAAGCGCCCAAGCGCAGCGGCATGTACCGCCCCAAAATGCGCTACGCCCACCAAGGCGGCATGAACCCGCCGGTGGTGGTGATCCACGGCAACTCGCTCGAAGGCGTGCCCGACAGCTACCGGCGCTTTCTGGAGGGGCGCTTTCGCAAGGCCTTCGATCTGGTGGGCACGCCGCTGCGCATCGAGTTCAAAATCGCCGACAATCCCTACGCCAAGCAATAAAACCCAAGTGCGCGCACAAAAGCGGCCGCGCTGTGGTATCTTCATTTTCTCGAAACTTCTTCGAACACGGAACATATCGTGAGCAACAACAAAGGCCAACTCTTGCAGGACCCATTCTTGAACCAGCTCCGCCGCGAGCACGTGCCGGTGTCCATCTACCTCGTCAACGGGATCAAGCTGCAGGGGCAGATCGAATCGTTCGACCAGTACGTGGTGCTGCTGCGCAACACCGTCACCCAGATGGTCTACAAGCACGCCATTTCCACCATCGTGCCTGGGCGGCCGGTGCAGTTTTCGGCCACTGCGCCGACCGCCGAGGCCTGAGCCCCTGAATCCCGATCCGATGTTGCCCGGCCCGGGCGTCTCCCAAATGGGAGACAGCCTTGGGTACCCACCCGCCAAAATCCGCCCTGCCAGCGCCCTGCCCGGGGTGATTCTGGTGGGTGTGGACATGGGCTTGCCGCATTTCGACGCCGAACTGAGCGAGCTTGCCGAGCTCGCTCGCACGGCCGGCTACGAGGTGCTCGATCGGGTGGTGTGCAAACGCCGCGCCCCCGATCCGGCGCTCTACCTCGGCTCTGGCAAGGCCGACGAGATCAAGGCGCTGGCACTGGCGCACGGGGCGCAGGAAATCTTGTTCGATCAAGCCCTGAGCCCGGCGCAGCAGCGCAACCTCGAGCGCCACATGGAGCGGCCGGTCAACGACCGCGTGCTGCTGATCCTCGAGATTTTTTCCCAGCGCGCGCGCAGCCACGAAGGCAAGTTGCAGGTCGAACTGGCGCGGCTGCAATACCTCAGCACCCGGCTGGTGCGGCGCTGGTCGCACTTGGAGCGCCAGAGCGGCGGCATCGGCCTGCGCGGCGGCCCGGGCGAGACCCAAATCGAGCTGGATCGGCGCATGATCGGCGACTCCATCAAGCGCACCCGCGAGCGCTTGGAACGCGTCCAGCGCCAGCGCAACACCCAGCGGCGCCGGCGCGAACGCAGCGGCACCTTCAAGGTCTCGCTGGTGGGCTACACCAACGCCGGCAAATCCTCATTGTTCAACGCCTTGGTGAAGGCGCGCGCCTACGCCGCCGACCAGCTTTTTGCCACGCTCGACACCACCACGCGCCAGCTCTACCTGAGCGAGGCCGGGCGCAGCCTGTCGCTGTCCGACACCGTGGGCTTTATCCGCGACCTGCCGCACGCGCTGGTGAGCGCCTTTGCCGCCACCTTGCAGGAAGCCTGCGAGGCCGATTTGCTGCTGCATGTGGTGGATTGCGCCAACCCGGCCCACCTCGAGCAGATCGCCAATGTGCAGCTGGTGTTGCGCGAGATTGGTGCCGAGGGCATCGAACAGGTGCTGGTCTTCAACAAGATCGATGCCTTGGCGCCCGAGCGTTGGCCTTTGCAAAGCGTCGATTCCATGGAACTCGACGGCCAGTCCGTGGCTCGAATCTTTTTGAGTGCGCAGACCGGTCAGGGACTGGATGCCTTGCGCGGCTTGTTGGCACAACGTCTGCAGGCAGCCACACAAGAAATGGTTTAATTCGGTGCGCGCACTTCGGCGCCGCGCCTTGATTGGGCACAATAGTGTTTTGTTCGATTTTTGAATGTCACCACCCATGCACATGACTTCATCACCTTTGCGTTTTCCATGGTGGAGCCGCGTCAGGGGCATGTTCAACCTCAACGACCCGCGTTGGGGACGCGACGACGACGCCAAGCCTGGCTCGTCCGACGGCTCGCGCGAGTCCGGCCATCGGCCCGACCCCAGCCACGACGACCGCCGCGGCGACGAGCAGCAGCCCGATCCGCGCCCGTGGCAGGGCCGCCCCCAAGGTTCCGGACGTGGCCCCAAGCAAGGTCCGCCCGATCTGGACGAAATCTGGCGCGACTTCAACCGCAAGCTCAACGGTCTCTTTGGCGGCGCTCGTGGAGGCGGCGGCATGGGCTCGGGTGGCTCCGGTGGCTCGGGCGGCGGCATGCCAGGTTTCAAGGCGCCCACCCCCAAAGGTGCAGGCGTGGTGGCGGGCATGGTGGGCGGTGTCCTGCTGGTGCTTTGGCTGGGTTCCGGATTTTTCATCGTCCAAGAGGGCCAGCAGGCGGTGGTGACCCAGTTCGGGCGCTACCACAGCACCGTTGGAGCCGGTTTCAACTGGCGCCTGCCGGCACCCATCCAACGCCACGAAACCGTGTTCGTGACCACCATCCGCTCGGTCGACGTGGGACGCGAGGACATTGTGGCGGCCACCGGGCTGCGCGATGCAGGCATGCTCACGCTGGACGAAAACATCGTCGAAATCCGCTTTGCGGTGCAGTACCGACTCAATGACGCACGCGCCTTCCTGTTCAACAGCCGCGACCCAGACAACGCTGTGCTGCGTGCTGCCGAGACCTCGGTGCGCGAGGTGGTGGGCAACATGACCATGGACCAGGCTTTGGTGGATGAACGCGACCAGATTGCACCGCGTGTGCGCGCCCTGATGCAGAGTTTGCTCGACCGGGCCCAGGTCGGGGTCGAGGTGGTGGCGGTCAACCTGCAACAAGGCGGGGTGCGCCCGCCCGAGCAGGTGCAGGCCGCATTCGATGACGTGCTGGTGGCCGGCCAAGAGCGCGAACGCGCCCGCAACGAGGCCGAGGCCTACGCCAACGACGTGATACCACGTGCCCGCGGCGCCGCTGCACGCTTGATGGAAGAAGCCCAAGGCCACAAGGTGCGCGTGGTGGCACGCGCCGAGGGTGACGCCGAGCGCTTCCGTTTGGTGCAAGCCGAGCACGCCCGCGCGCCCCAGGTCACGCGCGACCGGCTCTACTTGGAGACGATGCAGGAGGTGTTCAGCAACGTCACCAAGGTGCTGATCGACTCGCGCAACAACAACAACCTGCTGCACCTGCCGCTGGATCGCCTGATTCAGCAAGCCGCAGCGGCTAGCCCCCTGCCCACTGCGCCAGCTGCTGCCGCGCCGGCTGCGCCCGTCGCCCCGGTACCGGCCCTGGACCCCCGCGCCCGTGAAGCGCAGCGCGCCCGCTGAACGGAGCTGATGCAATGATGAACAAAATTGGTATTGTCGTGGTCTCCTTCCTCATCCTGCTTGGGCTGGGGAGTTCAATGGTGTTCGTGGTCGATCAGCGCCAGTTCGGCGTGGTCTATCAACTCGGGCAGATTCAGCGTGTGGTGGTCGAGCCGGGGCTGAATTTCAAGCTGCCGCCGCCGTTCCAAAACGTGGTCTATATCGACCGACGCCTGCTCACCCTCGAGAGCGCGGACGTGGAGCCCATGCTCACGGCCGAGCGCCAGCGCGTGGTGATCGACTGGTTCGTGCGCTGGCGCATTTCCGACCCGGCGGCCTTCATCCGCAACGTTGGGCTCGATGAGCGCGCCGGGGCCATGCAGCTGAATCGGGTGGTGCGCAACGCTTTTCAAGAGCAGGTGAACCGGCGCACCGTGCGCGAGCTGCTCTCGACCCGGCGCGAAGAGGTGATGGCTGACGTCAAGCGCGACGTGTTGGCAGCCGTGCGCGGGGCCGAGCAGCCTTGGGGCATGGATGTGGTCGATGTGCGCATCACGCGGGTGGATTACGCCGAGACCATCACGCGCTCGGTGTTTGAGCGCATGATTGCCGAGCGGCGCCGGGTGGCCAGCGAGCTGCGCGCCACCGGCTTTGCCGAAGGCGAGCAGATCCGCGCCGACGCCGACCGCCAGCGCGAGGAGCTGCTGGCCGAGGCCTTCCGCGACGCACAAAAGCTCAAAGGCCAAGGCGATGCGCAAGCCTCGCGCCTTTATGCCGACGCCTTCGGCCGTGACCCGGCATTTGCCCACTTCTACCGCAGCCTAGAAGCCTACCGGGCCAGCTTTAGAAGCCGAACCGACCTGATGGTGGTTGACCCAAGCTCCGAGTTCTTCCGTGCCATGCGCGGCAACGTGCCGGCTGCCGGGCGTTAAAGCCCGGTCACGGCCTGCTGCTACAATCTGGCCATGCGTCGCAAACTGGTGCTTATCGTGGCTGTGTGGGCCTTGCTCTGGCAAGGCGTGGCCGGCGCTGGCTTGCCTTCGCTGGCCAAGGTGGCTGCAGACGCGGCCCACGCTGCGCTGCACTGGAAAGACGTGGGCCACCACCATCACCACGACGGCAGCATCCATGCCGACACCAGCCAAGCCTCCTTTGAGCATGTGGCATTAGACGGTTCGCACGTGGCGGCCACCTATCTGGCCGCTTCCCACCTCACTTTCCCCTTGCCCCTCACAGGGCTGCCGCGCTACTGGGCCGAGCAACTGCCCAGCCCCTTCCCCGACCCCCTGCACCGACCTCCGCGCACCCTGAGCTGAGCCACGCCCGCGCTTTTTGTTGCGCGGGCTAAATTGCTTGCTCTGGCGCTGGCCTGCACCCGATTCTTGGCTCTGGCCTAGGGCGCGGTGTGGCCGAACCCAGTCCGTCTCAGGCTGCTGTTTGCAGGGGTTTTCATGTTTTTTCCTTCCCGTTTGCGGGCGATCGGTGCTGCCGTCGCCCTGTGTGTGGGTGCGCCGGGGCTTTGGGCCCAGACTGCGGCTGCTCCCGTTCTTGCTCAAAATCCCTTAATTGCGTCCGTCGTTGCACCGGCTGCCGCGCCCAACCCGGCTGCGCCCAGTGCGGCGCAGCCGCCAAGCTGGGCCCAAGCGCTCGACGCCGCTTGGGCGCGCAGCGCCGAGTCCGCGGCCGCGGTGGCGGCGGCACAGTCTGCCGGTGCCGAGCAAGCCGCCGCGCGCGCCTGGTTGCCGGGTGCGCCGGTGCTCGAAGTGGGCTGGCGCACCGACCAGTTCAACCGCAACGCCGGTGCCCGCGAAAGCGAGCTTGGCGTGGCGCTGCCGTTGTGGTTGCCAGGCCAGCGCCTAGCCAGTGCGCAACAGGCCGAGGCTGCCGCCGCCGTCGCGCAAGCTGGTGCCAGCGCCCAGCGCCTGCAGTTGGCGCACGCCTTGCTCGAAGCAGCCGCCGCCGTGCAGCAGCAGCAGCTGGCGCTGGCGCTGCGCACCGCAGAAGTGGAGGCGATGCGCCAGTTGGCCGCCGATATGCAGCGGTTGCTGGCCGCAGGTGAACGCGCCCGCACCGACAGCCTGGCGGCGCAGGCCGAGCTCTTGCAAGCGCAGGCGCTGCTGCAGCAGGAGCGCAGCGAACTGCAAAGCGCCGAGCTGCAGTGGCACAGCCTGACCGGTTTGAGCGCCATCCCGCCCCTAGAAGCGCTGCAGGCGCAGGCGGCATCGGGTGCCGATCCAACCACCACCCTGGCGCAGCACCCGCTGCTGCGCGAAGCGCTTGCGCGCAGCAAGTGGGCGCAACGCCAACTGGCGCTGGTCGAGCGCAGCCGCCGCGCCGCGCCCGAATTGCAGACGCGCTGGGTGCAGCAGGTCGAGGCGCGCGGAGCGGCTGCCACGCAGAGCCTGGGCCTGACGCTGCGCATCCCCTTGCACAGCCCGGCCCAGCACACGCCGCAGTTGTTCGCGGCCCAGGGCGCCTACGCGCAGGCCCAAGCGCGCCAACAGGAGCTGGAGCGGCAACTGCAAGCCCAGTGGGCGCAGCAGCACGCGGCACTGGCGGGTTTGCAGCCGCAGATTGCGCACGCCGCAGAGCGCGCCGGGCAACTGCGCGAGCGCGCCGCCCTGATCGAAAAATCCTTCCGCAGCGGTGAAACCGCGCTGGCCGACTGGCTGCGCACCCGCGCTGCGGCTGCCGAAGCCGAATCCGCCCTGCAAGCGCTGCGTCTGCAGCAGCAGATCGCGCAGGCGCGGCTGCAACTCTCACTTGGAAACCTGCCATGAAAACCCCCATTCGTTCCCATTTGAAACACAGCCTGGTTGCGGCGGCCCTGTGCGCGCTGGCGCTGGGCAGCCACGCCGCCCCCGGGGCCCACGGCCCCGACGGCGAACACCTGGACGCGGTTCCGGGCGCTGCTGCCGCGGGTGCTGCCGCCGTGCCGCGCTTCGAGGCCCAGTCGGAATTGTTTGAGGTCGTCGGCCGCCTGCAAGCCGAGGGCTTGAGCCTGTACCTGAACCAGTTCCAGACCAACGAGCCGGTGCTGCAAGCGCAGTTGCAAATCGAATCCGGGGCGCTGCAAGGCACGGCGGCCTTCCGGCCCGAGCAGGGCGACTACCTGCTGAGCGACGCGGCGCTGCTGCAGGCGCTGCGTCAGCCGGGCCAGCACGCGCTGGTGCTGACGGTGATCGCGGGCCAGCAGTCCGACTTGCTCGAAGGCAGCCTGCAAGTGGCCGCGCCGCTGCAAGGTGGCCACGGCCACGAGCACACCTTGCTGCAAGAGCTGGCACTGCCGCTGACGCTGGTCGGCGGCGGGCTGCTGCTGGTCGGTGGCGGAATTTGGTTTTTGCGCCGCGGCAAGGCCGTGCGCGCCAACAAAGGATTGTGATTATGAAAAAATTTCCGCATGCTTGGATGCACACGGCCGTGTTTGCGGCTGCACTCATGGTCGCGCTGCCACTGGCCTTGCCATCCGCTGGCAGCGCCTGGGCCGCTCCGGGGGCCCACGGCCCCGACGGGGAACACCTCGATGCCCCAGGTGCCGCCGCACGCCCCGACGGCCTGACGCGCCTGCCCGATGGCAGCGTGCAGGTGCCCATGGCCTCGCAACGCCTGATGGGCGTGCGCACCGTGCTGGCCCAGCCGACCCAGGTGCCGCAAACCAGCGAACTGCCGGGCCGGGTGGTGCTGGACCCCAACGCCGGAGCGCGCGTGCAAAGCCCGGTGGCGGGTCAGATCGAAGCCGGGCCGGGCGGTTTTCCGGTGCCTGGGCAGCGCGTGCGCCGGGGCGAGCTGCTGGCCTATGTGCAGCACCTGCCGGACCCGATCGGTGCCGCGAGCCTGCAAGCGCAACTGGCCGAACTGCGCGCGGCGCAAGCCCTGGCTGAGCAGCGCTGGCAGCGCTTGCGCGGCCTGGAAGGCTCGGTGCCACGGCGCGAGATCGAGGCCGCGCAGTCTGAGCTGCAAAGCCTGCAAGCGCGGCAACAGGCGCTGGCCGTCGGGCAGCGCCCGCGCGTGGCGCTGCGGGCCCCGGTCAACGGCGTGATCGCCCGCGCCGAGGCGCTGGCCGGCCAAGTGGTGGAGAGCCGCGACGTGCTGTTCGAGATCGTCGATCCGGCGCGCCTGTGGGTAGAGGCCAGCACGGCCGACGTGGCGCTTGGCCAGCGCGTCGCGGCCGCCACACTGGTCGGCGTGCCCGGCGTGCGGCTCGAACTGCTCGGCACCGGGGCCGCCATGCGCGACGGCCTGCTGCCGCTGCTGTTTCGGGCCCGGCTCATGCCCCCAACCGCAGCCACCAGCCCTGCAAGCCCAGCAACGCCCAACCCGGCCCCCACGCAACTGCCGCTGGCGCTGGGCCAGCCGGTGACGCTGATCGTGCAGCGCACCGACACCCTGCAAGGCTTTGTGCTGCCGGCCGAAGCCATCACGCGCAACCCGGCGAATCAGCCGGTGGTCTGGATCAAGTCGGGCACCGAGCGCTACATCCCGCAGCCGGTGCAGTTCAGCGCGCTCGACGCCGCCACGGTGGTGGTGCACGAGGGGCTGGGGACCGACAACCGGGTGGTGGTGCGTGGCGCGGCGCTGCTGGCGCAAATCCGCTAACGGCCCTTAAAGGACTACCATGTTCAATTGGATCGTTCGCAACAGCCTGAATAACCGGCTGTTCGTGCTGGTTTTTGCAGCCATTCTGATGGTTTATGGGGCCCTCACCGCCTGGCGCACGCCGGTCGATGTGTTCCCGGACCTTAACAAACCGCAGGTCACGGTGCTCACCGAAGCCGGCGGCATGGCCCCCGAGGAGGTGGAGCAACTCATCACCTTCCCAATCGAGACCGCACTCAACGGCATGCCCGGCGTGACGCGGGTGCGCTCGGTCTCGGGCATCGGCCTGTCGATCGTCTATGCCGAGTTCGACTGGGGCACCGACGTGTTTCGCAACCGCCAGCAAGTCGCCGAGCGGCTGGCGCTGGTGCGCGCGCAACTGCCGGATGAAGTCATCCCAAGCATGGGGCCGGTGTCGTCGATCATGGGCGAGGTGATGCTGCTGGCGCTGCCGCTGCTCCCAACTGCCGATGGCACCGTCGCCACCCCGATGGAGGCACGCGAGTACGCCGACTTCGTGCTGCGCCCGCGCCTGCTCTCGATCGCCGGGGTGTCG
>BBPE01001257.1_pt4 | contig 13901 bp, 17 predicted proteins | sample 1344301 | NCBI WGS metagenome assembly BBPE01 (sample SAMD00019089, study PRJDB2971) | groundwater metagenome | isolation source: The Cedars highly-alkaline
CTGGCCAGGTGCTGACCGAAGGCGTCGCTGGGGAACAGTATCTGATCCTGTGGCAAATAGGTGGCCATCGAGTCAGGCCAGTGCAGCATGGGGATAGGGATAAAGGTGAGTTTCCTCTTGCCTAGCGAAAGCTCGTGGCTCTCTTTGACTGGAATCAGACGGCAGTCCATATGGAAGTGTTTCTTGAGACCCGCCTCGCCGAACTTCTCCGTCGTGATAAGCTGAGCCTTCCTGGCCTCAGTCATCATCATAGGCAGAGAACCCGAATGATCCATCTCCACATGATTCGATACCACATAGTCGATATCACCAGGGTCGATAATCTCTTTGATCCGCCGCCGCATCTCAGGGAAGAACGGCGCCTTGACTGTGTCTATGAGAGCGATTTTCTCATCGATGATGAGATAGGCGTTGTAGGTAGTGCCACGATGAGTAGAATACCCATGAAAGTTCCTGATGTTCCAGTCAATGGTGCCAACCCAGTAAACGCCTTCTGTTAGCCGCACCTTGCTCACCGACTGCCTCCTTCTTTCTACCGGTCCCTACCCTGGACTTCGACTTCTGCCAAACCCATGTTTAAGCCCTACATCCTCTCAAACTCACCCTTGCCTGCCCCGCAGACCGGACATACCCAGTCATCGGGTAAGTTCTCAAATGGCGTTCCGGGCGGGATATCGCTCTCGGGGTCTCCTATCTCGGGATCATAGACATAGCCACAAACAGTGCACTCATATTTTGCCATTTTGTTAACCTCCCTTTTCTTTTCGATATACGATGGGGCTGCCTTCGGTGTGGAGCCTCTCTTTACCTGTTGATAATAGGCATAGGTTATCGGCTCGCCCTCCATGAGGGTCTCCGCCGCTACCAATTCTGCCAGAAATATGGTGTGAGTGCCGGCATCTGCCTCGGAGATAACATTAGCCTCCATGTAAGCCAGGGCATTATCCAGCACTATGGGTGCACCGGTCTGGCCTATTCTGAAATTGATGCCCCTGAGCTTATCCGTTTCTCTTCCCGACTTGAATCCAAACTTGCCGATGAAGTCCAGTGGTGTATCCTGTGCCAGGATGGAGACCGTAAATGCCCGGCTATCCTGGATAAACTCATGGGTGAGGTTGCCTTTGTTCAAGCATACGGAGATTGTTGGGGGCGCAGAACAGACCTGAATCACCGTGTTGGCAATCTGCGCGTTGAACTTCTGCCCCTTTGCGGCGCCGATGATATATAATCCATAACTTATCTTGTGCAGTGCTTTGGTATCCATTCCCTCTCCCTCAGGCACTTCAGGTGGCCCTGGCTATAAGATGCTGGCGATGACACCTCTCCCTAGACAACTCTCCTGAACTTCTCTTTTGGGGCTCCGCAGATGGGGCACTCATCGGGGAGTATGCCATCCGAGACATAGCCGCAAACCCCGCAGACATAATACTCGGTATCCACATCGGACACCATATGGTCCAGCGCCTTACTATACAGCCTGGCATGCCCCCGCTCCACATCTCGGGAATAACCGAAGATCCTCGCCACATGCGGATTATCTTCCTCACTTGCCTCCTTGATGAACCGGGGGTAGGCATTGCTGGCCAGGTTCTCCTTCTCGAAGGCGCTCTCCAGGTTCTCCTGGGTGCCGGAGATGGCGCCCAGGAGCCGAAGGTGATTGAAGGCATGCACTGCCTCTGCCTCGGCAACGGCGCGGAATAATCTCGCCATCTGAGGGTATCCCTCCTGCTCCGCCTTCATGGCAAAGGCCAGGTTTCTCAGGTTAGCCTGAGACTCGGCAATGAAACCCGCCTTCAGGTTCTGCAGGGTCTTTTCCCCTTTGATTCCGGGCACCTCATGGGGAAGGAGCTTTTCGGCCTCGGCACCGCAGACAGGACAACGCTCCGGCTTCACCGAGCCGAGTTCCACATGGTGACAGTTAGTACACTTCCACACGACGCCATCTGCCCCCTTTTTTCATCGAGAGATACGCTCCATATTGCCTCTCACTCAATAGTTTTCCGCCATAAGCTCGTAGTAGCTCTGGGGGAAGGCACAGGCAGGGCAAACCTCCGGTGCTTCGGTTCCCGTATGCACATATCCACAATTCCGGCACTTCCACTTCACCACTTTGTCCTTCTTGAAGACCTTCCCTTCCGCGACATTTCTGAGCAAGGCCAGGTACCGATTCTCGTGCTCCTCCTCAACCTCGGCCACCTCTTTGAAGAAATCGGCGATCTCAGTGAAGCCTTCCTCGCGGGCCACTTTCTCAAATCCGGGATACATGTCGGTCCATTCATAGTTCTCGCCCGCCGCCGCCGCCTTCAGGTTCTCCTTGGTTACACCGGTTCCCATAACGAAATTGAACTCCCTCCTGGCATGCTCCCTTTCGTTTTCGGCCGTCTCCAAGAATATGCCGGCAATCTGCTCGAAACCCTCTTCTTCGGCTACAGCGGCAAAGTAGGTGTACTTGTTGCGCGCCTGCGACTCGCCGGCAAAGGCGGCTAGCAGATTTTGCTCGGTCTTGCTTCCTTTCAGTTCCATTCCTCCTCCTTTTCGTATGTTTTGTGTAACTACACAGCCCCGTTCGCCCTGAGCCTGTCGAAGGGCTGTGCATGGTTCGACAAGCTCACCACGAACGGCATGACGGGTGAGTAGTTACTGTTTTGTATAGTAAGAGCATCCCCGTCTGGATGCCTACAACCCACGTTAGAAGAACTCCCTCTCGCTCTCCGAGACGGACCACACCAGCAGGTTTCACGCGGCAAACTCCCACTTTCAGCACGAGGAAGCGTGGTGCTGATGACCGCGGATAGCACCTTGATCCACCATTCTGCACAATGTAAGAAGCTCTATCCTCTCTTTGGCCTAGAACCACATCGTGGCATCAGCATCGAGAACCAGGTCGTTGAGCGTAGCCGCACCAACGATCTTGGCTTCCTCGATGAAATCTCCCCTATCGAGATTGAGCAACTGGGTGCTCTGTTCGCAGACGAGGAACTCGACCCCCGCTGCGGCTGCCTGATCCATTATTTCCTTCACCGTGGGGAACTGGCCCTCTTTCACCTTCTCGGCCTCACCTCTTTTCACCACCGTTATTCCCAGTCCGAGGAAGTAAATGGTGGCATCGATATCCATTGCCTTGGCAGTCATGCCCAGGACAAACGGCGAATAGAGACGCTTCGGCGTGTCAACACCGCTTGTTTGAACGTAGAGGATACTCTTTCTGTCAGCCATAGTTGCCTCCTATTTTTGTTTCTTGATCAGGAATCTCATCCCCTCACCTGTTTTCTCTGTTTCAAGTATTCTCTGCCCTGACCGCTTCGCCCAGGCCTTCATATCCTCCTCGGCAGCAGGGTCATCCGTCCATACCTCGAGGATCTGGCCAATAGCAAGTTTATCCATCTCCTGCCTGGTGTTTAGAACGGGCACGGGGCAGTATAAACCGATACAATCCACAATTCGATGGCCTTCTACCACAGTGCAAACTCCTTTCGATGATCTCTGCTACTGCAGGGGCTGCCCGCACTCGGGGCATTCTTTGAGTTCACTTGCCACCGCTATCTGGCAATTACCGCAATAACGCAGTACTACCGCGCACGGTTTGCACCAAGGAGAGTTCTCCACAGATATCTCCTCATCGCAGTAGGGACAAAAACACCTGCTTTCCTCCAGATATTCAGCCATTTCTCTTTCCCCTCCTTTTAGTTTTCATCTGCTTTCCCTGCCTGCTGAGGTAGTCGTCAATGGCCTTATTCAGCGCCTGGGCGCCAAGGTTGGAACAGTGATGCTTATTCTTGGGCAATCCCTGAAGTTCTTCCGCCACCAGCGCCGGGGTAATCTTCCTCGCCTCCTCCAGGGTTTTCCCCCTGGCCATCTCACTTACGATGCTGGAGACCGCGATGGCGGCACCGCAGCCGAAGGTCTTGAACTTTATATCGCTGAGGTGATTGTCCTCGACCTTGATATAGAAGGTCATCATATCCCCGCATACCGGGTTACCCTCTTCACCGATGCCATCGGCATCCTCTATCTCTCCTACATTGCGGGGATTCATGAAGTGGTCCATAACTTTGTCGCTGTAAATGGGCATCCTATCTCCCTCCACTGTGCTTCTTGAGAAATTTGGCGTAAAGAGGCGACATCTGCCTCAATCGGTCAACGATGGGCATCATGGTCTCCAGGACGTATTCAATGTCTTCCTCGGTGTTGTCCCGCATAAGGGTAAAAAGGAGTGAACTCTGCGCTATCTCCGGGGGAATCCTCATGGCAGTTAGCACATGGGAGGCTTTGAGTGCCCTGGAGGTGCAGGCAGAGCCGCTGGAAGCAGCAATGCCTCTGCTTGATAGTAGCATAAGCATAGCCTCTCCTTCAATGAATTCGATGCAGAAGCTGGCATTCCCGGGGAGTCGATTATCCGGGTGACCGGTGGGGAGGACATGCCCGATGCGAGAGGTCATACCTTCGATCAATCGTTGGCGCAGGCCGGATAGATACCCTGTTCTATAAGGCATATCCATCTGTGCCAGCTCTGCGGCCTTCCCCATTCCAACGATTGCGGGCACATCCTCGGTTCCCGCTCGCCTCCCCCCCTCCTGCACCCCTCCATCGAGCAGGGGAATGATGCGCACTCCCTTGCGAACCCACAGCGCCCCGGCTCCCTTGGGACCGTAGAATTGGTTCGCTGCAAGGCTGAGGGCATCGACTCCGATGTCCTTGACATCCACGGGTATATTCCCCACAGATGCCACCGCATCGGTATGAAATACGATCCCCCTACCTTTCAACAGCTTCGCTATTTCCTCGATATTCTGAATCGTACCCACCTCGGCATTGGCATGCATGATGGAAACGATAATGGTGTCTTCCCGGATGCTCTTAGTCAGTTCATCCAGCTTGACCAACCCGTAACCGTCCACCGGAACGCTAGTCACCGCGAAGCCCCACTTCTCCAGGGTTCTGGCCGAGTGCAACACCGAGAAATGCTCGATGGCCGATATTACGATGTGTTTGCCCCTCGCCTGGTATGCCTGAGCCAGGCCCTTGATGGCGAAGTTGTTCGACTCAGTGCCGCCGCTGGTGAAGATTATCTCCTCGGCCTGGCCTCCAATCAGATCGGCTAACTTAGCTCGGGCTCCCTCTATCGCCTCCCTCGCAGCATCTCCCCAGCCGTGAATCGATTGGGGATTTCCATAGGTATCCCTGAGATACGGAAGCATCGCTTCCAGTACCTCCGGATGCAGAGGAGTTGCGGCAATGTTATCGAGGTACACCTTCCTCATTCGATTATCCTCTCGGGGAGTCTAGAGTCATTGAGTTTAGAGTTCTGAGTTTCGAGGCCTCTCCCCTTCCCCTCTCGATACTCCTCAAAGCTCAATACTCGATACTCAATACTCAATACTCGATACTCGATGCCAGCCTCTTGCCGGCGTCGAAGGCATCTTGCAAGGCAGTCGGATGCTCCTTTATGGCTTCTTTCTCATCTATCATGGCGAAGGTGACTTCTCCCGCCAGCACCATATCAAGCACGATGAAAAAACTCTTGATCGTGGCCAGCGAGGGCTGAAAGAGCTTAGAGAACCCGGTTCCCCCTACGGAGATGAAAAGTCCTTTGCGCTCCCGACCAGGGCTTATCGCCACCGGTCGTTTCAATACGTATTTCATCGCCCAGAGCGCCTGGCAGCGATCGATCATCATCTTGGTCTGGGCGGTGAGTCCCATGAAGAACACCGGGGAGGCAATAATCAGCCGATCGGACTCCCGGAGCCTGGTGTATATCCACTGCATATCGTCCTCGATGACACACCGTCCGTCTTCCAGACAACCGCCGCAGTGCCTGCAAGGGAAAATATTGAGGCCATGCAGCACCACGACTTCCGTTTCGGCACCGGCACCCCTTGCTCCTGCCACTGCCTGCTCCAGCAGTAGATCGGTGTTGCCACCACGCCGCGGGCTGCCGGCGATGCCAAGGACTTTCATGGTGCGCCGCCATTACTCCTTTTTCAGTTTTTGGTAGACTTCTTCCCCGACACACTCTATGGCATACTTACACCACTGGACACAGGACTCTAAGTCACTGTAAGCGGTAAATCCGCAGTTGCTACATGCTACCTGCATCTCATTGGAGAAGATCTCTATTTCTTCACCACATTCGGGGCACTTCTTTATGGTAATCGTAGGTGTTCGCACATTGGCTGAGCCTGGACACTTTTCAAACATCGTTATCACCTCCTGATGTTCTGGTGGTTCAGCAGCCAGCAATCGCTTCAGATACTAAAGCCTCTGCAAATAGCGATGTGCCGCAAGTGACGCCTTAGCTCCTTCCCCTGCAGCAATGACAATCTGCTTCTCAGGAACATTGGTCACGTCGCCGGCGGCGAAAAGGCCGGCGACGTTCGTCTCATTGCCATAATTGACCTCGATCTCCCCTGCCCTGTTGCGATTGACCACATCCCTGGCCAGATCTGAATTCGGGATTAGCCCGATCTCGACAAAAATACCGCCGACAGCCAGTTCATGCGTCTCCTTACTCTGAAGGTCTCTAATAGTAATGCCCTCCACCCGATCCCTTCCCACTATCTCTAACACTTCATATTCCAGGAAGAGGCTGAGATTCGGCGCTGGGGATATCTTGTCTATGAGCACCTGGTCTCCCGTGAGGGGCGTGATGGACACCAGGTCTACATGCTCGGCTATTTTGACCATTTCCTCGGCGGCTCCCAGAGCAGAGTTCCCCCCGCCGATTACCGCCACCCTCTGGCCGGCAAATATGGGGCCATCGCAGATGGAACAGTAGGTCACTCCTCTGCCTCGGAGCCTTTCCTCGCCGGGGACATTCAGCGGGCGAGGCCGCTTTCCGGTGGCGACAATCAGCGCCTTCGCTTGATAGGTTGCACCATCATTGGCCTCAACCTCAAACCCGCCATCTATTTTCCTTATGTGCGTAGCACCGGGCCCGATCTTCATCTCCAGGGGAAATTGCCTCACCTGCTCCTCGAACTTCTGCATCAGCTCCGAGCCCTCAATGAACTGGTAGCCCATGTAGTTCTCAATCCCCATGGTCCAGACCACCTGTCCCCCGATGTCCTTGCTCAGGAGCAGGGTCTCAATTCTCTTCCGGGCTGCATAGACCGCAGCCGTCATTCCCGCCGGCCCACCACCGACGATAATTAGCTCATACATCGCCCTCTCCTTAAGCTATAACATATTCAAGGCAACTCTAAAAACTCCCGTAATCTGCCTCTGCGCTTTATTTAGAGTCCCAGCTTCTCCTTCAACTGCTCTTGATTGAAGCCGATCACAATATCACCATCTATCTCCAGTACCGGCACGCCCATCTGGCCTGACTTCTTGATCATCTCGTCCCGGGCAACTTTATCTACGGCTACATTCAAGTCCTGATACGGAATGCCATTTTTGTCCAAGAAACTCTTGGCCTTCTTGCACCAGGGGCAGGTGGGAGTGGAATAGATTCTTACTGCCTTTTCTGCGCCCATATCTTTCTCCTTTCCTCCGATTGCCTATCGATCAGGATGAGCATTCGACTCCTTACATCCCCCGCAATCCTGGCAGAATCCGTAGAATTCCAGGCGATGGCCCAAAACCTCAAGACCAGAATCCTCCGCCACCCTCTTATCGAGATCGCCATTCACTTGCCCATCAATATCGCAGACACGCCCACATTTGATGCATCTAAAGTGGTAATGGGGCTGGCAGTTGCCGTCGTATCGGGTGGGAGCACCGCCAAAGCTCAACTCAATAATGGCACCTTCCGCTTTAAGCATGTTGAGGTTGCGATAGATCGTGCCCAGGCTGATATTCGGTATCTCCCTGCGCACCTCCTCGTAGATCCAGTCGACCGAGGGGTGGGAAGTTGTCCTCCGCAAAATCCTCAGCATAGCCTCTTTTTGCTTTGAACTTCTCGACATAATAGTAATTGTTATTATTATATTACAACACCTTGGCCTTTTTGTCAAGGCGATGTTGTCGAGTACTTTTGAGATTCGGTCATGACTTGACTTCGTGCTGGATTTTAATTGTAACTTCAATTGAAAATCGGCAGCGGTTATGCTTACAATATTAGTAAGCCTTCAGCTATCAGCGGTCAGCATTCAGCAATTACAGGTAGGGACTTTAGGCAGAACAGAACTCCACTCCTGATGGCTGAGAGCTAACGGTTGAACGCTTACTAATGTATATTCGGCAAAGCCTGGAGCAGATATACCGGCGGCTTCTGGATCGCTACGGCCTACAGCACTGGTGGCCAGCCGATGAGCCCTTCGAGGTGATTATCGGGGCTATCCTGACACAATCCGCGGCCTGGGCAAACGTGGAACAGGCCATCATCAATCTAAAGGAAGCCGGAGCTCTGAACCCCGCCACCTTGAATCGAATCCCAATTGATGACCTGGCTCGTTTCATTCATCCCTCAGGCTACTATAATGCCAAGGCACGCAAGATTAAGGCGTTCGTTGAGCGGCTGGGCGCAAGCTATGGGGGGTCATTAGAAGGGATGTTGGCTCTCGACATAGATGCACTTCGCCGCGAGCTTCTCTCCATCTATGGGATCGGGCAGGAGACTGCCGATTCCATAATCCTCTACGCTGCCCGAAAGCCGATATTCGTCATCGATGCCTATACACGCCGCATCATGAGTCGGATAGGACTGACCGCTGATGAAGGCAACTATGCTGCCCTGCAGGCGCTGTTCATGGAGAATCTCCCTTCCGATGAGAAGCTCTACAACGAATACCATGCCCTGCTTGTCCGGCACGGCAAAGAGGCGTGCAAGACATCTCCCCTTTGTCATCACTGCTGCTTGAGTGATTTATGCCAGTTCTAAAGACTGACAGTCACGTCTGGCGCCATTTGCAATCCTTTCCCCTGTAGTATATAGTCAATATAGTCTCTACTCAGGTTCAAAGTTCCAAGGTTCACGGTTCAAAGCCTGTCCTGAGCGAAGTCGAAGGGTTAGAGAGCGATAAGAAGCAGTAATTAGTGAATGGTGAATGGTAATTGGTATCGAAAAACCTGATCACCAATCACCGAACTTTGTGCTTTGGTGTCTTTGTGGCAAACCAGTTGGTTATGGTGGGTCAGGAGAGAGTGAAAGTGACGCAATTGGAACTGGCAAGAAGTGGAGTTCTCTCGTCTCAGATGAAGATCGTGGCTGAGAAGGAGGGGATGGATCCCGAATTGCTGATCGAGCGCGTGGCCGATGGTTCGATCGTCATCCCGGCCAATGTCAATCATCATGGGCTTGATCCCTGCGGCATCGGCAAGGGACTTCGCACCAAGGTCAACGCCAATATCGGCACCTCTCCCGATTTTGGCGATATCGAAACGGAACTCCAAAAGCTGCAAGTATGCATCGATGCCCGGGCCGATACGGTTATGGATTTGAGCACTGGCGGCGAAATCACCGCCATCCGTCGGGCCATCCTGGATAAGTGTCCCCTCCCCCTGGGGACAGTTCCCATCTATCAAGCGGCCGTTGCGGCCATCGAAAAACATGGGGCCATTGTCAGCATGACCGCCGACGACATGTTCGCTGTCATCGAAGATCATGCTCGGGACGGAGTGGATTTTGTTACGGTACACTGCGGAGTAAACCGGAAAACCATCGCCAGACTGAAGGGAGACCGGCGACTCACCGATGTCGTATCCCGAGGTGGATCCTTCCTCATCGGCTGGATACTACACCATGAACGCGAGAATCCCCTCTACGAGCAGTACGACCGCTTGCTGGAGATCGCCAGGGAATTCGATGTGACCCTTAGCTTGGGCGATGGGCTGCGTCCCGGAAGTCTCGCCGACGCTTCGGATCGAGCGCAATTCGAAGAGCTTCTGACCATCGGAGAGCTGGCCGACAGGGCCCGCGAGGCGGGTGTCCAGGTGATGGTCGAAGGGCCGGGACACATGCCGCTGGACCAAATCGCGGCCAATGTTCAGATTCAAAAACGGGTGTGCAATGGGGCTCCCTTTTACGTGCTGGGGCCGCTGGTTACCGATGTAGCTGCCGGTCATGATCACATTACGGCCGCCATCGGCGGTGCAGTGGCCGCTGCCGCCGGCGCCGACTTCCTGTGCTACGTCACCCCTTCAGAACACCTCGGCCTACCGGATGCCGATGAGGTGCGGGAAGGGGTGATGGGAACACGCATTGCGGCCCATGCTGGAGATATAGTCAAAGGGATCAGGGGTGCCCGGGAATGGGATCGTCAGATGTCCATCGCACGGAAGAATCTCGACTGGGACAGTCAGATCAAACTCGCCCTTGACCCCCAAAAGGCAGCCCAGGTTCATGCCCGCCGACCAACAGGTGGCGGTGGCTGCAGCATGTGCGGGAGTTACTGCGCCATGGAATTAGTGAGTGAATACTTAGGGAGTCCAAAAAAGGAGTGCTGAGTTCACATAAGGAGGGGGTAATGACTCAAGAAAAGCCAAAGGAGAAGGTGATCACCATTGACCCAAAGGAAGTACGTGAAGGAGCCTGCCACATACGTAAGTGGGGCGAAGGGAAAGTCTCTATCTGCAAAGAGAACGGCAAGATAAAAATCTTTGAGATCGAGAAGGAAGAATAGCCAGCTGGAACTATGGCGAGTGTGGCCACTTCGTCTCCTCGTAGAGAAAAGGACTTCCGAGCTTATTCTCGATCCGATGAGCTTTCCAGAGTGTGTGAGCAAAGAAGTCAGAATATGGCAATGGAAGAAGATGAAAACAGTGAAGTATATCGTACATCACAAGAAGGATGGCACATACGACGTGATGAAGTTGGAGTGATTGCTCGTACAGAGTAGGGACAACTCGAAAAGTGGCTGTGTAGAGTAAGAAATGAGAACCGCGAAACGTGAGACTATTCTTCCTATTGTTGTACTGGTTATCGTAATTGTCTTCATAGCCACGGTCTCCTGTGCTCCCCCAATAAGGCTGACTGCCGAGGAGTTCATCGTCACTACCCATCCTGCCTGGCAGCGCCACCCCTCCATCAGTGGCACGATCGTTGTATGGCAAGATCGCGCCGCAGGTCTCAGTGACAACATCTATGGCTATGATCTTGCGGATGGCGCTGAATTGGTTATCTCTCCCACCCCGTCGTCGAAGAGCGACCCCGATATAAGCGGAAACATCGTCGTCTGGGCTGACAATCGCAATGGCAACTGGGATATCTTTGGGTATGATATCAATACCGGGGAAGAGTTCGCCATCTGCACCGATCCCGTCGATCAGAGAAACCCGTCCGTTGATGGCAGCATCGTTGTATGGGTGGATGAGCGAAATGGCAATCGCGACATCTATGGGTACGACCTGAGAACCGGTACCGAATTCGTCATCTGCGACGATCCAGACGATCAAGACTCCCCCGACATAAGCGGCAATTTCATCGTCTGGGCGGATAACCGCAATGGCAACTGGGACATCTACGGCTACGACCTCTTGACGAAAAGCGAATTCCAGATCACCCACGATCCAGCCAATCAGCGATATCCGTCAGTGAGCGGCAGCACGGTCGTCTGGGCGGATAACCGAAATGGCAACTGGGACATCTTTGGCTACGATCTGGAGATCGGCGACGAGTTCCCCATTACCACTAACGCTGCCGAACAGCAGAGCCCGGTTGTCGACGAGAACGTGGTTGTCTGGATAGATCAGCGCCGAGGAAACTGGGACATCTATGGCTACGATTTGGCCCTCAGGTTCGAGTTCTCCATTTCCACCAACCTCGCTGAACAATGGCATCCGGCAATCAGCGGGAATACCCTGGTCTGGATGGACAAGCGCAATGGCAACTGGGACATCTATGGAGCCAGGCTAGCATGGGAGCACTAAGGTGGAAGCGGAGATAATCTCCATCGGCACTGAGATTCTCCTCGGAGAGATAGTCGATACCAATGCCCCCTACCTGGCCGGACAACTACCGCTGCTGGGTATCGATCTCCACTGGATCACCCAGGTGGGTGACAACCAGGTGCGAGTAGTCGAAGCCCTGCAGCGAGCATGGAGCCGCTCCGACCTGATTATCACCACCGGGGGCCTCGGCCCGACCGAGGATGATCTCACCCGCGAGTCCATCGCGGCGATGCTCGGCGAGGAGATGAAGGTTGATCCGGACCTCGAGAAATGGCTGCGCGGTCTATTCGCCCGGCTCGGCTACGAGATGCCGGAACGGAACCTCAAGCAGGCGACACTGATCCCTTCGGCAAGGGCAATCCCTAATCCCAGGGGAAGCGCCCCCGGCTGGTGGATAAAGCGTGAGAACAGGATACTCCTCGCCATGCCCGGACCCACAGGAGAGATGCAGCGGATGTGGGAGAGAGAGATCAGGGAGGAGCTCCGCCGAACGATCAACACAGCCATCATCGTCTCTCGAACGCTCAAGATGTTCGGATTGCCCGAAGCAAAGGTTGATGAACTGGTGAGCCCCCTTCTCTCCTCCAGGAACCCCACGATCGGGGTCTACGCCAGGCCAAGCGGCATTGAACTTCGCCTGACGGCTAAGGCCCCCGACCGGGGGGAAGCCGAGAAAATGCTCGCCCCGCTCGAGGCGCAGATCCGCTCCATAATCGGCGACCATATCTGGGGCAGCGATGACGAAACCCTCGAACAGGTGGTCGGCGACTTCCTCCGACAGAAAGGCCTGACTCTGGCAACCATGGAATCCTGTACCGGCGGACGGCTGGCCGATCTTCTCACGGATGTTCCTGGGAGCTCGGACTATTTCAAGGGTGGGCTGGTGGCTTACTCAAACGAAATGAAGGTCACTTTTGGGGTTGCCCTCGATTTAATCACTCAGCATGGGGCAGTCAGCTCGCCGGTTGCTGAGGCAATGGCTGTGGCCGCCAGGAGCTGTCTCGGCGCTGATATCGGGATCGGGATAACCGGGATAGCCGGGCCAGAGCAGATCGAGGGAAAACCGATAGGCACGGTTTACATCGGGATCACGGACGGAACGAGAACGTGGTCAACACGCACCATCTTTCCCCAGCACCGCCGGCGGATAAAGCTCTATGCCGCCACAGAGGCTCTCAGCGAGCTGAGGCGCCTCTTGCAGGGGATAGGGGACAGGGGGGATAACCCCTAACCCTTAGGTGAAGAGTAACTACACAGCCCCCTGTGTGTCCCCCTGAGCGCAGCGAAGGGTCTCCGAGATTCTTCGGTCGCTACGCTCCCTCAGAATGACATTAGGGTGAGTAGTTACGGTGAAGAATATGTTTAAATCAAGGAAGATTTTCTATGGCTGGTGGATTGTGCTATCGGGGGCTCTCATCGGCAGCTACATCGCCGGGGCCTTCTTCTACGGCTTTACCGCTTTCGTCGCCCCGATGACCGAGGAGTTCGGCTGGAGTCACTTTGCATTCTCTCTAGCCGCCTCCCTCCGTGGCATAGAAAGGGGACTGCTCGCCCCTTTGATGGGCTTCCTGGTTGACAGATTGGGTCCGCGGAAACTGATCTTCTCCGGCGCATTGGTGGGTGGTCTGGGATTCATCTTGCTCAGTATTACAGATTCCCTGATCATGTTCTACGGCGCATGTATCGTCCTCTCGATAGGCTTCAGCGCCTCTGGTGGGCTGGCGTCGATAACAGCAGTGGCACACTGGTTCCACCGCAAAGTGGGCCGGGCCATGGGCCTGATGACCACCGGCTTCGGCATGGGTGGCCTGCTTCTGCCGGTTGTGATCTGGCTCATTCATCACCATGGGTGGCGGGCGACTTTTCTTTTCCTTGGGATAGGGACATGGGTCATCATTCCCTTGCTGGCACTGGTCGTTCGCCACAAGCCGGAGCAGTACGGCTATCTTCCCGATGGCGACTTCATACCTGTCCTGGAGAATGCGGGGAACCCAACCAGTGAGATAGCATTCGATGCAAGGCAAGCACTCAGGACACGCACATTTTGGCTTCTATCGCTCTCCTTCGCCATC
>BBPE01000497.1_pt2 | contig 13897 bp, 14 predicted proteins | sample 1344301 | NCBI WGS metagenome assembly BBPE01 (sample SAMD00019089, study PRJDB2971) | groundwater metagenome | isolation source: The Cedars highly-alkaline
CAGCCACAGCCACAGCCACAGCGCACACGCTCAAGGGGTGCGCGCAAACACCAGCGCACTCACGCGCTCGGCGCCGCCTTGGCGCAGCGCCTGGGCCGCGCTGTGCAGCGTCGCTCCGGTGGTGACGACGTCGTCGACCAGCAGCACATGGGCAGCGTGCAGGCGGTCGAGCCGCTGTGGATGGGCAATAAACGCTTGCTGCAGGTTGCGCAGGCGCTGCGCTCGCGGCAACTGGTGCTGATCAGCGGTCTGGCCGACGCGCAGCAGTGCGTCGGCCACCGGCTGGGCCGCTGCGGCGCGCGGTCCAGCGCTGCGCCGGATCGCCTTGACCAGTTCCCAGGCCTGGTTGTAGCCGCGCTGCGCCAGTCGCGCCGGGGTCAGCGGCACGGGCACCAGCAGATTGGCCTGCGCCAGCAGTTGCTGCGCTGGCGGTTGTTGCAGCAGCAGGGCCGCCATCGGCACCGCCCATCCGGCTTCGCCTTGAAACTTGAAGCGGGCGATCAAAGCGTCCCACGGATAGGCGTAATCGACGGCGGCCACGCAGGCGTGCAGTGGCAGTGGGTCCGTTGGGGTCAGGCAAGCGCCACATTGGTCCAGCGCAGCGAACGCCGGTGCATCGACCAGCGCCAAGGCACAGGTGCGGCAGCGCGGCCGTGGGGCGCCAAAGCGCTGCTCGCAGGCCGGGCAGATGGCTTGCGCCGGCCAGCGGCCGCAGATCTGGCAACTGCTGGGTACGGCGGAGCTCAAACGCTTCCACAACGGGGCAAGAGGCAGGGGGGGCATGGTGTGTCCACGGTATCCTGGGCGGCTGAAATGCGGCAAACTCTACTCTCGAACCCCACACCCCACACCCCACACATGCAAGATCTGATCGGCTACAGCGCCGCTTTCCTGACCACCGTCAGCTTTGTGCCGCAGGCCTGGCAGACTTTCAAGACGCGCGACGTGAGCGGCATCTCACTCGCCATGTACAGCGTCTTCACCGTGGGCGTGGCCTTGTGGCTGGTCTACGGGCTGGTGTTGCAGGCCTGGCCGGTGGTGGCTGCCAATGCGGTCACGCTGACCCTGGCCGCAGCGATATTGCTCATGAAACTGCGTTATCGCAAGCGCTGAATCTCAGGATTGACTCACCAGCTCCAGGTGCTCGACCAGCGGTGCCTGCACGAAAAACGGCCCGACGATGGCGCGCCACTGGGCGAAGGCGGGCGACTGGCGAAAGCCCACTGTGTGGTCTTGCAGCGTGTCCCAGTAGATCAGCAAGAGATAGCGGCCCGGGCTCTCGATGCTGCGCTTGATTTTGTAGCCGTGAAAGCCCTTGGCCTGGGCGATCACGCTGGCTGCGCCGTGGCTGATGGCGGCCTCAAAAGCGCTGGCTTGCGCGGGATCGATGCGGATGTCGGCGTGCTCCAGAATCATGGTCGGGCCTTTGCTTCAGGGTTTGAGGGCGATCCTGCCGGATTTAGGATCATAGGGCCGCTGGCTCGGCGCGCATCGGCAGCGGCGCGTATGCGTTGCCTGCGATCAGGCATGACGCGGGCGTCCAGCACGCGCAGACCGGCTGCACCATGCACCCGCCGGTGCGCCTTTGAGTTCCAGAAAATAGATGCGATGCTGCCAGAGCCGCGTCACCTGGCTGCGCGACAATCGGGCCTGGAATCGTTTTCAACCTTCAGACCTCGGGAGCGCAAATCACATGAACAACATTCAAACCGTCGGCATCATAGGCTCGGGCACCATGGGCAATGGCATCGCACAGGCCTGTGCTTGCAGCGGCATTCGCGTGGTGTTGGTCGACGTGTCGCAAGCGGCGCTCGACAAAGGACTGGCCACGGTCGCGGCCAGCCTGGAGCGACTGGTCAAGAAAGAAAAAATCAGCGCCACCGAGCGCGCCGCCGCACTGGCGCTGATTCAGGGTTCGACCCAGTACGACGCGCTGAAAAGCGCGCAACTGGTGATTGAGGCAGCGACTGAAAACGAAGCGCTGAAGATCAGCATCTTGCAACAACTCGACGCATTGCTGGCGCCCGAGGTGATCGTGGCGACCAACACCAGCTCGATCAGCATCACCAAGCTGGCCGCTGCCACCCAGCGCGCGGACCGCTTTGTCGGTATGCATTTTTTCAACCCGGTGCCGCTGATGGCGCTGGTGGAAATCATTCGTGGCTTGCAGACCAGCGATGCCACGCATGCCGCTGCCGTGGCGCTGGTCGAAAAGCTGGGTAAAACCCCGATTACGGTGAAGAATGCGCCGGGCTTCGTGGTCAACCGCATCTTGGTGCCCATGATCAACGAGGCCTTCTTTGTGCTGGCCGAGGGCGTTGCCAGCGCCGAAGAGATAGACGCCGGCATGAAGCTGGGCACCAACCAGCCGCTCGGGCCGCTGGCGCTGGCCGACCTGGTCGGGCTCGACGTGTGCCTGGCGGTGATGAATGTCTACATGAGCGAGTTCAACGACGGCAAATACCGCCCCGCCCCGCTGCTCAAGGAGTTGGTGGCGGCCGGCTACCTGGGCCGCAAAACCGGGCGCGGGGTCTACCGCTACTGAGAAGCGCCCCCGGGCTGTTGCGACTCGGATTGCGCCAGATCAAAGCATTCAGGCACCGTCTTTTCACAATGGGTACACGCCTTGTTCAGGAGTACATCATGAGTGCAAGTCCGGTTTCGATCGCCGTTTTTTCTTTTCTCGACGCAGCCCACCGCGAGCTTGGTCAGCAGTTGGTGCAGTTGCGTGCTCTGGTCGATGCCGTCGAGTCCGAGGGCATGAGTCTGGCCTCGCGCGCCCAGGCGCAGCGGGTGCTCGACTACTTCAGCGGCGAAGCACGCCAACACCATCTGGACGAGGAGAAGCACATTTTCCCCGCGCTGCTCAGCAGTCAGGATCCAGACATGGTGCAGACCGCCGAGCGTTTGCTGCAAGATCACGGCTGGCTGGAGCAGAGCTGGCTGCAAATCGCACCTGCACTCGATGCCGCGAGCAATGGCAGCCAGTGGTTCGACCCGGCGGAGCTGCGCCACGCGCTTGATGTATTCGAGGCGCTCTACCTCGATCACATTTTGCTGGAAGAGACAGTCGCCTTTCCGGAAGCGAAAAAACGCCTGGCTGACCTGAGCACCGTGGGCATGGGGCGCGAAATGGCACGTCGGCGCCTGGGTGTGGTCTGAGAGACGTGCGGCCTATCAGGCCGCATGCTCGTCTTGGCTGTGACGGATATCCGGGGTTTGCAGGTGGTTCAGGTCGCCCCAACTCACCAGGCACAAGCCCTCGGACGACCACAGCAGCCGGTTGATGGCGGCATTGGGCATTTGCCAGCTGCGCGCGGCTTGAATGTCCTGCCGGGTGGCGGCCCGGTACAGGATGTCGAGCACGCCGCCGTGTGCCACCAGCAGCACCTGCTCACCGGGATGACGGGCCGCCAGCGCCGTGACCGTCTGCACCACACGCGCGCGCAGTTGCAGCAGCGATTCGCCTTCGGGGGGCGAAAAGTCGGGTACCCGCTGGCGCCAGGCCAGGGCTTGTTCGGGCCAGCGCAGCTCGAGTTCGGCCCAGGTATGGCCTTCGAAGCGGCCAAAACAGCGTTCGCGCAGGCCTGGGTGTGCGCTGACGCTTTGGCCGCGCAGTTGCGCAACGGCTTGCGCGGTCTGCCTGGCCCGGCTGAGATCGCTGGCGTACAGGGCGGCAATCGGCTCGTCTTGCAGCGCCTGCGCCAGTTGCCGCGCCTGCCATTGGCCGTGTTCATTGAGTTCGACGTCGGTGTGGCCCTGGATGCGGTTGTCGCGGTTCCAGGCGGTTTCGCCGTGACGCACGGCCAGGATGCGGGTAACGTGCATGAAAGACCTCCTTTTTTGCGCCGACGGCGCGCGGCATCGAGCTGATAAAACCACTTTGTGCTTGTGGCTGTGCTTGCTTCTGCCGCTCAATGCTTGGCAGACTGTTTGACGCTGCTCATGCGCCAGCGCGCGCGGGCGCGGCTGGCTTGGTCTATCAGTGCCTGCAGGGCCTCGGGTTGGGTCGCACTGAGCGTCGATTCCAGTTCGTCCAGCGCGGCGCGAAAGCATTTCGACTGCGCCAGCAACTCCTCGCGGTTGGACAGCAAAATGTCGCGCCAGATGCCCGGGTCGCTGGCGGCAATGCGGGTGAAGTCGCGAAACCCGGGGCCCGCCAGCGAGAGAAATTCGTCGCCTTGGCGCTGCCCTTGAATGGCGTTCATGAGAGCAAAAGCGATCAAATGCGGCAGGTGGCTGACGGCGGCGTAAGCTGCGTCGTGTGCCTCGGGCGACATGTGCCTGACCTGGCAACCCAGTGTGCGCCAAAGCTGTTGTGCGCGTTCCAGTTGGGCCGTGAGGGTGCGCTCGATCGGGGTCAGGATGACTTGACGCCCGACAAACAGGTCGGCGTCGGCGTGCTCGACGCCGGCCAGCTCCTTGCCGGCGATCGGGTGCGCCGGCACGAACACGCCGATCTGATCGCGCAGCACGCGCCGCGCGGCATCGACCACCTCGCGCTTGGTCGAACCCACATCCATTACCAGCGTGTTTTTGTTGAGCAGGTGGCGAATCGCCTTCAGACTGGCCTCGGTGGCGGCCACCGGCACCGCCAGCAGCACCAGGTCGGCGCCCGAGACAGCCAGCAAGGCCGACGGCGCTGCAACATCGATCACCCCGAGCAAGCGCGCGCGTTCGGTGGTCGAGGGCGACTTGCTGTAGCCCACCACGCGTTTGACCAGTCCGGCCTTTTTGAGCGCCAGCGCGAAAGAGCCACCCATCAGGCCGCAGCCGATCAGACCGAGTTGATCAAACATAAGACTTTCGCAGTTGCCACGGCGAAGCGCTCATTCGCTCACCGGGTAAGCACCCAGCACCTGGTAGAACGCGCACAGGCTGCGCAATTCTTGCAAGGCAGCAGCGACCTGGGGCTGCGCCGGATGACCGGCGATGTCGATGTAGAAGTAGTATTCCCACTGCCCCGACTTGGCCGGGCGCGATTCAAAGCGCGTCATCGACACGCCGTATTTCTTCAGCGGCACCAGCAGGTCGTGCACCGCGCCAGGCCGGTTCGGCACCGATACCAGCAGGCTGGTGCAGTCTTTGCCGCTGGGCGGCGGCATGGCCAGGGTCTGTGGCAGACAGATGACGGCAAAGCGGGTGCGGTTGTAGGCCTCGTCTTGAATCGCGTGCGCGACGATATGCAGACCGAATTGCGCCGCCGCACGCTCGCTCGCCAGGGCGGCCCAGGCCGGGTGGGTGGTGGCCAGGCGCGCGCCTTCGGCGTTGCTGGAGACGGCGCGGCGTTCGGCCCGCGGCAGGTGCTGCGAGAGCCAGTTCTGGCACTGGGCCAGCGCCTGCGGGTGCGCCAACACCACCTCGATGCCGTCGAGTGCGTTGAGCTGGCGCAGCAGGTTGTGGCGCACCAGCAGGCTGACCTCGCCGACCACGTGCACCGGCGAGCGCAGAAAGAGGTCGAGCGAGCGCGCCACCACGCCTTCGGTGCTGTTTTCCATCCCGACCACGCCGAACTGCGCCGTGCCGGCGGCGGTGGCGTGAAATACCTCGTCGAAATTGGCGCAGTAAATCAGGTTGGCGGCGCTGCCAAAGAATTCGATCGCCGCCTGTTCGCAGAAGGTGCCCTGGGGCCCGAGCACCGCCACGCGCTGCGGCGCTTCCAGCGCCAGACAGGCCGACATGATTTCGCGCCAGATCGAGACCACGTGCTGGTTCTGCAGCGGGCCGGGGTTGGTGCTGGTGATTTTTTCGATCACCTGCGCCACCCGGTCGGGGCGGAAAAACGGCGTGCCTTCGACTCGTTTGAGCGCACCGACTTGCTCGGCCACGCGCGCGCGCTGGTTCAGCAGCGTGAGCAGTTGCGCATCGAGCGCATCGATCTGCACGCGCAGCGCGGCCAGGGCGTCGGACTGGGTGGGTTGGGTCATGCGGCGCTAAAACGGGTTCAGGCCTGCTGGCGTTCGAAGTCGCGCAGATAGTCCACCAGCGCCTGCACGCCTGGCAGCGGCATGGCGTTGTAGAGGCTGGCGCGCATGCCGCCGACCGATTTGTGGCCCTTGAGCTGCAGCAGGCCGCGCGCCTGGGCGCCGGCCAAAAAGGCGGCGTTGCGCGACTCGTCGCGCAGGAAAAAAGGCACGTTCATGCGCGAGCGGCAGCTCTTATCCACCGGGTTGAAGTAAAACTGCGAGCGGTCGATGCAGTCGTACAGCAGCGCAGCTTTGGCGATATTGCGTTGTTCGACGGCAGCTATGCCGCTGAGCGCGCCTTCGCTCTGGCGCTTGAGCCACTGCAAGGTCAGGCCGGCCATGTAGATGCTGTAGGTGGGCGGCGTGTTGTACATGGAGCTGTTGTCGGCCACGGTTTGATAGTCGAAGGCGCTGGGGCAGATCGGTAGCGCGTGGCCGAGCAGGTCTTCACGCACCACGACCAGCGTCAGGCCGGCCGGGCCCAGGTTTTTCTGCGCGCCACCAAAGGCCAGTCCGACCCGGCTCCAGTCCACCGGGCGCGAGGCCACATGCGACGAAAAATCGATCACCAGCGGAGCCTCGCAGCCCAGCGCCTTGAGGTCGGGCAGTTCGTGGAACTCCACCCCGTGGATGGTCTCGTTGCTGCAGATGTGCAGGTACTGCGCGTCGCGGCTCGGTTGCCAGTGGGCGGGCGAAGGCAGGGTGGTGTGGCCGTCGGCCTCGTTGCTGGCGATCACGGTCGGGGTGGCGTACTTGCGCGCCTGCAGGGCCGACTTCTGGCTCCAACTGCCGGTGAGCACGAAGTCGACCACACCGCCGCGCGAGAGGTTCAGCGGCACGATGGCGTTTTGCGCCAAGCCGCCACCCTGCATGAACAGGATGCGGAAATTTGCCGGCACCGCCAGCAGCTCACGCAGGTCCGCTTCGGTCTGCGCGGCGATGGACATGAATGCCTTGCCGCGGTGGCTCATCTCCATCACGCCCATGCCACTGCCGTGCCAGTCCAGCATTTCAGCGGCCGCCTGCTGCAGCACCTCTTCCGGCATGGCGGCTGGGCCGGCCGAGAAGTTGTAGGGGCGCTGCGTCATTCGATGTCGCCAGCCGCTTCGTCCCCGCCTTCGGCGACTTCAGAGGCGCTGGCGTCGATGTTGGCGTCATTTTCTACGATGCGCTGCAGGCCGCTGAGCTCGGTGCCGGCGTCGAGCGCGATCAGCGTGACACCTTGCGTGGCGCGGCTCATCTCTCGGATCTCGGCCACCCGGGTGCGCACCAGCACACCCTTGTCGGTGATCAGCATGATTTCGTCTTCGCTGCGCACCAGCGTGGCGGCCACCACCTTGCCGTTGCGCTCGCTTTGCTGAATCGCGATCATGCCCTTGGTGCCGCGGCCGTGACGGGTGTACTCGGTGATGGGCGTGCGCTTGCCGTAGCCGTTCTGGGTCGCGGTCAGCACGCTTTGCTGCTCGTCTTCGGCCACCAGCATGGCGATCACGCTTTGGCTGTCTTCTATCGTCATGCCGCGCACGCCGCGCGCGTTGCGGCCCATCGGGCGCACGTCGTTCTCGTCGAAGCGCACCGCCTTGCCGCCGTCGGAAAACAGCATCACGTCGTGGCGGCCGTCGGTCAGCGCAGCGCCAATCAAAATATCGCCCGGATCGAGGTCGACAGCGATGATGCCGGCCTTGCGCGGGTGGCTGAACTCGTCCAGCGACGTTTTCTTGACCGTGCCCATGCGGGTCGCCATGAAGACGAAGCGGTTGACCGGAAAGCTGCGGGCCTCACCGGTCAGCGCCAGCACGACGTTGATTTTCTCGCCTTCTTGCAGCGGGAACATGTTGACGATCGGGCGCCCGCGCGAGCCGCGCGACCCGGCGGGCACCTCCCACACCTTGAGCCAGTAGAGGCGGCCGCGGTTGGAAAAGCACAGGATGTAGTCGTGCGTGTTGGCGATAAAGAGCTGGTCTATCCAGTCGTCTTCCTTGGTGGCGGTGGCTTGTTTGCCGCGACCGCCACGCTTTTGGGCCCGGTATTCGGACAGTGGCTGGCTCTTGATGTAGCCGCTGTGGCTGAGCGTGACCACCATGTCGGTCGGCGTTATCAGGTCTTCGGTGCTGAGGTCGTGCGCGCTGTGCTCGATCTGGCTGCGGCGCGCGCCCAGTTTGGTCTGGCCGAACTCGTTCTTCACGGCCACCAGCTCATCGCTGATGATGGTCGAGACGCGCTCGGGCGTGGCCAGAATGTCGAGCAAGTCGTCGATCACGCCCATCACCTCGCGGTATTCGGCGACGATGCGGTCTTGCTCGAGTCCGGTCAGGCGCTGCAGGCGCATTTGCAAAATCTCTTGCGCCTGCGTCTCCGACAGGCGGTAGCGGCCGTCGCCGCCCATGCCAAAAACCTGCTCCAGCCCGGCTGGCCGGTAGTCGTCGGCGTTGATCAGACCCCCGTCGCTGCGCGTGCGCGTGAGCATTTCGCGCACCAGCGCGCTGTCCCAGGCGCGCGCCATCAGTTCGATCTTGGCCAGCGGCGGTGTGGGCGATTCGCGGATGATGCGGATGAATTCGTCGATGTTGGCCAGCGCCACCGCCAGGCCTTCGAGCACGTGGCCGCGCTCGCGCGCCTTGCGCAGCTCGAACACGGTGCGCCGCGTCACCACCTCGCGCCGGTGCTCCAGGAACACCTGGATCAAATCGAGCAGGTTGCACAGCTTGGGCTGACCGTCGATCAGCGCCACCATGTTGATGCCGAAGGTGTCTTGCAACTGGGTCTGCTTGTACAGGTTGTTGAGCACCACCTCGGGCACCTCGCCGCGCTTGAGTTCGATCACCAGCCGCATGCCCGACTTGTCGGATTCATCCTGAATATGGCTGATGCCTTCGATCTTCTTTTCCTGCACCAGCTCGGCCATGCGCTCTTGCAGGGTTTTCTTGTTGACCTGATAGGGCAGCTCGTCGACGATGATGGACTGGCGCTGGCCACGGTCGATGTCTTCGAAGTGGCATTTGGCGCGCATTACCACCCGGCCGCGCCCCGTGCGGTAGCCGTCTTTGACGCCGCTGACGCCGTAGATGATGCCGGCGGTGGGGAAGTCGGGCGCTGGGATGATTTGCATCAGCTCGTCGATGCTGGCCTGCGGGTTTTGCAGCAGGTGCAAGCAGGCGTCGACCACCTCGTTGAGGTTGTGCGGCGGGATATTGGTCGCCATGCCGACGGCAATGCCAGATGAGCCGTTGACCAGCAGGTTGGGCAGTCGGCTGGGCAGCACCAGCGGCTCTTTTTCGCTGCCGTCGTAGTTGGGGCCGAAGTTGACCGTTTCCTTGTCGATGTCGGCCAACATTTCATGCGCGATCTTGGCCAGCCGGATTTCGGTGTAGCGCATCGCCGCTGCGTTGTCGCCGTCAACCGAGCCGAAGTTGCCCTGGCCGTCGACCAGCATGTGGCGCAGCGAAAAGTCTTGCGCCATGCGAACGATGGTGTCGTAGACCGCGCTGTCGCCGTGCGGGTGGTATTTACCGATCACATCGCCGACGATACGGGCCGACTTTTTGTACGGCCGGTTCCAATCGTTGTTGAGCTCGTGCATGGCAAACAGCACGCGCCTGTGCACCGGTTTCAAGCCGTCGCGCGCATCGGGCAAGGCCCGGCCGACGATCACGCTCATGGCGTAATCAAGGTAGCTGCGCCGCATCTCTTCTTCAAGGCTGATGGGCAAGGTCTCTTTGGCAAACGGTGTCATGCGCGGGTGTGTGTGGTGGCCAAAAAATCAGCCTTTCATTTTAAGGCGGACGAGGCGTGGTCCGGCCAAACGCAGATTGTTGCCTGTTTGCAACGAATGTCTGGAAATTGCCACAGACGCAGACGCAGGCGTGCAGGCCCGGTTTTTCCCGCAACTCATATATGGCACAATGATTCCAGCGTTTGGGTGGTGCTCACTTCAGGCGTCTTGTTGCGCAGGATTCCTGCGGTCTAACCTAAAGGGAAACCATGAAAAAACTGAACAAAGTGGCCGTGCTGTTTGCGGCCGTGGCGCTGGCCGGCCCGGCACTGGCGAGCCATCATGGTGCTGGCGCTGCTGCAGCCGTGACAGTAAACAACTGGCGCGCGAGCGACGGCACGGTCTGGAGAAACGGCACCAACGAGCTGTGCTGGCGCAATGCTGGCTGGACCCCGGCCACCGCTGCCGTCGGCTGCGATGGTGCCATCGTTCCCAAGCCCGCTCCGGCACCCGCTCCGGTACCTGCTCCGGCACCGGTGGCAGTGCCTGCACCCGCTCCGGCACCCGCTCCGGTACCAGCGCCAGTGCCAGTGCCAGTGCCAATCAAGGCCACGTTTGATGCCAATGTTTTCTTCGATTTCGACCGCTCGGTTCTTAGGCCCGAAGGTCGGGCCAAGCTCGATGAGCTGGTGGCCAAGGTGGCCGGCATCAACCTGGAAGTCATCATCGCTGTCGGTCACACCGATTCGATCGGCAGCCTAGCCTATAACCAGGCATTGTCGGTGCGCCGCGCCGACGCGGTGCGGTCTTATCTGGTGCGCAGGGGCATCGACAACGCCCGCATCTACACCGAAGGCAGGGGCGAGACCCAGCCGGTGGCCGATAACGCCACCCGCCAGGGTCGCGCGCAAAACCGGCGCGTGGAAATCGAAGTGGTGGGCACGCGCGCTCCCGCTCGTGCTGCCACACCGGCTCCGGCACGCTGAGTTTCGGTTCGGCGACTGGAAACCGCGCTTCGGCGCGGTTTTTTTTGGATTGCACGCGCCAGCCGCGCCGGTGCGGTCTTCGTGCGTCGGATAATCGCGCCATGAATCCACACCTCAATGCCGACCCGGCCGAGTTGGCCAAATTTTCCGATCTGGCGCACCGCTGGTGGGATCCGCAGGGCGAGTTCAGGCCGCTGCACCAGATCAATCCGCTGCGTCTGGACTGGATCAAGGGTCTGGCGGGTCTGGCCGGCAAGACCGTGCTCGACGTCGGTTGCGGCGGTGGCATTTTGTCCGATGCGATGGCGCGCCAGGGCGCCCGGGTCACCGGCATTGATTTGTCCACCAAGGCGCTGAAAGTGGCCAAGCTGCACGCGCTGGAAGCCAATACCCCGAACGTAAATTACCGCGAGATCAGCGCTGAAGCGCTGGCGCTGGAGCAGGCGGCTGGTTTTGACGTCGTCACCTGCATGGAAATGCTCGAACACGTGCCAGACCCGGCTTCGGTGGTGCAGGCCTGCGCCACGCTGGCCAAGCCTGGCGGCTGGGTGTTCTTCTCGACCATCAACCGCAGTCCCAAGTCATTTCTTTTCGCCATCGTGGCAGCCGAATACCTGTTGCAGTTGCTGCCCAAAGGAACGCACGAATACGGCAAGCTGATCCGCCCGAGCGAATTGGCCGCGCATTGCCGCGCGGCGCAGTTGCAATTGATGCAGACCCGTGGCATGGCGTACAACCCGCTCACGCGCCGCTACTGGCTCAGCCACGACGCCAGTGTGAACTACCTGTTTGCGACCTGCAAGCCATGACAGATGGGGTTGAAGAGCTGCGCCCGTCCATCCTTTGGTGCCGCACCCGCCCGCCTGCAGTCAGCTGGAGCGGGCACGCCTGTGCCACCCGAACATGAATGACACCTTGCTGGTCTGGCCCCTGTTGATGTTGGCCTTGCTGCAGACCGGTTTGCTGGTCTGGCTCTTGCTGCGCCGCCGCGCCGCCGATATCGAACAGCAAGCGCAGCAGCAACACGTGTCGGCGTTGTTGCAACTGCACGGCACGCAAATCGTCCAGCGCGTCGAGCGTGTCGAGGGCGAGTTGCGGCGTGAAATCGGTGATTCGGCGCGCAGCGCGCGACAGGAAATGCTGCAAACCCTGGCCAGTTTTCAGGACCTTCTGAGCCGCCAGGCGGGTGAGGCCACGCGCACGCAAAATGCCCATCTCGATGCCTTGGCCCAGCAACTGCTGCAGCTGCGCGGCACGCTGGGCGATACCCTGACGCTGCAGTTGCAGGCCATCAGCCTGGGCATGGGCCAGCAGGCGGCCGAGGCCACGCGCACGCAAAACGCGCAGATCGACGCTTTTGCCCAGCAGTTGTTGCAACTGCGCGGCACACTGGCCGACACGCTGACGCGCCAGTTGCAGGACATGAGCGAGGGCAACGCACGCCGCCTGAGCGAAATTCGCAGCACGCTGGACGGCCAACTGGCGCAGTTGCAGCAGAACAACGCCGCCAAGCTCGATGAAATGCGCGCCACGGTGGACGAAAAGCTGCAAAGCACGCTGCAAACCCGCTTGGGCGAGAGCTTTCGCCAAGTGGCCGAGCGGCTCGAACAGGTGCACAAGGGTCTGGGTGAGATGCAGACGCTGGCGCAGGGTGTGGGCGATTTGAAGCACCTGCTGAGCAACGTCAAAACCCGCGGCATGTTTGGCGAAGCCCAGTTGGCCGCGCTGCTGGAGCAGGTGTTCGCGCCCGAGCAATACGCCGCCCAGGTGGCCACACGCCCAGGCAGCCGCCACGCGGTCGATTTTGCGCTGCGCCTGCCGGGCCGGGGCGACGACGGCGCGCCCTGCTGGTTGCCGATCGACGCCAAGTTTCCGAATGAAGACTACGAACGGCTGCTGGACGCGCAGCAGCGCGCCGACGCCGACGCCGCCGAGCTGGCCGCGCGCGCGCTCGAGCAGCGCATCCGGCTCGAAGCCAAGAGCATGGCCGAAAAATACCTGGCGCCGCCACACACCACCGACTTCGCCATCCTGTTTTTACCCAGCGAGGGCTTGTACGCCGAGGTGCTGCGCCGCCCCGGCCTGATGGAGTTGTTGCAGCGCGAATGCCGCGTCACCCTGGCCGGGCCAACCACGATGATGGCCATGCTCAATGCCTTGCAAATGGGGTTTCGCACGCTGGCGCTGGAGCGCCGCTCCAGCGAGGTCTGGCAGGTGCTGGGCGCAGTGAAAACCGAATTTGGCAAATTCGGCGAGGTGCTGAGCAAGGTCAAGAGCCAGGCCCAGAGCGTGCTCAACACCATCGACAGCGCGCACACCCGCAGCCGCGCCATGGAGCGTGCGCTCAAAAGCGTCGAAGCCTTGCCATCTGACCAGGCCAGCGCCGTGTTGCCGCTCCATCCCAACGACACCGAAGGGGTCTGAGGACTGCTTTTGCAAGCCCGGCAAGCCCGGCGAGCGGCCGGAGTATTGTCCAATTCAGGTATGAGCCTGAAGATGTAACAACGGACTTCCCGAGTACGGCTGGATCGTGCAGCGGTTCTGGAACAACGCCGACCCGGCCAAGCGCCCGGTGAAGAACCCGTTCGGCCTCGTCAAGTAAGCCACCAAACTCCGCGCGTCTTGTGCGCGCGGGCCGACATCACGGAGCAATCTCATGAAGATTCCTGCCATGTTTGTGTCGCACGGCGCACCCACATTCGCCGTTGAGCCCGGGCGGGCCGGGCCTTTGCTGCATGCCATTGGCGAGCGCGTGCGCGCGCTGCCGGGACTGCGGGTCATGCTGGTGATCTCACCGCATTGGCGCACAAGCGGGTTGCGCGCTAGCACCTTTGTGCGACCAGGGCGTGCTGCTCATGGGCTCGGGCAGCCTCACCCACAATTTGCACGAGTTTCGTCAGTCTGAGACCGTGGTCACCGAAGACTACGTGCACGAATTCGTGCAATGCGCGCGCCACGCGGTGATGGCCCATGACACGGCGGCACTGTCCGACCTCGGTGGCGCTCCGCACGGCCACAGAGCCCATCCTTCGGACGAACACTACCTGCCGCTGCTGATCGCCAGTGGCGCCAGCGCTGCAGGTGAATCGGTCGAGGTCATCGACGGCGGCGTCACCTATGGCGTGCTTTCAATGGAAGGCTATATTTTTGGCAACTTGCCGGCGGTGACGCCCGCCGTCTGGGTATTCGAACGTTTGAAAAACAAAATGACATCGGAATCCATCATCGTTCAA
>BBPE01000210.1_pt3 | contig 13876 bp, 10 predicted proteins | sample 1344301 | NCBI WGS metagenome assembly BBPE01 (sample SAMD00019089, study PRJDB2971) | groundwater metagenome | isolation source: The Cedars highly-alkaline
GGCCATTCGTGCGGCAGCAGCACCCGGCGCACCAGCACCTGGTCGTGGATGTCGGTCAGGGTGAGTTCGATCGCCGGGCTGGCCACTTCCAGCGCCGACTGGTTGCGCAGCACCAGTTGAAAGCCGTACAGGCCAGGGCCTAGGCGCAGCAGCACCGAGCTGTCGATCACCACGTCGTTGGGGCTGGCGGGCAAGGTCTGCTGACAATCGAAGGTCTGGCACAGGCTCTCGAGCACCGGCTGGGCGGCGGGTATTTCGCGCGCAATCGGGGCGCGCCACTGGTAGACCGCTTGCAGGCCCAGCAACAGCGCCAGCACCGTGACGGTGACCAGCAGCAGCAGCCGCGTGGCAGGGCGCCGCCAAAAGGCCTGCCGCTGCGCCTTGCGCACAAAGGAGGGCAGCGGTGGCAAAGCGCTGCCCTGCGGCCCCTCCGAGGCGGAGCTCGGTTCGGGGTCGTGCAAGGGAGGCGCTGGCGGGGGTTCGGGCAGTGCTGGCTCTGGCAAGGGCGGTTCTGGCCGAACCGGCTCTGGCGCCAAGGTCTCGGTCACATGCGCATCGGGCAGGGTATCGGGCTGCAGGGCAGCCATGGGCGGCGCACTTGCCTCCTCACGACCCGCCGCAGGCTCTGAGGACGCCTGTTGCGGATCGGCTTGCGCCCGCTGCGATGCAGAGCGCGGGGCAGCCACTGGGTCGAGCCCGGGCACCCACGGTTGCAAATCGAGGTTGGCATCAAAAATCTGACCGCACTGGCCACAACGCACCCAGCCGTCGGAAATTTTGAGCTGGTCTGACACCACCTTGAAAGTGGTCGCACAGGCTGGGCAACGGGTGATGAAGCTCATGCTTCGATTATTGCAGTGCGACGCCTCAGGGCGCGCGCGCCGTCAACAGAACCCAGCCATCTTCGGCATCGGCAATCTGCAAGGACAACCACGGTGCGTAGGCGGCTTGCAACTCGCTGGCCTGGCGCTCCAAAATCCCCGACAGCACCAAATGGCCGGCCGGGCCGACCAAGCCGGACAACAGCGGCGCCATCAGCTTGAGGGGCGTGGCCAGTATGTTGGCCAGCACCACGTCGTAGGGGCCTTGGGCCCGATCGGGCAAACCGGTTTGCAACTGCACCTGGTTGTGCACGGCGTTGAACTGTGCCGTCTGCACCGCCACCGGGTCGATGTCCACCGCATCCACACGAGGCGCAGCAAACTTGGCCGCTGCAATGGCCAAAATGCCCGAGCCGCAGCCGTAATCGAGCACCCGCAGGCCCGCCAGCGGTTGCTGCGCGATCCAGCGCAGGCACATGCGGGTGGTGGGGTGGGTGCCGGTGCCAAAGGCCTGCCCCGGATCGAGCCGGATCACGTGCTGAGCGGCTGCGGGTACCTCGTGCCAACTGGGTACGATCCAGAAGCTGGGCGTGATGGGCACCGGTTCGAATTGGGTTTGCGTCAGGCGCACCCAGTCGGTCTCGGCCACCGGGCGCAACGCAGCCACCTCGCAACCTTCGAAAAAATCTTGCGCCCGCAGCAATTGCTGCGCTTCGCAAGCCGCCGCTTCGCTGGCAAACAGCGCCTGCACTTGCGAGCGCTGCCAGCCGGCCTTGGGCGCGGGCAGGCCGGGCTCGCCAAACAGCGCCTGCTCGGCCGGGGTCTGCGCATCGGCGTCGGTAACCGAGACGCTGAGCGCATCGAGCGCCTCCAGCGCCTCGCTCAGCTCCTCGACCTGCGCCTCGGGGGCCAGCAACAGCAGCTCGAACAGCGTGGCAGCGTTTTCTTGTTCAGCGCTCACGTTGTGCCAACCAGGCTTCGAGGTAGTGGATGTTGGTGCCGCCGGCCTCGAAGTTGGCGTCCACCAAGATCTCACGGTGCAAGGCGATGTTGGTCTTGATGCCCTCGATCACAGTCTCAGACAGGGCCGAGCGCATGCGCGCCAGCGCCTGCTCGCGCGTGTCGCCGTGCGTGATGAGCTTGCCGATCATCGAATCGTAGTTGGGCGGCACCATGTAGTGGGTGTAGATGTGCGAATCGACCCGCACCCCAGGCCCACCGGGCGCGTGCCAGGCGCTGATGCGCCCCGGCGAGGGGGTGAACTTGTAAGGGTCTTCGGCGTTGATGCGGCACTCGATGGCGTGCCCGCGCAGCTCGATCTGGCGCTGCGTAAAGGGCAGTTTCTCGCCCGCCGCAATGGCGATCTGCTGGCGCACGATGTCGATGCCGGTCACGGCCTCGGTGACGGGGTGCTCGACCTGCACCCGGGTGTTCATCTCGATGAAGTAGAACTCGCCGTTTTCGTACAGAAACTCGAAGGTGCCCGCACCCCGGTAGCCGATCTTCTTGCACGCCGCCGCGCAGCGGTCGCCAATGCGCTCGATCAGGCGCCGCGCAATGCCGGGTGCCGGGGCTTCTTCGATCACCTTTTGGTGCCGCCGCTGCATCGAGCAGTCGCGCTCGTGCAAATAGACCGCGTTGCGGTAGTTGTCGGCCAGCACCTGGATTTCGATGTGGCGCGGGTTTTGCAGGAATTTTTCCAGATAGACCTCGGGGTTGCCAAAGGCGGCCCCGGCTTCGGCCTTGGTGGTCTGCACCGCGTGCAGCAGCGCCGCTTCGGTGTGCACCACGCGCATGCCGCGCCCGCCGCCGCCGCCAGCCGCCTTGACGATAACCGGGTAGCCAATGCTGCGCGCAATGCGCTTGACTTCGGCCGCGTCGTCGGGCAGCGCCCCTTCCGAGCCCGGCACGCAAGGCACGCCGGCGCGGATCATGGCCTGCTTGGCGGCCACTTTGTCGCCCATGGTGCGGATGGCCTCGGGCGTGGGGCCGATGAAGACGAAGCCGCTTTTTTCCACCCGCTCGGCAAAGTCGGCGTTTTCGCTTAAAAACCCGTAGCCGGGGTGGATGGCTTCGGCGTCGGTGACTTCGGCCGCCGAAATGATGGCGGGCATGTTCAGGTAGCTCAAGGCCGAAGGCGGTGGGCCGATGCACACCGCTTCGTCGGCCAGCTTGACGTATTTGGCTTCGCGGTCGGCCTCGGAGTAGACCATCACCGCCTTAACCCCCAGCTCGCGGCAGGCGCGCTGGATGCGCAGGGCGATTTCGCCGCGGTTGGCGACCAGGATTTTTTTGAACATGGCGGCCGGGCCCTCACTCGAGCACGAACAAGGGCTGCCCGTACTCGACGGCCTGACCGTTTTCGGCCAAAATCTGGGTCACCGTGCCGGCATGCTCGGCTTCGATTTCATTGAGAATTTTCATGGCCTCCACGATGCACACCGCTTCACCCACCTTGACCGCCTGCCCGACCTCGACAAAGGGCTTGGCCCCTGGGCTGGCGGCCCGGTAAAACGTGCCAACCATGGGCGATTTCAGCACCACGCCCTTGGGCGCGGCAAGGGCGGGCTGCACCGGCGCTGGCACCTCGGCGCTGCTGCTGGGCGCAGCGGGTGCCACCGGGATGACCGGGGCCAGCGCAGCCACGGCAGCAGGTGCCGCGACCGGCTGTGGCGCAAGGGGCGGGCTCTTGACGATGCGCACCTTGCCCTCGGCCTCGGTGATCTCGAGTTCGGATACATTCGACTCCGAAACGAGGTCGATCAGGGTCTTGAGTTTGCGCAAATCCATGTCAGTTCCTAAATCAGTGCCAAAATGCGTCGAAATGAAGGCATCGAGGCAAAAGCAGGCGCGAATATACACGAACTTGCGCAGTCTACTAGGCTCCATCCGAAGTCCGGCCACCCCCTTCCATTGACACCCGCCCGCAGCGACAGCCCCCACCGATGATCGACACCGAAGCCCCTGTCTCCTCCATGGCCTTGCCGGGGCTGGCGCGCGCCTTGGTGGCCGCCGGCACCCTGACCCAGCAAAGCGCCGAAGGGCTGTACGCCAAGGCCCAGGCCCACAAAAGCAGCTTCATTGCCGAGCTGGTGGGCAGCGGTGCCTTAAGCGCCAGCGAATTGGCGCACACCATGTCGCGCACCTTTGCCGCGCCGCTGATCGATCTCGACGCCATCGACGTGCAGCGTCTGCCCAAAGGCGTGCTCGACCCCAAGTTTGCCAAGCAGTACCGCATCGTGGTGTTGAGCCGGCGGGGCAACCGCATCACGGCGGCCACAGCCGACCCCACCCACACCGAGGTGGCTGAAAAAATCAAGTTCACCACCCAACTTTCGGTGGACTGGGTGATCGCCGAACTCGACAAACTGGGCAAACTGATCGACAGCACCAGCGCCAGCGCCAGTGAAGCGATTGAGCACATCGTGGGCGGCGATTTTGAATTCGAAGACGGCGCGCTTGAATTGGCCACCGCCGAGAGCACCGAGAAGGTCTCGGCCGAGGTCGAAGACGCGCCGGTGGTGCGCTTTTTGCACAAAATGCTGCTCGATGCCTACACGATGCGGGCATCAGACCTGCATTTCGAGCCCTATGAGCACTTTTACCGGGTGCGCTTTCGCATCGACGGCGAGCTGCGCGAAATCGCCTCCCCGCCGGTGGCCCTGAAGGAAAAGCTGGCTTCACGCATCAAGGTCATCTCAAAACTCGACATCGCCGAAAAGCGCGTGCCGCAAGACGGGCGCATGAAACTCAAGGTCGGGCCCGACAAATCGATCGATTTTCGGGTCAGCACCCTGCCCACGCTGTTCGGTGAAAAAATCGTCATCCGCATCCTAGACCCGAGCAGCGCCCAAATGGGCATCGATGCGCTGGGCTACGAGGCCGACGAAAAAGCCCTGCTGCTGGAAGCCATCAGCCGCCCTTACGGCATGGTGCTGGTGACCGGCCCCACCGGATCGGGCAAAACGGTGTCGCTCTACACCTGCCTCAACATCCTGAATCAGCCCGGCGTCAACATCTCGACCGCCGAAGACCCCTCAGAGATCAACCTGCCCGGTGTAAACCAGGTCAACGTCAACGAAAAGGCCGGCCTCACATTTGCGGCCGCGCTCAAGTCGTTTTTGCGTCAAGACCCCGACATCATCATGGTGGGCGAAATCCGCGACCTAGAAACCGCCGACATTGCCATCAAGGCGGCCCAGACTGGCCACTTGGTGCTCTCGACCTTGCACACCAACGACGCCCCCGGCACCCTGACGCGCCTGATCAATATGGGGGTGCTGCCGTTTAACATCGCATCGAGCGTAAACTTGGTGACCGCACAGCGGCTGGCACGGCGCCTGTGCAAGCAATGCAAGCAGCCGCACGAGGACTTGCCCGAATTGGCGCTGCGGGAAGCCGGATTCAAGCCCGAAGAGCTCGACGGCAGTTGGATGCCCTACCGACCCGTCGGTTGCTCGGCCTGCCACAATGGCTACAAGGGGCGGGTTGGCATTTATCAGGTGATGCCGATCAGCGAGGCGATGCAGCACATTATTCTGCGCGGCGGCAGCGCGCTCGAAATTCAAGCCCAAGCGCGCACCGAAGGCATACGCACTTTGCGCGAATCGGGGCTGCGCAAGGTTAAACTGGGCCTCACTTCCCTAGAGGAAGTGTTGGGCTGCACCAACGATTGAATGCGCAGGCCCGTACCTGCACCAGACTTCAAGAGGGAATCATGGCAACGGCGACCACCAAAGGCATCAAAGAATTTGTATTCGAGTGGGAGGGCAAGGACCGCAACGGCAAAGCCGTGCGCGGAGAGGTGCGCGCCGCCGGTGAAAACCAGGTGCAAGCCACCTTGCGCCGCCAGGGTGTATTGGTGCAAAAGGTCAAAAAACGCCGCACCGCTTCGGCCAAGCGCATCAAGCCCAAAGACATCGCCATTTTCACGCGCCAACTGGCCACCATGATGAAAGCCGGTGTGCCGCTGCTGCAATCCTTTGACATCGTCGGACGCGGCAACCCCAACCCGAGCGTGAGCAACCTGCTCAACCAAATTCGCACCGACGTGGAAACCGGCACCTCGCTCAGCGCCGCCTTTCGCAAACACCCCATGTACTTCAATGCGCTCTACTGCAACCTGGTGGAAGCGGGTGAAGCGGCCGGTATCCTAGAAGATCTGCTGGACCGGCTGGCCTCGTACATGGAAAAAACCGAGGCCATCAAGAGCAAGGTCAAGTCGGCCCTGATGTACCCGGCGGCGGTGGTTGTGGTGGCCTTCGTGGTGGTGGTGGTGATCATGATCTTTGTCATCCCGGCCTTCGAGGAGGTGTTCTCATCCTTTGGCGCCGACCTGCCGGCCCCGACCATGCTGGTGATCGCCATCAGCGAGTTTTTTGTGGCGTATTGGTGGATCTTGTTTTTGGCTTTGGGCGGCGGCTTTTATTTTTTCATGCAAGCTTGGAAGCGCAACATCAAGGTGCAGCGGGTAATGGACCGGGTGCTGCTGAAAATGCCGGTGTTTGGCACGCTGGTAGAAAAGTCCACCGTGGCGCGCTGGACCCGCACCATGTCCACCATGTTCGCCGCCGGGGTGCCGCTGGTGGAGGCGCTGGACTCGGTCGGAGGGGCCTCGGGCAACAGCCTGTACGCCGACGCCACTTCGCAAATCCAGCGCGAAGTCTCCACCGGCACCAGCCTGACCATGGCCATGAACAACGCCCGCATCTTCCCCTCCATGGTGCTGCAGATGACCGCCATTGGCGAAGAATCGGGTGCGCTCGACCACATGCTGGGCAAGGCGGCCGATTTTTACGAGCAAGAAGTCGACGACATGGTGGCCGGCCTGTCGAGCCTGATGGAGCCCATCATCATCGTGGTGCTGGGGGTGATCATTGGTGGCATCGTGGTTTCGATGTATCTGCCGATCTTCCAGCTCGGGCAGGTGGTCTGAGCGGACTGCTGCGCGGCCATCTTCTTGGCCCTGCGCAGCGCCCCGTGGCCAGGCCCAGAGCCAAGCGCTGTTAGCGCCAGACCGCCCCTGTGCCGGCCCTGTGCCGGCCCTGTGCCGGCTTGGTGCCGGCTGGGTAGCCGTTTGGAACCATGAAATGTGCTCGTGCCAGATTTTTACCAATGCACTTGCGAATCGTTCGCATTTGTGCTTATAATCAATCCATGCACTCCGTTCCCTGCCCTTCTCTTTCCAGCCCGGCCGAGCTGCGCCACGATGCTGCGCCTGTGCGCCGCCTGTCATTTGCACAGTTGAGCGCTGGTGCGCGCGAGGTGCAGATCGAACACGCCGGGCAGGTTTACCGCCTGCGCCTAACGGCGCAAAACAAGCTGATCTTGACCAAGTAAAACCAGCCACCTAGGTTGCAAACGCCTTTACAGCCCTACACAGCCCCACCGACCGCCCACAGCCAAGCACCCCAGTCAACACCCCCCAGCCAGCCAGTGGCCACCGCTTTGTGGTGTCGCGAGCCAGCCAGTTTTTTAGCAACTTCTGGTACCGCCTCGTGAACCGCCCAGCCCGAACCCCATCACCCTCCCCGGCTCCCGCCCCTTCGCCCTCCCCTGCCACCATTGCTTCGTACTTTGCGTTGCAACCGGTCGCGCTGGCCTGCCTTCTGGCATCCGGCTATGGCTGGGCCCAGACACCTGCTGCCCCCCTTGCCAGCAACCTGCCGCCGCCGAGCGTCACCAGCACCCTCGATACCGTGGTGGTCACCGGCGCGCGCGCCGAGCGCGAAGTGGGCGATGTGCCGCAGCGCATCGACGTGATCGAAGGCGCGGCGCTGGACCCCACACGGGCGCAAGACATCCGCGAACTGGTGCGCGACCTGCCCAACGTGGAAGTGCGCCGGGCCCCGCAGCGCTTTGGCGCCGTTCTGGGCTCCACCGGCCGCGACGGCAATGCCGGCTTCAACATCCGTGGCCTGCAAGGCAACCGGGTGCTGCTCACCGTCGATGGCATGCGCATGCCGCGCGAGCTGGTCGGCGGAGTGCTGGGTTCGGCCGCCTTTGGCCGCGACTACTACGATCTGGGGCTGATTTCCCGTGTGGAAGTGGTGCGCGGCGCCACCTCGGCCCTATACGGCTCTGACGGTTTGGGCGGCATGGTGGCGATGTTCACCCTGCAGCCCGAGCAACTGCTGCAACCCGGCCAATCATTCGGCGGCCGCCTGAGCCTGCGCGCCGACACCGAGGACGACAGCCAAGGCGTGGGCCTGACGCTGGCCGCAGTGGCCAGCCCACAATGGCAGTGGCTGGGCAGTGTGCAGACTGGGCGCGCCGGCGCACTTGACAACCAAGGCACGAATGAGGCCGCCAACAGCACCCGCACCGCCCCCAACCCGCAGCGCGACCGCAACCACTCCCTGCTGGGCAAGCTGGTGTTCACGCCCGGCGGCGGGCAAAGCCACACCTTCACGGCCGAACACATAGACAAATCCACCGACGTCCAAGCCCTGAGCGCAAGGGGCGTAAATCCGGCCACCCCCGGTGCCACACGCGACTTGCAAGGCAAGATGGAGTCGAGCCGCACCCGCCTGAGCTGGGACGGCCAGATCCCATTGCGATCGGCATGGGCCGACCAACTGCGCGCCAGCGTGGGCGTGCAGCAGGCCGAAAAGCGCGAAGTGGCCACCGAACAACGCACCCCCAGCGGGGCCAACCCCGCCACCTTCCGGGTGCGCGATGTGATCTATTGGGAAGACATTTTGCAGCTCTCGCTGCAAGCCGAACGCAGCCGCGAGCTGGGCCATGGCTGGGCCCACAAGCTGGTCTATGGCGTCGAGCTGGCGCGCACTGAGATGGAGAACCTCAGCACCGGCGTGGCGCCGCCGGCTGGTGAGACCTTCCCCCTGCAGCGCTTCCCGACCACGCGCGACACCACCTCGGCGCTGTTCATACAAAGCGAATTCATCAGCGAGCGCTGGAGTCTGATCCCGGCGCTGCGCTACGACCGCTTCGACATCGACGCCCAAGAAAGCCCCCTGTTCCAGCGCCCGCTGGCCGATCTCTCGGGCGATGCGCTCTCGCCCAAGCTGGGTCTCATCTTCAGGCCGCAAGCGCACTGGCAGATTTTTGGTAACGTGGCGGCGGGTTTCCGCGCCCCCAGCCCGCTGCAGCTCAACAACTTCTTTGAAAACCTGGTTGGTACGGCACCCTACCGCACCATCCCCAACCCCAATCTGCGGCCCGAGCGCAGCCAAACCGTTGAACTCGGTGCGCGCGGCCAGCACGGCGCTGTGCAATGGCAGGCCACCGCCTTCAGTGGGCGCTACCGCGATTTCATCGAAGACCAGGTGGCCGTGGGTGGCAGAGGAACCGTCGCCGATCCGCTCACCTTCCAGTCGATCAACCGGGGCCGGGTGCGCCTGAGCGGCTTCGAGCTCGATGGGCGCTGGGCCCTAAGCCCGGCCACCACGCTGCGCGCCAGCTACGGCCAGACCGAAGGCCGTGATACGGTGCTCAATCAGCCGCTGAACTCGGTCAACCCAGAGCGGCTGGTGCTGGGGCTGGAGCACCGCGTGCAGCAGTGGACGCTGGGTGCGCGCCTGACGCACACCGCCGCCAAAGACCAGGCCGACATCCAAAACACCCTCACCGGCGGCGCGGTGCAATTTGCCACGCCGAGCTGGACCACGCTCGATTTGAGCACCAGCTGGCAAATCACCCGCAGCACCCGCCTGAGCGCCGCGCTCAACAACCTCACTGACCGCAAATACTGGCACTGGGGCAATGTGCAGGGCCTGGCAGGCAATTCCGCGGTGCTCGATGCCTTCACTTCCCCCGGACGCAGCCTCTCGCTGTCGCTCGTGAGCAGTTTTTAACCGGAGCCCATAGACCATGAACATCGCAGAAATCCGCAACGCCTACCAAGCCGCCCGCGCCAAGGGGCTGCGCGCCCGCGACGCCGCCGAACACATCGGCCTCAGCGAGGGGGCCGCGCTGGCGGCGCACCTCGGCAACCACGAACAGCCCACCCGCAGCGTGGCCTTGCGTCCAGACTGGCTGGCGCTGCTCAAATCGCTGCAAGCCTGCGGCCCGCTGCTGGCCCTGACGCGCAACCGCAGCGTGGTGCACGAAAAAACCGGGGTCTATGAAAAATTGTCGGCGCAAAACGAGGTCGGGCTCGCCCTAGGCAAAGAGATCGACCTGCGGCTGTTCTTCAAGCAGTGGCACGCCGGTTTGGCCGTGACCGAGCTCCATGCCGATGCCGACAAACCGGCCAGCAGCAGCCTGCAATTCTTCAACCGGCATGGGCAGGCGGTGCACAAGGTCTTCCTGCGTGACAGCAGCGACCGCGCGGCTTGGCAAGCGGTGCTGGACCAGTGGCAAGACCCGCACGCAGCCACACCGGCGTTTGATCCGCCCACGGCAATAGCACCCAAGACCGCCGAGCCTGCCGTCGACGCCGCCGCCTTTGCTACAAGCTGGGCCAACATGAGCGACGTGCACCAGTTTTTTCCGCTGCTGCGCGAGTATGGGGTGGAACGCCAACACGGCTTGCGGCTGGTCGAGGGCCGCTTTACGCGCCGCGTCAACCACGGCTCGGTGCGCCAGATGCTGATGGAAGCCGCCTTTGACAACACCCCAATCATGGTTTTCGTGGGCAGCAGCGGCTGCATCCAGATCCACAGCGGGCCCATCAAGCGCGTCGAGCCGCTGGAAATGCGCGGCCAAGTCTGGCTCAATGTGCTCGACCCCGGCTTCAACCTGCACCTGCGCGAAGACCACATTGGCACCGTCTGGGTGGTGGAAAAACCCAGCAGCGACGGCACCATCACTTCGCTGGAGGTGTTCGACCAGCAAGGCGAGCTGATGGCGCTGTTTTTTGGTGCCCGCAAACCGGGCCATCCCGAGCTGACTGAGTGGCGCCATCTGCTGGCGCACCTGACGGGGGTGGAGGAAGGTTCGCTGTCATGATGGCTCTCACCAAGGCTGCCCGGGCGGGTTTGCGACGGCGCAATTGGTTGGCCGGCGGCGGCGCTGCGGCGGTGCTGGCCGCCTCAGCGGCTCTGGCCTGGCCCGGCACGGCGCAGGCCCGCAGCGGTACGCGCTCGACGCGCCTGATCACGGTCGGTGGCAGCCTCACCGAGGCGGTGTTTGCGCTGGGCGCGCAGGCCCAACTGGTGGGCACCGACACCACCAGCCTATACCCCGCAGCGGCGCAGGCCACGCCCAAGGTGGGTTATATGCGCCAGCTCTCGGCCGAGGGCTTGCTGGCGCTGCGCCCAGACGTGGTGCTGGCCTTGGCGGGCTCTGGCCCGCCGCTGGTGCTGACGCAACTGCGCGCGGCCCGGGTGCAGGTGGAATTGGTCGAGCGCCGTCACGAGTGGGACGACGTGCGGCGCACGGTGCAGGCGGCTGGGCGCGCCACCGGACAGGAGGCGGCGGCACTGGAGTTGCAGCGCCAGCTCGACCAACGCTGGGCCACGGTGCGCGCGCGCATCCAGGGCCACACAGGCGTGCGGCCACGGGTGCTGTTCATCATGGCGCACGGCGGCAGCCCGCTGGTGGCTGGTCGCCAAACCGCCGCCCACGCCATGCTGACGCTGGCCGGGGCAGACAATGTCATCAGCGGTTTCAACGGCTTTAGACCCATGACGGCCGAATCGATGGCTGCCGCCGCCCCAGACGCCATCGTCACCACCACCCAGAGCCTTGAAGCCATCGGGGGCGAGTCCGCGTTCTGGCAGCGCCCCGAATTGAGCCTCACCCCCGCTTGGCGGCGCCGCCAAGGAGGCGCTGCGCTGCTGCACCAGGACGCGCTGGCGCTGCTGGGCTTTGGACCGCGGTTGCCGCAGGTGCTCGAAGAACTGCACCAGGGCTTGCTGCGGGTATGAACACGCTGGTCCTCAAACGCAGCGGCGCTGCCTGGCACAGCCAACGGCCCAGCGGCCCCCTCGTGCTGGCTGGCCTGACACTGGCGCTGCTGCTAAGCCTGCTGTGGGCCAGTGGCCAGGGCGCCTTTGGCTTGCCCCTGCGCGAACTGCCGGCCGTGCTGGCAGCAGCGCTGTGGCCCACTGGCGAGCGCAGCGCCGCCGAACTGGTGTTTTTCAACATCCGCCTGCCGCGGCTGGTGCTGGCCGTGGCCGCTGGGGCCGGTCTGGGGCTGGCCGGGGCGCTGATGCAAGGCTTGTTTCGCAACCCGCTGGCCGACCCGGGGCTGATCGGCGTCAGCAGCGGGGCCGCGCTGGCCGCCGCCTTTGCCATTGTGCTGGGCAGCCTGTGGTGGCCCGAAGTGCCGCTGGCGCTGGGCACCTGGCCGCTGATGCTGATGGCCTTCTTGGGCGGTGTGGTGGTGACTGCCCTGATCTACGCGCTCGCGCTCGGCGAAGGCGGCACCCGCGTGGGCATCATGCTGCTGGCCGGCATTGCCATCAACGCACTGGCCGGGGCCGGCATCGGGCTGCTGAGCTACCTGGCCACCGACGAGCAGTTGCGCAACCTGCAGTTCTGGATGCTGGGCAGCCTGGGTGGGGCGCGCTGGGAGGCGGTGTGGGTGGTGGCGCTGATCACCTGCCTGAGCGCGCTGCTGGCGCTGCGGCTGGCGCGCCCACTCAACGCACTGGCGCTGGGCGAGGCCCAGGCCACCATGCTCGGGGTGCCGGTGGAGCGCCTCAAGCTGCTGTGCGTGCTGCTCACCGCGTTGGTGGTGGGTGCCATCACCGCCACCACCGGCATCATCGGTTTCATCGGCTTGGTGGCACCGCACATCGTGCGCCTGCTGGCCGGGCCCGATCACCGCTGGGTGCTGCCGGGTTCGGCGTTGCTCGGGGCCACCCTGGTCTTGTTGGCCGACGCCTGGGCACGCACCGTGATCGCGCCGGCCGAGCTGCCGCTGGGCATCATCACCGCCTTGGTCGGGGTGCCGTTCTTTTTGCTGCTGCTGCGCAGCGCCCACGCCCGCACCCTATGAACACGGCACCGCACGGGCTACAAGCCCAAAACATAGGCGTGCACCTGCACGGCCGCACCCTGCTCGATGGCATAGCCTTGCACCTTGCGCCGGGCCAAGTGGGGGTGATTCTGGGCCCCAACGGGGCCGGCAAATCGACCCTGCTCAACGTGCTCGGCGGCCTGCTCAAGCCGCAAGCGGGTGGGGTCTGGCTCGACGGCGAGCGCCTAGGCCGGGGCAACGCCGCCGCGCTGGCGCGCCGCCGCGCCTACCTGCCCCAAGAGCTGGTGCCGGCCTTTGACTTCACGGCGCAGGAAGTGGTCGAGCTTGGGCGCTACCCACACCGCCTGCAGCCCGCTGCCGACGAGGCCGAGATCGTGCGCGCTGCGCTGCAGCACTGTGCGGTGGCGCACCTGGCGCAGCGCAGCATCCGCCAGCTCAGTGGTGGCGAGCGGGCGCGGGTGCAACTGGCGCGCACGCTGGCCCAGGTCTGGCACCCCTGTCCAAGCGGGCGCAGCAACTGGCTGCTGCTCGACGAACCCACCGCCGCGCTCGATTTGCAGCACCAGCACGCCACCTTGGCCACCTTGCGCCAGTGGAGCCGCAGCCGCAGCGCCGGCGTGCTGCTGGTGCTGCACGACCTCAACCTGGCGCTGCGCTACGCCGACTTCTGCTGGGTGCTGCAAGACGGGCGCCTGCTAGGCCACGGCACTCCCAACGAGGTGCTGCAGCCCGCGCTGGTGCAAGCGGTCTGGCAGGTTCGGACCCACGCCGTGAACGACCCGGCGGGCGTGGCGCAATTGCTGCTGGCGGCTTGAGGGCTTGAGGGCTAGCGGCGCAACGAATGCGGCTGTTCGCTGCGCTCGGGTATCAGCCCGTGCGGCCTGAAGCGCAGCACCAGCAGCAAAATCATGCCCATGACCATGAGCCGGATGTGCGCTGCACCTTCAAGCAAGTGGGCGCGCAGCCAGCTTTCGGCCGGCAGGGTGCCGGTGATGATGTCCATCAGCCACAGCCCGATCGGCTCGGCCTGGACCCAGAAGAACCAGATCAGGAAGCCGCCCAGGATCGCACCCATGTTGTTGCCCGAGCCGCCCACGATCACCATGACCCAGATCAGGAAGGTGAAGCGCAGCGGGTTGTAGGCGTTGGGGGTGAACTGGCCGTC
>BBPE01000220.1_pt5:0-7500 | contig 13846 bp, 8 predicted proteins | sample 1344301 | NCBI WGS metagenome assembly BBPE01 (sample SAMD00019089, study PRJDB2971) | groundwater metagenome | isolation source: The Cedars highly-alkaline
CGCGAGCCGGTGGAGACGGTGCGGCTGGTGCTGCTGGCGGTGCTGGTGGGGGCGATCGCGGGGCTGAAGCTGGTGTCGCCGGCTTGAGGCGGGGGTCCATGCCTCCGGCGGGCCCCCGGCCGAGCCCGGTGCGGGCATCCAGGGATTTCGCTGCACCCTCGATCACTTGATCGGGGGCAAGTCTACGAAGGCCTTTGTGCAGTCGATGAGGGCCATGGTCCTGTCGTCGCTCTTGCGGGAGAGGGTGGCGCGGTAGCGGACCTGTTCGGGTGTCTGCGCCCAGCCGTGCAGGCGGAAGACCAGGGTTTCATCGGGCATGGCGTTGGCGAAATAGCAGATGTCGCGTGATGTGGTGCTGTGGTTCGACAGCAGGGCCCGGCCGGCGTGGCGGGCTGCGCAGAGGTCTGCGATCATCGGGTAGGCGGCGAAGTAGAGAAGGCCGACGCCGTTGATGTCGTGGACGGGGAGCACTGCATACTCGGTCTCGAACAGCGGTTCGGGCAGCTGTTCGGCGCGCAGCGTGCGATACCCCTGCGCGAATTCGGGGGCGGCCGGCAGGGAGGGGATCGCGCAGTCCTCAGGGATGATGGGCTGGCCCTTCATCAGCGACGTGTTTGAGCCGGCCTCGCCGAACTTGGAGAAGCTGGTCATCAGCGTTGCCGTGCCGGCGGCGCGGGCACCCCTGATCGTGATGTCGCCGAAGAACATGCCGGCGCCCAAGCGGCTGGGGGCGAGATCGAGGCAGAGCTCCTCGTTCTCGCGGAAGTCGGTGAGCGGGCCGCCGAGTTCGAGCCGGATGCGGGTGAAGGTGGCGTAGAGGCGATAGCCTTCGGAATCGGCGATGGCCGAGGAGGGGGTTTCGAGCCCCTTGCACAGCGTATGCCAGTGGAGATCGCCCAATTCCTTGAACAGCCAGGATTCGGAAAGGCCCCGCATCGCCATCTGGGGCATGTTGATGGTGGTGCGGCGGGATTCAGAGGCCGGGTGCGAGCCGGGCAATGTTGCCGGCGGCGCGGGCGCTGCGACGGGTGGGGGGGCCGGGCGCTGTGGCGGCGCGGCGGCCGGTGCGGCGGGCGCGGCGGCCAGAGCGAGGAGGTCTGCCGGGGTGATTAGGGCGCCCCAGATGCGGTCCGGGATCTGGCGGCCGGCGAGCTGCTCGACCGCGATGCGCAGCGAGATGAGGCCGAAGCTGTCGATCCGGAGATCGGCGAAGGGCGTAGCGAGGCTGCTGTCTGAAAGGTCGGGGATTTCCGATTTCAGCAGCGCCAGGAGGGGCGCGCGACCGACCGGCAGGGTTTCGGCGACCTGCGCGCGGACCAGGGGCGGGAGGGTGACGCCGGGAAGCCCTGCGATGAAGGCCTCGACCGAGGCGCGGCGGGGGTTGAGGGCGAAATCAGGCGCGGCCCAGACGGCGCGGGCGAGGGCGGGGCGGTCGAGCTCCCACCAGTGCGTCGCCTCGATGACGGCGATGGTGTCGGGATCGAAGCGGAAGCGGACGAGGCGTGCAGGCGCCCCGGTGACGATGGCGTAGGGCGGCACATCCTGCATCACGACAGCGCCGGCGCCGATGATGGCGCCGCGGCCTATCCGGGCGCAGCTGGGGGTGATGATGGCGTTGTGGCCGATCCAGACGCCGTCTTCGACGAACTGGGGGCGCAGGTGCAGCTGATCCCGGCCGACGACGCCGAATTCGGCGAGGTAGAAATAGGGGTGGGTGCCCAGAGCATCGACCGGGTGGTCGGCATCAAGCAGGCGGGCGGTGCGGGCGATCGAGCAGTAGCGGCCGATGCGGGCGCCCGGGGGCACGCGCCAGCGATCGAAGGGGCCGATGGTGTAGAGACCGACATCGATGTCGTGGTGGCGCCGGAAATATTCGCGCAAGGGCGCGCTTTCATATTCGTTGCGGCGGTGCAGGCGAACCATGACCTTGTCGGCGAGCGATCTGAAGAGACCCATCATCTTTTCCCGTCTGTCGCCCGCTCAGGGGAGCAGGCGGGGACATGCCAGCCGGTGGCTCGGGCCGTCAAGCGCGTGTTGCAGTGCGGTAGGATTGCCGGGCGCGGCTTTGCGTGGATGTCGCTGGAATGCTAGGCGCGCCGGCCATGAGCGATGATGTGAAGACGCCCCGGCTGCCCAAGCCTGCACCTGTGCGCGGGATGCAGGATTTCCTGGGCGAGCAGGCGGAGCGGTTCGACCATGTGGTGGGCCGGTTCCGGGACGTGGCGCGGCGGTTCGGATTCCGCCCGGTGATGGTGCCGGTGGTGGAGGCGACCAGCGTGTTTGCGCGGACGCTGGGGGAGACGACCGACGTTGTTTCCAAGGAGATGTACACGTTTCCGGATCGGGGCGGGGATTCGCTGACGCTGCGGCCGGAATTCACGGCTGGCATAGCCCGCGCATTCGTGAGCGAGGGGTGGCAGCAGTTTGCGCCGCTGAAGCTGGTGACCCATGGGCCGCTGTTTCGATACGAGCGGCCGCAGAAGGGGCGATACCGGCAGTTTCACCAGATCGACGCCGAGGTGCTGGGGGCGGCCGAGCCGCAGGCGGATGTGGAGTTGCTGGCTTTTGCGGACCTGCTGCTGAAGGAGCTGGGGGTTCAAGGCGTGACGCTGCAGCTGAATACGCTGGGCGATGCAAAGACGCGGGACGCCTGGCGGGCGGCACTGGTGGCGCATTTTTCAGCCCACCGGGATGTGCTGAGCGAAGAGAGTTTGCGGCGGCTGGAGACGAACCCGTTGCGTATTCTGGATTCAAAGGAGCCGGGCGACCGGGAGCTCGTGGCGGATGCGCCGGTGATCGATGCCTGTCTGAGCTTGGAAGCCGGCGCGTTTTTCGAGGCGGTGCAGAAGGGGGTTCAGGCGAGCGGTGTGGCGTATGAGCGGGCGCCCCGGCTGGTGCGGGGGTTCGATTATTACCGGCATACGGCGTTCGAGTTTGTGAGCGATGCCTTGGGCGCGCAGGCAACGGTGATCGGCGGCGGGCGGTACGACGGGCTTATCGAGACGATGGGTGGGCCGCACACGCCGGCGGTGGGCTGGGCCGGCGGGATCGAGCGGTTGATGATGCTGTGCGGGGCGCCGGAAGATTTCCGGGCTGATCTTGCTGTTGTGCCGGATGGACCTGGACTTGACGACGAGGCTGCGTCGATTGCTGCGAAACTGCGAATTGCGGGGCTTTCTGTGGAGATGGCCTATCGTGGAAATGCCAAGCGACGGGTTGAGTTGGCTCGCAAATCGAATGTCCGATTCGTCCTGTTCGTCATGGAACATTCGGACGTTTCCAGGCTGAAGCTGAGCAGGATCATCGGAACAGACGCAGACGAAGAAAGGATCCGAGCGGCCATTCTAATGGCCACGGGCGAACATCTTTTCGGCCTGGGTGGCAATCGCTGATGCTTCTGGCTGACCAGCGTCTGGCGCAGATTGTGCAGCGGCATGAGGCGTTGCAGGCGGAGATGGCCAATCCGGCGCTGGAGGCCGCTCGGCTTGTGGCGCTTTCCAAGGATTATGCCGAGCTTACGCCGGTAGCTGACGCTGTGCGCGCGGTGATCGCGATGCGGCGGGAGCTGGCCGAGCTGGAGGCGTTGGCGGGTGACGCATCGGGCGATGCGGAGATGCGGGCACTGGCTGCCGAGGAGTTGCCCGAGCTGAAGGCGCAGCTTCCCGACGCCGAGCGGGCCCTGGCGCTGAAGCTGCTGCCAAGGGATGCGGCCGATGCAAAGCCGGCGATTCTGGAAATCCGGGCCGGGACCGGGGGGGACGAGGCGGCTTTGTTCGCGGGAGACCTTGCGCGCATGTACCAGCGCTATGCCGAGCTGCGCGGCTGGCGCGTGGAAACGATGAGTGCGAGTGCGTCGGAGCTGGGCGGGTTCAAGGAAATCGTGATGGGGGTGCAGGGCGAAGGGGTGTTCGCGCGCCTGAAGTTCGAGGCCGGGACGCACCGGGTGCAGCGCGTGCCGGCAACCGAAGCGCAGGGGCGGATCCACACGTCGGCCGCAACCGTGGCCGTGCTGCCCGAGGCGGAGGAAGTGGATGTGCAGATCGACGAGAAGGATTTGCGAATCGATGTGTTCCGCTCGTCAGGGCCTGGCGGGCAGAGCGTGAACACGACCGACAGTGCGGTTCGGATCACGCACTTGCCCACGGGCACGGTGGTGAGCCAGCAGGACGAGAAGAGCCAGCACAAGAACAAGGCCAAGGCGATGAAGGTGCTGCGCGCCCGGCTGTATGAGCTGGAGCGGGAGAAGCTGGCCAGTGTGCGATCGGCCGATCGGAAGGCGATGGTGGGATCGGGCGACCGCAGCGAGCGCATCCGCACCTACAATTTCCCGCAGGGGCGGGTGACGGACCACCGGATCAACCTGACGCTGCATCGGCTGCCCGAGGTGCTGGAGGGGGGCGGGCTCGATGAGCTGGTGCGTGCGCTGATCGCCGAGGACGAGGCGGAGCGGCTGGCGCAGCTGGATGGGTGACCGCCTGCACCGGATGGCGATCGCATATGGCTGATCGCGACGCGCTGTTGCGCGCTGCGGCCCGCACGCTTCCGGGGGAGACGCCTCGGCTGGATGCGGAGCTGCTGCTTGCCGCTGTGCTGGGCGAGGACCGGCTGGCGATGGTGGTGGGGCGCGGGCCGGTGCCGCCGGTTGCGGTCGCGCGGTTCGAGGCGTTACTGGCGCGGCGTCGGGCCCATGAGCCTGTCGCGCATATTCTGGGCGAGCGGGAGTTCTGGAGCCTTGCGCTGCGGGTGACGCCCGATGTGCTGGTGCCGCGGCCTGACAGCGAGACGTTGATCGCGGAGGCGCTGCGGCATTTTGCGGCGCGGCCGCCTGCGCGGGTGCTGGACCTTGGGACGGGATCGGGCGCGCTGCTGCTGGCGGCCTTGAGCGAATGGCTGGCGGCGACGGGGCTTGGCATCGACCGGTCTGCCGCGGCTTTGACGGTGGCTGCGGACAATGCGGCGCGGTTGGGGATGGCGGCGCGCGCGGAGTTCCGGCTGGGGGACTGGGCCGACCGGGTGTACGAGCGGTTCGACCTGCTGCTGTGCAACCCGCCCTATGTTCCGGATGGCACGCCGCTGATGCCCGACGTTGCCTGCCATGAGCCGGCCGGGGCGCTGTATGGCGGGCCGGACGGGCTGGCGCCCTATCGGCTGCTGTTGCCGGAGGTGGGGCGGCTGCTGGCGCCGGGTGGGGTGGCGTTGTTCGAGTTCGGCGAGGGGCAGGCGGAGCCGCTGCTGGGGATGGCGGCGCACCACGAAGGGGTTGCCCGAACGGTGGCGGATTTGGCCGGGCGGCCCCGGGTGCTGGTGATCGCGGCGGCATGAGAAGGATTGGGGATGGACCGTTATGGGCTTGGCAACGGCGATTGCCCCGTCTAGACAGGCCGCGCAGCGCAGCCGGGACGCCCTTTGCTGGGGCCGGCCAGCCTGCCCCCTCACAGCAGGACTGGCCGATTGCGTCGGCTGGTTACGCGACAAGCGGCAGGGTGGATGGGCAGGCGGGATGATGGGCCGGGGGCCTGTCTTGAGGCCTTCGGGACCCTGGCGGCTGGCACATTCCGTTTTGGCCAATCGGGGCATTGGGGCCCCGGCAAAACACAGCGGAGTCTGCCCGAGGCGAACCCCGGCGGCATGGACGCCCCGGGCGCGTGGTGCGGCTGCACGAACGAAAAGGACGGCATCCAGGCATGCAGAACAGGCAGAGCGGTCGCAGGCGGCGCGGCGGTGGTGGCGGAAACGGGAACAACCCGCGCCCCATGGGAATGGCCGCCGGGGGGCAGAACGCCGCCCGGCTGGAAGTGCGGGTGCGGGGCAATGCCCACCAGCTTCTGGAGAAATACAAGCAGCTGGCGCGCGATGCGCACCAGGCCGGCGACCGGGTGGCGGCGGAATATTATCTGCAGCATTCAGACCATTATTTCCGCGTTTTGAACGACAGCCGGATTCGGCAGGAAGAGATGCGCGCCCGGCGCGGGGTGTTCGACCAGTTCGAGGACGAGCCCATCGGCAGCGACGGTGACGAAGGGCAGGATGGCAGCGACGAGCCGGCCGACGGCGGGGACCGCCAGCGCCAGCAGCCGCGTGGCGACAACGAGCGCGGTGACAGGGCTGATCGGGGGGAGCGGGCTGATCGGGGCGAGCGGGCTGATCGGGGCGAGCGCCGCCAGCGGTTCGAGCCGCGCGAACGGGCCGAGGCGCAGGAAGGTGAGCGCGCCGAGCGGTTGCCGGAGAGGGCTCAGCGCGAGCGCTGGCAGGATCGGCGCGGCCCTCGCGAGGAGCGCGCAGAGCGCGACGGCAACCGGCTCCAGCCGGCGGCGGCCGAGCAGGCGCTTTCCGACGGGGAGGCGGCGCTTGTGGCCTTCGGTGGCGTGCCCGCGCGGGAGCCGGTGACCGCGACGGCCGACGACGAGGCGCCGAAGCCGCGCCGGCGGGGCCGTCCGCGCAAGACGGAAGCCGAACCTGCCGACGGTTGAGCCCGGCGCGGATGCGCGGTTCGATGACGCTGGCGCAGCTGTTGCCCATTGCTGGCAGATGCTGGTGCGGGCCAGCCGGGATCGGCGGGCGGCATGGCGTACGCCTGTTCTGTCCTCCATCGGGATCGACGGCGGGCCCAGGGCCCGCGTTCTGGTGCTGCGCAAGGCCGAGCCTGTGGCAGGACTGTTGTGGCTGCACAGCGATGTGCGCTCGGCCAAGGTGGCCGAGCTGCGGGCAGATGGCCGCGCTGCGCTGACCTTCTGGGACCCGCGCCATGCTCTGCAGTTGCGGCTGGAGGGCAAGGCGCGCATCGAAGCGGACCCGGCGCTGCTGGCAGACGGCTGGGCGCGGGTTCCCGAGGGGTCTCGGCGAAGCTATTCGACGGCGGATGCGCCAGGGAGCCTGTTGGCAGGGCCGCTGGCGTTCACTGGCGACGGGGCCGGGAATTTCGCCATGATCGCGCTTCGGGCCGAGCGGCTGGAGTGGCTGTGGCTGGGGCCCGAGCGGCACCGGCGCGGCGAGTCGCGTCGCCGGGGGGGCGACTGGGACAGTGTTTTGCTGGTACCCTAGGGATCCAGCTTGTCGACCGACTCGTCGGTGCCGGACGCTGCCGAGAAGAAGACGAGGCCCATGAGGGCGGCTGCGAGCATCAGCGAGCCGATGACCGCCACAGAGATGGCGCCCAGAAACGCCAGCGGCATCGGCGTGCCGCTTGCGTAGAGCCAGGCGCAGGCGCCGAGCAGTGTCACGAGGCTTACCCCGAACATCAGCTTCATCAACCGCGCAAACCGGCGGCGGGCCGCGATCATCCGGGCTTCGGCCGGGGTGGGTGGTTGGGCATTGTTCGTCATGGCTTTCCAATCCGGGGCATTTGAGCGACATTCAAGCCGGGTTTTCGGGAGAGCTTCCGGCATGGAGGCTGTGGGAGAGAGCGGCATGGGAATCGCGACTGTTCTCAAGGGCAAGGGCGGGGGCGTTGCAAGCGTTCACCCCGACTCGCGGGTTGCGGAGATCGTTGATCTGCTGGTG
>BBPE01003805.1_pt1 | contig 13841 bp, 15 predicted proteins | sample 1344301 | NCBI WGS metagenome assembly BBPE01 (sample SAMD00019089, study PRJDB2971) | groundwater metagenome | isolation source: The Cedars highly-alkaline
GTGATATTGCTGATGCGGGTAGCCACGCCGAAAAGAATCCAACAGATGAGGAGGTGAGCAAGATAAAGAGAATTGAGAGACCACACGTTTCGTTGTGGCAGGTGTCCAAATATTTTGGCAAGGTAGCGGCCATCGTTAACCTGACCATTGAAGTGAACAAGGGAGAGTTCTTCTCATTGCTCGGGCCGTCGGGGTGCGGCAAGACTACGCTGCTAAGGCTTATCGCCGGGCTGGAGGAGCCTGATTCAGGAACTATAACCATAGGCGAGGATATCGTTGCTGGAGGGAGATGGATTGCGCCTGAAAAAAGAGGGGTGGGGATTGTCTTTCAGGACTATGCCCTCTTTCCTCACATGACGGTCTTCAAGAACATTGCCTTTGGGTTGAGAGGATGTAGTCGGCAGGAACTCAAACAAAAGGTGCTGGAATCGCTGGAGCTGGTAGGCTTATGCGGCATGGCATCGAGGTACCCCCATGAACTCTCGGGGGGGCAGCAGCAGCGGGTCGCCCTGGCGCGCGCCCTTGCCCCAGGACCGGAGGTGATCTTGCTGGATGAGCCTTTCTCCAACCTGGATGCAGACCTGCGGACTCGGATAAGGGCTGAGGTCAAGGGCATACTATCTCACGTCGGGGCTACCGTCATCTTCGTCACCCATGACCAGGAGGAAGCTTTCTCCATGGCTGATCGCGTAGCAGTGATGAATGAAGGGCGGATAGAGCAGATAGGTTCCCCGGAAGAGATTTATCATTTCCCATCTACACGATTTGTTGCGGACTTCGTGGGACAGGCGGATTTCATAGACGGTGTCGTGGAGGAGAGGGGAATCGTAACGGAAATCGGGATATTCCCGAATAACACGGCACTGGCGAGGGGTACAAAAATTCAGCTCATGATTAGGCCAGATGACATAACTTTCACCTTGGATGGAAAGGGCGGTGCGGTGGTAGAAAGCCAGGAGTTCAGGGGTTCTGAGAATTTCTATACCCTTAGACTGGCCTCTGGGAAGCTGATGCACAGCAGCCGTCCCTCCACTCTATTGGTCGAGCATGGCACCAGAGTTAGAGTGACAGCAACCCCCACACACATCGTTGCCTTCATAGGGGATGAGGTGATGAGATAGTTTTGGATTATGCGAGGTATCGAATCTAAGAATTGGCGACCGTCTTGATATTCAGTCCTGCTCGCTCTGCGGCGACGAACGAAGAATAGTGAGCATTTTTATCGAGTACCACCCAGTCGCCCCCATCTGCCAGTGCATGCATAATCGCAAATTTGGCCTCGCGAGCGCCATTGGTAACGCGCGCATGCTCCGTACCTAAAAACTCTGGTAATGCTCTGTGAACGAAATCATATATCGGAGGGGTCTTGATTTGGTCCAGTGCACCAGTACAGAAATCACAGACGGAGTAGCCATCTCCCCACTCGAGAAGCGCATCCCTTGCCTCGGGCGTGAGTATGCCGCCTCTCTGGAGCGGTCGATGTTGACCATGTCCCTTGTCTCCCGCTTTACATCGCGAAACTTCTGCATGTTTGACAATCTAAATACCTGCCCATACATGGAGATACGCCATATTTAAACTTTAGATATATCTGCCCCTTTGGAGAATATCCTGCTGGCAATCAGATGTGCGACCCTCAGTGGCTCCGGGATTCTGCTGTGTATTGAGGTGAGTTGCACAAGTTCAGTGGCACTCGAAAGATCGATTCCACAACATTGAACGAAAACAGACCCATACGAAGTTGTGATTTCTTGAATATCCCCTGCATTTTGAACTAAATTCCATCGCTCTTCCGAACGGTCCAGGTTCTTTAGCGCTTCTTTTACCTTTTTAAGATTTGGCGGCGACCGCATAACCGCGATAATCGGCAGTCCTGTTTGTCTGTGCAATGCGTTGAGATCTACGATATTAAAACCGGCATATGTGATGCCGTCCAGCATGATCGCCCGTATCTGTTCATAACGGTTGCTGCTCCTGACCAATTCGACCATTTTTTCCGTGTGCACCAGATGGGGCATCTGGTGGAGTTGTAGTCCTGAAAGGACTTCAACAACGTCAAAACCGTCCCGTTCGATCTCCGACCGAAGCGCATCATCTAACCAGTAAGCGCCCCTGAAAACAGCCCCTATTAACACCACGTTAGCAGATATTATCGGCCCATCATCGATGCCAAGTATTCGAACCTCATGTTTGATGGGCATATCCTATTTTACTTTATTCTTAAACTTTCTCTTAAACGTATCGCATTGCTTGCCCAACAGGGTTGCCGCATCCTTTAATGCCATAATTGGGTCTACGTCCTTCGTTCGTATATGCAATACTGGATAGCTGATGCCAGGATGCTTGATGTCGTAGGATGCAATTTTTACCCGCTCATCCTGGAGAAGTATCGACCTTAGCGCATTTAAGAGTGTGTGGTCCTCTCCCCCAATTTCCAGCCTGACCTCGTCGTCGGTTTTCTCGAAAATCTTTATGTCCATTTTAATCCAACACCTAAATCACACCGGTTCCATAGCCTTCCGCAATCTTCCTGGTTTCGATATGTTCGCATTCCGGACACTTGAGCATATCGTCCTCTTTTTTCAACACGGTTCTGCACCTGGAACAAATGGCTTTTATGACTCCCAGATCCCTGCCATCGGTACTGAGTCTCAACGTCTTGGCATCGATGACCTTCCCCAGTACGATGTCCATGAAACCAAATTCATGGCTTAGCTCTTTTACGTATGCATTTTTTATGTTTGAGATATGAATCGCGCCACGATCCGAGGTCGCTAGTTCTCTGTCCTCACGCCCTTTTATGCGTGCAATATCCACGAGGACGACTGAACTCTTAAGATCTGAGACCCTCCCTATGACGATATCCCCAACTTTTGGAACGGGTGGCGTGTCCGTCCGAGGTATTACAGATGCGCTCCTCTCCTTCGTATCGATCTCGATAATCCCGATGTTCGCCGCATAAATGTTGCCTGCCTCTTCATAGGTTCCAACACCATTTAGAAATTCTTCGGAGGTTCCGATAAAATCGCCAGGTATGACGAAATCACTTTTTGTTTTTTGCATTTTTTTTATCTCCCTTTCGACATCTAACTATTCGTTCATTCCTATAATCTTTTCTACCCCAATCAACTTTGCTCCAACTGTAAACGTTTCACAGGCTTGTAAGCGTCTCTATCCCCTCTATCTCAGAACAATGTTCATCATCTGTGAAAATATATCTTGTCTCCAAGAACTTGGCTGTAGCTGCTATTACGGCATCAGCTATTGGTATGGGATACTTTGTTTTTATCTCACCAGCTATTTTAGCCACATCCACGCCAACAGGCACTTTTTCCAAAACAGACGCAACTAGATAATCATATCTTTCTTCAGCTCTCTTTTTGCTCTTTCTTGCAAGAATATAATAGACCTCAATAAGCATAATCGTGGATATCGCACCGATAATCTCTCCTCTCTCAATTTTTTCCATAGCATCTAATGTCCTCTTTGCACCCCGCTCTCCTTTAAAGAATTTCAGCAACATCATTGTGTCGAAAACTATCGTCTTCATTCTAATTTCTCCAGCCTTCTATCCCATGCTCTTCGTAGCTCCTCGACCTCTTTATCCACATCTACGCCCATGAGAATGTCTGAATCAACACCAAACAACTCCGTAAGTCTTGGGGTTTTTTTCAAGATTACCTCGTCCTTTTGCTCCCCTATCATAATTCTCATACCTGCCTCAAACCCTTGTTTTCTCCTTATGCCCCTTGGGATTGTTATTCTTCCTCTTTTGTCTATCAGTGCAACTTCCATCTTACCCACCAATACAATTAAATTTTTAATTCCCACTATTTAAATCTTATCCATAATAAACTACACACAGAATAGAGAGGTAATTCTTCTGAGCAGATATGCGACTGTTGCTACGTCGACATGTTCACGGGCGAAATCGTCCCTAAGTCATCGAGTCGAAATAAAAAGGCAGCCGCCCAGAATCTCATCGAACTCGATTTCATCCCAGCCCCGCTCGCCCAATACGACCTCGAACTCTATGGGTGTCAGCATTGGCACTTTAAACATCGCGACGTCATCGATGGCTATGCGCGGACATCCCGTATTTACAAACGCATCGGCTTTAAAGGAGTTTAAGCGTTCGGGCGTTATCTCGTCCATCGAGATCAGATATGCGACAAGGCCTTTTTTTCTGGCTTTCTTCCATAATTTATCTGCCAGATCCACCCTCATCTGGCCACTCTTAGTGCAAATTATGATGCCAAATGTCTCTGCATCCAGTGCTCTTGCGATAATTGCGTGTCGCTGTCGAAGGATCGGCTCTGGATTAGTCTCCCGTACTTCATTTGACATCGGGTCTGCTATGATGACACGCTTGGAGGTAGCAAGAGTAACACCCAATGGGTGGAAGTTCCCACTTCCGATGTAGATGAATTCGTCCGCATTCACTTGTGCGGCAGAAAAATTACATCCGAGTACCTGCCCTTTGTATTTCAATCGCGAATCGACCCTTCCGATGATGCACGTCTTTCCATGTCGTGATAAAATATCATGTGCCTCTTCCAATTTGTGAACGTGTTGAACTGTAGTAATCAGCCCGATCACATCTCCTTTTAGAATTTTTACGGCCTGTTCCATCACTGGGCGTATATCGACATCTGATCGTGTTTCGATAAAGATGACATCATCGACGCTTCGATGTGCATGCCCGAAATGAAATAAGACGTCAACATGAGTCTGCAGTATAACGTCCACATCACAGGCACCGTAGCAGGGATTCCCTGAAATATACGAAATAGCGCCTGTTCGCTCCTGAATCTCCTTGGCTATTGCAGGTCCAAACCGCTTGAGCCCTTCTGGAAATTGTAGCCCGACCTTTTTTGCACCCCTTTTTTCTATGGCATCTATTACCCACTCTAAATCAAAGTCAAAAGTAGCGCTCAGTTGAAACCCTCCTGAGTTTCGGTATCTGCACTATCTTTGATGATGATTCCATCCTCAGAAACATCGAGAGCAAGCAGTACCTTCGGCAGATAACCCATCTCTTTAATATCCTCGATGCCACTGCCCCTGGTGAACACGACGACGATGTCTTTTATCTCTGCACCTGCCATTTCAAGGGCTTTGGTCGCCGCTTTCATCGTGCCCCCCGTGCTTATGACATCATCAACGATGATTACGCGGTCCCCTTTATGAATTCCGTTTAGATACAGCTCGCCCTTTGAGTAACCTGTAACCTGATGCACAGCGATCTCGCCTGATACCCCATACCTCTTCTTTCTGATGATCACAAGAGGAATGTGAGTAAGCAGCGAAAGAGCGGTTCCGATGTGAATTCCCATAGCCTCGACCGTAACGATCTTGTCAACGTCCATATCCGCGATCTTGGCAATATGTGCCGCCACCTCCAGGATAAGTTCTGGCTTCAACTCAGGTATGCCATCGGTTATCGGATGGATGAAGTAACTGTAATCTCCACGCTTAACGATGGGCACGCCGCTTAATGACTTTTTTAATACGTTTAGCAGTTAATTCACCCCCTGCTCCTTCTCCACTTCTCCGTCTCTTCTCTACTTTTCTATCACATCACCCAGGTCAGCAAGAAAGATATTCAAGGTCTCCTCAGTCATATGGGGCATCATCACCAACCTTAGCCCCTTGGGTTTTGGCGTAGTGGATACATACCAATTTCGCTCTTCGAGCATGGGGACAACAGTATCTACAGATGGTATTCGGAGCACAACTATGTTGGTAACTGGCTTGATGAACGTCTCGATTCCAAATTTTTCTGCCCATTTCTCGACCGTCGAGGTCAAATTCATGCAGTGTTTTACGATGCGCCGATATCCTTCGTACCCAAAATGCTTGAATATCGCATATGTAGCTGCTATAGAGGCACCAGTTCTGGTCCCAGTTAGCGAGTGCTGTTTTTTGGATACGAGATATGGCGTCGATGTTGCAAGCTTTTCCATATGCGATTCGTGCCTGAAGAGTAATCCGCTAGATGGTATCGTCCCGGCGCCCATTTTGTGCGGGTCCACCATAATAGAAGATACTCCCTCAACGCCAAAGTCAAACGGATGTTTTTTGTCCAGGAACGGAATTACTAGACCACCAAATGCCGCATCCACGTGCAGATACACATTGCTGGACAGTGCAAGCTCTGCCAGTTCGTCAATGGGGTCTATCTGCCCAAATTCAGTCGTACCTGCTATTCCGACAAGAGCCACGGTGCTCTCATCAATCAAATCTTCCACAGATGCTGGGCACACCCTATAATGTTCGTCTAGCGACGCTTTTTTAAGTTCCAACCCGAGCACGTCAGCTGCTTTATCGAACGAAAAGTGCGCGGATTCAGGGATGATTATATTCGGATTTGGTGTGCGTCTGAGATTCCTCGCCACTCTAAGCGCCTGAATATTTGATTCGGTACCACCTGTCGTGATGTATCCCGAAGCACACGGTGCGCCCAGCAATTTGCCGAGCATGCCCACTACGTTGTTTTCAACTTCCTTGGTGCCAGGAAATAAATATGGGTCGCCAAGGTTCGTTTCTATGTACTGCATGTGCGCCTTGATTGCCAGAGGATGCGGCCTTGTACACATTGAGCTGAGTACGCGGCCGAATGGCACGTCCCTTTTTCTGTGCTCCTTCATCAATTGCAGTACAGTTCTCTCAGCAACCCCTTTCTCGTCCATCGCTTAGACCCAAACCAACACCACTATAGAGACTTCCTTGCAGCTTCGAGAAGTATCTGTTTCTCTGTTCTGGCGACCATTTCCCTGACCGATTCGACTGCATCAATATTGGCAGAGATGCTCGTAATGCCCAGTTCTACCAACTTTCGCGCCATCTCTGGAGACGAGCCTGCCTGCCCGCATATAGAGGACTTAACGCCTGCCCTGTTGCATTCCCGAATTACGTGCTCAATCAGCTTCAGAACCGCTGGATGTTGCTCATCATATAGATACGCCACGTTCTCGTTATTCCTGTCAACCGCAAGCGTATATTGCGTCAGGTCGTTGGTGCCAAACGAGACGAAGTCAAGTCCCTCTTCTATAAACTGATCGATAATCAAAGCGGATGCAGGAGTCTCGACCATTATGCCAAGTTCGATCTTGTCAAGATTCAGTCCGACTTCGACCATAATCTCCTTTGCCCTGCGTAATTCCATCGGATGCTGAACCAGTGGGAGCATTATCCCGATGTTGTTGTATCCCAGTTCATATAACTTCCTGAACGCTTGTAGCTCGAGTTTGAAATGTTCGACGTCGCCTAAATCCCGCCGAATACCGCGCCACCCCATCATCGGATTGTGCTCCTTGGGTTCATCCTCTCCGCCCTGCATGCTCCTGAATTCGTCAGTCGGTGCATCAATCGTCCTGACCCATACGGGGTTGGGATAAAACGCATCGGCGACCGTTTGTATTCCCTTTACCAGCTGGGCAACATACTCCTCTGATTTGCCTTCTTTGATATACAATTGTGGGTGCTTATTTAGCCCGAGGAGCATATGTTCGATTCGCAATAATCCCACGCCATCCGCACCAGTTGCCGATGCTTTTTGGGCTGCTTCTGGGATGGATATGTTTACTTTTACCTCGGTTACTGTAACCTGTTTTGTCGTTACCATGGGAGCGGTGACTACTTGTTCGTCCCGTACGGTTCGACCAACCTTTCCTTTGTATACGTGCCCTTTCTCGCCGTCTATCGTTACGACCATGCCATCTTTCAACACGTTCGTGCCTTCCTTAGTTCCAACAACAGCAGGCGTGCCGAGTTCGCGCGATACGATAGCAGCATGACATGTTAATCCTCCTTCGTCGGTGATGATGCCTGCTGCCCTCTTCATGGCAGGAACCATGTCCGGCATGGTCATGGTGGTGACCAAAATATCGCCTTCATTCACCCTGTCCATCTCATCGAGCTTCATCACGACCTTGACCGTCCCGTATGCAATGCCCGGTGATGCGCCAAGTCCTTCCAGTATCAGCTTATCAATGGTCTTTTCTGGCTCCTTCTCCTTTTTCTGAATCGTCGTTACCGGCCTGGATTGCAGCATATAAATTTTATCATCTTTTATGGCCCATTCGACGTCCTGCGGGTAATCATAATGTGTTTCTACAAGTTCCCCGAGTTCACTTAGCTTCATCACTTCGTCGTCTCTCAGCACAGCTTTGTCCACCAGACCTGTGGGAACTTGTTTACTGATGGTCTTTCCGGTCTTAGGGTCTCTGATATGCATGATTTTCTTACTTCCAATATCGCGTTGTGCGATCCTCCCAGTCCTCCGATCTACCACATAGCTGTCCGGTGACACGGATCCTGCAACCACGGTTTCTCCCAGGCCCCAGTTTGCCTCGATGACTGTCAGCGGCTCACCCGACATCGGATGTGATGTGAACATGACGCCTGCCCTATCTGCATCAACCATCGTCTGCACAATCACGGAGATGTTTACCTGCTCATGTTTAAATCCCTGCTTTACCCGATAGAATATCGCCCTTGCACCATACAGGGATGCCCAACATCGCTTCACCGTATTCACAACGGCCTCGCCCCCCTTGATATTTAAGAATGAGTCCTGCTGGCCTGCAAAGGATGCGTCGGGCAGGTCTTCCGCAGTTGCACTGGACCTGACAGCGACGAAAACCTCCCCGCCCTCTCTTTTGCACAATTCATCATACGCGGCAAGAATTTCCTTCTCGATTTTTTTGGGCATCTCTGTCTCGATGACTAATTTTTTGGCTGTCTTTTCCGCCTGTTTCAGCTCTTCTGTATCGTTCACGTCTACTTTTAGCGATTCAAATATCTTGTCGGCGATTTTGGCGTCGTCTATGAATTGTCTGAATGCCTGCGCAGTCACCGCAAAACCTCTCGGCACAGGCAATTCCTCTTTTATCATTTCCCCCAAACTCGCCCCTTTGCCGCCCACAACTGCTATGTCCTTTGACCCTACTTCTTCTAACCATACTATTATCATGTTTAAACCTCCTCACGATCGAGGGTTCTCGATTTGAGTGCAATATTTAATATCATATCGACTTTCTCGGGTTGAATCCCAAATTCCCTTGCAATTCGCTTGAGAAGGGGAAATTCAATTTCATGACCATGTGCTCTGGACGCCCGTATCACCTCTATCATAGTCAGAACACCAGTTAAATTTTGAACGAAATGAATGGTAGGATTCGTCATGCCTCTCTCGATGCGAGATATGGTCTCACGACGTAAGTTTAATAAATTGGCTACCTGTCTCTGAGCCATTCCATATTTTTTTCGGTACATCTTAATTGTGGCTCCAACTTCCGATGATATCACGATGGTGCCTGCAATGTGCTGCGCAAACTTGACCAACCAGTCAGGCGTGTACATGGTTTTCCCCCATTATGTTACATATCACGTAACATAAATTCTACCAAGGTCAATAAGAAGTAGGAACTATTTAAGTTTTTTGATTATTGTGGCATATTATGTCACAGATTGGATATGTGGTAGATGCACCAGACCTGAAACTCTAAAGGAGTTTCGACATGCGCTCAGAACGAAAAGATGAAAAGGTAGTAATTCAATGGTTATTGGGGATTAAATTGAAAGTTCTCATCACCGACTCCCTCTCTAAAGACGGGACTGAACTACTAAAAAAGGAGGCAGACGTAGATGTGGCAACCGACCTCTCCGAGAAGGAGCTTGTTATGCGCATCAAAGACTATGATGCCCTTATCGTCAGGAGCGGAACACAGGTAACACGAGACGTCATAAACGCTGGACGGAGGTTAAAAGTCATCGGGCGCGCAGGAGTGGGCGTGGATAACATCGATGTGGGGGCTGCTACCGAACGCGGCATCATCGTCCTAAACGCCCCAGAAGGAAATACGGTATCGGCAGCAGAACACGCCATTGCGATGATGATGTCCCTCTCCAAGAATATCCCCCCTGCCGATGAATCCGTAAAGAGGGGAGAATGGACTAGAAGCAAGTTCGTGGGAGTGGAGGTTCGCAATAAGGTTCTCGGAATTATCGGACTTGGACGTGTCGGCGCCGAGGTCGCAAAAATAGCGCATGGACTTGGGATGCATATTTTGGCGTATGATCCGTTTATATCCGTAGAGAGGGCTGAGGAACTGGGAGTTCGACTCGCTAAAATAGACGATGTCGTCAGCAAAGCGGATTTCATAACGATTCACGCACCGCTGACCAAAGAGAGTCATCATTCAATCGGTAAAAAAGAATTTGAAAGGATGAAGGGCGGCGTCAGAATCATAAACTGCGCCAGAGGCGGCATAATCGATGAGAAGGCATTATATGGGGCGATTAAAAGCGGGAAAGTTGCTGGTGCAGCGCTGGATGTATTCGAGCAGGAACCCCCTGTAGATAGCCCCTTATTAGAATTGGATAGCGTCATCATGACGCCGCATCTGGGAGCTTCGACACGAGAGGCGCAGATTAACGTTGCGGTCAGCGTCGCAGAGGGCGTGATAGATGCATTGAAGGAAAAACCTGTTAGAAACGCAGTTAATATGCCAGCCATCAAGCCAGATGTCCTCGCCCTCATTAAACCCTATTTGACGTTAGCAGAAAAACTTGGGCGCCTGTCCGTCCAGTTGATTGATGGTCGCATAAACACCGTAGAGGCCATGTACAGCGGAGAGGTCGCAGAACGCGACACCGGCCCGCTCACGACCACGATATTGAAGGGGATACTCGACCCCATACTTTCTGAGCCAGTAAACTTCGTTAACGCACCCGTTATTGCCAAAAACAGAGGGATAAAGGTCATAGAACGCAAGGTCGGAGCAAGTGAAGACTTCACGGGATTGATCACGGTCGTGGTTAGAACTGCAGACGATGAAAAGGGCGTTGCAGGAACATTATTTGGAAAGAATGATGCCAGAATCGTGCGGATAGATAATTACCACATAGATGCGCTGCCATCTGGATATATGTTAATATCCAAACATATCGATAAACCAGGCATTATCGGACATGTCGGAATGATACTGGGCAAAAATAACATCAACATAGCCGGGATGCAGGTGGGACGTGAATCGATCGGCGGCGAAGCGGTGATGGTGTTAAACATCGATGGCCCGGTCTCAGATGGCATACTGAAGCAAATCGAGGCAGTGGATGGTATTCAAAATATTAAACTCGTCGTGCTTTAAATAACGGCTTTAGACGTCCCAGCCGGGACTTGAACCCGGGTCTTAGGCTATCTGCAAGTTTTCCATCAACGCTTTTTGCGAAAAGGGTTGCCGCAGGCCTAAAGGATATCCGCTACCCTACTGGGACTTTTTATATTCTTCTTTATATAACTTTATTGATTTCTCAATCGACCTCTTTGCCTCTTCCGCACCTTTCCATCCCACCAATTCTACTTTTTTCCCTTCGAGCTCTTTATACACCTGGAAGAAGTGCGCTATTTCCCTTAAGTTCTGATGCGGTATATCTTCCATATCTCTTGCCTCTCCAAATCTTGGGTCATGTTTTGGCACGCAGAGTAGCTTATCGTCTTGCTTGCCCACATCCATGAGTCTCAGCATGGCTATAGGTCTACATTCTATCAATATCCCTGGATGTGTCGGATTTGTCACAAGCACCAGTGCGTCGAGTGCATCTCCATCCTCTGCCAATGTCTGTGGCATTATCCCATAGTCCCCTGGATAATGGAAGGGAGAGAATAACACCCTATCCAGCTTGAATATGTTGCGCTTCTTGTCATATTCGTATTTGTTCTGGGAGCCTTTCGGTATCTCCACTATCACGTTAATTATGTGCGGTGGCCTTTCTCCTGGCTCTATATCATGCCACATATTCCCCATTTCACTTCACCTCTCTTAAGCTTCCCTTATGATCCTTGCGATGTTGTCACCAACATCCGAAGTACTGGATGACCCGCCCATGTCGCGTGTCTTTACCTTTCCTTCTTTGGTGTTTCGTTCTATGGCATTCACCACCGTATCCGCCGCCTCCTTCTCACCCAAGTGTTCCAGTAGCATGGAGCCAGCCCATATCGTCGCGATGGGATTTGCCGTGTTCATTCCCTTGTATTTCGGAGCGGAGCCGTGAATTGGCTCGAACATGCTTGTTCCTTCTGGATTGATGTTTCCGCCTGGTGCAAATCCAAGACCGCCCTGGATCATGGCTCCCAGATCGGTGATGATATCTCCGAACATATTGGGCGTAACAACTATATCAAACCACTCTGGATTCTTGACGAACCACATCGTTATGGCATCTACGTAGTTGAAGTCGGTTTTAACATCGATGTAGTCTGCTGCGACTTCCTCGAATATTCGCCTCCAGAGCCCATATATATCTGTCAGCACGTTTGCCTTGTCCACAGAAGAAAGATGTCCTTTACTATTCTGAGCAAGTTCAAACGCATATCGAATCACGCGTTCGGTGCCTTCTCTGCTGATCATGCCGATCTGGTATGCGATCTCGCCGCTGTCTGAATCGATGTCAAGGTCAAATTTGACCTTGTATAATTTCCGGATGACGTCCAGTTCATGCGCAGATACTCTTTTATTCGTGGAACCCCCGATTCCAATATAGAAATCCTCGGTGTTCTCCCTCACGACCGTGAAGTCTATGTCCTTTGTTCCCTTGTCTCTCAATGGCGTCCAGACGCCCTTCAATAATTTTACGGGGCGGAGATTGATGTACTGGTCAAAGTAGAATCGCATCGCCAGCAGAATTCCCTTTTCCAGTATACCCGGTTTTACTCTATCATCTCCCACTGCGCCCAGATATATCGCCTTGTACTGCTCCAGTTCGCGCAAAACGTCCTCTGATATCAACTCGCCGGTCGCCAGATAATGGTCGGCTCCATGTGGATAATCGATCCACTCTATATCAAAACCGTGTACCTCGGCAACTGTCTCGAGGACTTTTTTGCCCTGAGCGATGACCTCGGGGCCGATTCCATCGCCTGCTATAACTGGAATTTTGTATAAGGTCATCTGGTTTTCTCTCCCTGAGTCGTAGTTATTTATACTATTCTGGGCTTAACCCCGCTCGTGTATATTTAATCAACCCGCCGCACTCGATAATCTTTCTCACGAACTCTGGCATTGGCGTAGCTTGGTGTGTCTCGCCCGTCGTTTTGTTATTGATAAAGCCCTTCCTGAAATCCACCACGAGGATGTCCCCCTCTTTAATGCGCTCTGTTTCGGCGCATTCGAGAATGGGCAACCCAGTGTTGATGGCGTTCCTGAAGAATATCCCTGCAAATGATTTCGCGATGACGCATTTGATTCCAGCGCCATTCAATGCCAGTGGCGCATGCTCCCTGGAGGAGCCGCAACCGAAGTTTTTTCCTGCGACGATAATATCGCCTGGTTTTACTTCGCGTGCGAATCCAGGGCGAACGCCCTCAAAGAGGTGGTTTGCCAGCTTCTTCGGGTCGTTTATCGTAAGATACCTGCCAGGAATGATGGCATCCGTATCGACGTCGTCGCCGAATCTCCAGACGTTTCCTTTCATGATGTGGTGATTGTCGCTTGTCATACTTAAAGGATATCTTCTGCTAAAAATCCTCTAAATCATAGGCTAAATATCCCTGCTCTCTCAGTTTCCCGCCCCAATCAACGAATTTTGATTTTTCTTTTTTTCTTAATTCTGTGAGAATTTTTAATGCTTCTCTCTTTGCTCAATGAGTTCCTCAAAGAAGGCAACCCGTTTATCTCCATTTGAATCTGTCCGGGAGCTCTTTTACGACAAGTTTTTATGCTCTTGGACCCACCTAATCGTGTCTGGAAGAGATGATAACTCAAGGTGATTGACATGAAGTTCAAGGTCGTAATCAGAGAAGGAGAGGATGGCTGGTACGTAGTTGAGTGCCCATC
>BBPE01002589.1_pt1 | contig 13836 bp, 12 predicted proteins | sample 1344301 | NCBI WGS metagenome assembly BBPE01 (sample SAMD00019089, study PRJDB2971) | groundwater metagenome | isolation source: The Cedars highly-alkaline
CAAACTACCCATCTTAACTCTCTCTGTTAGATTGCGCATCATTCGACTTTGTAATAGTCTATTGGGCACTCCCTATAACCCCCTGCGCTGCGGGAACAAGAAGAGGCAACGGTTATGAGGTGCTGCCGGCAAGCAACTCAAGGTATATACATCGCGCAGGACTCCGGAGATTCCCAGACCTCAACGCTGAAGATCGAAACCGTCTCCACGGTTAGTCGAGCTCGCAGATGCTGGTAACAGGTTTGATCCCAGCCCGAGGTAAACGATGTTCATCGCCCTAATTGTAGCATCAGTAGTATGATCTGGCAATTTATAGTCAATTGTAGTGCGACCCTTTAGGGTCGCCTCGGCGAGGCTAAAGCCTCGCACTACTAGTAATTTCACCCTCACCTAACCTCTCCCTTCAAGGGAGAGGAACCTTGTTTTAATTCTTTTTGCAAAGAACTATACTTGATTAACTCCGGAGCCTCAGTTAGAATAGGAGTAACCGTCGATCATGGAAAGCGGCGAGGTCGCTGAGATGAAACAAAATTCAACGGGGTAGTCAGCAGTAAATATGTTTGAGTCGCTATCAGATAAGCTATCGGCTGTTTTTAAGAGGCTCAGCGGCAAAGGGAAGCTGACCGAGAAGGATGTCGATGAGGCCCTGCGGGAGGTCAGGCTGGCACTCCTGGAAGCCGATGTCAACTTCAAGATAGCCAAGACCTTCATTGCCCAGGTGCGCCAGCGGGCAGTGGGGAGTGAGGTTCTGGAGAGCCTCACTCCAGCCCAGCAGGTCATAAAGATCGTCAACGAGGAACTGATCGTCACCCTCGGTGGAGGCTCGCATAAGCTCGCCCGGGCGAGCACCCCCCCGACGGTGATCCTGCTGGCCGGACTCCAGGGGGCGGGGAAAACTACTACGGCGGCTAAGCTTGCCCTTCACCTCAGACGAGGCGGGGAGCGGCCGCTTATGGTTGCTGCCGACCCCTACCGTCCTGCTGCCGTCGCCCAGCTCATCACCCTGGGGAAACAGCTCGACCTGCCGGTTTACAGCGATGAGCAGGCTAAATCGGTGGATGCCATTTGTAAGCAGGCTATGAAGCGAGCGAAGGAACTGTCCGCCAGCACCGTTATTCTGGACACCGCCGGACGACTCCACATAGACGAGGTGCTAATGGACGAATTGGGACGGATCCGTGATGCGCTCCATCCCACTGAGGTCCTGCTCATCGCCGATGCCATGACGGGGCAGGAGGCGGTAAGAATAGCTCAGGAGTTCCACGCCAAGGTCGGCCTGACCGGCGTTATCCTCACCAAGATGGATGGTGATGCTCGTGGTGGGGCAGCGCTATCCCTCACTTCAGTCACCGGCGTGCCCATTAAGTTCATCGGGGTTGGCGAGAAGCTCGATGCCCTGGAGGCGTTTCATCCCGATCGTATGGCTTCCCGAATCCTGGGCATGGGGGATATGCTGAGCTTTATCGAAAAGGCAGAGGCCGTCATCGATGAGAAGAAGGCCATGGAGATGGAAAAGAAGATGCGCCAGGCGCGCTTCGATCTGGAAGATTTCCTCGATCAACTCCAGCAGGTAAAGAAGATGGGCTCCATCAGCCAGCTTCTGGGCATGATTCCGGGATTTTCCGGGGCGGCGCAGAAATTACCCGCAAATATGGATGTCGATGACGGGCAAGTAAAGAGGGTGGAGGCCATAGTTCTCTCCATGACCCCCGATGAACGACACCATCCGGAGATCATAGATGGCAGCCGGAAACGGCGCATTTCCCGGGGAAGTGGAACTACCCCACAGGACGTGAACCAGCTTCTGAACCAATTCCGCCAGATGCAGAAAATGATGAAACAAATGAGTTCCGGCCGGATGCCGAAGTTGCCCTCATTGCGCTTCATGTAGGGACTCGGCGCAAGCCCGGCGTATACTGACGGTATTCAAAGGAGGATTGTCTCATGCCGATTGAAAAGACTTACACCGCTATGATCCGCAAGAGCCGGCTCGAATATGTGGCTATCTGTTTGGAGATAAATGTTTCTGCTCGCGGGGTTGACATACCAGAAGTGGAAAAGAATTTGAAGAATGCAATAAATGAATACCTTGAGTATATAATCGAAGCCCCTGAGACAGAGGTGGCGCCTCTTTCAACAGAGGAGCTTATAGAATTCCTGAAGGATACTGAGCCTGCGTGGTACAGGAAACCCCCGGCGGGATTTCCTCTGAAGCCCTTCGAAGTACACGAGGTCCCGGTATATGTCTAGGAAAATTCCCTCCATGTCCAGCAGGAGATTATGTAGACTGCTGGAGCACGGAGGGGCGGTCTTTGTGAGGCAAGGAAGCACGGATCATGCTATCTATTCCAGAATAGTTGCTGGTAAAAGATATTCAGCCCCCGTACAGATGGGAAAGAAATCGCTAGACCCTATCTACTGTAAGCGGGTATTCAAACAGCTAAAATTTACCGTCGAAGAAATAGAGAAGCTGCTGGAGTAAAGGACCCGTGTGGCCAATGTGGAGGTAGAACCACCAGCAGCCATAATGAAACAGGGAACCTTAAACGCAGTACCAGGTGAAATGAAGATCGTCGGCATCCTCAACATTACCACCGATTCCTTCTCCGATGGCGGGCGCTATTCACAAACCCCGATTGCCATCGAGAAGGGGCTGAGTCTGGCGGCTGAGGGCGCCGACCTGGTGGACATCGGGGCGGAGTCCACCAGTATCTATGGTGAGAAGATAACCGCCGCCCAGGAAATCGAGCGACTGACCCCCGTCATCGAGGCGCTGCGCAAAGAAGGGATTCGCATCTCCGTCGACACCTATAAGCCCGAGGTTATGCAGCATGTTATCTCCCTCGGGGCGGAGATGATCAATGACGTCAGTGGACTCAAAGATGAGGCTGCTATCAAAGTGGTACGGGACGCCGGCCTTCCCGTGGTGATCATGTTTAACCGGAATCCAGATATTCATGCCCAAACGACGCTTCGAGACCACACCACGGTGATGAGCGAGGTGGTGGCGTTCTTTACCGAGAGGCTCAAGACCATCCACGATGCTGGAATAGCCGATGAGAAGGTAATCATCGATCCGGGGATGGGCTTATTCGTCGGAGGGACCGAGTCCAGCCTGGTGATCCTGCGTCACCTGGAAACGCTGAAGCAGTTCGGGCGGGAGATCTACCTCTCGGCGTCGCGTAAGTCCTTCATCGGGACGGTGCTTGATCGCCCCGTCGAGGCGAGAGGGTATGGAACGCTGGCAGTGGAGATATGGGCCTATCTCCACGGTGTTGACTATATCCGCACCCATGAGCCGGGGCCGCTGCGAGATGCTGTTCGAATGATCCAGGCTATTGAGCAGGTTGAGTAATGTTGCCTTAATCCGGTGAAGCGGAATTAACCCTTCAGGGTTTCACATGGTTAATGAAAGGCTAAAGCCTCAATTCCCTTTATCACACACGAGGTGAACCTCTTGTATCCGGACTCGCGGATTAAGGTATTGCGGCATATGGAAATGGAAACCTATTTTACCCCAGAATCCATCCGTCAAAAGTCTCGGGAGATGCTGGAGGAGATAAGCATACTCAGAGCGAGGCATGATCTTACACTGGCCCCCAGGCGCTCTGCCCTGCTGATTATAGACATGCAGCGGTACTTTCTGGACGACTCCTCGCACGCGTGTATCCCTGCCGCTAAAGCAATCGTTCCCCGGATAGCAAGACTCACTCAGGCCTATTTCGAGGACGGCTTGCCCATCGTTTTCACTCGCCATTTGAACTCCGATGCCGACGCTGAAATGATGTCTCGATGGTGGGGGGATTTGATAAGAGAGGACGACCCCGCAAGCGAGATCATCCCTGAGCTCGACACTTGCCGGGGGGTGGTCATTGAAAAGAGCCAGTATGATGCCTTTCACAAAACGCCGCTGGAGGAGATGCTGCGGCAGAAGGGATTAACCCAGGTGGTGATCTGTGGGGTGATGACGCATCTCTGCTGCGAGACTACCGCCCGTTCGGCCTTTATGCGAGGCTTCGAGGTATACTTTGCCATCGACGGAACCGCCACCCATACCGAGGCATTCCATCGGGCAACGCTGCTGAATTTAGCCCATGGCTTTGCCATTCCGGTACTGACCGACGAAATACTTGCCATTTTCAGAGGGTAGCCGTACCCTTTACGGGTGCGATCGGCTTCTCGCAGGCGTAAAGCCTGCGGCTACGGAGTTTCTATCCCCACCCTTTACAGGGGCGTTTGCGGGGGGTGATCGATCCTTTCGTTGAGAGTAGCAGATGCATGAAGTGATCATCATCGGGGCGGGACCGGGGGGAATAGCGGCAGCGATTCAGCTCAAGCGCTATGGCATAGAACCATTTGTCCTGGAGAAAAGCCATATCGGCGGACTCCTGGTGAATGCTAATCTGGTGGAGAATTACCCCGGCTTCCCCCGGGGTATCCCTGGAGCCGACCTGGTGAAGCTCTTCGAGGCTCAGCTCAGAGAGGTCGGGGTTGCGGTGCAGTTTTCCGAGGTGCTGCACCTCGATCACCAGGAATCCTTCATCGTAGAAACAGAGGGGAGTAAGCTTTACTCCCGGATAGTGGTAATAGCCTCGGGAACCAGGCCCAAGATTCCCCGTATTGAAATCCCGCCGCAGGCAGCCGAGAGGATCTTCTACGAAGTCCATCCCATCGCTGGCATAAAGGGGGAGAGAATTGTTATCATAGGTGCTGGGGATGCGGCCTTCGACTACGCCCTGAATCTCGGTCACAACAACGAGGTCACCATCCTCAATCGAGGGCAGAGTAAGAGGTGCCTCCCACTTCTGTGGGAGAGGACGGAGAAGTCGAGTATTATCTATCGAGAGAATGCTGCCATTGCTGCGATAGAGTGGTCCCACGACGGCCTTGCTATCAAGTGTGAACAGGACGAGTGGGAACTTGCGGCTGATTATGTTATATTTGCTATTGGCAGGGTGAGGCAAATGGACTATTTTTCCGAAAGATTACTGGAGAAGACTTCGGAACTTGAAGGGCAGGGATTGCTTTACCTTGTGGGCGATGTGAAGAACGACATCTATCGGCAGACCTCGATAGCGGTGGGTGACGGGGTTCACGCTGCCATGAAGATTTACAAAGCCTTGAATCGGTGAAGCCGACGCCATTTACCTTCACCCGCTGGGTGGAGCCATTTGACTCTGTGTTCACGGATGCAGGAAAGGGTTCCAATGCAAATTCTAAACACTATTGGCAGAGAGGATATCGCCACCGTCTACATTGCGGATCTGGGGCAAGGCAGGCTGGTGGAATTCGTGGAATCCACGCAACCACCTATACCGCGGGATAAGAAGTGGGTTCTGATCGTCTCCACCCTCCTCGGCTGCCCGGTCAAATGCCTCATGTGCGACGCCGGCGACGACTATAAAGGCAGGCTATCCAAAGAGGAGATGTTCCTCCAGATAGACTATCTTATCAAGAAGCGATTCCCCGATGGGGTGGTGCCCGTTGAGAAGTTCAAGATTCAGTTTGCCCGGATGGGAGAGCCCGCCCTTAATCCCAGCGTCATCGATGTCCTCGATGAGATGCCGCTGCGCTATGATGCCCCGGGGTTTATCCCTTCGGTCTCTACCATCGCCCCGTGTGGCGCCGACGGCTTCTTCGAACGACTGCTTGAACTCAAACGTCGTCGATACTACGGAGGCCGATTCCAGCTTCAATTCTCTATCCATACAACCGACGATGAGCTGCGCCACAAAATCGTCCCGGTGGAGAAGTGGAGTCTTGCCCGGATTGCTCGCTACGGCGAGTCTTTTTACCAGAATGGGGACCAGAAGATAGGCCTGAACTTTGCCCTCGCTGAGGGGGTGCCCGTCAATGCTAAGGTTCTCCGGGATTACTTCTCCCCGGAGAAGTTTTTGATCAAGATAACCCCCATAAACCCCACCCACCACGCGGTGCAGAACGAGCTCAAGTCCTATATTGACGCCTATAGCGAGCGGAAAGATTACGAGATCATCAAAGAGCTTCAAGCATCTGGATACCAGGTTATCCTGAGCATCGGGGAGGTGGAGGAAAACCGCATTGGCAGCAACTGCGGGCAGTATGTGATGCAGCATCTGAGGGCAAAGGTGGCGGTTGGGGAAGGGGGGAGGGGTTACGATTATTGGAAATAGGGCCAGGAGATGCGTATCTGCCACCACCGTATGATTGTCTCCTTGAATTTGACGAGATACAACATTGCCAAAATATAGAGGAGTTTATGTCTAAACCATCCAAAGTTCTAATAAGTGGTTCGGGGCCGATTATTATCGGGCAGTGGGGCTAGTCTGCCTCGTAGATGAGCCTGCCGGTGCGTTTTATTTCACCAAGGAAAGTGAGGTGGCTGGCATTTTTATACTCTTCCAAGGTATAGCCAATGGGCTCTATGGCGGCGTCGGAATTCATATGCGCCAGGGCGAGGAGCTCAGCACGTTTCACCTGATTCATTCGTTTGAAATCGTCGGAGATGATGACAATGTCGATATCACTCCACTCACGTTGATTACCATGGGCGTAAGAGCCATAGAGAATGACCTTTTGTACCCGAACGTGCTTCTGGAGCTCGAAAATGAACTGTTCAACTATGTGCCGGATGTCAACCTCTGTCTTAACCATGAAAATGTCCTTTGTGTTTGATCCAGTTCATAGAGATATTATAGTTGATTATAATGTTAAGGTCAATTGCTCAACTCCTGCACAAGTCCCTGGAGTCAAGAGTTCTCAGTAGATTTGGCAGGGGAAATAATTAAGTCAAGAGGGCAGAAAATGAAGGTTTCACTCAAGTGGCTGAGGGATTACGTCGACATCACTTCATCCCCGGAAGAGCTGGCCGAAAAGCTGACTATGGCCGGACTCGAGACCGGTGGCATCGAGACTATCGGCGAGGGGTGGGAGAATATCTCTATCGGAGAGGTCATTGGCCTGGAAAAACACCCCCATGCTGATCGGCTTCAACTTGCCACCGTGAGGATAGGCCAGGAGCAATACACCGTGGTTTGCGGTGCTCCCAATATCAGTGTTGGCATCAGGGTTCCCTTCGCCAGGCTGGGAGCAAAACTCTACGATGGGCGCACAGGTAAGCTTGCTGAACTCAAGCCGGCGAAGATTCGCGGCGTCCTCTCCGAGGGAATGGTCTGCTCTGAAAAGGAGCTCGGAATCTCCGATGACCATGAGACGATAATGATCCTCTGCGAAGAAGCCCCCCTTGGGGCACCACTTGCGCCGTACCTGAGCGATGCCATACTCGATGTCAAGGTCACTCCGAATCGCCCCGATTGCCTCTGTATGATTGGCATCGCCCGTGAGGTCGCCGCGCTGACCGGGTCAGAGGTGCGCCTACCCGAAGTGCTCTATGAAGAAGGGGAACCCCCGACTGATGAGATGATCTCCGTCGAGATCCTTGACCCTGACCTTTGCCCGCGATACTGTGCCGGCGTTATCACCGGGGTTAAGATCGGCTCATCCCCACAGTGGATGCAGGAGCGTTTACTCGCCGCCGGTATGCGGCCGATCAACAATATTGTTGACATAACTAACTTCGTGATGCTGGAATACGGCCAGCCGCTGCACGCCTTCGATTACGAAGGAATTGCCGGGAAGAGAATCATCGTGCGCCGCGGGAGGGATGGAGAGAGGCTGGTCACCATCGATGGAGAAGATCGAGAGCTGTCCGGCGATACCCTGGTGATCGCCGATGAGAAATACCCGGTGGCCATAGCGGGGGTTATGGGAGGCTCAGAAAGCGAGGTCACGGAGAGGACCACCACTATCTTGCTCGAGTCGGCCAACTTCAATAACACCGGCATTCGTCAGACTTCCCGCAGGCTAGGGCTGGTAAGCGAGGCTTCATCCCGTTTTGATAAGTGCCTCAGCCCGGATCTCCCGATGCCGGCGATTCGACGCGCTATCGGGCTCATCGTTGAGTTAGCGGGGGGCAAAGCCACCCGGGGGATCGTTGATGTTTACCCCGGTGTCAGTCAAAGAGAGCCGATCCTGCTTACCGAGCGGCGGGCAAGTCAAGTGCTGGGGATGGATTTTGGCATCGCCCGCACTCAGCAAACGCTTGAATCTCTGGGATTTGGATGCCAGCAGAGGGGCTCCTCCGAGCTATCAGTAAGCGTTCCCTACTGGCGCACCGATGTGAGAATCGCCGATGACCTGGTCGAGGAAGTGGCACGCATCATCGGCTACGACGAAATCCCCACCGCTATGATGAGTGGGGAACTTCCCCAGCACGAACCCGCCCCGCTTGCTCAGCTCAGGGATCGGATCGGCGACATCCTGGTGGGCTGCGGGATGCAGGAGGTCATCAGTTATTCCCTGACCAGTCAGGATATGCTGGACAAGACAGGGTACAATGAGCAATTCGGGATCCGTGTGGCCAATCCCTTGAGTCGGGAGCAGGAATTCCTGCGGCTTAGTTTGAGGGGAGGGCTGCTGACCGCCCTTGCTGCCAACGAGAGACATCAATCGAAGGGGATAATGCTGTTTGAGATGGGGAAGGTCTATCTGCCTCGAGAAGGCGATCTGCCGGAGGAGAGGGAGATGCTCGCCGGGATAATGGGTGGTCCGCGATATGAAAGGTCATGGCTGGCCGATGAAGGCTCCCTCGACTTCTACTATGCCAAGGGCATCCTGGAGACGATGTTCCATCACTTAGGGATCGAAGCCGCCTTCGAAGCAGCGGATGACACGCTGCTATTTCCCGGCAGGACGGCGAACATACTCATTGAGGGGAATGCCATCGGGATAATCGGTGAGCTCCACCCCGATGTTGCCGCCGACTTCGACATTTCGCTTAGCCCTCTCTGTCTCTTTGAGATCGAGGTAGAGAAACTACTGCCATTTGTGGAGCGGGTTCAGATCTTCAGTCCCATCCCCAGATTCCCCAGCACCGATCGGGATATCGCCTTGCTGGTGGATGCTAACTTGCCGGCAAAGAGGATAGAGGACATAATCCGCGGCTTTCCTCAAGTAAGCCACGTCAGTGTCTTTGACCTTTACCAGGGCGAGCAGGTCCCGGACGGCAAGAAATCATTGGCCTTTTCCCTTCGCTATCAGTCACTGGAGCGAACACTGACCGACGAAGAGGTTGACGAGATACAGCAGGATATTTTGACAATGCTCCAGAAGGAACTTGGAGTGGTTCTGCGCTGATAATCGTTCACTGCAAGGCTATCGTGCCAGGGGGCTACACGCTATGCGCTACCCGCTACCCGCTAGGTCCCTTAATCCGTGGATAAAATGTTAAAAGCGAAGCTAATCAGATTGCTTCCAATAATCACCCAGTGGGTGAGCGTTTTGAGTCTGCACTCACGGATTAAGGAGGTCAGCGATGGCTTGACCTTTACCCTTAAAAAGGTATATAATAAGATTGAATGCAAAACTTGGGAGGGTAAAGATGTCCAGTCGATTTGACAAATTCACCGAGAGAGCGCGGAAGGTTCTGGCGCTAGCCCAAGAGGAAGCCCAACGCTTTAACCATAATTATATCAGCACCGAGCACATTCTGCTGGGGATAATCAATGAGGGGACCGGGGTGGCGACGAGAGTCCTGGCAAATCTCCATGTTGAGCCATCGAAGGTCAGGACATCGGTGGAGTTTATTATCGGTCGAGGGGAAGTCAAGAGCCGCGGAGAAGTAGGTCTTACCCCAAGGGCGAAGAAAGTAATCGAACTTGCCGTTGATGAGGCAAGACACCTGAATCATAACTATATCGGCACCGAACACCTGCTCTTAGGACTGTTGCGTGAAGGCGAGGGGGTGGCTGCCGGTGTCCTGGAGAGCCACGGCATCACGCTGGAGAAGGCACGTGCCGAGATTACACGTTTTCTGAATCAGAGCCTACCTCAACAGCGTGCCGGAACCGGAGCCCGAACCACCACCCGGACCACCACACTGGATCAGTTGGGTATAGATCTAACTGCCGCTGCTGCAGCGGGGAAGCTTGACCCCGTTGTTGGACGGGAGAAGGAGCAGCAACGGGTAATTCAGACTCTCAGCCGGCGGCGAAAGAATAACCCCGTCCTCATCGGTGAAGCCGGTGTCGGCAAGACCGCCATTGCCGAGGCTATCGCCCACCGTATTGCTTCGGGCAATGTCCCCGAGACCCTGCGCGGGAAGAGGCTCTTGACACTCGATATCGGGGCACTGGTCGCCGGCACCAAGTACCGCGGGGAATTCGAAGAACGACTGAAGAGGGTTATCCAGGAGATAAAAGCATCCGGTAACTGCATGCTCTTCATTGATGAGATACATACCCTGGTTGGGGCTGGTGCTGCTGAAGGTGCCGTCGATGCCTCCAGCATTCTAAAGCCCGCGCTGGCGCGGGGGGAGATTCAATGCATCGGAGCAACCACCGCAGATTACTACCGCAAATATGTGGAAAGAGACGCCGCTCTGGAGCGCCGCTTTCAGCCGATCCTGGTGGAGGAGCCCTCCATGGAGGATACCGTAGAGATACTGCGGGGCATAAAGGGGCGATATGAAGAGCACCATGGTCTCCTTATATCCGATGAGGCATTAAAGGCGGCGGCTTCACTGGCCTCCCGTTACATATCGGATCGATTTCTTCCCGACAAGGCGATCGACCTCATTGATGAAGCGGCATCACGGGTGCGAATCGCAACTCTGATGTCTCCGCTCCCGGTGACAGAACTAAGCAAAGCCCTTGAGACGGTGCGCAAAGATAAGGACCAGGCAATTGCAAATCAGCAATACGAATATGCCGCGGAGCTTCGTGATCAAGAGTTGAAGCTAGAAGAGAGGGTGAGCAAATCGCTCCTGGATTGGAAAGAGGAGGAGACTGCCGAACAGGTGGAGGTTACCGAGGAGGACATTGCCGAAGTGGTCAATATGTGGACCGGCGTTCCGGTAACCAGGCTTGCCGGCGACGAGACCAGTCGCTTACTCCAGATGGAAGAGGCACTGCACAAGCGTATCATAGCTCAGGACGAGGCCATCCAACTGATTTCCAGGGCAGTGAGACGGGCGCGAGCCGGGCTCAAAGATCCCAGGAAACCGATTGGCGTCTTCATCTTCCTGGGGCCTACCGGCGTGGGTAAGACCGAGCTCGTCCGAGCCCTGTCCGAATTCATGTTCGGCAGCGAGGATGCTCTGATCAGGCTCGACATGTCTGAGTTTATGGAAAGACATACCGTGGCTCGACTTGTAGGTGCCCCGCCGGGGTACATCGGATACGAAGAAGGTGGACAGCTCACCGAGGCGATAAGGCGCAAGTCGTATTCGGCCATACTCCTCGACGAGATCGAGAAGGCTCATCCGGATGTATTCAACATCCTGCTGCAGATATTCGACGATGGGCATCTCACCGATGCGAAGGGAAGACGGGTTAATTTCCGCAACACCATCATCATCATGACCAGCAACATCGGTGCGGAGACCATCCGTAAGGAGGGTACCATCGGCTTCATCAGCCGTGCCGATGAAGGCAAGGTGGCACAACTCTCATACACCAGAATGAGAGATAAGCTGCTGGAGGAAATGAAGAAAACCTTCCGACCGGAGTTTCTAAACCGTATAGATGGCACCGTGGTATTTCATTCCCTCAGTAAAGAGCATATTCTACAGATCGTGGATTTAATGCTCCTTCAGGTGCAGACCCAGCTCAAGGAGAAAGAGATCCGGATCGAGGTAACCACAGAGGCCAAGGAGCTTCTAGCGGAGAAGGGTTACGATTCCACTTTCGGCGCTCGACCATTGAGAAGGACAATCCAGACCATGGTCGAGAATCCCCTTGCCGAGAGTATCCTCCAGGGCCAGTTCCAGGCCGGTGATGTGGTGCAGCTTGAGCGGGAGGGTGATGAAATCGTGTTTCGGTCGGTTTCCCTGGCAGTCCCGGTCGCGTAGTAAACGTTAGGCAAAATCCTTTTGTAGTCATCAAATGTTTTAAAAAATAGGGGAAAGGAGGCAGAAGATATGAACTGCTTGGTTTGCGATACTGAGTTAAAGAGGGTAGAGCGACAGGGAGTTGAAATTGACACCTGTCCGAGATGCCGGGGAGTTTGGCTGGATCGCGGTGAGCTCGATAAGATTATCGAACGGTCAACATCAACATCCTTTAGCGCAGAGCGAGAGGATGTACCTACAGAACGCCAGAACTCTGGAAGGCGTCGACGCGGGTCATTTCTGGAAGATTTGTTTGGTTAGGTGGTTAAAGGATTCGCCTCACCCGCGGGCCGTTATTAGCTAATAATAGGAGGGGGACACCACCTGATTCCATAAATGGCCAAGGCGCGAACTATCTTTGTCTGCCGGCACTGCGGTAACGAAAGCCTGAAATGGCTGGGCCACTGTCCGCAATGCGACGCGTGGGATAGCTTCGGGGAAAAGAGCACTAATGCAGCCCGGCTCCCCTCAGCCACCCTGCAGGAGCTATCCACCGTTTCCCTCTCCGCGACTGCTCGCCTCCCCCTCCACTTCGCTGAGTTCAACCGCGTGTTGGGAGGCGGGGTCGTACCTGGTTCCCTGGTCCTCATCGGTGGCGACCCCGGCATCGGGAAATCAACCTTGCTTCTTCAAGTCGCTGCCAAAGTGGCGGAGACGAAGGCAAAAAGAATAGGGGGCGACACGAAAGAAGCGCAGGTGCTTTATGTCTCCGGCGAGGAATCGGTGTCGCAGATAAAGCTGAGGGCAGACCGACTGGGATTGGGTGGGAAGGGCCTCTTCATTCTCCCCGAGACCAGGATGGAAAATATCCTGGATCATGCTCAGCAACTGTCCCCGCAACTGGTGATCATTGATTCAATCCAGACCGTCTATCTGGAAGCGTCCGGAGCCGCCGGGAGCGTTACTCAGGTGCGAGAGTGCACCTTGAACATCATGCAGTGGGCTAAGTCGAGCAGCATCCCCGTCTTTCTGGTGGGGCACGTTACCAAGGAGGGGGCTATCGCCGGGCCCCGGGTGCTGGAGCACATCGTGGATGCTGTCCTCTATCTGGAGGGCGAGCGCTTCAGTGCCTATAGACTCCTGCGCAGCGTTAAGAACCGGTTCGGCTCCACCAACGAAATCGGGATATTCGAGATGAGGGATCAAGGGCTGGTAGAGATAACCGATCCCTCACAAGCCCTCCTCTCACAGCGCACCGATGGGACTATTGGCTCGGTGATTGTTCCCACTTTAGAAGGGACTCGGCCGCTTCTGGTGGAGATTCAAGCCTTGACCAATCCTACCAGTTTCGGCCTTCCTCGCCGCACCGCTAATGGCGTTGATTTCAATCGCCTCTTGCTCATTGCCGCGGTCCTCTCGAGGAGAGGCGGAATTGCACTTTCCAACCAGGACATCATCGCTAATGTTGCCGGCGGAATCAAAATAAATGAGCCGGCCATTGACCTGGGTTTGGCTCTGGCTATTGCCTCCAGCTTCCGCAGCATCAAGATAGACGCCGGCCTGGTCGCCGTAGGGGAAGTCGGACTAAGCGGGGAATTAAGAACCGTCTCGCAGTTAGACCGGCGTGTTGCGGAGGCAGCCAGGCTGGGGTTTGAGATCTGCCTCCTCCCCACCCCCATCCCCAAAGGCCTCTCGATCTCTGCCGGGATCAAGCTCCGTCCAGTGGGGACACTATCGGAAGCGCTTAAGGTAGCGTTAGGTTAAATCACGGAGAACACAAAGAAGTGGTATCAAGCTCCCTGTTTGCTGCAAGATGAGGCCAAACTCCTACTCAAAATCAACGAGGGATTCCCGCCAGAACTTCGGAAACGCTACAATGAACTGATTGCCAAACGACGGGCGGAGTCTCTTACACCAGACGAATATGATGAACTACTGTGTCTAACAGATGAAGTTGAGAGCCTGGAGGC